>Ga0180009_10005771_pt1 | contig 13163 bp, 11 predicted proteins | sample OS_PC_MetaG_FD_123537 | JGI IMG/M metagenome (GOLD analysis project Ga0180009, IMG submission 123537) | Groundwater microbial communities from the Aspo Hard Rock Laboratory (HRL) deep subsurface site, Sweden - OS_PC_MetaG | ecosystem: Environmental > Aquatic > Deep subsurface > Groundwater... | reverse complement strand
CCGCGCCTTGGGTGTCTTGGCCGCGCCCTTCTTGGCGGTCGAAGACTTGCTCACCTTCTTCGTCCGCTTCTGCTCACCGCGTTTCATGAATCTCGCGCTCCACTTCTATCATTCGGCTGGCCAACGCTCTGAATCTCGCAGTTCACTTCTACCATTCGGCTGGCCAGCGACCGCTCCGAGTCCGCGTCGCCTTCAGATCGCGCCTTGGCCATCTCCTTGCGGATCTCCTGTTGCTGGCGCTCCAGTTGCCTGCACCTCAGCGCTCGCAGGCTGTCGTCGAGAGCCCGCGTCGCATCCCCGACCGACGCAAAAGCTCCCGACATCACGTCCTGGGCGATTGCGTCGTGCAGTTCCTCGGGAGCGGCCTCGAATAGCTTCACGGGGTCTATCTGTCCAGAGGCTTCTTGTAGCTGCACAACGGCACGATAGGTAGCGCGCAGGCCGTCATTTGTCAAAAGGCCGCAGAGGTTGGCCTCCTCTGCCCTCGGCACCAGATGGGGATGCTCCACCAGGATGGCGAGCACGTCAAGTTCTCCCTTTGAAATCAATGGCTTGCGATCCACGGCCGCCCCAGCGGCGCGCCGCTCCAGCTGGCGGCGGACCTCGGCGGGCCTTTCCCCACCCACAGCCCGGCGAACGACATCGTGATCGATCTTGAGATCCAGCGCCAGCCGGCCGATGTACAGCTCTCGCTCCGGAGCGCTCTGGATCCTCGCCACGGTCGGCGCCAGCTGCTCGAGCACCCGCGCGCGTCCGGGGATCGTGTCATCCATCCGACGTCGGAGGGTCTCGATCATGAACTCAACCGCCGACTGCGCCCGGTCGAGCAGCTGCTGCATCGCCTCCCGCCCGTTGCCCCGTAGGAAGTCGTCCGGATCCTGACCCTGCGGCAGCGTGGCGATCTTGGCCGTCACGCCCGCCGTCACCAGAACCGGCACCGCCTTCAGCGCAGCGGCCTGCCCGGCCTCATCCCCGTCAAACACGGCGACGACCTCCCCCGCAAACCGGCGTAGCAGCATCACCTGCCTCTCGGTCAACGCCGTCCCCATAGGTGCCAGGGAGTTCGCAAACCCGTGCTGGTGCAGCTGGAGAACGTCGAAGTTGCCCTCCACAACGATCGCTACGCCCGTCTGCCGGATGGCTTTCGCCGCAGGTTCGAGCCCGTATAGTGCTTCACCCTTGCGATACAAGAACGTCTCGGGCGTGTTGATGTACTTGGGACCATCGCCATCCCCCAGCAGGCGCCCCCCAAAACCCAGCGCCTCGCCGCCAGCCCCAACAACCGGGAATATAAGACGATTCCAAAAACGATCATGGTAGCCACTGCGGCCGGTGCGGCGTGCGACCAGCCCGACCTTCTCCGCGAAATCCAGATCCTCCTGGTCCAGCGACCTCACCACCACATCCCCCGAGCCCGGCGCATAGCCCATCGCAAAGGTGCCAGCGACCTCGTCGCCGATGCCCCGTTGCTCCAGATAGCGGCGGGCAACGGCCCCTTTGGACTCGACCAACAGCGATCGGTAGAGCTCCGCAACACGACGGTTTAGATCGAGGCCGCGCTGGCGGTCACTGCGGCGACGTGCGGCCGCGCGGGCTTGATCGCGAGACTGGCTCACTCGGGGTATCTCGATTCCAGCCCGTGTCGCCAGGTCTTCGACCACTTCGGTGAAGCTCCGTCCCTCGACCTTCATCAAGAAACTGAACACGTCACCGCTCTCGTGACAGCCAAAACAGTGATAGAACTGGCGTTGGCTGTTCACATTGAAGGACGGGGTCTTCTCGTCGTGGAAGGGGCAGCAACCTTTGAAGTTGACCCCGGAGCGTTTGAGCTGGACGTGCTGACCGACAACCTGCACGATGTCCGTCCGCTCTCGGACCTCGGCAATGATCTCTTCGGGGATTAGTCCTGGCACTGTGGAGTCTTAGCGGTCCGAGGATGACAATTGCCGCTCCGTGCAGCCACCGGCAAGCAGCGTTCGGCGTTTCTGCCGAACGCTGGTCATGCCGAGGGCGCAGCGGCCCTCGGCCCTAGCCCTGTGGCCCGAAGGGCCACAGGGCGAACAAACCATGGGAATCTTGGTATTCCCGGGGATTTAGGGGGCAAATAGTAGCCGCCTCGGCACGTTTGTCAAGCTCTGCCAAAAAGGGCCAGGCTTCATCCCATCAATCGAGAATGCCTTTGGGAAGCAAGGGGTTTGTTCGCATGTTGGTCAGTGTGATCACACTCTTGTCGCCGCCAGGATGCTTCACTTCGACCACGTTCAACAGGAGGTCCTTGTCGAACTCCACCAACATTGACTGGATGTGTTTCTTCAGTGTGGGGACACTTGGCCTTAACAGCAATCTGTAACCATGTGACTTTCTCTTCACCGCCCCATGCCAGCGGGCACGGCTGTCGGCGGACCGAGCCCCCAACCACACCATCAGCTGTTCAACCACCGCCTTCATTGCCTCATCTCTTCTGAGATCAACGGTCCGTGGTCGCTCCCCCGGCAACCGAAGCTCTGCTTTCGAGCCGATGATCAGCAGGACGCTGGCATCAGGAGGGTATGTCTCCCATCTCAGCTTGTCAGGACGTCGATAATGGAGACGCCCCCGTGAAGTCACCTCTGTACGAAACAGCCGAAGTCGCTTTCGTTGAACGAAGTCCGCCTGAAGCGTCTTCGTGTGCTTCCCCGCGGCCGCCAGCCGCTTCGTGAACTGCACCAGTCCGTCATCTGCCGAAGCGCCCACCAGTCCGTCATCTGCCGCAGCGCCTGGCACCCCTCCGATGACAACAACGATGATAGTCGCACCAACCAGGCTCGAGCGGCGGAAACGATGGACGGGGAGGAGAATCAAAGGTCTTTGCGATTCTCGGTGACGAATGCTGCCAGCGTGCTCACGGAAGCGAATGCCTGCTTGCCGACTTCCTCATCCGGGATGGACAGCTTGTAGCGTTTCTCAAATGTTACTGTCAGCTCCAGCGCGTCTATCGAATCCAGCCCAAGGCCTTCACGAAACAACGGATCGTCGTCGACTATGTCCTCAGCCGAGACATCCTCGAGCTTCAAAGTCTCTATGATCAGGTTCTTCAGCTCGTGCTTCAGGTCGTGCATCCGACTGCGTTCCTCGCGCCCCTGCGGGGCGCTCCGGGGTGAAACAGCGCAATCTGTCTCACGTCTTCCCTTGTAGAAATGACCTTCGGACGATATGACCTTGTGTAGCACGAGTTATTCACGGAAGCCATGACCACGGTCACAGCGTATCGTTGGGGCCGACACCTGTTTGTGCTGATCTGGCTGATCGGTCTCGGTCTCCTTGCCGCCATGGCGGCGGGGGTCATCCCAGGTCATCTGGGTGGCGTGCTGGCAATCATGCTGGGCCTCAGTGTCACCATCGCCATCGGGGTCCTGTCCCAGCGCTGTGGTTTCCTGGCCCGTCCAGTTGTCCGGGTGGACGGTGCTTGCGGTCGTGTTGCACTCACTTTTGACGATGGCCCCGACCCGGAATTCACGCCCAAGATCCTCGACCTCCTGGCCCAGCTGGACCAGAAGGCAACATTCTTCGTGATCGGCTCCAAGGTGGCGAAACACGGAGACATCGTCCGTCGAATCGTCGACGAAGGACATGAGGTTGGCAACCACACCATGGAGCACCGTTGGCACCTGGCACTGTGGTCCGTGAGCAGGATCACCGACGAGTTGGATCAGGTGTCCGACCTGGTCCAGCAGGTCACCCAAGCGCGCCCGAGGCTCTTCCGTCCTCCGGCGGGAGCCCTCAGTCCGCGAATCGAGGCAGGGGCTGCGGCGGCTGGCCTACGCCTCGTCGGCTTCAGCACGCGATCTGGCGACGGGTCCGCCGCTGTCTCAGCAGAGCTTGCGCGCAAACGCCTTGTCGCTGGTCTCCGTCCGGGCGCGATCCTCCTCCTGCACGACGCGGCCCCGTCCGGCCGAGCCCCAACCTCGCTGGTGGTCCTGCCACCACTCTGCGCGGCCATGACCCGTGCCGGTCTGCGCAGCGTTACTCTCTCTGAGATGATCGCCCCGGTTGACGATCATGGAGACCCTCGCACTGTAGGGACGACGTGGTGAGCAGGCACCGCAGCGAGCGACGCCGTATACGGGCCGTTCGGGAGTAGCCAGGTACGCGACGGGCTCGACGCCGTTGGCGCGGGCCGTGGTGACCAGCGACATGTGGTGGTCGCCGACCACAGCGCCGTTCTCGGCTTGGTAGTTGAAGGAGCCGGCGAGGGATCGGACCGGAATGATCAGGGCTGCGCCACTGCGCCCCTCCCCGCAAGGCAAGGTGGAACCCCCGACCCGTGGGCGCGGGCGATCGCCGAACGACACTCGCAACCCCCTTGGGAGAGGTTTGTTCCGTCGGTTCGGCGGCCGCCAGCTTCGTGCCCTCGATCCCCGGCTCGTCTGGTAGCCGGTGGGTTGGTGCTTGTGGATCTCGCTCGATTCAAAGGCCCTCGAGGTGGTGTTGGAGGCGGTGGGCCTTTCCGCGATGTCGTGATAGGCGCCATCCTTGACGCGACAACAGAGGCTGGTGCCCTGGGTGGCTCAACGTCAGAAGGCGTGGCTGCAGCGGAGGCGGCGCGCTCGCTTGTGGCATGTGGCCGCGGCTGGACGGAGGTGGAGGCCGGCGTTGGCGCCGGTCCGTCCCTGGCTGGTGTGGCGGTTCTGGCCGGCGCCTCGACCGCGGTAAGGGGCGGAATCCGCGTCGTTCTCGAGGGTACTGCTTTGCCCCGGACGGAGTTCCGCTCGGCTCGAGAAGGCTGCCTCGCTGTGCCGGGTCCTGGCTTCGGCCGCTCCTCGAATCGACCCAGCTGGGCCTCGGCCAGTAGCCCCTCGACCAGCGTGGCGAAGGCCGACAACCGCCCGGCGGCGGCGATCTGGCCCAGCGCACCCGTGCACTTTCGGATCCAGGGATGGTGCGGCTGAGGCGCAGCCCCGATGTGGATCTGAGCACGAACAGCACGCCGCGTTTCGAGGGCAGGAACCGACCGCGGTAGCTCCGCGGCACTCCCCGGCATCGCGTGGCCGGTACCAGGCCGATGCTCGCCGAGGTAATCCAGCGCGCGAGTGATTCTGCAATGGCGCGGTTGGCCACAGGGTCGTGGACACAGATCTGAAGCTCCGCCCCGTGGGCGCGGGACGTCGCCAGTATCAGCAGCACGCACAGCGCAAAGCGTACTTGGTGGGTCACCTGCTGAGTATGGAGCAGCACCGGTCAAAAGATAAGGCATGTTCACACAGGGAGGAGGAGCCGACCAAACGTGGGGGACGACAGATCCCAATCGGGCTGATCGATCGGCGGTCAGGGGACTCGCTTTCCCTGCTCGCCAGGCTTGCGGGCGGCCGGCATGATCGCGCCTCTGGGGTCGGTTCGCACTCGACAGCGCCCGATGCGAAGACTGGGTCGAAGGCTCACCATCATCATGAGCACGCACTGCCATAAGTGGGGTGGGACCTGAGACCCATGCAGGGATATGGCAGGGTGAAGGGGGAAAAACCTGCCACAAGCCATGACAGACCTTGGGTCTGTTGGCACTTATGGCCGGATGACCTGCCATAAGTCGGGTGGGACTTGAGACCCATGTAGGGTTATGGTAGGGCAGGCTCCGCTTCCGGCCACGGCATCGGACTACCGGCAACCAACTTGCGGCAGACGTGCGGCATCGATCACCGGTCCCAGGTCGGCTGGGGCCATCGGCATCTCGAGGCCGATCCAGATGCAACCGAACTCCCCCAAGCCAGATCAGTCAGTGCGCACTGTAGGGACGACGTGGTGAGCAGGCACCGCAGCGAGCGACGCCGCATACGGGCCGTTCGGGAGTCAAGGAGTTGCTGTTTGGTTTGGCAAGGGACTCAGCGTAGCTCGACCGTGCCCGAGAGGATGCGATGTTCTTGGCCGTCGTCAGTGCGCAAGCGGAGGGCTCCAGCGTCATCGAGACCGATGGCAACTCCGGCAAGACGGCCCTTTGGGCCACTGACAACAACTCGTTGGCCGATCCAGTCCGCCAGCCCCAGCCACGCCCCAAGGACTGGGCGAGGACCATCCGAATAGAAGCGGTCGAACCAGTCCTCCAGGCTGTTGAGGACTGACGCCAACACCGCGGACCTCCGAACCGGCTCCCCGCGCTCGTTCTGCAATGATGTCGTGGTGCCCTGTAGCTCGGGGGGAAAGCTCATCATGTTGACGTTCACCCCCACTCCCACAATGACGAAGCGGCTGGCACCTAGCATCTCGAGCAAGAGGCCACAGAACTTGAGGCGGCGGTAGAGCAGGTCGTTCGGCCACTTGACGGTGGGGGGGTGGCCGACGAATCCACGCACGCCGTTGGCGATACCCACAGCTGCGGCCAGACTGAGGACCGGGGCAATGGCTGGGTCCATCTCGGGGCGCAATACGACCGAGAAATGCAGATTGACCCCAGGGGGGGAGTGCCACGCTCTTCCCATCCGGCCCCGGCCACCGGTCTGGCTCTCGGCCAGCACAACGGTGCCGTTGGGTGCGCCCTCCTCCGCCATCTTCGCTGCCGCGTCGCTGGTGGAGCCCAACTCCTCGTGCGGCAAGTACAGTCGTCCCATCCACCTGGTATTCAGCAGGGGGGTCACCGATTCGGGCGCAAGGGAATCTCCCGCGCTGATCAAGCGGTACCCGCGATTGGGCACCGCCTCGATCTCCCAGCCTTTGCGTCGCAGGCCAAGGATCCGCTTCCCCACCGCCGCCCGGCTCACGCCCAGCAGACTGGCCAGGTCCGTACCGGAAACGAACTGCCCGACGCTGGCGCGGAGCTTCTCGATCAGCACCTCCTCACGATCTGTCGGCGCCTGGTCGTTGTCGCTCATCGCATCTCCAGGTCGAGGGCAAGGTTCACTGCCGGCGCGGAGTGGGTCAACGCCCCGACGGAGATCAGTTGCGCACCGGCCTCGGCATAGGATCTCACGCTCGAGAGATCAACTCCGCCCGAGACCTCGATCAGTGCGCGGCCATCGACCTGCTGGACCACCTCTCGCACCTGTTCTGGCCTCATGTTGTCGAGCAGCAGTATGTCGGCTCCCGCCTCGAGCGCCTCGGCAACCCCCGCGCTGTCCTCGACCTCCACCTCCACCCTCAGGGGATGGGGGCCCCCCGCCCGGGCACGGGCCACGGCTTCTCCCACCGAGCCGCAGGCCTCGATGTGGTTGTCCTTGATCAGCAATCCGGAGCCCAGGTGGGGCCGGTGGTTGCTCCCACCCCCGACCCGGACGGCATACTTGTCCAGCACGCGCCAGCCGGGGACAGTCTTGCGAGTGTCGACCACTCGCGCTCCAGTGCCCTCCACCGCCTCGACGTACCGCCGCGTCAGCGTGGCCACGCCGCACATGCGCATGAGGAAGTTGATCGCGGTCCGCTCGACGCGCAACGTGGCCGCGGCAGGGCCGACCAACCGCGCCAGCTCACTACCCGCGTGCAGCACCACTCCCTCACTGGCCTCGGCGTCAAACTCGAGCTCGGGCTCCGCACGTTCCAGCACCCACTCCGCCACCGGCAGCCCGCAAACCACGATCGGTTCGCGGCAGAAGATCCGTCCAACCCCCTTGCCGTCCTGTCCGCACAGGTCGGTGGTGACATCTCCGTGTCCCAGATCCTCGTCCAGCGCGAGGTCGATCAACCGACCAATGGCAGGAGTCCAACTGATCACCGGTGTGCATTGCTGTCGGGTCACTCGTTTCCCCTAGAAAAAGCTGCTGTGCAGCAACTCACTCACGAGGTTGCTGCTGGCATGGAACAGCACACTTGCCAGTATGGAGCCGGATGCCTGTCTCATCCAGCCAAAGACCAGCGCCGGGAAGAACACGGCCAGCCTCAGGGCGTTGAAATCAACCAACAGATGCCCCAGCGCAAACAGCACGGACGCGACCAGCAGAGCGTAGCCGACCTTGGCCCCCAGCAGGCTGCGGCGCGACGGCCACACCGCTTCGAGGCGTGTCTGCAGGTAGCCCCGGAAGAAATACTCCTCGGGCAGCGCCACCACCAAGAGCTGGGCGGCCGCCACCTGGCCGAAGTCGGCGGGCAGCCTCAGCCGGGCACCGGCCAGGCCGCCGACGTAGCGTCGGCATTGGTGCCGAAGTTGACGTGGGAGGGGCACCTTGCGGCCCGCTCCCCCGCAGACCACCCCGTAGAACAGGTAGAACCCCACAGCAAACAGCGGGAAGACAACCGCGCTTGCCAGCAGAAACAGTAGCAGCCCTCGTCGGAGCGGTTGGTGTGTCAGCCCATAGGCGCCGAAGTCGTCCTTGCGACGCATGAGCAGACCTGTCGGCAGGTAGAGAAAGACCGCCGCAATGAAGGCCTGGAGGTTGCGATTGACGAAACCGGACACTCTCCTCAGCTGCCAGAGGCCGGCGCAGATCGCCGTCGCGACGAAGAACATGACCAGCGCCTCCACCAGCGCGGTCTTCGGTGAAGCAGTCGGAGGCGGCGCATTCTGGTTGTCACCGCCGCTGTTGACTTCCCCAGATGTCTTGGCCTCTTCGGTCATCGGCGGCCATTATACCCGATTCTCCTGGGCTCACTCCCCGGCGTCGTCGTCCGTCCCCTGGCCGAGGAGCGCGGGCATCACAACCAGTGCCCCCAGGAGTCCAAGCGCCAGACCCAGGATCGCGGCGGTCCCCAGCGCACGAAGGCCGGGCAGCTCACATACAAGTAGCGCCCCGAGCGCAATCATGCTGGTGAGGGTTGTCGCCACGACTGCGCGGCCGCTCTGAACCACGGCGCTGTGCGTCCCTGTACTGACCGCCCTGCGGACCACATAGATGTGATCGTCGACGCCATACCCTATCAGCACCGGCAGCACCATCAGGTTGTAAAGGTCCAGCTCGTGCCCCAGCAGCCGCAGCAACCCTGCGAACAGAACGCCGGTCCAGACCAGCGAGAGCATCGTCGCCGCCACGGGCCACGGGCGGCGCAGCAGCAGGGCCACCAGCACCAGCACCGCGCCCAGTGAGAGCAGGCTGATCAGCAGCAGATCACTGCCCAGCAGGTTCGCCATCTGAGAGCCGGCAAGCGCCGCCCCGGTGAGGTGCACACGTACCCGGCCGGTGCTCAGCCTCCGCAGCGAATCCTGGACGCGGCTGAGCTCCGCACCCCCGGACAATTGCAGTCCGGTGGGGCGGGTGGGCGGAGCAGACAAATAGACAAGGGTGGCGACCACCCACTGGCCGCTGCGGCGGGCGAGCTGACGCCGCACGAGCGGGCGCAGTGTCCGGGGCAGACCATCGAGTCTCAGCTCGCGTGGGCTGGTCAGCGCGCCGTAGAAAGGCTCGAAGGCCTCGGCTCGCAGCCCACCTTGCTCAAGCGCCCCCCGCAGCCGCTCAACAACCTGTTTCGGGTTCAGCGCGGCCAGCCGCGCGCGCCGCGCCCTCTGGGTGGCGCGCGAGGGCAGCAGCGCAGAGAGGCTACGGTAGCTGGCGACGGCGCCCAGGCGTCTCAGCCGCTGTAGCTCCTCGGCCACGCGGTCGTTGACCTGCAACACTCGCTCCTGGTCCGCACCGCGGGCCAGCACGATCAAGCGATGCTGGTGCCGCTCGAAGTGACGGGCGATGGCCAGATCTGTCTGCATCGGTGGGAACTGGGGCGGGGCGAGGCGGGTCAGGTCCGCGCTGAACGAGAGCCCGGTCGCAGCCCACACGGCGCCACCGCCGAGCATGCCGGCGACCGCCAGCACCAGCACGCGATGGGCGTTGACCCGGCGGGCCAGTTCCGCCAACGCCCGATCCAACAGAGTCGGACGCCTGGCGGGAGCAACGGGAGCGCCGAGTGCCGGAACAAGCAACAGCGTCAGGATCATGGTGCAGCAGAGACCACAGGCTGCGAGCAGCCCGGTCAGGGACAGGCCGGCGAAGGCCGACAGCGAGAACGAGAGGAATGCGGCAACGGTGGTGAGGGTCGCCGCGAGCAGCGCTGGCACCAGCGATCTGAGCGCCAGAACAACCCGTTGCTCTGGCGGACCACCGACCTCCCGTGTATGCGCCAAGATGTGGATCAGCGCATCCATGCCCATGCCTATGCACAGCGCGGCGAACGAGAGGGCGAGCACGTTCAGACGACTGTTGGCCAGGGCAGCCACCGCCAGGGTCCAGCAGACGGCAAGCACACCGATCAGGCCGGCCAGTGGAAGGAGGCGGACTGACCGAAAGAAGGCCAGCAGAAGCGCAACAACGCCGCAGAGGGCGAGGATGCTGCTGAGCGTCAGATCCCGCCTCATGGTGCTGGCGAAGTAGTGGGCATACACCGGCGCCCCGGTGAACTGCAGCGAGATCTGACCGCTGGGGAAGTGCGCCTCGACCACGCGTTTGACCCTGGCGAGCTCGCTCCACAAGTCGAGTTGTGCGCGCCCGCCCGCCCCACCGGACTGCAATTCCTGTCGGGGTGAGGGGCTCGCGAACACAAGGGCGGCGCGTCCATCACGACTGGAGAACGAGCCCGTCTGCCTGTCCACGCTGGACTCGAGGCCTGCCAGCACGATCTCGGAGATCCCGAGGGGATCGTGGGCCAGCGCATCATGGTTCGTGGCGATGGGAGCGAGCAGCAGCCGCCTCAGCCGCTTCACCTGGGGCGCGAACGGGGCCGTCAGACGATCTGCGACTGCGCTCCAGGTCTGCGTACCGCCCAGCAGCAACAGACTCGGCCCGAGAGCGACCATTCCCTGTACCCTCTGCCGTACCTGCTGCAACAAGGGAGAGCGCGCCAGCTCGGCCGCGGTCAGACGGGCGGCCCGGGTGACCACACCCGGGTCGGTGCCCGTCACCAAGGTCACCACCTCCTTCTCCGCTCCGAAAACGACCCCGTACTCGGCAAGATCGGCGATGGGGCCGGGACGATGCGGAAATAACTCATAGATCCCGGTCTGAAATCGAAGTCTCGGAAGGGCGAGAACCGCCAGAGCTGTGATCAACGCCACGGCCCCAAGTGTCAACAGACGGTGCCGCCCGGCCGCCTCGGCCAGTCTGCCCAACCAGCTCACCGGCCCTCCAACGAGGCGCCTGGCACCCAATCACGGCGAGCCAACGGGCCCTCCAACGAAGCGCCTGGCACCCAATCAAGGCGAGGTGAGACAGACCACATCGGTGGTACCCTGATGGTCTCGAACGGTGATCAACGCCGGGAGGGTTTCCCCGTGATGCTGGAGCAGATCGGTGGCGCCGAGCAGCGGAGCTGCCGACAGGCTCCGCCCGTGGCGCTCCTGCCGGGCGTAGTCGCCATCCGCGAGGTAGACCAGGCGTGTTTGGATCTGGCCCCGAACGAGCCCAGCCTTGTCGAGCACAGCCTGTTCCACCTCGGCCTCGCCGACCCTGCCCTGGTCAGCTGCTGCGATGCGGGCCACCGCTCCCGCCGCTCCTGGCACCACCACAAAGAACGCTGCTCCTTCGGCCAGACGACCCGCCTCGGCGCCCGCCGCGGCGAGCAGCGTGGGACTCAGCGTATCTGCAGCCCCGGCCAGCATCCAGTCTGCTTCGCCCTGAGCCACCATCTGGGCAGCCAGCGCCACCGCGGCCACACCCGCGCCGATTCCCTCGGTCAGGGTCACCGTTGGGCCCTGGAGCCCGAATTGGATCGAGATCGCTCCCACCGCCGAGCTCGGCAACGTGTGAGTGAACAGGGCGGGGCTTGCCTCTGCCGCCCCCAGCTGCTCAAGCTGGATCTGGAACGCCTCGTTGGTCAGGTGACTGCCGAACGCCGTCCCCAGCACGATCCCCGCACGTGTCCGATCCCGGGGCAATCCGTACCCCTGCACCGCACGATGGGAGGCCACGAGGGCCAGCTGCGTCAAACGGTCCAATCGGTTGAAACGGACCGCGCGACCGATCCAGCGCTGGGGCCGGTCAATGGGGTCGACCCAGCCAGCCGACGGGAGCGAAACAGGACGGCCGCCGAGGCCGGCGGGCATTTCCCGGCCCGGGGAGCTGCCGACGCCGGGAGTGATGCAACCTGGCGAGCAGAGATAGACGGCGCCCACGGTGCTGACTAGATCTCGCCCGACAGATCCAACATGGTCGCGTCCATCGGTGCCGCATCCGGCGGTGTGAGATCCAACAGGGCGACATCCGGCGGTGCAACATCTGGCGAAGAGACATCGATCAAGGCATCGGCTCCGGCGTCGACCGCCTGGTCCGGCACACCCTGCTCCGGCACACCCTGCTCCGGCACACCCTGCTCCGGCACGCCCTGCTCCGGCACGCCCTGCTCCGGCACGCCCTGCTCCGGCACGCCCTGCTCCGGCACGCCCTGCTCCGGCACGCCCTGCTCCAGCACGCCCTGCTCCAGCACGCCGCCATCTGGTTTGAAAACGCACCCTGACAGCGTCGCCTTCTTTGTGCCCTCCTGGACGGTCACCGACCCACAGACCAGTCCAGCCCCCGCCGGGCAGTCGCCAGCACTGACGCACGGCCGGTAGCAGTTGTGCTGCGATGTACAGAGCCCACTGTTGCAGTCGCTGTTTGCGTTGCAGCTATCTGCAGCCCCGCCATTTCCGTTGTCGGGGGTGGGCTCCACACAGCCATGCAACGGTGCCTCCTTGCCCTTGATGAACAGGGCGGTGCAGACCTTGCCCGGTTCACTCAGGTCGCAGGTCGACTGAACACAGGCCAGCGGCGAATAGGGATAGCAGGTGCCATTGAAGCAGGGCGCATCGGCGAAACAGTTGCGGATGAAGGGACTCGTCTCGTCGAACTGATTGCCATTACAGGTGCCCGACTGTCCATTCGCAGTCTGCGCGCGACAGACGTTGTCCTTGGGCTGGGTCGCACATGGATTCGGTAGAGGCTGGTCCGGCGGGCCGTCGACAATGATGTCGACGGTGCTGTCGAGGGCAGTCTCCGCCCGCCCGTCATATCCGGGAGTGCCAGACCTGTCGAAAACACACCCGCAAACAAACAGCACGAGGGTCGCGGCTGACGCCGCGAGGTTTCTCGAAAAGGTGCTCATGGACACTCCCAAGTCTACCTCACAAGCAGCAGGGATTATATCCCACCTCGGGTCCGATCCCAACAGACTCAACTCACCGTCAGGAGTTCCGCACCTGCGGCGCTGCGAGCTGCCCCGGCGGGGCCCGCGGGTACTGAGTAGGGTGGGGGTAGCCAGGGCGCGCAGGTGGGCTGTGGGCCCTGGCGGACCGGATGGTGGGCTTG
>Ga0180009_10005770_pt1 | contig 13164 bp, 15 predicted proteins | sample OS_PC_MetaG_FD_123537 | JGI IMG/M metagenome (GOLD analysis project Ga0180009, IMG submission 123537) | Groundwater microbial communities from the Aspo Hard Rock Laboratory (HRL) deep subsurface site, Sweden - OS_PC_MetaG | ecosystem: Environmental > Aquatic > Deep subsurface > Groundwater... | reverse complement strand
TTATTCTGCTTATTCTGCTTATTCTAGGCACCCATATCCCTCCTTTATTTATTTTAATGTATTCTTCTATTTATTTTTTTGCTTTTCTATTCATAATAAACTTTTTCTTCAAATCCGTTTATTTTTCCTTTTTTGACTTGAATTCCTTCTTTTTTCAGCAATTCAATTTTTTTCTTTTTCCCAAATGCAAATCCTCCAATGCTTCCGTCTGATTTCACAACTCTGTGGCATGGCACTAGAGGAGAAAAAGGGTTTTTGTTGCAGGCGTTTCCGACAGCACGAACAGCTTTAGGTTTTCCTATTTTTTTTGCAACTAATTTATAAGTTGAAATCTTTCCTTTTGGAATTTTTTTAATTGAGTTCCAGACTTTTTGGTTAAAATCCATTTAAATTCCTGTTTTTTTCCATCCATTTTTTTTCTTTTATTTCCATTAAATTTTTTTTCATTTAAAGCCATACAATTTGTTTTCTTTAATGTATTCAAAAACTTTTTCCGGCAAAAAAACCGAGACATCTTTTCCTTCTTTGATTCTTTTCCTAATCATTGTAGAAGAAATGTTTCCGCTTACTGTTTTATTTAATTTAATGGGATTAAATTTTTCCACTTCTTTTGGAATCACTTTAGGTGAAGTGGGAATAATAATTAATTTCACTTCAGTTAAGAGTTCTTTCCAGTTTTTCCATTTTTTTATTTCTTTTAATGCCTTGCTTGCAATAATAAAATAAAATTCGTGTTCAGGAAACTCTTTTTTTAATTCTTTTATTGTGTCAACAGTAAAAGTTGTTTTTTCTTTTTTTAATTCAAAATCGCTTAACTCAAAATTTGTGTTTCCTTCTACTGCCAGTTCCACCATTTTTTTCCTGTGCTCTGCTGTAATTAATTCTTTTTTCAAAGGATTCTGAAAACAAGGCATAAACCAGATTTTATCACACACTTTTTTTTCCAAGACTTGTTCTGCTGCAGTTAAATGCCCTGAATGAATTGGATCAAAAGAGCCGCCAAAAACTCCTATTTTCATTTAATCACAGAAAATTAAAGCACAAGCAAACTTAAATTTATTGCTTTAACTGAATGAGTTAAAAAACCCATTGAAATAAAGTCAGGCTTTAAAGAAGAATATTTTTTTAAATTAGAAAAATTAATGTTTCCTGAAATTTCGGTTTTAATTCCTTTTTGTTTTCTTATTTCCTTTAATGCCTTTCCTGCGTTTTTCAAACTGAAATTGTCTAACATTATCACATCAGGCTTTTCTTTTAATGCGGTTTTAACTTCACTTAAATTTTTCACTTCAACTTCAATTACTTTTTTTGTTTTGCTTTTCTTGTTTTCTGTTTTTGCTTTTCTGATTAATTCAGGAATTGAATTGAATTTTAAATGGTTTTCTTTTATTAAGAAAGCTGTATTCAAATTTTTTCTGTGAGGCAGTACTCCTGCTTCTTCAGCTGCTTTTTTGTCAAACGTGTTTAATCCCGGACAAGTTTTCCTTGAAAGCATTATTCTGCAGTTTTTTCCTGCAATTTTTTGTGCGTTATTTGATGCAGTTGCAATCCCTGACATTCTTCCAAGAACATTTAATGCAGTTCTTTCAATTGAAAGAATTTTTTTGTTGTTTCCGTTTAATTTCATTAAAATTTTTCCTTTATTGTATGTTTTGCTGTTTTTTGCCTGCAATTTAACTTTAACTCCAAAATGCCTGAACAAGAATTCTGCTTCATCTAATCCTGAAATCACTGCTTTTTCTTTTAGTTTAATTACTGCATAACAGTTTTTTCCTGTTATTAAAGAAGTAGTAACATCTTTTCCTGAAACATCTTCTTTTACAAAACCAATTAATTTTTGTTTCATTTTTTCTGAAATCATTAAACCACTACAAAATCAATTTTTTTAGTTTTTTATTTTTTTTGCTTTTTAATCATTTTTCAATTTTTCAAATTTTGTTTTTGTCCTTTCATTTAAACCTTATTTTTCCTGTTGGTTCTGTTTTATGCTTGTTTGCTTTAATCCTTTCAAGGATTTTTTTTGCTTTTTCGCCGAATTCTTTAATTAATTTTTTTTCGCTTGTACCTTGTTCTTTTTTTTCAAGGATTTTATCAACTTCTTTGTAACTCATTCCTAAATCTTTTTCGTCTGTCTGGTTTTCTTCCAGTTCAGCTGAAGGCTTTCTTGAAATTATTTTTTCCGGAATGCCTGCAATTTTTGCTATTTCAAATACTTCTGTTTTGTATAAGTCTCCTAAAGGAACAAAATCTGTTGCTCCGTCTCCGTGTTTAGTAAAATATCCTAAAACAATTTCTGTTTTATTTGATGTGCCTAAAACTAAAGTGTTGTGTGCATTAGCGTAATTATACAATATGGTCATTCTGATTCTTGGCTTAATATTTGTTTTTGATGCCCTGTTTTGTTCCCACCCCAAGAGTTTCCAAAATGGACGAAAGAATTCATTAATGTTTACTTCAATTACTTTAATGCCTAATTGTTCTGCCAATTCTTTTGCATACTCTGCGCTTTCAGGCCTACTGGTTTTTTCTGGCATTATTAATCCTGTAATGTTTTCTTTTCCTATTGCGTCAACTGCAATTTTTGCTGTAAGCGATGAATCTATTCCTCCGCTTAAGCCTATTGCTGCTTTATGACATCTTTGTTTTTCAAAAAACTCTTTTGTTTCTTTAATTAGTTTTTTGTATTTTTCTTCTGGTTTCATCTAAAATTTTAGAGCACATAATGTTTAAATACAAATTCAAGGCTTATTTTCTTATGAAAGAAAAAATTGTGATTGTTTCAGGCTTAAGCGGTTCAGGCAAAAGCAATTTAGTTGAATTCATCGCAGAAAAATTTAACCTTAATTTTGTGCATACTTCTGCCTTGCTGAAAGAATTAATGGAAGAAAAAAAAGCTGAAATTAAAGGCTCTTTTGGAGAAAAAAACCTTGGCTGGTGGGAATCAGCTGAAGCAAGAAAAGCTTTTGATAAAAGACTTGAACAAACAAAATTTGATGAACTCTTAGACAAAAAGCTTTTGGAATTAATTGACAAAGGAAATATTGTAATGGATTCATGGACAATGGGTTATTTAAGCAAAAAAGGATTCAAGATATGGCTTAATGCTTCAATTGAAACCCGCGCAAAAAGAATTGCTTTAAGGAATAAACAGGATTTCAATGAAGTATTGAATGCAATTAAATTAAAAGAAGAAAAAACAACTGAAATCTACAAAAAACTTTATGGTTTTACTTTAGGAGAAAACCTTGAAAAATTTGATTTGGTTATTGACACAGAAAAAATTCCCGAAAAAAAAGTAAGGGAAATTGCATTAAAAGAATTAAAAAAAGTTTTGTGATGTAACTTGGCAAAAAAAATTTATTTAAGAAATAGAAGTAGACCAAAACAACAACGGTCTGTTTTCAAAAGAAAAAACACTGCTTATAGAAGGGTTTTGAGCAGAATGAAAGAATTTCCTGTAATCCCTGAAAATAACCCTGAAGCAGTAAAATTAATGATTGCTGATTTCAGGCTTTATGGTTCAAGCCTTAAGAGTTTTTTGCAGAAAGTGACTAAAGAAAAAAATGTTAGTTTATTCAAAGCAGTTAAAGATGAGATTTTTGTCGTAAATAGTGCAATACAAAGAATGAATCGTGTCTTAACCGCACAATCAGCTAAAAAACACAAGATAAAAAGAACCAAAGAAAAACCCAAAAGAAGAGAACCAATTGCAGCCTGATTATTTCCTTACCGCCAATTTAATGTCTGCGTCAATGATTGTTTTTCTGCCGGCGTGTTTTGCAAATTCTCCTGCCTGCCTTGAAATTTTTTCTCCTTCACTTTCTAATACAATTCCCAGTTCTTTTGCTGCACTTTCACTTACTCTTAACCCAGAACTCTTTCTTATTATTCTATCCAATGCAGCCAAAGGCAATTCAGCCATAAAATCAACTCCTTTTAAGCTATAACCAATAAATTGGCTTTCTTTAAAAATTTATCGCTTTTTTAAGGCTTTTTTCTTCATTTTACCGTTAATAAGGCAACAGCAAACAAAATAATGACTATTCCTGCTGCAATAAAAATATAAGTATTTGGAATAAGCTGTTCAGCTGAACAGTCTTCAGGGCAGTTTTTTTTGTTTTCTGTCGAACTGCATTTTTTGTCTCCGCAAGAATTTTTTTCTATTACAATAAAGTTTTTTGTTATTTTTGTTCCATTAAATAAACTAACTGAAGTAATTCCTTTTTCTGCAATAAAAACAGTTTTTCCTGAATTATCAGTGTATTTTATTTGGTTTGAGTAAACAACTCTTTTTCCTTGAACTCCAATTGAATTAACTAAAACCTTAACTGAAAATTCTTCTCCTTCAAATACTTCTTTTGGAAGAATTAATTCTGTTTTTCCTTTGCAGTCTTCAGGACAGCTTGTCTCGTTTTCTGTTAAATCACAGTAATTGTCTCCGCAAACAATTAAACCGCTTTTAATTACATTAATGTTTAGTTCAACTGAATCAAATCCTGATTTGCTTGCTTTTATTTTTGTTGCTCCAAAAACCGCAGTTAAATTTGCTTTTCCTAAACCGCTTGTCTGAAAACTTCTTCCAGCGTATTGAATTGTGGCAGAAGAAACAGGATTGCCTTGATATAATACAGTTACAAAAATTGTTTCGTTTTCTTTTATTGTTTCAGCTGAAAGTAAAACCTGAAGTTTTTTTTCTTCAGTTAAACAATTTCTTTCAGTTCCTGGCTTGAATTTTATTGTTCCGCAGTTTTTTTTGTCAATGCATTCCCTAACTAGTTTTCCATTAACACAATCATATTCACTCCATTCATTGCATCTCCATTCTTCAATGCAAGGGCAATTGTCATCAAAATAGTCACGGCAAATAGTATATCCCCCGCCAAAGCATACATTTTTTCCTTGGCAGCCTTCTTCTGTAATACAGTCTTTTATGTCACTCATTTCATCAAGGCACAATTCGCAAGATTCTGACTGGAAAACATTATCACAGCAGTAGCCATTTTCATAAACATTTCCTCCGCAAGAACATCTGAAATAAATTGTTCCTTGATTGCATTGCACGCAGCTTTTATCTTTTCCTGTACAGTCTTCATCTATTCTGTTCCCGCATACTTCAGTTTTTCCTGGGCTTTTATTGGGATTTGAGTCATCGCAGTCTGAAGCAGAAAACATGCAGTCTAATCCAGTTTTGCCATAACCATCGCCGTCTGAATCCACACATTCAGCTGAAACAAATCCAAACACTAAAATCAAACCCAAAACAAGCATTAATTTTTTCATTCAATATTATTACATTAGTTCTATTAATATTTTTTTCTTTTAATCTTTTTTTCTTTTTTCACCGGCATTTCACTTCAATTCCTTTTTTAAGCAAATTCCAACAAGTTTTTTTCATGGCTTTTGTAATCCATCCTTTAATCAAGGAAAACTCAATTGAGTCAAGAATTTACCAGGAAGTTTTGGTTGCAAGGGTTTTAGAAAAAGGAAATTCTTTAGTGGTAGCACCGACTGCCCTTGGAAAAACTGTTGTTGCTTCAATGGTTTCAGCTTTCCTGCTGCAGCAAAAACCAGAAAAAAAAATTCTTATTGTTTCCCCTACCAAGCCTTTGGCTGTCCAACACCATAAATCTTTCCAAAAATTCTTAAAGCTTCCTGAAGAACAAATCACTTTAATGACCGGTTCAATTTCTTCAAAGAAAAGAATTCCTTTATGGGAAAACTCTAAGGTTATTTCTGCTACCCCGCAGTCAATTGAAAACGATTTAATTCAAGGCAAAATTTCCTTTAAAGAAGTTTCTTTGATTGTATTTGATGAAGCTCATAGGGCAGTAGGAGACTACAGTTATGTTTTTTTGGCTCAAAATTACATGAAACAAAATCCTGAAGGCTTGATTTTGGCTTTAACTGCTTCGCCTGGAGGAAAAAAAGAAAGAATTGATGATGTATGCAAAAACTTGTTTATCAAAAACATTGAAATTAAATCAGAGAAAGATGCTGATGTAAAACCTTATGTTCATGAAATTACAACTGAATGGATTAAAGTTAATCTTCCAGACGAATTCCTTGAAATCAAATATTTGCTGAGAAATTTTATGAAAGAACAGCTTGTTTTCTTAAAAAAATTTGGTTTTGCTAAAAGCATTTCAGTGCAGTACATCAGAAAAAAAGACCTTTTAGAAATGCAGTCAAAAATAAGGAAAAGAATTGCCTCTAACCCTGAAAAAAATCCTGCTTTGTTTACAGCAATTTCAAGGCTTGCTGCTTTATTAAAAGTTTCTCATGCAGAACTTTTATTGGAAACTCAAGGCATTAATTCTTTGAATGATTATTTTTTTCGTTTAGAAAAAGATTCAGCTAAAACAAAGGCGGCAAAATTCCTGCTTTCCCATCAGGAAATTTCCAAAGCCATTGCAATAACAAAACAACTTTACGAAAAAAAAATTGAGCATCCGAAATTAATTGAATTAATTAACCTACTGAAAAAACAGTTTGCTGAAAACCCTGAAAGCAAAGTTTTGGTTTTCAACCATTACCGTGATTCAGTTTCTTTTCTTGAAAAACAATTAAATGCTTTTTCCGAAATTAAAGCAAAAAAATTCATTGGTCAGGCAATGAAAGAAAACAATAAAGGAATGACCCAAAAAGAACAAATTCAGACAATAACTGACTTAAAGGAAGGAAAATATAATGTGCTTTTGTGTACTTCGGTAGGGGAAGAAGGCTTGGACATACCGTCAGTTGACTTGGTTGTTTTTTTTGAACCTGTTCCATCTGAAATTAGGACAATTCAGAGAAGAGGAAGAACTGGAAGACTTTCAAAAGGAAGAACAATTATTTTAATGGCCAAAAACACAAGAGATGAAGCATTTTATTGGAGTAGTGTGGCAAAAGAAAAAAAAATGAAGTCAACTTTATCTGGAATGAAGTTAATGAATTCTGAAATTAATTCAGATTTAAGAAAAGAAGCAAGAAAAATGGAGTCCCAAACTACTTTGAATTCTTTTTCAGGCCAAAAAGACTTTATTCTTATTTTTGTTGATTCAAGAGAACAGGCGTCTAATGCTGTAAGAGAATTAAGCAAACTTGATAATGTTTCAGTTAAAGTAAAACAGTTAGAGTTAGGCGATTATGTTTTAAGCGATGAAGTAATAATTGAAAGAAAAACTGTAGAGGATTTTTTGAGTTCAATGCTGGATGGAAGGCTTTTTTCGCAGTTAATTGATTTAAGTGCTAACTGCAAAAAGCCTTTAATGATTATTGAAGGCAACCAAAAAGAATTATTTACTTTAAGGAATATCCATGAGAATGCAATCAAGGGCGCTTTGTCTTCTATTTTATTGGATTATCAGGTTCCAATTTTGTTCACTGACTCGGTTGAAGAAACTGTTTCTTTTTTGTATTTGATTGCTAAAAGAGAACAGTTAGGTAAAGGAAAAGAAATCAGATTAAGGGTTGGAAGAAAAGGTTTAACTGAAAACGAATTACAGCAGTTTGTAGTTGAATCTTTGCCTTCTGTTGGTCCAACTCTTGCAAAAAACCTGTTAAGAAAATTTGGTTCAGTGAAAAAAGTTTTTAATGCAGACGAAAAAAAATTAATGAAAACTGAAATGATTGGGGAAAAGAAAGCAAAAGAAATAAGAAAACTGATTGACGCAGAATATAAAGACGACTAACTTTTTAGAAAGCATTTATTAATTCTTTTAAGTATTATTTAATTAAAGAATTAATGGGAGTGGGATTTATGCCTGGATTGATTGTTAAAACAAGTTTGTTTCCTTATAGGATGAAATTAAAGTCAAGGGAGCCGATTGAATTAAGTTTTACTATTACAAATAATGGAATTAAGCCAAAGCTTATTTCTTTTATTTTAGAATTGCCTCCGCAGCTAGGATTGGATAAAGGAGGCATGACAAGAATTATCAGAAAAAAACTGGCTGAAAAAGTTTCTCCAGGGCAAACACAAAAATTTGTTTACGAGGTTTTTCCATCCAAGGTAGTTGAAACAGGAGAATATCTTGCTTCATTAAATGTTTCAGAGCACTTTAAAGACTATGATTATGTTTTGGAAAGCAAAGACGAAGAAATTTCAATTAAAGTTGAAGACTGAATTTCTTCTTTTAATTTTCTTTTTTCTTCTTAATTTTATTTTTTTAAATTTTTTCTTTTTTTTGTTTTGTTTTTTAAATTGAACCTAAATTCAGCCTGTTAGTGTTTTTTATTCTTGGAACATTTAATCCTTTAGGAACTTCTTTTGTTGAAAGCCCTGTAAAAATTGAAATTACTTCAATTTTGTTTGAAAAAGTAGGGTCAATTCTTGCTCCCCAAATCACTGAAGCTTTTGGGTCAATGCTTTCAGTTAATAATTCTCCTACTTTGTTTGCTTCTCCTAAAGTCATTTCTGGTCCGCCTGTAATATGAATTAATGCTCCTGTTGCTCCTGCAATGTCTACATCCAATAAAGAATTTTTGAGTGTTTCTTCAACTACTTCTTCTACTTTATTTGATCTGCTTCCAGAGCTTTCTCCTACTGCAATAACGCTTAATTTCTGGTTTGACATAATTGACTTAACGTCAGCAAAATCCAGGTTAATTAATGAAGGCTGGGTTATTGTTTCAGTTATTCCTCTGACAGTTCTTGCAGTTACTTCATCTGCAACCTTGAATGCATCTTGTATTGGCAAATTTGGAACTAACTGCACTAACCTGTTATTGTCTATTACTATTACTGTATCGCTTACATCAGTTAATTCTTCCAAGCCTTTTTCTGCTTTCAGTAATCTTGCTTTTTCTAAGGCAAAAGGATAAGTTACCATTGAAATAACTATTGCGCCCTGGTTTTTTGCTGTTTCAGCTATTACTGGCGCAGAGCCTGTTCCTGTTCCTCCGCCCATTCCGGCAGAAACAAAAAGCATGTCAACGTCTCTTAAAACTTCTTCTAAAGCATTTTTTGATACTTCTGCTGCTTTTCTTCCTATTTCAGGGTATCCTCCAGCGCCTAATCCACGGGTAACAGTTTTTCCAATTAAAATTTTAGTTAATTCATCGTTGATTATTGATAAGTGCTGTTTGTCTGTGTTTACTGCAACTAATTGTGCGCCTGAAACACCCATATTTGAAATCCTGTTAACTGTATTGCATCCTGCTCCTCCTGTTCCAATAACCATTATTCTTGGAGCAAGCAAATCAGAATCAGTTTTTTGTTGAACTGAATCAGAATTCAAAGCATCATTCATTAAAGACCTCATTTAATCCCTTCCTCTGCATTTTATACTTTTAATTAAAGTAAAAAATAATTATAAACCCTTTACTTTTGTTTTTTTGGTTCAGCCTGCAAATCAAACATTATTATTTTTGAGGAATCGCTTGCAAAAACATAATCCATAAAATCACATTCAGCTTCAAGCAATCCGTTTTTGAAATTCATTGAATTTAAAGCAGAATTAAATACAAAAAAATAATTTGAATTAAATTTTTTTGCTTGAATGAAAATCTTATTGCAGTCTGAAGTTGAAGCAATTTCTTTCATTGCATTGTTTCTTTTATCTAATTCAGGTGCAAACTCAAAATAACCGTCAATTACCACTTTTCTTTTTCCTAATTCAGCTAAAGGATGGCCTCTGTCCCAGACTGAAAAAACATTAGCGTCTTTTTCTGTAAAATCATTAAACCATTTCATTGCATTTCTTTCAGTTAAACTTAAAGGTTTTCCCCTTAACTGCACGTCAGGAATATAAATAATTAAAGCCATAACCAAAATCAAAATAAAAAATATTTTAGTGTAAGGCTTTATTTTTTCCAATACGATTTCAAACCCTTGGCCTGCAAGGATTGCTGCAGGAAAAGCAACAAAAATCCCTAATCTTGTGCCAAAAACTCCATAGAAAAGTTCAAATAAAAACCATGCAATCAAAAAAAAGTTTTTTCTTTTAGACTTAAATAATGCAACAAGAATAAATGTTCCTGAAAACAACAAAAGATATAGCTGAGAGAAAAGAGTTGCTTTAGTCATTTCACTTGATTCAAATGAAACATTTGAAACATATTCGCTGGCTTTATATGGAAGAGAATTCAGCCAAACCAAAAAAATTAAAACCATTGATTCAATAATTAAAAAAACTTTTTTTGCTGAAACTTCAATTCCTTTGACTTTTGAAATAACAAGCCACAAAATCAAAAACAAAATTAAATTCATTGAAGACAAAGGGTGCAGTAAAATCTGTGCAACTGAAAGAAGCAAGGCAATTTTGTATTTTTTGCAGTAAATTAAGTAAATTATTGCAGGAATTAAAAGCAGTGAAAGCCCGTCAGGTCTTACATTGCCTGAAGTCCTGATTACATGGTATAGCATTGTTGCAAGAAAAAAAGCAGAATATAATCCAACTTTTTCATTGAATATTTTTCTTGCAAAAACAAACACAACAAATATTCCCATCAATCCATACATTATTGAAAAAACATGAATCAGTAAAGGCATTTCGATTCCTGAAAGCAAATGCATTTCAGCAAAAACTACATGAAACAACGGCGCATAAGAATAATATCTTCCCTGCATTGAAAGTTCATCAAAAATTGGCACTCTTTCTTCTGTTACAACTTGTTCTGCCATTCTTAAATGATAATAGTTGTCTGGTTCGCCAAAAGAATCAAAAATTAAGTCAGGCGCCCTTAAAATAAACCCCAAAAAAACAATCAACAGCAATACAATAAATGTTTTTTTCATTTTACCACTAAAACGCTTTTTTCAATAAAAAAGTTGTTGAGAGAAGAATAAAAGTCTTCCCCAAAAGCTTCAAGGAGCTTTTCTTCCAGTTTTTCTTTTTCTGTTATTTCTTTAAGCCTTTTTTTTGATGAAAGCAGTTTTAAATCTTCTTTGAATCCAAGCATTTTTTCGATTTTTTCTCTTTTCTTCTTGTTTTTTTCAAATACCAAAAGCCAGCATTTTCTTGTTCTGCCTATTGCTGTTTTTTTATTGATTAATTCGTGCTGTTTTTCTCCTGTCAAAACAGATAAAAAATCCATTGCAGTGAATTTTTCCGGCAATAGGTTAATGCAGTGGATTAAATGCATTATTGAAGGACTGCAGTTAATGCTGAATAACGCAAACACTGTTTTTTCCTTTAATGCAATAGTTTTTATACTTTTACTAACAGAATTTATTCCTGTTTTACCTGTTTTTATTGCACAAAAAACATTGTTTTTTTTGTATATCATTGCAATAAATTAATGGTTTTAAGCATTTAAAAAAAGAACTAAAAAGAAAAAAAGGTGTTTGAATGGCTGAATGGCACATGAAATCAAAAAAGAAAGCTACTGGCGGAACAAGGAAAACTCACAGGAGAAGCACTAAAAAACTTGCATGGAAAGGCGGGATTTTTTCTGAAACAAAGCTTTCAGAAAAAGAAGAAAGAGTTTTTTTGAGTGGAAGAGGCAATACAAGAAAAAGAAAATTAAAGCATGCCTTAAATGTTAATTTAACTGATCCTTCTACAAAAAAGACTTCAAATGTTAAAGTGCTTACAATAATCCAGAATGATGCAAACAGGCAGTTTGCCAGAAGAAATATTATTACTAAAGGCGCAGTTCTTGAAGTTGAAGTAAACGGAGAAAAAAAGCATGCAAGAGTTACTTCCAGGCCAGGACAGCACGGAGTAATTAATGCTATTATAATAAAAGAAATTGAAGACAAAAAGAAAACAAAAAAAAAGAAGAAAAGCGAGAAATTAAAAAAAGCAAAAGAAGATAAAAAAGAAAAAATTGAAGACAAAAAAGAAATTAAAAAAGAAGAAAAGCAGCCAGAAGCAGAAAAACCAAAAACTGAAGAAAAAGAAGAAATAAAAGAAACTGATTTAAAAGAAGACAAAAAAACAGAAAAAAAAGAAGAATCCAAAGAAAAAAAAGAAGAAAAAAAAGCTGAATTAAAACAAGAAAAAAAAGAACCTGAAACAAAAGAAAGCAAAAAAGAATAAAAACGCAGAAAAATTAATGCTGTTGTAAAAAACCAATTGAAATTAATGTTTATGAAATGGGAGAAAGAGCTGAAAAAAAATATAAGAACAATTGACCAACTAAAAAAACACGTTAAATTAGCCAAAAAAGAAGAAGCCGTTTTAAGAAAAGTCATTGGAATTCATCCAATGAACATAACTCGTTATTATCTTTCCTTAATAAACAAGAAAGACCCTGCTGACCCAATCAAAAATATGATTATTCCATCCAAAGACGAATTAAATTTGGAAGGCGTTTATGATACAAGCGGAGAAAAAGAAAGCACTAAGGCAGTTGGCTTACAGCATAAATACAATGAAACTGCTTTAATTCTTTCAACTAATCGCTGTGCTGCCTATTGTCGTTTTTGTTTCCGCAAAAGGCTTGTTGGCTTGTCTGAAGCAGAAATACTCGAAAGGTTTGATGACGCAATAAATTACATTCAAGAACACAAAGAAATAGACAATGTTCTTATAAGCGGAGGAGACCCTTTGATTTTGACTTCAAGGGTTTTAAGGCAGTTCCTTGAAAAACTTTCAGAAATAAAGCATTTAAAGTTCATTCGTTTTGGCAGCCGTGTTCCTGTTACTTTTCCTGACAGGATTTTAATGGATGATTCTTTGCCTGCGCTTTTTAAAGAGTATTCAAAGAAAAACAGAAGGCTTTATGTTGTAACTCATTTTAATCACCCAAATGAAATAACAAGAAAGTCAATTGAAACAGTAAATAAACTCATTAACGCAAATGTAATTGTAAATAATCAAACAGTACTGCTTAAAGGAGTAAACGATAACCCTGAAACCCTTGCTGAATTAATGAAGAATCTTGTTTCAATTGGCGTTAATCCTTATTATTTGTTTCAATGCAGGCCGGTTAAAAGAGTAGTTCATCACTTTCGGGTTCCTTTTTTTGAAGGCTGCAGAATAGTTGATAATGCAAGAAAAAAACTTGACGGGCACAGTAAAAGATTTAAGTTTATAATGTCTCATCGTTCAGGAAAAATAGAAATTTTGGGCATTAAAGGAAAATACCTTTTCTTCAAGCAGCATGAAGCAAGGAATCCTGAATTAGTGGGAAAAATGTTTAAAAGAAAAATTGACAAAACTTCAGGCTGGCTTGACCACTCGTTAAGACTGTATTAGTTTATCCGATGTTTATCTGCACTTTTTTGTTTACATC
>Ga0180009_10005769_pt1 | contig 13166 bp, 8 predicted proteins | sample OS_PC_MetaG_FD_123537 | JGI IMG/M metagenome (GOLD analysis project Ga0180009, IMG submission 123537) | Groundwater microbial communities from the Aspo Hard Rock Laboratory (HRL) deep subsurface site, Sweden - OS_PC_MetaG | ecosystem: Environmental > Aquatic > Deep subsurface > Groundwater... | reverse complement strand
CTGGAGCCCATGCTCGCCGAGCTGGGCATCGACCTGGGCGAGGATCACTTCTTCGACAGCAACATGGAGACCATCGACCTGCCGCGCGAAGTCAACCTCGGCGGCCTCAGGATGCAGACGCGCGAGCCGGTCAAGGTCCCCATGCAGATCCGGGTGACCGAGGATCAGATGCTCCAGGATTCCCCCCTGGTCAACCGCATCGGTTCGCTGTTCTACCTGTGGGGCACCCCGGTGAAGGTGGACGTCGAGCAGATGGCCGCCCACGGCCTGCAGGCCGTGAACCTCATCGAATCCAGCCCCAACTGCTGGACCATGGGCTTCGACACCGCCCCGCTGCCGGGCAGCGCCCTCGATCCCGCAGGCAAGACCATGCTGGGTCCGCAGCCCCTGGCCGTGCTGGTGTCCGGGCAGTTCCCCGACCTCTACGAGGGCAAGGAGGTCCCCGCCTGGCCCGAGACGGCCCCTCCGGCCGGGGACGCCGCGGAAGAGCCCGCCGGTCCCGAAGCCCCGGCGGCGATCACGCCGGCCCCCTCCCAGCTGCTGGTGATCGGAAGCGCGAAGATGTTCGACGACAACATCATCAGCGCCCCGCAGAACGCCCTGCTGCTGCTCAACGCGGTGGATTTCCTGGCCGGCTCCCACGACCTGCTGGAGATCCGCGCCAAGACCCTGACCCAGCGCGTCATCCGCTCGGTGGATGCCGGTGAGAAGATGGCCTGGCGCCTGTTCGTCGTCCTGGTGGTGCCCGTGGTCCTGGCGGCCTACGGCATCATTCGCGCCGGCATGCGGCGCAAGGAAGCCGCCCGTTACTCCGAAGCCCTGCGCCGCGCCGGCGGCGCCCATTGATGGAGGTGCCTTCATGATCAACAACAGGACCCTGATCATCCTGGCGGTTGTCGTGCTGGCGCTGGGGGCCGTCAGTTTCTGGCAGAAGAGCGCCCACCAGTCGCGCACCAGCCGGTCGTCCGCCTCGGTCCTCATCGACCGGGAGATCAAGGGCGACGACCTCGACCGCATCACCCTCGGCCAGGGGGAAACCGAGGTCGTCCTCGACCTGGTCAAGACCCCCGAGGGCTGGACCCTGGCCACGTCCTGGGACGCCCCCGTCAGCCAGGACCGCATCGACGGCCTGCTGCGCACCCTGAGCAACCTGGCCGGCGAGTACCGGTCGGACGACGCCGGGGTCCTCGCCGACTACGGCCTGGATGACTCGACCGCCGTCCACATCCGCGGATACCAGGGAGGATCCCAGGTGTTCGGCCTGGAGGCCGGCAACACGTCCCAGGGGCAGCCCGGGAACTTCGTCCGGCTCCCCGACCGGAACGCCGTCTACCTCAGCCGCGAAAGCGTGCTGTCCCAGCTGGGGATCTACGGCGAGGTCGCCGCTCCCAAGGCCCGCCACTTCCTCGATCTGCAGGCGGTGAAGGAAGACCGGAACGCCGTCGACCGCATCGTCCTGCGGGACGGCGACCAGGTCATCGAGATGGCCAAGGAGTTCGCCCCCAATCCCCCCGCCGAGGGCGACACCACCGGAGCGGATCCCGGGGTGGACCGCCTGACCTGGGAATGGAAGCTGGTGAAGCCGGGCACCGAGATGCTGGCCAAGACCAAGGCCGACGGCGTGCTGGGCTCCCTGGTGAACATCAGGGCGGCCGACGTGGACGATCCCGGGGGCGACCTGGCCGCCTACGGCCTGGACTCGCCCGCCCGCTCGGCCACCCTGGTCCTGGAGGACGGGACCGAAATGGTCCTGGAATTCGGCGCCGAACGCCCGGCGGACGGCGACAAGCAGGCCGGCACCTGGATGCGCATCCGGGGGCAGGACCGCATCTGGGTGGTCACAAGCTACACGACAAAGAACATCTTCAAATCGCTGGAGGACCTGCGGCCCGACCAGGGCTGACGGTCCCCCGTCAACGGCAGGGCCCCGCCCCCACGGCGGGGCCTTTTTTCGCCCAGCGCGGATTTCCTTCCGCGCATCCGGTGTGTTAGATTCCAGGTCCAAGGTTCGAACCCCCAGCAGCCGCCGGGCAGGAGGATGATCGTGATGGCCAAGGATGCGGACCGCAAATCCCAAGCCTCCCCGCAGGATGCCCTGCTTTTGAAAAACGCCGTGATCCTGGACTACTTCCCCGCCGCCATGGACGGGGAACCCCGGCCGCAGGTCGTGCGCGGTGACCTGCGCATCCAGGGGGAACGCATCGCCGAGCGGGGCGAGGATCTCGCCCCCCTGCCGGGCGAAAAGGTCGTCGACCTGGCCGGAGTGACCGTCATGCCCGGCAACGTCAACGCCCACGGCCACCTCTACGCCGCCCTGGCGGCCGGCATGCCCCTGCCCAAGGTGCCCCTGGAGACCTTCACGGACATCCTGACCGAGATCTGGTGGCCGCTCGACCGCGCCCTCGACGCCGACGCCATCTATCTGAGCGCCAAGGCCGGCGCCTGGGACGCGGTGCGCTGCGGCACGACCATGATCTTCGACCACCACGCCAGCCTGGCCTGCGTGGGCCACTCCCTCGACCGCGTCGAGCAGGGCCTGGACGAGGTCGGCCTGCGCGGCTGTCTCTGCTACGAGACCACCGACCGCGGCGGCAAGGGTCAACGGGACATGACCCTGGCCGAGAACGAGCGGTACCTCCAGAAGCTGCTGGACGATCCCCGGTCCGGGGTGCCCCGCTTCCGCGGCCTGGTCGGCGCCCATGCCAGCTTCACCCTCGAGGACAAGACCCTGACCCTGCTGTCGGACATCTGCAGCCGGTACGACGCCGGCCTGCACATCCATCTGGCCGAGGGCACCACCGACCGCGAGGTCAGCCGGGACCGCGGCTGGAAGGACCCGCTGGAACGCCTGGCCATGAACGGCCTGGTGCGCCCCGGCAGCATCTTCGCCCACGGCGTGGACCTGTCCCCCATCGACATGCAGTTGCTCGAGGAGAAGGGCGTCTGGCTCATCCACTGCGGCCGCTCGAACATGAACAACGGCGTGGGCCGCGCCCCGGTCGACCGCTTCCCCGCCAAGGCGGGTTTGGGCACCGACGGCCTGGACGACAACCTGTGGGGCGAGCTTCGCACCACCTTCTTCCGGGGCAACGAGGGCGGCCGCGGGCCGCTGAGCCACGGCAACGCCGCCCGGTTCTGGCTGGGCAACTACCGGCTGGCCCGGGAGATCTTCGGCGAGCCCTTCGGCAGCCTCGACCCCGGGGCTCCCGCCGACTTCATCATCCTCGACAACTTCCAGAAGACCCCGCTGACCTCCGACACCTGGCTCGGCCACCTGCTGTTCGACTTCCACCCGTGGGACATCGAGTCGGTGTACGTGGGCGGCCGATCGGTCTACAAGCGCGGGGACAACCCGCCCGTCGAGGCCGAGATCCTGCAGCAGACCGCGGCCCGGATGTGGAAACACATGGGATGGCAATCATGACCGACCCGGCACGCATCAGGAAGGCGGTCGAGAGTCGCCGCGACCAGATCATCGGTTTCCTGCGGGACATCATCGCGATTCCCAGCCCCAGCGGGAAGGAACAGGCCGTCATCGAGCGCATCGCCCAGGAGATGCGCACCGCCGGCTTCGACGAGGTCAGGTTCGACGCCCTGGGCAACGTCCTGGGCCGCGTGGGCGACGGCCCCCGCGTGATGGCCTTCGACGCCCACGTCGACACCGTCGGGATCAGCGACCCCGGCGCCTGGGACTGCGACCCCTACCGGGGCAAGGTCGAAGGCGGGATGGTGTTCGGCCGGGGCGCGGTCGACCAGAAGGCCGGCATGGCCGCCATGGTCCACGCCGGAGCGGTCATGAAGGAGCTGGGCCTGCTCGACGGCGTGCAGGTCTGGATGGTGGGATCGGTCATGGAGGAGGATTGCGACGGCCTGTGCTGGCACCACATCCTGCAGGAGAAGACCCTCCGGCCCGAGCTGGTGATCTCCACCGAGCCCACCAGCCTGCGGCTGAACCGCGGGCAGCGCGGCCGCATGGAGATCCGCGTGCGGGTCAAGGGCAAGTCGTGCCACGGCAGCATGCCCCACCTCGGGGACAACGCCATCTACAAGATCGCCCCGGCGATCACTGCCATCGAACAGCTGAACCTTCAGTTGGCCGACGACGAGTTCCTGGGCAAGGGCACCTGCACCATCAGCTGGATCGGGTGCCGGACCCCCAGCCTGTGCGCCGTCCCCGACGAGGCCGAGTTCCACATCGACCGGCGCCTGACCGTGGGGGAGACGAGGGAGTCCGCCCTCGGCGAAGTTGAAGCCGCCTTGTCGGCCGCCGGGATCGAGGCCGAGGTCTTCACCCTCACCTACGAGGAGAAGGCCTGGACCGGGCTGGTCTACCCGATGGACAAGTACTACCCCACCTGGGTGCTGCCCCCGGACCACTCCTCGCTGGCAGCGGCCCGCAAAGCGTACTATGGTGTCCTGGGGAGGGAACCGGAGACATCCCGCTGGAACTTCAGCACCAACGGCGTGAGCATCATGGGACTCCACGGGGTCCCGTGTTTCGGGCTGGGTCCCGGCCCCGAGGAGGTCGCCCATACCGCCAACGAGCACGTCCCCGCGGATCAGGTGATCGAGGCCTGCGCCGTCTATGCCGCCTTCCCCCCGGAGTGGGTGAAGATCGGGTGATGGCCGAATAGGTTTGACAATTCTGGGTAAGTTTTGATATAATCTCAGGACTCGCCCGGACTGAAAGCGTAGGCTTCCTGGTCCCGGAAACGTCCACCGCTGCGTGTACGGCCAAACCCGAACTGGAACAGGAGATCTATGATGAAATCGTTAACGGTAATCGGCTTGCTGACGCTGCTGGCCGGGACCGCCTTCGCCCAGACCTCCGACCTGATCATCTCCGAATACGTCGAGGGCTCCGGCGACAACAAGGCCGTCGAGATCTACAACGGGACCGAGGACGTCATCAACCTCGGCGGCTATACCATCGAGCGCTACTCCAACGGCGCCGTCACGTCCATCGCGATCCCCCTGGACGCCGTGGATCTGGACGTCGGCGAGGTCTTCGTCCTGGCCAATCCCCTGGCGACCGGCGTGCTGCTGGCCCTGGCCGACCAGACCAACGGCAACCTCAATTTCAACGGCGACGACGCCCTGGTCCTGGCCTTCAACGGCATTCCCGTCGACAGCTTCGGCCGCGTCGGCGAGGATCCGGGCAGCTACTGGTCCTGCGATGACGGGAACACCGTGAACCACACCCTGGTCAGGCGCCCCGGCGTCTGCAGCGGGGACACCGTCATCGACGACCTGTTCGATCCCTGCGTCGAGTGGTCCTTCCAGCCCGTGGACACCTTCACCGGGATCGGCCACCACAACGAGGACTGCGGCAGCGTGGCCGACGACGCCTCCAGCTGGGGCTCGTTGAAGGCGACCTTCCGGTAGACTCCGACGTCCCCTGGACCCCGGAACCGCCCGCCTTCGCGCGGGCGGTTTTTTTGGGTCGGCGGCGACATCGGGTTTGAGTCCCCGCCCGGTCATGAATTACATTGCCCGGTTACCGATACGATTCACGGGCGCCCGGGCGCCTGACCCGGCGAGAAAGGAACCCTCATGAGCAAGCCCCTCCAGGGACGCCACTTCATCACGACCCAGGAATGGTCCACCGAGGAGATCGAACTGCTGCTGCAGACCAGCTGGGATCTCAAGCGCAAGTTCTACCGCGACGAGCCCCACGCCCTGCTGCGCGACAAGACCCTGTTCATGATGTTCTACGAGCAGAGCACGCGCACCCGCAACAGCATGGAGGCCGGCATGACCCAGCTGGGCGGCCACGCCCACTTCCTGTCGCCGGACAAGCTCCAGCTCAGCCACGGCGAGACGGCCGAGGACACCGCCCGCGTGCTCAGCCGCATGGGACACGGGATCGCCGTCCGCAACTGCGACTGGGGGGTCGGCAACAAGTTCATGCGCAGCGTCGCCGAGATCAGCCGGGTGCCGCTGATCAACCTCCAGTGCGACCTGTACCACCCCTGCCAGGCCGTGGCCGACCTGATGACCATCCGCGAGAAGTTCCGCGACGAGGTCCGCGGCCGCAAGATGACCGTCAGCTGGACCTACGCGCCCAGTTACGTCCGTCCCATCTCCGTCCCCCACTCCGAGATCCTGCTGATGACCAGGTTCGGTCTGGACGTGACCCTGGCCCATCCGCCCGAATTCAAGCTGAAGCCCGAGATCCTGGCGCAGGCCGAGGCCAACGCCAAGGCGGCCGGCGGGGAGTTCCGGATCGTGGACGACATGGACGCGGCCTTCGAGGGCGCCCACATCGTCTACCCCAAGAGCTGGGGCTGTCTGGTCCACGAGCCCGACCGGCAGGCCGCGGTGAAGCACATCGACAAGTATCCCGGATGGATCGCAGACGAGAAGCGCATGGCGCTGACCGCCCCCGGATCCATCTACATGCACCCGCTGCCGGCCAGCCGCGGCCAGGAAGTCACCGACGGGGTCATCGACGGCCCGCATTCGGTGGTCTGGGACGAGGCCGAGAACCGGCTGCACACCGCCAAGGGCCTGATGGCCCTGACCATGTAGGAGACGCCGTGAACCTGCCGCACGAACGCCTGCCCCGGGTCCGGACCAACCCCCGCTGGCAGGGGACCACCTGCCTGCTCTGCGGGCGCGAGTACGGGCCCGGGGACCGGGTGTTCGTCTGCGGGGACTGCGGGGTGGACGGGATCCTGGACGTCCGCCTGGACCTGGAGGCCGTCCGGCGCGATCTGCCCGCGGACGATCCCTTCGGCGTCCATCCCGCGGGCGGGATGTGGCGGTTCGCACCCCTGCTGCCGGTCGCTCCCGAAGCGGCCCACCATTGCTGGACCCTCGGCGGCACCCCGGCCGTCGAGGCCGGCAGGCTGGCGGCCCACCTGGGCCTCGCCGGTCTGGTCATCAAGGACGACACCGGTCTGCCGTCCGCCAGCCTCAAGGACCGCGCGGCGGCCCTGGCCATCGCCCATGCCGTGGGCCTGGGGATCGACCACCTGGCCTGCGCCTCCACCGGCAACGCCGCGGCCAGCCTGGCCGTCCTGGCCGCCCGGGCCGGACTCGCGGCGACCATCTTCGTCCCCCGGACCGCCCCCCGGGCCAAGCTGGCCCAGCTGCTCCTGCACGGCGCCAGGGTGATCCCCGTGGACGGCACCTACGACCAGGCCTTCGATCTGTCCATCCGGGAGATCGACCGGAACCGCTGGTACAGCCGGAACTGCGCCCACAACCCCCTGCTGGTCGAGGGCAAGAAGACCGCGGCCCTGGAACTCGCGGCCGCCCTGACGGACGACTTCCAGGGCGGGGACGAGCGCCTGCCGGATGCGGTGTTCGTCCCGGTGGGCGACGGCTGCATCGTATCCTCGGTGGGGAAGGCCTTCGGGGAGTTGAAGGCGCTGGGGCTCATCGGCAGGATGCCCCGCATCTACGGGGTCCAGGCGGCGGGCGCCGCCCCCCTGGCCGAAGGCTGGCGCATGGCGGGCCCCGGAGCGGCGGAATTCCTATCCCGGCAGGTCCTGGCCGCGATCCCCCGTCTGGTCCCGCGGACGCTCGCCGATTCCATCAGCGTCGGCATCCCCCGCAACAGGCTGAAGGCCTGGCGGAACGTCGCCCGCAGCGGCGGCGGGTTCCTGGCCGTTTCCGACGAGGCCATCCTGGAGGCCATCGGCTTGCTGGCGGAAAAAGCAGGAATCTTCGCCGAACCCTCGGGTGCGGCCGGCCTGGCGGGAGTCGTGGCCGCCAGGGAGAAGGGCCTGATCTCCGCCACGGACAGGGTGGCGGTGATGGTGACCGGCCACGGGCTGAAGGATCCGGAGGCCGCCCTCGGCAGGGTCAGGATTCCGGATCCGGTTCCTCCGCTGGAGTGACCTCCCCGACCACCTCGGACAGCACCCGCGCCAGGTCCGACATCACGTAGGGCTTCTGGATGAAACCGGCCAGGCCCCGGTCGGCGAACCGCCTGGCGATCTCCTGTTCATGGTAACCGCTGGTCATGATGACCCTGGTGCCCGGCTTCAGGCTCTGGATCCGATCCAGCACCTCGAGCCCGTTCATCCCGGGCATGATCAGATCCAGGATCACGCAGGTGATCTCCTCGTGCTTCCGCGTGAACAGTTCGATACCCTGCGGCCCGTCCCCCGCCACCAGGGGATCGTAACCGAGCCGGGTCAGCATCCGGGAACAGAGATTGCGGAGGGTCGCCTCATCCTCCACGACCAGGATGGTCCCGCCCTTTACCCGCACCCGGGGCGGAGCCGGCCTGGCCTGCTGTCCGTTCATCCGGCGCTGAAGCGGGAGGCAGACCCGGAAGGTCGCGCCCTTGCCCGGATCCGACCGGACGCACAGCCCGCCGTTGTGGCTGCGGACCGCCCCGAGCACCGAGGCCAGACCCAGCCCCCGCCCCTGGAGCTTGGACGAGTAGAAGGGATCGAAGATCCTGCCCAGGGCGTCGGGGGGAATCCCCGGACCGTTGTCGGTGACTTCCAGGAACACGAACTTGCCGTCGGGCCGGTCAGGCAGCAGGGCGCAGAAGCCGAAGTCCCCGGGCGGGCAGTCCATGCGCCCGCTCGCCAGGGTGATCACCCCTTCCCTCTGGGCGATCGCCTCCGAGGCGTTCACCACCAGGTTCATGATGACCTGGTGGATCTGGGTCAGGTCCGCCTGGATCAGCGGCAGGCTGTCGTCCAGATCCAGACGCAGTGTGATCTGACGGGACACCGCGACCTTGAGCATCTGGACCATGCTGCGGGTGACCTCGGCCAGGTCCACGAACTGGAAGTGCAGCCTGCCCTTGCCGGCGAAGGCCAGCAGCTTGTTGCAGATCTCGGCGGCGCGGCCGGCTGAGGTCCGGATCTCGTCGACCAGGGCGAGCGAAGGGTTGTTCGGGGTGAGATCCTGGGCGAGCAGGTCGGCATTCCCCATGATGGCCAGGAGGAGGTTGTTGAAGTCGTGGGCCAGACCGCTGGCCATCAGCTCGAGGCTTTCCATCTTGAGCTGCTGGAACTGCTGGGCCGGAGAGTCGCAGCCGTCCAGTTCCCTGCCGTTTATCGATTTATTGAATTTCGAATCCATATCATCCGACGGTTGATCGGTCCTCCCCCCGGAGACCAATCTGTGGATGCAAGACGGGACGGACCCGAGGTTTAACCGCCGCCTCCTTACCTCACGTTAAACATACCTTTAGTAGCTGTCACTCATTTTCCGATCAGAATCCTCAGCGGGGCCGCCCCGGGGGCGGCCCCGGCATCCTGCGGCCGTGCAGGTCGGCCTCCGGGATGACGGACGAGTTGTTTGGAGAAGGGGCCAGGTCTTACCAAAAAACCCGGCGCCTACAGAAAGGCCCAGACCGACCCCTCGGGTCCGTCCTGGACTCCCACGCCCAGGTCCGCCAGCTCGTCCCGGATGCGGTCGGCGGCCGCCCAGTCCTTCCCCTGGCGGGCGGCGGTGCGCTCGGCCAGCAATCGCTCGACCCGCTCGGTGTCCAGACCCAGGCGGGCGGCCTTCATGTCGCGGCGCAGCTGGAGCCAGGTCGCGGGGTCTTGCCCGAAGCAGCCCAGGATCGCGGCCACCTGCTCCATGTCCCGGACGAAGCGCTCGAGGGTCAGGTACCGCGCAGCCTTGCCGACGCCCTTGCCCGAATCCAGCAGCCCGTTGACCTCGCCCAGGGGCTTGCTGAGGGCGCCGAGGGCGCCGCCGGTGTTGAAGTCGCCGCGCATGTGCTCGACGAAGGCCGCGAGCATGCCCGCGGTGGCCTCGCCCAGGGGTTCCTCGCCGGACGGACGTGTGGCCGCCGCCAGGAAGGCGCGCGCCTTCAGCAGGGTGCCGTAGACGTAGGCCAGCCGGTCGTCGGCCTCCTCCAGGCCGGGGAAACGGACGCGGCGGCGCAGTTCCTCCGTATCGGTGCGGTGTCCGCAGGCTCGGCACAGACCGGTCTCCTGCTCGTCGGGACCCAGGTCGGCTCCGCAGCCCGGGCAGGCCACCTCGATCTCAAAGTTCAGCCCGCTGCGGTAGTGGACCGTCAGCAGGAAGTAGCGCAGGGTCTCGGGCGGATACAGGGCCGTGATCTCGCGGGTGGTGAAGAAGTTGCCCAGGCTCTTGGACATCTTCTCGCCGGCGAAGTTGATGAAGCCGTTGTGCATCCAGAAACGGGCGAAGGTGTCCTCGCCGTGGGCGCCCTGGCTCTGGGCGATCTCGTTCTCGTGGTGCGGGAAGACCAGGTCTCGCCCGCCGGTGTGGATGTCGAAGCTGTCTCCGAGGTGGGTCGAGCTCATGGCCGAGCACTCGATGTGCCAGCCCGGCCGGCCGGATCCCCAGGGGCTGTCCCAGGCGGGTTCGCCCGGTTTGGCTCCCTTCCACAGGGCGAAGTCCAGGGGGGACTCCTTGCGCTCGTCCACCTCGATGCGCGAGCCGGCGCCCTCGATCATCTCGTCGATGCGGCGCTTGCTCAGCTTGCCGTAGCCGGGAAAGGCCCGCACGCGGTAGTAGACGTCTCCGTCCACGGCGTAGGCCAGACCCTTGTCCACCAGGGACCGCACCAGCTCGATGATCTGGGGGATGTGATCCTGGACGCAGGGTTCGACGTCCGGAGGCGTCACGTTCAGGTCCGCCATGTCCCGGTGGTACTCGGCCGCGTACCTTGCCGCCACCTCGACCGCGGGCCGGCCTTCCTCCAGGCTGCGCCTGATGATCTTGTCGTCGATGTCGGTGATGTTGCGGACGTACTTGACCTCGTAGCCCTGTTGCCGCAGGAAACGCACGATGACGTCGGGCACGATGGCTGCGCGGGCGTTGCCCACGTGCGTCAGGTCGTAGACCGTGGGGCCGCAGCAGTAGATGCCGACCTTGCCGGGCTCGAGGGTCTCCAGGGGGCGCCGGGCGCCGCTGAGGGTGTCGTGCAGTTCGATGGGCGCAGGGTTCATGTTTCCACCAGATCCGTTGGAGGCTTGGTCCATGCCGGTTCAGACGCCAATGTAACCAACATCCGCGCCCTCCACCAAATTATCCGCCGCCCTCGCCGCTGAGGACGAAGGCCGCCCAGAAGGCGGGATGGGCTGTGTCCAGATCCCCGGTCAGCCGCCCGGCCCGGCCCTCGATCATGGCCCGCTTGACGAGGGCGAGGGCCAGCGCCCGGTCTCGTTCTGCCCCGGCCAGCCGGCGGTAATAGTCCTCCATCACCAGGGCGGTCGCCTCGCCCGAGACGTGCCACAGGCTGGCGACCACGCTGCGCGCCCCGGCGAACATGAAGCTGCGGGTCAGGCCGACCAGCCCCTCGCCGCCGACGTGGCGGCCCAGCCCCGAGGCGCAGGCCGCCAGCACGACCTGGTCGCAATCCAGACCCAGCCCGAAGACGTCCGAGACGCTGAGGAAACCCGTGGAACCGTCCTCGGGGTCGGGGCTGAGGACCAGGCCCGAGTAGCGAGGCCGGCTCTCGTTGAGCAACCCGTGAGTGGCGAAGTGCACCTGGGCGTAGGCTTCCCGGCCGCCGGCCGACCGCAGGTTCCGCACCGTGGCGTCGGTCCGCCGCAGGATGGTCGCGCCCCCGGACGGCGCCAGCCCGGCGAGGGCGGCCATCTCCGCCGAGGCGAAGGGCAGGGGCGGCAGGTCGGCCGCACCCGCCGCATGGGCGAACATGTCCGCCTCGCTCCCCTTCACCAGGACCGGGTCGCCCACCAGCAGCCAGGATCCCCGTTCCGGGGCCGGCTTCCGGGAACGCACCCGGGCCAGGACGCTGGCCGAGGGGGTGACCGAAACCACCTTGGACCGGATCAGGAAGGGCAGGTCCCGGCATGAGGTCCCCCCGCGGTCGTCCGTCAGGAGGACCTCGAAGGGCAGGTAGTGCAGCGCCCCGTCCGGGGAGATCACCAGACGCTCGGCCCGGTCGACCAGATCCTGCACCGGTCCCAGCAGGGTGACGGCCAGGGCCCGGGCCTGCGGGGCGAACCAGGCGGGATCGCCCCCGGTGAGGTTGTAATCCGCCAGCAGAGGCAGGAGCGCCTCGGCCTGACGCGCCACCTCGTCCCTCGCCGGCAGCCTGACGAAGCGGGAACCGGTGGGCGAGACCGCCCACAGGTAGCTGGCGCTGTCGCCGAGGGCATAGTCCAGGAACAGCTCGCCCGGTCGCAGGACGGCGCCCGCGAGGCCGGCGAGGGTCAGGGGTTCGGGATGAAGCACTGAAGCGTAGCGGGGATCCTCGCGGCGCAGGCGGGCCTCGAGCAGGTCGAGTTCACCCTCGGCCGACGCCAGGCGGGCCTGCAGGCTGCCCAGGGTGTCGGCAGGAGCGGCCGCGGCCCTGCCCGCAGCGATCTCCCGCTCGAGCCCGATGATCCTGGCGAGGATCTCCTGTTCCTGCTGCCGGTAGCCGGGCACGGCGCTGACGTTCAGATCGAACTCGGCCTCGGCCAGCAGGTTCAGGAAGACGCGGGCCTTGGCGTCCTGCGCCACCGCGAAGGCGGCGGCATCCAGGCCCCGGTCCGGATCCCTCCCGTGCAGCTCGTACATCACGTCGATGGTCTCGGCGTAGATGCCGTAGGTCTGGCTGGTGACCCCGCCGGCCACAGCGGACGCCCCGCCGCTGCGGCGCCGGATCTCCCCCACTTCCTCCAGCGCTTCCTGCAGGTGCGTCAGGGCCTGTTCCAGATCACCGGAGCGCCGGGCCACCATGGCCTGGCCCAGCAGGGACCATTCGAGGATCTCGAAGTAGTCCACCCCGCGGGCCACCGCCGTGGCCTCGGCCAGGGCCGCCGCCGCCCCGGCCAGGTCCCCCTGGTCGAGCAATCCGTGGCCCTTGCACTTCAGCGCCCAGGCCTCGGTATACGGGGCCTGGTATTCCCGGGCCAGGACCAGGGCCTGGTCCAGATAGCCGATCCCCTCGGAGAATCGACCCGACTCGCACAGGGTCTCGCCCAGGGAGACCATCGCCTCCGCCTCGCTCCGCCGGTCGCCCGATTCGCGCAGGGGTTCGAGGGCCTCCAGGAGGACCTCCCTGGCCTGGTCGAAGTCCCCCTGGAATTCGTGGATGGATCCGATGTTGGTCAGGTAGAAACCCCGCTGCCGGGGGCTGTCCACCAGCCGGATGGCCTCCCGGTACTGCAGAAGGGCGGCCTGGAAGTCCCCGAGCAGGTAGTTGGCGCCGGCCATCTCCCCCAGCACCGCGCCGCGGATGGCCTCGTCTCCGGAGGCCTCGGCGG
>Ga0180009_10005768_pt1 | contig 13167 bp, 8 predicted proteins | sample OS_PC_MetaG_FD_123537 | JGI IMG/M metagenome (GOLD analysis project Ga0180009, IMG submission 123537) | Groundwater microbial communities from the Aspo Hard Rock Laboratory (HRL) deep subsurface site, Sweden - OS_PC_MetaG | ecosystem: Environmental > Aquatic > Deep subsurface > Groundwater... | reverse complement strand
GAATGGCCCAAAGCCCAGATAAGGGCCTCACAGCTGAAGGTGCTTGCCACCACCCTTGCCTCCACCCATCTTCCCTTGGCGGTGACGACCCATCGGAAATGGGGATCCCATACTTGCTTTTGCTCGGGGTCTCTACAGCCGATGACGCCTCTGAGACCGCCTCCGTCATCACGGATATCGCCGACACACACCTCCGGTAAATGTAGGTATTTCTCCGGAGGGAAAGACCAGATCGGCGCTTCCGTGGGATGGAGCCACCCCACCAAACGCCCGAGATACGGCGTCCTGTCATGTAGTTGCGCCTCTATCACGACTAGCGGCAGGTACCCCCTGTCTGTGGGATGCTGATGCTTTTCCCTTCTCATCATATGCCCTCCTTAGGGCAACCCGAAGGTTATGCTGGTTTAGGCAACCAGTAGCCTGAGATTAATGCCATCTTAAGAGCACTTTGGTAAAAAAGCAAGCCGTCCCGACCATCGCCTTTTTTTATTGACTTTAAAATTTGTGCTATAATAAATTCAAGAGGAAAAAGGAGGCGGTCAACCGCCCTTTTTTATTGATTTCTTAAATTCCAGGATATTTGGATTAACTCTTAAGTAAGTATTATAATAAGGGGTAATTATGACACGAAGAAAATTAGATGAGGAAAATGAAAAAAATAAAATTATGAAAATTATAAGTGCTTGTTTATTAGGAATAAAGTGTAGATATGATGGAAAAGGCAAACTCAATAAAAAAGTTATTGAATTATCAAAAAAAGAAATTTTAATTCCTGTTTGCCCAGAACAATTGGGTGGACTATCAACTCCACGAGAACCGGCGGAACAAAAGGGAAAAAAAGTTATTACCAAGTCTAGAAAAGATGTGACGAAGAATTTTAAAAAAGGAGCGAGAGAAGTTTTAAAATTGGCAAAGTTATTTAAAATTAAAGAAGCAATCTTAAAACAAAGAAGTCCTTCTTGTGGCTGTGGCGAAATTTATGATGGCAGTTTCTCTGACAAAACCATTAAAGGTGATGGTGTGACTGCGGCTTTATTAAAAAAGAATAGAGTTAAAGTGGTGGCAGAAGAAGATTTGTAATAGCAGATAGTAAGGACGGGTAGCTTAAATAATATAGAATCATGAATTACAAAATGGAATATCAGCCATATTCGAAAAAATACAAAAAAATTTATTCAAAATTAGAGCGAGAGCTAAAAGAAAATTTTGGCAGAAATTTTGATGTCCATCATATTGGTAGTACTGCCATTCCGGGCGTTGGTGGCAAGGGGGTGGTTGATATTTTGATAGGTATAGATAATTGGCAAGAGGCGGAAAAGCTATTGCCGTTTCTTGCAGAGCTTGGTTTCCCGCAGGTTGAAAAGAAAAAAGGCAGAATTTTCGTAGCCAAAAAAGAAGAATCACGGGCAGGCGATTGCCACTTCCATATTGTTTTGAAAGAATCAAAAGAGAAGAGAGATTTATTAAAATTTAGAGATTTATTGCGCAAGGATAAAAAATTGCGTCAACAATATATTAGAATAAAAAAAGAAAGAATATCTTTGGAAAAAGGGGAACAGGCGAGATACACGAAAATAAAAAGTGATTTTATTAAAAAAAAATTTTAAATAAGTATTAATTTTTCTCCAGCCCCAAACCCCATAGTATTTACTATTTTATTTAACGATTGTGGGTTAATTAAATTGTTCTCTTGTGATAAGATTGAACCATAAGAATTATGAATCATGGATAATAAAAAAATCGGGGATTGCTTAAAGGCCGAATTGACGGTCAATCGACAACCCACCCGATTTCTATATCCATTATACATCTTGTACAACTTTTGTCAATGGGGATATCATAGAAAGTGTCTGTTCTTTGTCCACATAGAGTAGGGCTTGACAGCTAAAATAAATGCTATATAATAGAATTACATTGGTCAAATAGCTTTGCGACGACTGGTCTCAAACCAGAGGGTCGGATAAAGCCTGGGTGCGGAAAAGAAAATCAAGAATTCGGAATGCAAATTGAAGAACAGATGAAGTAGGGAAGAAACCTACTGCAAGTTTATTTTGCAGTAATTTTATGTGCTTAAAATATTAAATTTAATATTTTTAGGTAAAGGCGGTCTCCATGCCAAGGGTCTTAAGAAAGCAATTTTCAAGGGCTAAACGCTCGTTAGAGCTTCCTGATTTAGTTGAACTGCAGAAATCATCTTACAAGTGGTTCTTGGGAGAAGGATTAAAGGAATTATTTGCTGAAATCTCACCAGTGGATGATTTTACCGGGAAAAAATATGAACTTGAATTCGGCAAGTTCTTTTTTGAAGAGCCGGTCATTTCCGAGAGCGAAGCGCGGGAGAATAATTTAACCTTTAAGACTCCTCTTCGAGTTAAGATTAAGCTTAAGAACAAAGAAAATGGCGAAGCCAAAGAGCAAGAGGTCTTTTTGGGCGATTTCCCCATGATGACCAAGCGCGGCACCTTTATTATCAATGGCGTGGAGCGAGTCGTCGTCTCCCAGATTGTGCGCTCTTATGGCGTTATTTTTATGGCGGAAAATAATAAGGATCTGCGTCGCCTCTTTGGGGCCAAGATTATTCCCAACCGAGGCGCCTGGCTTGAGATTGAGACTAATTCTAAAGATGTCGTGACCGTGAAAATTGATAGAAAACGAAAAATCCCTGTCTCCGCTTTTCTTAAGGCTTTTGGTTATACAGAAAAACAAATTATTGATTTATTGAGCGAGGTCAACACTGACCCGGAGCATGATTTTATCAAGGCGACTCTAGAAAAGGATAACACTAAAACTACTGATGAGGCCGTGGTTGAGGTCTATAAAAAGATGCGGCCGGGCGACTTGACTAATCCGGAGAATGCCCGCGCCTTTCTCGAGACGACCTTCTTTACGCTCAAAAGATATGATTTAAGCCCGGTCGGCAGATATAAAATTAACAAACGTTTAGGCATTGATATTGCTAATAATCTTAAGAACAGGGTTTTAAAAATTGAGGATTTTGCCTTGATTATTAAAGAAGTAATTCGCCTCAATTGCGATCCAAAAGCTCTGCCTGATGATATTGATTCTTTGTCCTGCCGGCGCATCCGGGCGGTCGGGGAGCTGGTGCAGAATAAGGTTCGCGTCGGCCTTCTGCGCATGGAGAGGATTATTAAAGATAGGATGTCAGTCACTGACCAGTTGGCGATTACGCCCGCTCTTTTAATTAATGCTCGGCCGATTATTGCTGTCTTGCAGGAATTTTTTGCCTCGTCCCAGCTCTCCCAATTTATGAACCAGACTAATCCTTTGTCTGAACTTGAACACAAAAGAACCATCTCCGCGACTGGTCCGGGCGGGCTCTCGCGTGAGAGGGCCGGTTTTGAGGTGCGTGATGTCCACCCTACTCATTATGGCCGGCTCTGCCCGATCGAGTCCCCTGAAGGCCCGAATATTGGGCTCGTCTCTTATATCTCTTGTTATGCCAAGGTTAATAAATATGGCTTTATTGAGACCCCATATCGTACAGTTGATAATTCAGGCCGGCTGCCTAAAATAACAGATAAACTCGTCTATTTAGATGCTGATACAGAACAGCGGCATCATATTATGCCGACGAGCGGAGAGACGAATGAAAAACACGAATTAACCGGAAAAGAATATTTGGTTAGATTTGCCGGCAAGCCATCTTGGGTTGAAGCCAAAAAAGTAGAATTTGCTGATGTCTCAGCCAGGCAGATTGTTTCAATCACCACCGCTCTTATTCCATTTCTTGAAAATACTGATGCGGCCCGCGCCATGATGGGCTCAAACATGCAGCGTCAAGCAGTCTCCTTGGTCAGACCCCAAGCGCCAATCATCGGCACGGGTGTGGAGATGGAGGCCGCCAAAGATTCGGGACAGGTAGTCATTGCCCGGGATAAGGCAAAAGTGATAGAGGTTGATAATCAAAAGATTTTAGTTAAAGAAGGCCGCTCAAGGCTTCGTGAATACAGCCTCGAAGGATTTGTCCGTTCTAACCAGGCGACCTGCATGCACCAGCGCCCCATTGTAAGCCAAGGAGAGGAGATCAAAAAAGGGCAGATTATTGCTGATAGTTTGGCCACAGAGAACGGCGAGATTGCTTTAGGCCAGAACATTCTGGTTGGATTTATGAGTTTCGCGGGCGCGAATTTTGAAGATGCGATTATTATTTCTGAAAGATTAGTCGAAGATGACCGTTATACCTCGATCCATATTGAAAAATATTCAATTGAGATTCGCGAGACTAAACTTGGTCCAGAGATGATCACCCGAGATATTCCCAATGTAGGCGAAGAAGCGCTAAAAAATTTGGACGAGAGCGGCATTGTGCGCATTGGCGCCGAGGTCAAAGCGAGAGATATTTTAGTGGGTAAGATTACGCCCAAAGGCGAGACTGAACTTTCAGCTGAAGAGCGATTGCTTTTGGCAATTTTTGGTGAAAAAGCAAAAGATGTCAAAGATACTTCGCTCCGTTTGCCTCACGGCGAGCAAGGAAAGGTGGTTGATGTTAAGATCTTTGATAAGGCAAAAGATCAGGAGCTCCCGGCTGGGGTTAATCAATTGATTGAGGTGTCTGTGGCCCAATTGAGAAAGATCCAAGTCGGGGATAAATTGGCTGGCCGGCACGGCAATAAAGGCGTTATTTCCAAAGTTTTGCCGATTGAAGATATGCCGGTTTTGCCTGATGGCACGCCGCTTGATATTATTTTAAATCCTTTAGGCGTGATCTCGCGCATGAATATCGGCCAGATTTTAGAGACTCATCTCGCTTGGGCCGCAGAAAAGCTTAATTATTATGTGGCGGCCCCGGTCTTTGAGGGCCCGACGATTGAGGAGATTCAGGCCGAGCTTAAAAAAGCGGCTTACCCCATCGACGGCAAGATCCAATTGCGCGACGGCCGCACCGGCGAACCCTTTGACCAGAGGACGACGGTCGGAGTGCTCTATATTATGAAACTTCTGCATTTAGTTGACGACAAGATGCACGCCCGTTCCATTGGTCCGTATTCAATGGTCGCCCAGCAGCCCCTCGGCGGAAAAGCCCAATTCGGCGGCCAGAGATTTGGCGAGATGGAGGTCTGGGCGCTGGAGGCCTATGGCGCCTCTCATACTCTGCAGGAAATGCTGACGATTAAATCTGATGATATGGTCGGCCGCAGCCAGGCCTACGAAGCAATTATCAAAGGCGAAGAGATTCCCACTCCTTCAATTCCGGAATCGTTTAATGTTTTGGTTAAGGAGTTGCAGAGTTTGGGCTTAAATATAGAGTTATTAAAAGATGGCAAAATAATTAGTAAGTAATAAGTAATATGTTTAAAACAAAAGAAATAGCTGTTGATTTTGATGCTATTCGGCTCTCGCTTGCCGGGCCAGAGCAAGTGCTCAAATGGTCTTATGGAGAGGTGACTAAGCCCGAGACGATCAATTACCGCACGCAAAAGCCGGAGCGCGAAGGGCTCTTTGATGAAAAGATTTTCGGTCCGGCCAAGGATTATGAATGTTATTGCGGTAAATACAAAAAAATTAGGTTTAAAGGCGTAGTCTGCGACAAGTGCGGAGTCGAAGTGACCAAATCACAAGTGCGGCGCGAAAGGATGGGCCATATTTCTCTGGCGGTTCCTTGTTCGCATATCTGGTATTTGCGCGGCGTTCCCTCGCGCCTGGGGCTTATTCTTGATATCTCGAGCCGCGATCTGGAGAGAGTGATCTATTTTGGCGCTTTTATTATTATTGAAGTCAATCAAGAGATAAAAAAAGACGCGCTTTCAAAATTAGATTCTAAATACCAATCTTTTAAGGATAAATTAAAGGGTTCAAATTATGCCGGCTCAAAAATATTAAAAGTTTTGAATATCGGCAAGAAAAAAGGAGAGGTCTCGCAAGATTTGAAATTAGAGCGCTTGCTTAATAATTATCGTCGCCGGCGCGACGAGCTCGAGGCCTTAAATCCCCTTAAGATTATTTCTGAAGAACGTTACCATGATCTGTCGATGAAGCACGGCGAGATTGTCAAGGTTGGCATTGGCGCGGAAGCGATCTTTGAAATTCTTAAAAATATTGATCTTATCCTCTTGGAAAAATCACTCAAGAAAGAGATTTTAGAATCAAAAGGGCAGAGGCTTAAAAAATTATCCAAACGTTTAAAATTGATTAAAGACCTCAAAAATAACCAGATGCGGCCAGAGTGGATGATGGTCAAAGAACTGCCGGTCATCCCGCCCGACCTGCGTCCTATGGTCCAGCTTGATGGGGGCCGGTTTGCCGCTTCGGATTTGAATGATTTGTATCGGCGCGTTATTAATAGAAACAATCGCCTCAAACGTTTGCGCTTGCAGAGCGCGCCGGAGGTTATTCAGCGCAATGAAAAAAGGATGCTGCAGGAGGCGGTCGATGCTTTGATTGATAATTCAGCTCGCAGAGATAAAGCGGCCCAGACCGTCGGAGGCCGCAGAAAACTGCGTTCTCTTTCCGATATGCTGCGCGGCAAGCAAGGCCGTTTTCGTCAGAATCTTTTGGGAAAACGCGTTGATTATTCCGGCCGTTCGGTCATTGTGATTGGTCCGGAGCTGAAATTAAACCAATGCGGCCTGCCCAAAGTAATGGCCTTGGAATTATTTAAGCCTTTTATTGTCGGACGGCTGATTAATTTGGGTTATGCTCATAATGTTAAGAATGCCACTAAGATGATTGAACAGGAGGATCCGGTCATCTGGGATGTTCTGGAAGAGATCACCAAGAATCACTGTGTGCTTTTAAACCGCGCTCCGACTCTGCACCGTTTGGGCGTGCAGGCCTTCCAGCCGGTTCTAATCGAAGGCAAAGCGATCCGCATCCATCCTTTGGTCTGCGCCGCTTATAACGCTGACTTTGACGGCGACCAGATGGCGGTTTACATTCCTCTTTCCACTAAGGCCCAGGAAGAAGCAAAAAAGATGATGTTTGCCTCAAAAAATCTTTTAAAGCCGGCCTCGGGCGAGCCGATCGTCGGCCCTTCGCGGGATATTGTCTTTGGTATTTACTATCTAACTTTGATGCAGAAGGAAGGATTGGGAGATAATAAATACTTCGAAAGTATTGATGAAGCGATTATTGCCCATCGTGACGGCTGTGTCGGAGTGAGGGCTAAGATTAATGTTATGATCAAGGGAAGAATAAAACAGACGACGGTCGGCCGTATTCTTTTTAATCAGATATTACCCGAAGGTTTTAAGTTTGTTAATTCTAAAATGGATAGAAAGACCTTGAACGTGATCGTCAAGGAATCATTTGTCAAGTACGGCAAAAAAATAACCGCGCGTTTGGTTGATGAAATTAAAGATTTGGGATTTTACTACTCAACTCACTCCGGGATGACGATTGCCGCCTCTGATATTAAGGTGCCTTCTGATAAACCCAAAGTGATAGCCCAAGCGGATAAAAAAGTTTTAGAGATTGAAGAGCAGTATGAAGAGGGCCTGATTACTGATAATGAGAGATACTTAAAAATTATTGAGCTTTGGAGTAATGTCAAATCGCACCTGGAGAAAAAGATGGTCTCTATGTACAAGCCGACTGATCCGGTCTTTGCGATGATTAATTCCGGGGCTAGGGGCAATCTTGCCCAGATGACCCAGTTAGGAGCGATGAAGGGTTTGGTCGTTAATCCAGCGGGTGAGATTATTGAACAGCCGGTCAAGGGTAATTATCTTGACGGATTAGAGTCGCTCGAATACTTTTTTTCCACCCACGCGGCCCGAAAAGGGCGATCAGACACCGCTCTGCGCACGGCAGAAGCCGGGTACTTGACGCGCCGATTAATTGATGTTGCCCAAGATGTAATAATTACTACTTACGATTGCGGCGATAGTGAAGGTTCAAATATTTCGGTTTTAGACGTAGCTGAATTTGGCCAGAGTTTTAAGCAAAAAATTATCGGCCGGGTGGCGGCTAAAACCATAAAAAATAAACAAGGCCGGACCATGGTGCGCAAAAACCAGATGATTGATGAAAAGATTACTTCTTTGATTGAGAAAGAGGAGATAAGAGATATCTGGGTTTTTTCTCCTTTGACTTGCAAGAATACTTGGGGAGTCTGCCAGAAGTGCTATGGCCGCGATCTGGCAACTGGTGACTTGGTTGAGACCGGCACCGCGGTCGGCGTGATTGCGGCCCAAGCTATTGGCGAGCCGGGCACCCAGCTGACGATGCGCACCTTTCATATTGGCGGTGTGGCAGGCGAAGATATCACCCAGGGCCTGCCCCGGGTGGAAGAATTATTTGAGGCGCGCTCTCCTAAGATTCCGGCGATCTTGGCTGAATTTGACGGCGTAATTGAGATCAAAGAATTTGAAGATAAAAAAGTAATCCATCTTTCCAGTTCAGAAGAGAAGACCAAAGTGATTAGAATTCCTTCCGGCTTTAAGCTTAGAGTAAGAGAGAACCAAAAGGTCGATTCCGGCCGAGCTTTAGCTCTAAAGGGCAAGGAAGAGATCCGCGCTCCTTTTAGGGGTCGAGTCCATCTAAGAGAGGGAGAGGTTCTTCTTTCTTTGGAGGTTGACAAGGCTTGTGAGTATACCGTCTCCCCGTTTTCCCAAATCAAAGTCAAGAGTGGTGAGAGAGTTAAGAGGGGAACTGTTTTAAATGAAGGACAGCTTGATTTGAGACAGTCAGAGCGAATTTTGGGCCGAGTCAAGACCCAAAAATACATTGTTTCCGAGATCCAAGCGATCTATTCCAGCCAGGGCCAGAGTATTAATGATAAACATTTTGATGTAATCGTTCGCCAGATGTTTTCTAAAGTAAGAATCGACTCTCCGGGCGAGACCGAATTTTCAGACGGGCAAGTTGTTGACCGCCAACGATTCAACGACGTTAACGCTAAACTTAAAGCGGGTAAGATTAAAGCCACGGCTCAAGACTTGCTTTTGGGTGTCACCAAAGTAGCCCTCTCCACAGACAGCTTTTTGTCTGCCGCCTCGTTCCAGGAGACGACCGGTGTTTTGATGGAAGCGGCCACGACCGGAAGAATGGATAATTTAAGAGGTTTAAAAGAGAATGTTATTATTGGACGGATGATTCCCGCAGGCACCGGCTTCAGGCAGAAATTTGGTCAAGAAGTCAAAGCAGAAGCTGAGAGGCGGGTTGACATAAAGAAATAAAGATAGTAAGATATGGAATATAATTAATACTATGCCCACGATTAATCAATTAATCAAAAAAGGAAGAAAAAAAATCCTCAAGAAAGATACTACCCCGGCTTTGAAGCGCGGGATTAATACTTTGAAGCGCAAACCCTATGAATTAAAAAAAGGGTCTCCTTTTAAGCGCGGCATTTGCGTTAAGGTGACGACCGTCACGCCCAAAAAACCAAATTCAGCCCTTAGAAAGATCGCCCGTGTCCGCCTGACTAATGGTCTTGAGGTGACGGCTTACATCCCTGGCATTGGTCATAATCTTCAGGAGCACTCAGTGGTGATGATCAGGGGCGGCCGAGTCAAGGACTTACCTGGAGTCAGATATCATATTGTTCGAGGCAAGCTTGATGCTTTAGCCGTAGCCGATCGTCGTCAAGGAAGATCAAGATATGGCGCTAAAAAAAGTTAAAAGTAATAAGTAATAACTATGGCTAAAATCAAGATAGCAAATTATAAAAGAATCCAGCCCGATCCAAAATATCATTCTTTGGTCGTGGCCAAATTGATTAATTATCTGATGTTAGGAGGCAAAAAATCCCTTGCTCAAAAGATAGTTTATGGCGCTTTTGAGGATATTAAAACAGCGGTTAAGACCGACCCCTTGGAAGTCTTTGATAATGCTCTTAAAAATATCGGCCCTTATGTGGAGATAAAATCAAAGCGGATCGGAGGCGCTAATTATCAGGTGCCGATTGAAGTAAGTAAGGAACGTCGTCTCTGTCTTGCGCTACGTTGGATTATCGAGTCAGCCAGGAACGTTAAAGGCAAACCTATGCGCCATAAATTAGCGCAGGAATTACTCTCTGCTTCTAAAAAAGAAGGCTCAGCTTATAAAAAAAGAGAAGATACACATCGTATGGCAGAGGCGAATAAGGCCTTTGCGCATTACGCTAGGTTTTAATAAATTACAAGCACCAAGCATCAAATTACAAACAATATTAAATATTAAATAATTAAATTCCAAAACATCACCTTTAAAAATTGAATATTAGAATTTGATATTTGTTTGTAATTTGAGATTTGGTAATTGGAATTTAGTTTAAAAGGGAGGAAAATTATGCTAGCAATGTTAGCTCAAAGCGAAGAGACCATCTCCATTGATCCTGCGGCTGCTAATGCGGTTGGCGCAGCAGCCGCCGGCGTCGTCGGTATCTGGGTTTTCTTATGGATTGTTCTGGTGATTGCCGCTCTTCTGGGCCTGATTCTTTGGATCTGGGCGATTATTGATGTTTCCAAGAGAGAGTTTGCTAATCCGCAAGACAAGACCACCTGGCTGATCGTCTTGATCGTCGGTTTTGTCGTCGGTCTTTCTTTGATCGCGGCGATTATTTATCTGGCCGCCGGCCGAAAAAAAGGAACCATGTCAGGGACAGGTAATACCGAGTCGCAGACACCACCTCAAGCATAGGTTGAGAAAAATACTTTGATATTTGATGAGCAATTAAATAACAAATCAAAAATCACCAATTTGAGATTTGGTGTTTGGTTATTTGAGTTTTTATTTGTGATTTGATATTTGTTATTTGATATTCATATGAGAGATTATCCTTTAGAAAAAGTAAGAAATATCGGCATTATCGCTCACATAGACGCTGGCAAGACAACCGTCACAGAGCGGGTTTTGTATTACACGGGCAAAAAACACAAGATGGGCGAGGTGCACAGGGGCGAAGCAGAGATGGACTGGATGGAACAGGAGAAGGAGCGCGGCATCACTATCACTTCTGCGGCCACGACCTGCTTTTGGACTCCGCGTAAGGAGAAAGAAGAAGAGGAGGCGCGGATTAATATTATTGATACGCCCGGCCATGTTGATTTTACGGTTGAGGTGGAGAGATCCCTGCGCGTTCTTGACAGCGGGGTAGTCGTCTTTGACGGCGTAGCCGGAGTCGAACCCCAGTCCGAGACCGTCTGGCACCAGGCCGATAAGTATCAAGTGCCAAGAATCTGTTTTATCAATAAGATGGACAGAATAGGCGCTGATTTTTATAAGTCATTCGAGTCAATCATCGATCGTTTAACTAAAAATGCGGTCGCTATCCAAATCCCGATCGGCGCCGAGAGCAAATTTGAAGGAGTAATTGATCTGATTGAAATGCGCGCCTTGACTCACCAAGATCAATTAGGCAAAGAAATCAAAGAAGTTGAGATCCCCTCTCAGTTTAAAGAAAAAGCCAAAGAGTGGCGCGAGAAGATGGTTGAAGCGATTGTGGAAACAAATAATGAGCTGACCGAAAAATATTTAGAAGGCAAGGAGATTTCAAGCGAGGAACTTAAGTCAGCCCTGCGCCAAGCAACAATCAAAAATAAAATTATTCCAGTCTTAGCTGGTTCAGCCCTTAAAAACAAAGGAATTCAGCCGCTCTTGGATGCGGTCGTTTGGTTCTTGCCTTCGCCCTTGGATGTTCCGGCCATCACCGGAATTAATCCTAAAACCAAAGAAGAAGAGAAGCGAGAAGCGGATGACTCGGCCCCGTTTTCTGCGCTTGCTTTTAAGATCGCGACCGACCCCTATGTCGGTCGGCTGACCTTCTTTCGCGTTTATTCAGGGATGCTTAAGAGCGGCTCTTATATTTTAAATGCGACCGCCGGCAAAAAAGAGCGAATCGGCAGAATCGTGCGGCTTCATGCGAATCACCGAGAAGATATGGAAGAGGTTTATACGGGTGAGATTGGCGCGATCGTCGGCTTAAAAGAAACCACGACCGGAGATACGCTCTGCGATGGAGCTCATCCCATAATTTTGGAGAAGATTGTCTTTCCGGAGCCGGTGATTGATATTGCCATTGAGCCCAAAACCAAGGCTGACCAAGAAAAAATGGGGATTGCCTTAAAACGTCTAGCAGAGGAAGATCCCACTTTTAGAATTTCCTCGGCCGCGGAAACTAATCAAACAATCCTTTCGGGAATGGGCGAGTTGCATTTGGAGATTATTGTTGACCGCATGAAACGGGAATTCAAAGTTTTGGCAAATGTAGGCAAGCCGCAGGTGGCATATCGAGAAACAATTAAAGAGATAGAGCAAGCAGAGGGCAAGTTTATCCGGCAGTCAGGCGGCCGGGGACAGTACGGACACGTCTGGCTTAAGGTGGAGCCGGTGGAGCCGGGCGCGGGCTTTGAATTTATAAATAAAATCAAGGGCGGAGTAATCCCCCAAGAATTTATTCCGGCAGTGGGAAAAGGAATCAAAGAGGCGATGAAGAAAGGCGTCGTTGCCGGCTATCCGATGGTTGATATGAAGGTGACGCTCTATGACGGCAGTTATCACGAGGTTGACTCGTCAGAGATTGCTTTTAAGATCGCCGGGTCAGACGCGCTCAAAAAAGCATCACTTAAGGCTTCGCCCATACTTTTAGAGCCAATTATGAAGTTAGAGGTTGTCGTTCCAGCTGATTTTATGGGTGATGTCACCGGGGATTTGAATTCAAAAAGAGCCCAAATTGAAAATATGTCTGATCGAGGCGAAATGAAGGTTATAGATTCAAAAGTCCCGCTCTCGGAAATGTTCGGCTACGCCACAAATTTACGTTCTATAACCTCCGGCCGCGGATCATTCACCATGGAATTTGACCATTATTCAGAAGTGCCTCAGAACATAACCGAGGAGATTAAAGAGGGAAAACGCAAATAAGTTCTCTTCACGGTTTTTTATCAATTTATCCACATTGACACTGACCAAAAGGTCAGTTATTTTAGTATTGAGGTAAAATGAAAACAATATCCAAAATCACCAAACGGCAGAAACAATTTCTTGAGGCAATTTATAGTTCTATTGAGACCGAGGGTTATCCGCCGACTTTTGAGGATTTAAAGCATAAATTTAATATCTCTTCAAATCAAGCTGTGATTGACCATTTAGAGAGTTTAGAGAATAAAGGTTTGATAAAACGGGAAGAAAAGTCGGCCCGAGGAATCAAGATTTTACCTTTGGGTTATCGAGAGCTTGGCGTTAATAACCTTATTCCCATGGAAGGTATTTCTTATGCTGGCGGTT
>Ga0180009_10005767_pt1 | contig 13168 bp, 13 predicted proteins | sample OS_PC_MetaG_FD_123537 | JGI IMG/M metagenome (GOLD analysis project Ga0180009, IMG submission 123537) | Groundwater microbial communities from the Aspo Hard Rock Laboratory (HRL) deep subsurface site, Sweden - OS_PC_MetaG | ecosystem: Environmental > Aquatic > Deep subsurface > Groundwater... | reverse complement strand
GGGACTTCCGTATGAAACAAGAACATGATCGACGCTATGTGCAGGAGCAATATCAGGCTGCCGCCTGAACTCGTTACAAAGGAGCCACGCTCAAATCCTTTCGTAATCTTCCTTGCAGGTTCTCAACTGCGAACACTCCTTCGCATCCCACGCGGTGGCAGCGAAGAACGTTTCGCGCTTCGACAATCCACCATCCGTGGAGTCCTTCCACCTGCGCCCGCGCCGTTGCTGTCGGTGTCTCCGCCAGCACGGAAGATCACGTCCATGGCGGCGTGGTAGTCGAAGCCGCAGTGCAGGAGGACCAGCACGACGCGGCCTGGCGAAGCTGGTCGGCGATGGGGCGGGTGGACTGCGCCGCCTGAGGGCAACATGCGCAGGCGGCCAATAGGCACTGCCACTGCGTCAGAACACCAAAAAGTTCAAATAGTTGGTCAGAATGTCGGCGAGATAGACATGTAACTATATGACTTTACCGAGGAAATCAGTTGTCATCCGGCCGGGCGCCCACCGTTTTGGGTCTGGCCTACCCCTTGCCGATGGGCAGAACCCGGTCCCGGCGGGTTCCCGTCACACTTGCCACCACATCTCCCGCCAGCGCCTCCAGCAGAGCGCGGATCTTCTCGTTGGAAACGGCGGCGCGCTTCAGGATCTCGAACATGACGTCGATCAGCTCGCGGGCGATCAACGCGCGTTCACCAGGGTCGGCCTGGGCGATGCTCCTGGCCACCGTCTGCATGTTCGGATCGACATCCTCAAGGTCGGCGCGGAACTGCCGCTGGGCCAGGTCGTCGAGGTCGTCCCAACACATGGCGTAGCGGACCAGGCGGATGCTTCTCAGGGCCACGTCCTCTTCGATTGGTGTTGCCGGATCGTTATCTCTATGACCAATGGCTATTCTCATAAGGCACTCCTCTTTCAATGCAAAATCTCATCGACGCGTGGCGCTCCCGGCGTTTGCTCACTGATCGTCGTGTCCTCGTACTGCAACGCGAGCTGCAGCGACTCGATCGCATCCCGAGAATCGCTGGGGTCGACCTTTTCCAGGATGGTGGCCAGACGCGCTGCCTGGTCGCCCCAGGCTCGGGCCTCTTTGGCGATCTCCGAGTCCAGCGGCGCCAAGCGATGAGCCAGGCCCCGACAGTGGGAATCGACGGCCACCATGCGCAGGATTTGTTTCGGACTTAGCTCGCTGCGACCAAGGAGTAGCCAGAGGATATACTCGGCGCCGCAGGTCAGGGCGGTCTGGAGCATCCGCGCTTCGCGGGCCGGCAGGGTCTTGGACACCTCCTCGACGTAGGTCACCTTGTCCAGGCGGTCCTTGAAGACGCTGTGGTCGAAGAAGAGCCTGGCGTAGACCTCGACGACGGGCAAGGGGATCTCCGTCGCCTCGGAGATCAGCTCCGGGGACGCGTCGGCAAGGAGCAGCGCCTCCAGGATATTCCGCTGCGTGGGGTGGCGGTATTTTCGCCAGGCGTAGCAGAGCACCTCGTCGGTGGAGGTGCCTTCGATGACAGCGACGAGCTGATTGAGAATGAGGTCGCCCGTCGGGGTTCCTTTTTCACGGGCGATCTCTGCGGCGCGAATGTGATGGTAGGGGTCCCTGGTCATGTTCTCCTCCGCTTCTCCGCCCGCCGTCTGGTCCACTCAAGCTGGGACCGGTACCTGATCTTGTAGGTCCGGCGGAGGCAGGCGATGCACAACAGACCAGGCTCGATCGGCACTGCGTACAGCTTCCGGCAGGTTCTGGATGAACACGCGGGGCAGAGCATCCGGATTTGCCCGCCCGACAGGTCCTCCACCCGGCCGAGCTTGACCGTGACCGTCCTGCCGTCAGGCAACGGCACGTCAAGGGATTCACAGCGGCGGAGTCGGACCCCGCCGCCTGCTATCACGCGGAGGTAGTCCAACGAGACCTTCGGAAAATCCTCAACGACTGGTGTGCTGATTCGCTCGGGGTGGCTGTTCATCTATCGCCTCCGGCCGAAAGGACCACGGCAGCCTGTTGCGAGTTGATGGTCACTCGCGGCGCCACCGTTGACATGCGGCTGAACAGGTCTGCCACGTGCAGCAGGTGTTTCTCCTCGCGCCCTACCAGGTCGAGCAGTACTCGCAGGACGCGGGGTGTAGAGCCCGTCTTGATCGCTTTGTTCAGAAGGTCGTCGAGCAGGGCCTGGTGCACACGGAGTCGCGTACGCGCCGCCGCCAGCTCGAACGCCAGCTCCCGCCGCAGCACGTGGCCTCGGCCGTGATCGTCAAGCAGTTCCTGTGCGAGGTCGGTGGTGGCCTTGGCGAGCTGCTGGTCCGGTAGCAGGGCGGCGGCAAGGCGGTTCACCTGGTCGAACGCACGGGTTGGTCGTTGTCGCGCCGGGGGCTCAAGTCGGGTGGTGCTGAGGTTCCTCATGACCTAACAAGTATAGGTCAGACTTGCGAAATCGACCGTTTTGGGACTTGGCTGGCCGAGTGGACTTCAGGATGGGGCTGGGTGCAACAACGCTCGCCGCGAAACCCACAAGCTGCTTCTGGCTATTGGTGGATCTGAGCCATGACATCATCCCACGCTGAGGCGATCGCCCTCGGCGCGTCGAAGATGTGTCCGCCTTGTTGGAGGATGCCAATCATGAAGTCGCCGTCTTGAGCCACCAGGATCAGTGGCGATCCGCTGTACCCTCCCAACGCCTCTCTTGTTGCTGTCTCACCAAACAACTGCTCGGCCATGAGCTTCTCGATGCCGCCGACTACTGACGGGCGTCTAGGCTTCCTGGCGTCGACTTCCACATGGATCTGCGGTGCACGAGTCGTAGTGGGCTCCCACGGGTCATCCCACTCGACAACGTAGGCAACTAGGGGGAATGCGGTGAGGACTTCTGTCCGCAGCGCCTCGAACGACAGGTGGGCGAAGTTCGGATAGCCCAGGACAAAGAAGGGCAGCGACGTCAGGTCAGAGCACAGTGGGCGCCAAAGGTTCCGAACCTTTGTCGCGGTCTTCGAATGCACGCCAGCGTCCAGCCAGCGAGCGCCACTGAGGCCTACGGGCGCCTCCAAGATGGCCACATCAAGGTCCGGCGACGCCCAGATCTGGTGGCTGAGATCCAGCTCACATCGTTGCCCCTCTGTAAGTGTGCGCACCCTCGCGTAGCCCGGCATCTCTTCATCAAGCAGCATAAGGTAGGTTTGCCCACCAGTTGATCGGAGCCCTTCGACGACGTGTCTCGCGGTAACGACGACTTGACGCCCGTCCAGCTCCACGAAGACGCCGGTCCCTCTCGCCTCTGTTCGGCCATCGGTTCCGATAGCGGCTATGCATGCGACGCTGCGCCCCAATCGCTTGACCGGGTCCACTAGAAGTTGCGGCACGGCGGATGGCTCAATCAGTTGGTCCACCATCTCCCACGGATCCTTTGCTGACGAACATCATCCGCAACGCGGTCTCCAGCCTCCCGGCCAGCACCCGCCGAGCCTCTGCTTTATCGGTGCTATCCTCGCGCGCCGTGTAGCAGATCTGCCGCCTGAGCCCGAGGTCGAAGGGCAGGTCGCGCGTCGCACCGAAGGCCTCGTTGAAAACCATCAGGACACGCTCCGCCCCGAGCGCCTTGAAGGCGTATCCCAGCTCGAAAAGCACGTTCGGATTGGGCGTGCGCCGCTCGTTGCCGGGATCGACGAGGGACACGTCGGCCACAACGGCGTCCGCGCTGTCGATCTTTTCCAGGATGGTGTTGATGATGTCGGGGGATCCGGGGACCCCCTGGGTGTCTGATTCAACACGCGCCTCGACGTTCAGATCGAGATCGCTGCTCAACGAGGCTGCAGCAATGTCCAAGGCTTTCCGGATGAACCCACGGTTGGTGGGGTTGGGTAGGTCTGACTGCCAGGAGTAGAATATCGTGGCGGTCCACTTGCCGCCGTCGACGGCCTCCTGGTTCGCTTGGATGGCGTCGTCCTCGGCGAGTTCTGCCACTGGGACCGACTGAGACACGTGCAACTCGCGGCTCTCGGGATCAGCCAGAAAGGGGTTGTTGATGAAGCGCCTTTCGCGAAACGCGGCGGCCACCGACGTAACGTCGTACACCCTCGGGGCGATACGCACGGTTTCCGGCAGGCCGTCGTCCGCCGGGGTAGTGCCAGAGAAGATGTTCACCGGCAAGTCCCACAGCAGCTGCGTGGCGATGCGCAGCTGCTGGTCGTCGTGGCCAGATAGGAGCTTGGCTTCTCCGAGGCGTATCTCCTCGGTCCCATCTTCATAGAGGCGGTGAAAGACAGGTAGCAGCTCGTTGCAGATATCGAGCATCTCTCGCGCCATCTTCGTGTTGGCGAAGTACACCGCCGCGAGCGTCGGCCGGAACGCCGCCTTCTTCCCCTTCGTCTCTTCGAGGAATCCGCCGTGGTGAAGGTCGCCGACGACCTGTCGATGCTGCTTGTACCTCCGTGGCACGTCATCGGAGCCGAGCACCTTGCCCTCACCTACGTACTCATCGACCAGCCCGCGGATCACGAGCCAGGCGCCGATCTTCCTGCCATGTGCGAGGATGATGTCGCGGCTCGTGTGCATCAGGTGGTACAGAAGCTCCTCGAAGTCGAACGCCAGGCTCCAGATGGTGTGGGGTAGGTGGAGCGGGCTTGCCTCGGGTTGAAGGGCAACTTCGAAGTGCTCGTTTTCGATTAGCCTTCGGAACTCGATCTTCAGGCCGAGCAGTTCATCGCGACTATAGGTGCGATCAAAGACCGGCTGGCGGACATTCAAGTCCCTGCCGCCGGCAATTGTCGCCGGCAGAGCGTACGTCGTCGATCCCTTGGGGTTGACCAGGTGGACGCATAGCGCGATGTCGTATTCTGTCAGGTTCTCCATGACGACCTATCCTGGCTAACTCTACGACAGGTACTTTGGAAGCGCGAGCACGAGGACTTGGAGTTGGCTACCCGAGGTACACCTGCTCGTTGTGCCACGCGAGGTGCTCCGTCGCTGGCCGCTCCGAGAGCGTCGCCGGAAGGTGGAGGGTCTGTCTGTCCGCCATTACTCGCAGAGCGGGATGCGCCGCGCTTCATCCTTCGTCGACCACCTCGTCTCCGATCCATCCCGTCGACACGCAGCCACTACCGGCAGCTCGGCTACAAGCTCGGCAGATTCGACCGGCAGCTTGACGCGGAGTCGCGACTCGTACAACTGGACGAGCGCGGTGACGTAGCCCCCGACCTCATACAGCACGACAAGGTGGTCATCGGGCCAGCCCGGATCGCAGTCGACCTCGGCTACAAGCCCGTCGGGCATGTCCCGCTCGCCGAGGATGAACGCGCGCACAGCATCGAGTGGCTCGGAGTCCAAGCATTGCTCGGGCGCTTGGAGATACAGGGCGCCGTATGCGATCTTGGCTGCGAGCCGATGAAGGTGGACGGGATCGTACTCCAGCTGGAAGTGTAAGTGAGCCGGCCCAGGCACCTCCCAGCGTGGGTGCTCCGCAGATTGGTCGCGGTCGAAGGCGCGGCCGTTGACGGCTGCGATGATTCCGCCGACGAGCCTTGCTGCCTCGTTGATATCGCGAGCACCCACCCACAGCTTGTCGCGGCCGTCGAGATAAATGCGGGGACGGTACTCGGCCGACGTCGCCTCGGGCAGGGTCTTCACGAAGTTGATGCGCACGGGCAGGGCGATGGAACCGTCGTCACGCCGCTGCATCTGCGTCCGGATCGTGCCGACGAGCTTAGCGTCGTCACCTTGTACGAGCGCATGCCCGGTCGCCAGATCGACCTGGATCTGGGGCAGCGTCTCTGGTCCCGTGCCGACGCGAAACTTCACCTGCGTGAAGCTGTTCGAGACAGGGTCTTCGAGCAGCACGGTGCCGTCAATCAGCCCGCTGGTCGGGTCGTTCTTTTTCCGTGGCTGGAGTCCATCCCCGTGCCGGTGAAACGTGAAGATGGTCCGGCGGGCGAGATGGGTTTCCGCCTTACCGATCTTGTCGTTGTTACAGGTCGCGCAGGCGGGGAGCTGCAGATCGAGGGTGCCCCCGATGAAGTCCGGAAACAGATGGTCTCGGGACTTCGACGATGGATCGATCTGGGCGCGACAGTAGGCACAGCGCGCGACGCTTCGGGGTTGGTCCACCATGACTGGGGACCGTCTATTACGCGTCGAAGCGAAAATCAAGGTGGCGACAGTTAGTCGGAGACGACCGATGTGACCATTTGGGCGGTGGCCTTCGTTGGCTCTGGTTTGGCGGCAGAAACCAGTCACCCGTCGTAGCAGCCGCAAGGGCGTTCATCGCGTCGATCTCTATCGAACCAAGCTGATCGGCGCAGCCACGGGACGGAGGCTCAGCGCCCCTTGTACTCCAGCACCACCGCCATCCTGCGCAGCATGCACCATCCCGGAACGTCTTTGTTCACGGGATGAGTGCCGAAGGTCTTATCGTTCATCGCGCAATGCGCACCGTCTGGGCCGCTTTCGCGGAAGGCCAGGCACTCACGGCAGTGACGGATGGTCTTCTTCATCTGGCTGGCCATGGTCACACCAGACATCCCAAAATGCCTGGTCGAGAGACACTCATGGTCTCTGTCGATCCTCGATGGTTGCTGGTGAACCGGTGAACCCGACAGGGCGGCCACCCTCCTGCTGCTGACGTACGTTCGCCTCGTCCGCCAACGCCCTGACCAGTTCGCGGTGGTTGGCGGCATCCTCGAGCGCGAACCGATCCCGCACGACCCGGAAGTCGCCCGCGGCGAGACGGGTCAACTGCTCCAGCGCCCGCAGCGCATCGGTATCGAGCGGTCCCGCTGCGAGAGGCCTAAGCATTCGGTCGTAGAGGAGCCTCCTACCCTCGGTTGTCAGATAGTCGAAGCGGACCTTGCCTTGGAACCGCCTCAGGCATGCTGGATCCAGCCCGTCCAACCGGTTGGTGGTGGCGATCATCAGGCCCCGGAAGCGCTCCATCTGTACCAGGAACTCGTTGACCAGGCTCACCTCCCACGAATGGAGAGTGCTGTTCCGGCCGTAGAGGAAGGTGTCCACCTCGTCGAGGATCAGCACCGCGTCCTCGCGCTCGGCCTCTGCAAACGCCTCCGCGAGAGCCTTCTCCGCCTGCCCGACCCACATGCTCAGGATGTCGCTCGCCCTCCGGACCGAGGGCTCGCGATCGAGGCGCTCGGCGATGTGCCGTGCGAACTCGCTCTTGCCCGTCCCGGGTGGGCCGTGGAACAGGAGGTTCGCCGCGATCCTCCTCGCAGGGGCTTGTCGCAAATGCTGATCTACCCGTTCGATCCGTCGTAGCAGCGCCGGCACATTCTCGGAGACGTTCAGCGCCTCGACCACGAAGGTCTGCTCAAGCTCGTCCTTGGGCCGAACCGGGCGACCGCCGGCAAGCAGCGTCCGATGGGCGTCAAGGTTGGCCCGAACCGCTTGCTGGAACATGTCTCTGGTATCCGCGCCCGAGTCCTTCGCTGCACAGACCGCAGACTCGATGGCCCCGCCGCTGAGCGGGTACTGGGAGGCTAACGTGGCGAGATCCGTGGGACGGAACAAGCGCTTGACGCGCTGCGCTTGCACAACCGTTTCCCAGGCCCGGACGCGTTCTTTCCTGCCGAAGGGCCGGAAGCACTGGCTGAAGGTGAACCGGCGCCGAACGGAGTCAGCGATGCCCTCCACTTGGTTGACGATCCAGATCATCCTCACCCCGGGCTCTTCAAGCAGGCGGTTTAGCCAGCCCTTGTCCTGTGGCTCACCGCGCAGGAACCACCCGAGCTCGGTGTTCAGGAGTGAATCCGCCTCGTCGACGATGACAATGGATCCCGCGCCATGGTTGGTGAGGTTGAGGCAAGCAAGGAGTGCTGCTCGCTGGCTCACTGTCTTGTTGTCCTTGTCGGGCAGCACCTCGAAGCTCGGCACCTCCGTAGCGTGGGCCAAGCTCCTGGCGTAGCTGGTCTTGCCGGTGCCAGGTGCACCGTAGAGTAGAATATGGATCGATCGCGACGGTGACCCGCTGGAGAGGACCCGCAGGAGGTGCGCGGTCCTGGCGCTTTCGACAAAGTGCGCGTCAAGCGGTACAGGAGCCTGGCGGGCGGGCAGGAAGAGCCCACGGTAGAGGTCTGTCTCAAGTGCACCGCTGAAGAAGGTCAGAAAGTCATCGGAAATCCGGAGGTACGGCCCCATGTCATCAATGATGCCGATGCGTCGGGCCTTGCCCGTGAGAGCCCGTAGGAGCGCCTCCTGGGAGAGACCAACGGCGATTGCGAGATACCGCCGGCCGGCCCTGGTCGTGGCCTGAAGGTGGTTCTCGAAGTAGCTCTCGCCGGGGGGCCAGGTCGACGTGATGTAGATGAAGAGACAGACGTCGGCCTCGGCGGCTGAGAGCCGGAACGTCTGCTGCAGGCGCTCCAGGTTTTTCCCCAGGCTGTTTCGCCCACTGGAGGCACGCAGGCGACCCAGTTGTGCGAGCGATGAGCACATTGACCTCAGTACGGCCTTCCTTACGGGGACGCGACCGCCCACAGCCTTCCTCAGCGCGCGCGCCAGGTCGTCGTTGTCCTCGGCAACACCGAGCGCTTCATCGAACTGCTCCCGGATTCCGGCTCCGACAGTTCGGCGGATGATCTTGGGCAACTCGCCGAGATCACCGTCCACCAGCCACAGAAACAGCTCCAGCGTCGAATGGTCGAGACGTGGTGCCCGCGCGAGGATCCGCGCCGTGTACTGTGCAAGCTGGGCACGGACGAAGACCTCGTCGTCGTCCTGTGAAGTGCCGCTACGGGCTGGTCGTCGAGATGTTGCAGCCATGGTGATCGCCCTCCTTGTTGCCTCCCTTCCAGTATCTTTCGAGCATGTGTAACTATGTTATACACTCGTCAGGCACGCTGGGTGGAGGAGGAAACATGGGAAAGAACGACAAGTACTGCCACGCGGTCCGGATCATGCGAATCCGGGACATGCTTGAGAACCGCCCCTTCGTGACTATCAAGTCGATCGAGCAGGAGTTCGGCGTCTGCCGTAAGACCGTCTACAACGACCTCGATGCGCTCCAGGCCGCGGGTGTTCCGCTTTACTCCGAGAAGGTCGACGGGGAGGCGCGCTGGATGCTCCAGCACCACGCAAAGTCAAAAACTGTCACCATGACGCTCGGCGAGGGGCAGGTGCTGCCGCTCGGTTTGGCGCAGCTCGCGCTGTCGTTCCTCGCGGGAACCGATCTGCACAACCAACTCGGCGTGATCCAGAAGAAGCTCGCCCTCGGGGTGAAACCCAAGACCAAGAAGCTTCTTGAGGAGGCCCCTCGCAAGCTGGCACTCGTCCCGCATGGTCCCAAGGTCTACCGCCACAAGGACGATGTCCTGAACGATCTACTCACCGGTCTGCTCTACGATGAGCGGGTCCAGATCAGCTATCGGCCGCCTGGCGGCCGCACGAAGCGACACGTCATCGAGCCGTTGACCCTGGTGCTGTATCGCGAGGCGCTTTACCTCGTTGCCTGCGTCCAGAAGACCGGCCTGCGCACGTGCTTCGCGGTCGACAGGATCACGCGCAGCGGGCGGCTCAAGGGAAACCATTTCGACTACCCCACCGACCACGATCCCAAGGACTACTTCGACGGCGCGTTCGGTCTTCTCGGGGGTGAGTCGACCACAGTGGAGATCGTCTTTGACGGAGACCAGGCGCGGTATGTTCGAGAGCGCCAGTGGCATCCCACTCAGCGTTTCGAGGAACTACCGGACGGGCGGGTGCGCATGACCATGGAGGTCTCCGGCACAGATGACGTGCTGCGCTGGTTGATCGGGCACAGCGGGACGTTCGAGGTGATCTCCCCGGTGGGTCTTCGCGAGGAGGTGCTCGAGAACCTGCGTGCTGGGCTCGGCGAGCACACGGATGCCACAGACGACGGTGAGGATGATGCGCGCCCTGAGAAGGAGCCCCCACGGCTCCCAGATCCGGGAGACAGCCCATCCTGGGAGAAACTGCCCCGCGCGAGATTGCGCATCGACGAATTCCCGGCCGACGAACGCGGGGACTTCGAGCAGAGCCTGCGCTGGCTGGCCCGCCTTGGAGACCTCGGGCTGCTGACCGTGGACGAACTCGCGCACCTGGACCAGGACTACGGCGACGCGACCTACGACAGCATCCAGAACTCGATGTCGTTGAGGCAGTTCAGGATCGGTGGGGTGTGGAAGGCGTTCCGCCCGTGGAAGCCCTGGATGTATCTGGCCGCAGATATCGACTACGTCGCGAAAGACCGGACCTCGGCCTACGGATACCGAGACGCCATCGTGGTCGCTTTCGAGCGAGCACAACTCGGCTGCTGTCCGGCGGTCAGTTCCACTCAGTGAGGATTGAAGGATGAGGGGGGGCCTAGCTCGTCGCTAGACTTCCCAACCGATCAGAGCGGCGAGCAGCCTGGCTTCGTTCGATTCACCCCGCTCATCGAGGTATAACCTTCGTACGATGCCGCCAGGCGGCGTGTTTGTGAGCATGCGAGCGATCCACTCGTCGTCAAGTGCTCGGGTGGGATGTGCAACCACGAGCGCAAGTACAACAAAGTGACCGATGCGTTTCTCCTGCTTGCGGCGTGTCTGCTTCTCGATGTCTTCGTTGACCCAAGCAGCGAGTTCCGCGGGACCCTTGTCCAGTGTGCTGCGGGTCTTGATCTCGATCCAATAGTCCTCCGGAGCCGGGTTGGGGTAGCCACTGGCTGGCCGCGGCTCTGCACCCACGAACAGGTCGCAGCTTTCCCGTTCGACTGCAATCGACGCGATGGCATCCATTCCTTCGATGAAGGAGATGGTGTGAAGCCCAACAGCAGCTTCCCATTTCACCCAGTGTTCGAAGCGATTCCCAAATCGGCCGATCACGTCCAGTGCATCCCGCCGCTGAGCGAAGTGGCAGGTGATGCGCTCGATGAGCCGCACTAACGCCTGATTCTCCATGTTCGCCACTCCTTCAGAGCAGAGGATTACTGTTCGTTCTCTTGGCCATATTAGCCCAATTCTGACCTATGGAGGAGCCAGCATAACTTGCTCTTCGGCCGCGAGATCGGTGTCGGTGATCTCCTTCACCGATTCGAGACGGAAGACTTCGGGATCTGGGTTGTGCGGGGCGCGAAGTCGCCAGATGGTTCCCACTCGAGGCTTGGGTGGAACCTCGATGTCGGTGTAGGGCGCCATACCCTCGTAGTCGTCACTGGGGAAGAAAATGCGGAGCACACCGGGACCCTCCGGCGCGCTCTCAACCTTGCACCACAGCGTGCCCAGGATCAGTTCTTGGCACCAGACGCGGAAGTCGGCGTCTTCAGTAGGGGCGCCATCGTCGATGCGCTGGAAGATGAGGACCGCCCGCATGCCGTGGCCAGCGTACGGAGATACGTACTTCAGGTAGTAGCGCATCCATCTCGACGGCGCAGGAATCGGCTCCAGATCGCTCATCACACCATTCTCCGTCCGTATGCAATCTGCTGCAAACGCTCCACGATCTCCACCATTACGATGGTGTCGCGGCAGCAGTAGTCCTTCAGCGCCCGGCGCACGGCGGCCCTTTCTCTCTGCGGGCATTCTCTCAGCTCAGCGAGCAGAAAACTCTGCGCGGCGGTCTGGCCGTCGGCGATCGCGAGATCATCATAGCCTGTGCCGGCGACCGCCGGGGCGACGAGCTTGAGCGATGCGCTCCCCTCCTGGTCGGGATGGTAGTAGTGGAACCTACGGAACGGTTCCTCCAGGTCAATCACGCGCCGCCGGGCAGCCTCGATCCAATCGGCGTGGTCGGGGAAGTGCACTGCGCAGGCGGCCAGCACCTGCTTCTCGAAAGAAGCGTGGTGGGCCACGATAGACCCCGTCGTGCCCAGGTGTCGGCCCAGGCTCGCCAGCAGTCGAGGGCGAGGGTCCTCCCGCCCCTTGGCCAGGAACGAGACGTGGTGCAGCTTGCCACCCGGCTGCCGCTGGACATGGAGCGAGTACTGGAAGGGCACCTGCTCATAGGGTCGCGAGGCCGGCCAGAGCGGAACGGCGACAGATGCCGTCTCAAAGTCCAGAAAGTAGAGCGGATACTTGAGCCGATCGAGATAGCGGCGAAGGGCGGCGAGGTCCACGTGGCGTTTGCCCGACCGAGCGCACCGAACCTGGATGACGTGCTTCTCGGTCAGCGGAAACCCAGCCGGGATGTCCGTCAGGCGCAGCACGCCTTTCGAGAGAAGGGTCCAGGGCCTGGCACCGGCATGGCGGAGGGACAGCACGCTCCGCGCCGGCAGGAATGCCCAACACTCCTCCTCCAGTGGGCACGTGTACGGGGAGTAGCAGTGCCGCCCCACCTCGACAACGGGGCAGGCCGCAGCGCCGATAACCTTCAGCAGGCGCCGAACTCGCCGGGCCACCCGCGGCAAGATCGATCTGACGTCCTGAGTGACGTCCACGATCTTGAACAAGCTCTCGGGATCCACCTCGCCGTCCCGGACGTAGCCCGTGTCGATGAGCGCCAGATAGCACCGGCGTACGGCCAGTCCCGCGCCTTCGTAGACGTGCCGCTGGAAGGCAACATCCTCCAGGTGCTCATTCTTCACCTTCGAGGCGCTCTTGACCTCGATCACGTCCCATTTTCGCTTGCCGACCGGGTTCAGCACATCAGCGCGGGTGAACGCCCCGTCATGCGCGAACGCCGCCTCAAAGATCGGCCGACGAGCCTGGAGCGCCTGCTGGGTACGGCGCAGCATCTCATCGAAACCGAGTTCCCAGTCGATGGTGATGCCGTTTGGGTAGAGGCGCTGAGCCAGCGCCCCGACGAGATGCCCCTGATCAAAGATGTGGATCGTGGACGCATCCGGCGCAGCGAGGCGCCCTGGGTCGTTGAAATGGACCCAGAGCAGCCTCGGGCACTGCAGACCAGCGAGGTACTTGCTCTTGGACAGTATTCTCGAGGCATCAGACGCTTGCATTGCGATCCTCTCTGTCACCAGTATCCGCCGCATGCGTGTAGCTATGCTACACGTTGCTGCCATCCCAGATGACTCTTCAATCAATGTGTACTGGTTGGGGCCTTCCAGGTATGCGACCATCGGAAGTGCTTCGATGAGAGGAAACCAAGTCTAAGCACGTACTTGCCCGTGTCTTACACCTTCCATCCGTGAACCGGCCTGAATGACCGGACACCCGGGCGACCATGGTGGCGCTCGGCACGGATGGAGTGGATGGATGACGAAGAAGAGACGAGAGCCTC
>Ga0180009_10005766_pt1 | contig 13173 bp, 6 predicted proteins | sample OS_PC_MetaG_FD_123537 | JGI IMG/M metagenome (GOLD analysis project Ga0180009, IMG submission 123537) | Groundwater microbial communities from the Aspo Hard Rock Laboratory (HRL) deep subsurface site, Sweden - OS_PC_MetaG | ecosystem: Environmental > Aquatic > Deep subsurface > Groundwater... | reverse complement strand
GCCACGTACCGATGCGAGAATGCGTATGCCCATGGGGCCACACCGATGTTCACCTACTACCAGCTCGCGCTCGAGCTCGAGAACGGCGACTTCGATGTGTTCACCGATGAAGGTCGGATGCGTCAGTATCTGCTCGACGTGGAGATGCTCTACGAACGTCTCGCCGACTTCGGGCACCCAGCGATGGTTCACTTCGAGCCGGACTTCTTCGGATACTTGCAGGCGCATGCCGAGAACGAGAACGTATTCCCCGATCAGATGCCAGCGTCGATCCACCCTGCGGACTTCCATCGCTGCGACTCCCTGGACGCCAGCGTAAGCGGATTGCTTCGTTGCCTTGTCGACATGGCCCGGACGATCGCTCCGCAGGTTCGCGTGGGCTTTTCCGCATCCAGCTGGTCAGCCTGGTATGACGTCCTGGATCCGAACGCCGATATCGAGAGCTCCGGTCAAAGCGTGGCAGACTTCGTCCGTGGCGTCGGAGGCGACGAAACTGACTTCATCATCGTCGAGACGTTGGACCGTGATGCGGGATTCTGGGAAACCGGCGGAGGCGGGTCCACATGCTCGGTGACCGACGGACCGCGCGGCCCGGTGTATTGGGACGAGACGAACACCACGTTGCCGAACTTCGACCAACATTTCCGCTGGGTCGGCGCGTTGACCGAGCGCCTACAGAAGCCCGCCTTCTGGTGGCAAATCCCGTTGGGCGTACCTTCCTCGAGTTGTGGCGGCACGCCGCAGCACTGGCGGGACAACCGTGTTTCGTACTTCTTCTCGCACGTTGATCAAATGGTTGCAGCGGGTGGATTTGGCGTGGCGTTCGGCACGGGCGCGGGCGGGCAGACGGACATCCACACGGACGGCGGGCAGTTTCAAACGGCAGCCACAGGCTATGCGGCATCGCCCTTTGCTCTGTAGTCAAGACCGGAGATTCCCGCCCTGCCGAGCTCGGGCATCGGGATGGCCCGCGACCAGTCGTTCAGATCGGTTCCTGCGCTTCCGCCGAAGAGCAGAGAACCACGGAAGGCGCAACGATCACAGAATGGGTTGTCCTCCGCTTCGGCAACACCCTTCTGTGCTCTCTGTGTCTTCGGTGGTTGCTCCATCCGCTCCTCCGTGGCTCCGTGCCTCCGCGGCGCCACATTCCCCGCCGTGATGCTGGGCGCTGGTGGCCATCCGCGCGAACTTGGGCACCGTGCCTCGGTCGCGTTGCTGCGCGCGGCGTGGGTTGATACTCTGGCTACGTGTTTTCACGTTCCGCGACCCCAGATTCACCCCGTCCCCACGAGGCATTCTTGATGCTCACCTCACGCTCCCCCGGCCATCTCGCGTCTTGGTTGGTCGTTTGTTCGGCACTGCTGTGGACGCTCGCCGGCTGCGGCGGCTCCGGCGATGACACAAGCGCGAACAAGTCCGACGCGAGCCCGACGCAATGCGGTGCAGGCGAGACCGCCTGCGGCGCCAATTGCGCCGAACTGGGTTCGGACCCGGACAACTGCGGCGCCTGCGGGATCGCGTGTAACGCGTCCGAGGTGTGCTCGAGCGGCACGTGCTCGCTGACGTGTCAGTCAGGTCTCGAGAACTGCGACCGCTCGTGCGTGAACCTTCGCACGGACAAGGCCAACTGCGGGGGATGCAACAGTCCCTGCGCCGCAGGTGAGGTCTGTTCGAGCGGCACCTGCGCGCTTTCCTGCCAGGAGCACCTGACCGACTGCGACGGATCGTGCGTGAACATTTCCAAGGACCGCCTCAACTGCGGAGGATGTGACGTCACGTGCCCATCGGGCGAGGTGTGCTCGAACGGGGCGTGCGCGGTGACGTGCCAGCAGGGGTTGGCGGATTGCGCGGGCACGTGTGAGAACCTGCAGACGAGCACGGACAACTGCGGCGTCTGCGGCACGACATGCGCTCCTGGCGAGGTCTGCTCGGCGGGGAGTTGCGCGCTGTCTTGTCAGACGCACCTGACGGATTGCGACGGTCTTTGCGTGAACGTGGACACGGACAACGAGCATTGCGGAGCGTGTTATGCGCCTTGCGAGTCGGGGACGCTGTGCTCGAACGGCACGTGTTCGGTGTCGTGTCAGATCGGATTGACGGAGTGCAACGGGACGTGTGTGAACGAGGAGACGGACAACGCCCACTGCGGTGGATGCGGCATCAAGTGCGATCCCGGGATGTTGTGCTCGGCAGGCAGTTGTGAGTTGTCGTGCTTGCAGGGGCTGACGGAGTGCGACGGGCTTTGCGTGAATTTGCAGTCGAGCCGGTTCAACTGCGGCGCTTGCGGCGCGGAATGTGGGGAAGGGGAGGTTTGCTCGGGCGGCAAGTGCGCGGTGACGTGCCAGACCGGATTGACGAATTGCAGCGAAACCTGCGTGAACCTTCAGACGGACAACCAGCACTGCGGCGGATGCACCACGAAGTGCAGCGTGGGGCAGATATGCTCGGCGGGCAGCTGTTCCGTGAGCTGCCAGACAGGACTGACCGAGTGCTCCGGGTTGTGCGTGAACCTACAAACCGACACGGCGCACTGCGGAGCATGCGGCGACGCGTGCGGAGCCGGTGAGGTTTGCAGCGACGCGAAGTGCGAGCTGAGCTGCCAGACGGGTCTGACGAACTGCGACGGGACGTGTGTGAACCTGAAGACGGACCTCGCGAACTGCGGAGCGTGCGGCGACGCGTGCGGTGCAGGCGAAGTGTGTTCCGCAGGGACGTGTGAGCTGACCTGTCAGCCTGGGCTGACGGAGTGTTCCGGGTTGTGTGTGAACTTGCAGACGGACAACGCGAACTGCGGCGTCTGCGGAACCAGTTGCGGCGCGGGAGAAATCTGTTCGACGGGCACGTGTTCGATCACCTGCCAGCCCGGCCTGACCCAGTGCAACGGTCAGTGCGTGGACACGAGCAAGGACTACCAGAACTGCGGTTCGTGCGGGAATGCGTGCCCCGTTGGGCAATTGTGCTCGGCCGGAACCTGCGCCGTGACCTGCGCAGACGGCTACACCGAGTGTAGCGGCCTCTGCGTCGACATCGAGATCGACCCGATGAACTGCGGCTCGTGCGGCAACGCCTGTGGAGTCGGCGAGGTCTGTGATGGCAACGGGCAGTGCACGCTGTCGTGCCAGCCCGGCTGGATCGTCTGCGGCGGCATGTGCGTCGACCCGGACACCAATGCGGACTACTGCGGCGCGTCGGACCCGTGTGACCAGGATCCGGGGGTTCAATGCGCGATCGGCGAAGTCTGCGACGGGTCAGGTGCGTGTCAATTGGCGTGCCAGTCTGGATTGGTCGAGTGCAGCGGGCAATGCGTTGATCCGCTTACGAACGAGAACTGGTGCGGCGCCACGGATCCCTGCGCCCAGAACCCCGGCACCGCGTGTAACGCAGGCGAGGTGTGTGGCGGCAACGGGACGTGTACGCTGACGTGCCAGACCGGGCTCATCAACTGCAATGGGCTTTGCGTCAATCCGAACACGAACGAGAACTGGTGCGGGGCGTCGGATCCTTGTGCTCAGAATCCCGGTGTGCAGTGCGGGGCCGGCCAGGTGTGCAATGGCTCGGGGTTGTGCACGCTGACGTGCCAGACCGGGCTCACGGAGTGCAACGGGACGTGCGTGAACACCCTCTCCGACAACGCGCATTGCGGCGGCTGTGGAAACGCCTGTCCGGCGGGCAACCTCTGCTCGAACGGAACGTGCGAGTTGAGCTGTCAGCAGGGGCTCACGGAGTGCAACGGCACCTGTGTGAACCTGGACACGAGCACGACCTACTGCGGTGCGTGCACGAATTCTTGCCTGCCAGGGTTCCTCTGCTCGGGTGGTACGTGCTCGCTGTCGTGCCAGCCGGGGCTGACGGAGTGCAGCCAGACCTGCGTCGACATCGAGACGGACAACGCGAACTGCGGTGGGTGCGGAAACGTCTGTGCGGCGGGACAAGTGTGCAATGGCACGGGTCAGTGCACACTCAGCTGCCAACAGGGGCTGATCAATTGCCAAGGCACATGCGTGGACCCGGATACGGACGAGACGTACTGCGGTGCGTCTGATCCGTGCGACCAGGACCCTGGCGATGTCTGCGATGCGGGTGAAGTCTGCAACGGTTCCGGCGTATGCACCCTCTCGTGCCAGTCCGGCCTGATCGATTGTGGCGGAACTTGCATCAACCCACAGACCAATCGCGACCACTGCGGTGCTTCGTCTCCGTGTGGTTCCAACCCGGGCGACCCGTGCGGCCTGGGTGAGGTTTGCAGCAGCGGCGTCTGTGGATTGAGCTGTGGCGGCGCGACGCCTGACCTGTGCGGCACCGCGTGCGTCGATGCGCAAACGGATCCGGACAACTGCGGCGCAACCTGTCTGAAGTGCGCGGTCGGCGGCGTCTGCAACGCCGGCGTGTGTGGTTGCCCAACTGGCCAGACGAATTGTGCCGGCGTTTGCGTCAACACGAACACCGATCCCCTCCAGTGTGGCGCGTGCTCTGGACAACCCGGTCACGACATCTGCCAGGTCGGAGAGGTCTGCAGTGGTGGCGTCTGCGGCCTGTCTTGCGGCGGTGACACCCCGGATCTTTGTGGCAACGCCTGCGTCGACGCTCAGTCCGACCCGGCTCATTGCGGAGCAGGGTGCCTGACCTGTGCGGTCGGTGCTTCGTGTAACGCCGGTGTTTGCGAATGTGCTCCTGGAGAGACCGTTTGTGCCGGTGTTTGCGTGGACACCGACACCGATCTGAATCAGTGCGGCGCATGCAACGGTCAACCCGGCTCCGACGTTTGCGACTCCGCCGAAGTCTGTAGCGGCGGCGTCTGCAGCCTCACCTGCGGAGGAGCCACCCCGGATCTGTGCGGCAACGCCTGTGTCGACAGCGACAACGATCCCTTCCACTGTGGCCCGACCTGCCTGACATGCCCTGTTGGCGGCCTCTGCAATGGTGGCGTCTGTCAATGCGCCGGCAGCATGGTCGCTTGCGCAGGAATATGCACGGACACCCTCTCCGATCCCGCCCAGTGCGGAGCTTGCGCTGGGCAGCCAGGTAGCGATGTGTGCGGTGCTGGCGAGAAGTGCGTGAACGGGCTGTGCCAACCGGACTGCCAGCCGCCGCAGGTCAACTGCTTCGGCACGTGCACCAACACCTCCTACGATCCGAACAACTGCGGAGGGTGCTGGGATGCCGGTAACCCACAGTACCAGTGCGGCGTCGGCGAAGTCTGCTCCGGCGGTACGTGCTCCCTGTCCTGTCCTCCTCCGCTGGTGAATTGCTCCGGTACCTGCACGAGCACCAGCTACGATCCCGCTCACTGCGGCGGGTGCAACAGCCCCTGCCCGGTCCCGAATCATGCGAGTCCCGCTTGTTCCGTAGGCGCCTGCGTCCTTGGCGTCTGCGATCCCGGCTGGGGGAATTGCGACTTCAACCCGTCCAACGGCTGCGAGATCAACCTCCTGAGCGATCCGACCAATTGCGGCGCCTGCGGGCGCGTCTGCGATAGCGGCATGTGCACGAACGGTGACTGCCACCGCAGGGCATTCATCACGAGCACGACCTACACGGGCAACCTCGGTGGGTTGGCCGGCGCGGACGCGAAGTGCCAGGCGCGCGCGGCCGCTGTTGGACTGAAGGGCGTGTACCTCGCGTGGATCAGCGATTCGACGGGCTCCCCGGCGACGCGATTCGTTCGCTCCAACGCGCCCTACATCCGCGTCGACGGCGTTGTCATCGCCAACAACTGGGCCGATCTGACCGACAGCAGCATCGCCAACGTCCTCAACCGCGACGAGTTCGGAAACACGCTCAGTCCTTACCAATACCCCTACACGAACACGAGCGCGAACGGCTACCAGGCCTCGGCGTCCGGCTATAGCTGTACGAATTGGACGACCACATCGGGCTCGGCGTGGTTCGGATGCAACGACTACCTGGACAGCCACTGGTCCCTGTGTTTCGGACAGTCGTGCGGAATGGGCGGGCCGCTCTACTGCTTCGAGCAATAGAGATCCCCACGCCCACTTCCGGGAAAGCCCGCCCATCGGCGGGCCATCGACCCGATTGGTAGCGCGTCTATGCGGCGCGTATCGCGCCCGGATTGGTAGCGCGGCGCTATGCGGCGCGTATCGGGCCCCGGCGCCATAGGCACCGGGCTACCGATGGACCATTTCGATTGGCAGCGCGGCGCGGTCAGTCAGACCTTTCGATCGTCGGACTCTCGCACCTCGAGGACCACGGCCTCGGTGGCAATCGAGCCGCCCTGCTGCACAATCACCTCAACCTGATAGAGCCCTGGACGCTCGGGCAACGTCCATAGAGCATCTGCGCCCTGTGCAGTGATCGAGCCGTCCGTGACATCGAAGGAAATCGTTGCGTCCCTGGGCGCGCCGCTTGCTTGGACACGGGCCCAAAGGTCGCCTGTCTCCACGACGGCGAGGGCGACGCGGGGTCGGAGCTGGAGCGACGGCTCTGGTGTTTGGAGTTGGGAGATCACCGGGCCCACGCCTTCGATGAGCTCCACATGGAAAGTGCGGTGGACATCGCAGATCTCCTGCGGACCCAGGAAGCAATTGTCTCGCACCGCGGCGTCGAAGACCAAGTCGCCACCCGTCGCGCCGGGCGCGAGCTCGATCTCGATAGTGACGTCGTTTCCCATGGTCTCGGTGGACAAGTGCGTGCCGAGGGCGGGGTCCACGGTGATCTCGACCGGACCTTCCCAGGAGGTATCGGAGTAATTCTTGAGCTCGATCCGTAGGGTCGTCCCGTCGAGCGTCGACTTGGGATCAAGGGATTGTCCCTGCTCCACGGACTCGCAGTAGATGGGGAAACAAGCAGGGTCCCCTTCCATGCCTCCCGTTCCTCCCATGCCCGCGGTGCCGCCTGAACCCGAGGTGCCTCCACTGCCGCCTGAACCAGAGGTGCCTCCACTGCCGCCTGAACCCGCGGTGCCGCCTGAACCTGCGGTGCCTCCACTGCCGCCCGAACCCGCGGTGCCTCCAGACCCGCCGCTGCCCCCTTCGCCCGCGACGCCCCCACCGCCAACAGGCCCAGGGCCCTCAGCTTTCCCCCCGCACGCGATCAAGCCAGCCGTCGCCAGCGCGATGGTCAGTTTTCTTCCCGTCGTGGCCATGATTGTCCTCCAGCCCGTGACGCGAGTTCCTCATTGAAGGCCCGCATCTTCGCATAAAGTAAGAAGTCGTCCCGGTGTATTGCACGCGCAGTGTCCACCGTGAATGCACGAATCGTATCGTGGTCCTGCAACTCGACGTGACGAACGAACGTGTGAATTCCTCGCAGGAACCGAACCGATGATCGTCCCACTTCGCCGGATAGCTCCACCGCACGAGCGTGAAGCTCAACGTCCCACGCAGTTGGATGAAAGCGTCGCAGAATTTCGACGTCGAACCGCACGGCGAGGTTGAGCATGGCGAGGCCGTCTTTTGCGAAATTGCGATGGTTGAACGAGGTGGAGACGATTCTGAACATCAACTCGGCCCGCGGGTCATTGATCTCGTAGGAGCGCGCGAAGTACGTGCCCGCGAGCCGACCCTCGCGCAGGAGCCTCTTCTCCAGCGGAGTCTGCACGTAGACTTCCGCGCGACAGAAGTCGAACGGTACATCGGCGTAACGCTCGAGGACGTCCAGATTGGGAACGATCGATTCAAGCGTGGTGTCCGGGTCGAAGAGCAGCATGTTGAAAGCGTGAAAGATGGATCGCTCTCGCAGTTGCTGAATCGCTAGCCCAATTCGATCGCCATGCACGCCCCGGCCGAGCGCTCTGACCCCCTCTGGGCTCGCCGTCTCGATACCCACATAGGCGCGAAGGATGCGTAACGTCTCCAGCCGGTCGAGGATTGGCCCGTCGATGTCGTCGGGCCGGCACTTCATCACAACGGCCGCGTCGGTCATCCCCGCGTTCCGCACAGCGTCGATGAGCGCATCGAGCCTGGCGACGTTGTCTTCGCGCGTTGGAACGAAGAAGTTGTCGTCGTGGAAGTTGAAGATGCGCACGCCGCGACCGTAGAGGGAGCGCATTTCCGCGACGATGTCATCGACCGAGCGTTGGCGAAAGCGAGGCCCTGACGCGGCGCGGTACCAGGCCTGGATGCTGCAGTACGTACAGGACCCGTAGCACCCTCGGCTTCCCACCAGCGCCGCGTGTCCGACTCCGAGATGCTCCGGGGCTGGGTCGACACGAAGGGGAGGGGCGAGGTCATCGAGGGGGCCGAGCGCGCGTGGTGGGTTCACGACGACGCTTCCGTCGCGGTCGCGAAACGCCAGCCCTCGAATGTCCTGCAGCGCGTGAGCGTCGTACGTTGGGCGATCGACGAGCAGCCGTGTCAATTCCACGAGTGTCGTCTCTCCCTCATGCATGACGATTGAGTCGAGAGAGGGAGCGTCCCGGAGCAAGCGTTGTGCCGCGAGGGTAGCGAAGTGCCCACCGGCGGTGACGTGGCCGTCGAAGCCGCACGCGCGAAGCCGTTGGGCGAAGTGCAAGAACGAGCGCGCGAACTGTTGGAAGGTCATGGAGAGTCCAACCTCACGGGGCTGCTGCGCGACTATTTTCGTCGCCACGCGCTCGAGCTCATCACAGTCGCGTACGGGCACGAGTGTCGTCTGCAGACCCGCGCGTTCGCATGCCGCGCCGAGGTAGCGAATCGCGAGGTTCTCCTCCGTCTCGATTCCGACGAGAACGACCTCGGTCATGGAGGGAGCGTATCCTTCTACGAGCTGGGCTGCTACTGCGCCAGACTCTTTTCGGCAATGGCGCCAGGGGCAAACCGCGTGGCGGCGAGATACGGAATGGACAGAGCGATGACGTGCCACCAGTACGGCATTTCTTTGGGCGCTGTCGTCAGCAGGAGCGCCAGGAACAAGCCCGCCGCGAGCATGCGCGGGCCCGCCACCTGCATGGGCATGCCGTAACCTTTGCGTCGGGCAGCAAGAACGAAGACCGCCGCGACCATCCCGATCGCTAGCACACCGACCGTGGATGCCGTTCCCAGATCGCCACGCAGGGTCCAGCGGAATAGACCCCACCACGTGGTCAGGATCAGGACGTGGGAAGAGAGCACGCCCAGCACGAGCACGCCGGGGTATCGCCAACGTTCCGCCAAGGATAGCGCGACGCTCGCGCCGACGGCGAAGTAGCCCCATCCCAGCATCCCGATGACTGGCACGTTCAAGTGGCCTGGCTCGGCCCAGGACCACAATCCCGCACGGACCGCGACCACCTCGACGAGGGATGCATCGAACGCGACGACCGCGCCGACGAGCAGGTGAGACCACCACTGATTTCCGGGCCAGATCCCTCGCACGCATTCGCGCGCGGACAGGATGACCAACGGCCAGATGAGCGGCACCAGAAGGGGCACCAGGTGGACTCGCACGTTCCAGACATCGGCGTAGCTGTAGAAGCGATACGCCAGGATGCAGGATTCCTCGGCGATCCACCCAGCCACGGCCAACGACGCATAGCTGGCCAGCAACACACGTGGCTTTTCGTGTCGCGCCATCAAGACGAGCGTCAGAACCACGATTGCCACGCAAGCAAGTTCGAAGACGGTTTGCGGCACCGCGATGTCCTTCTACTTTTCGGCCCGGAGGACCTTGTCACCATCGAACCAGAACACGAAGTCCGCGCCGACGGCAAAGGGGCCCTGACCGTCGGGGGCAAAGGGCAGAAAGTCGGATCCGTCCGGCTTCATGCGCATGAGCCCGTGGGCGGTTCGGAAGTAGAGATAACGATAGTCGAAGACGAGGTCCGGTGATTCGGCGACGAATCCGTGGCGCACCCGGCGGGACTTCTTTCCCTCGGGGCTCAACAGAATGAGCTCACGGTTGTCGAGCACGTAGACACCGTCGTCGGTGGCAGCCAGGGACGGGAGCACGCCTTGGACCTCATTGCGGTGCAGGACCAGCAGCTCGGACGGGTCGCCTCCCATTTTGGGCCAGCTCATGACCGCGCTGGAGCCATCGGGTTCCTTGGTCACCCAGTAGACATCCGCCCCACCGAGGGTCACGCGGTGGGGCTCGCCTTTGAGCCGGGTCACGACGTTGGTGGGGGTGGAAGACGGATCCATGGCGCGGAGGATGCCGGGCGTTCGGGCCTCATCGGGATCCTTGGGGTCGCCCGCTTGGGACCAGTACAGGTGGGTCGCATCGAGCGCGAAGCTCGTGACGCGCTGCTGGGATCGAAGATACGGCTCGACCTTCGCGTTGGCGGTCTTCTCAGCCTTCTGGATGACCACGACGGGCGCTTCACTCGCCTGGTGCTCGAGCAGCCAGTAGACGCTGTCGACGGCGAGAACGAGTTGTTCGATCGGGCCGGGCAAGGCGCAGACGGTTTGTGATTCCCAGCGCTCCTTGTCGACGCGGGTGAGCGTTCCGTGGCCGCCCTGGTCGGCGGCGACGTAGACATGCGAGAGGTCCACGGCGATCTGGGTTGGCTTTCCAGCGCCGGCGAGAACCGGCTCCTGCGCGGTGGACATGGGCGAGCAAGCCCCGAGGGACAACAGCAGGGCCGTGCCGGCGGCTGGCGCGATGCGAGTCATGGATTCGGACTATAGCCTCAATCGTGACGCGGTGTATGCTCCCCGCCGGGCTGAGAGAGTGGAAGCCGACGCTCGCTTCGGGGCCGAAACGCCGCCTCCGTGCCCGTACTGTCAATGGGGAGGTTGTTCGGAATGAAGCCGGTATTCACGATGGCGCAGGCGATCTCGGAAGCTTCGCGGTGCTTGCTCTGCCACGACGCCCCCTGTGCGGGCGGGTGCCCAGCGGATACGCAGCCGGATCGATTCATTCGCAAGCTGCGGTTCCGAAATGTGAAGGGCGCGGTTCGGCTGATCAAAGGACAGAACATCTTGGGTGGTGTTTGCGCTGCGGTTTGCCCGACGGGCTCGCTCTGTGAGCGAAACTGCGTGGCCTCGGGCATCGGGGAGCCGATCCGAATTGGTGAGCTTCAGCGATTCCTCGTCGAGCACGCATGGGAGACGGGATTCCAGCCCGTCAAGCCCAAGCCGAGCAACGGCGTGCGCGTCGCGATCGTCGGCGCGGGTCCTTCGGGCCTGACCTGTGCAGCCGAGCTGGCAAAGGAAGGCGTTCACGCTGTCATCTTCGAGAAGCACGCGGAGCCCGGAGGCATGCTGCGCTACGCGTTGCCGGAGCACCGCTTGTCTCGCGCGTTCGTGAAACGCGAGATCGACGACGTCTTGGCTCTCGGGGTCGAGCTGCGATGCAACTCCGCCATCGAATCCGCCGAACAGCTCGAAAGCCTCTGGGCGGAAGGATTCCGCGCCGTCTACGTCGCAACGGGCGCGTGGCACTGCACCAAGCTCGACGTTCCCCACCGAGATTCCGACGACATCCTGGACGCTGTGAGCTTCCTGCGCGTCGCCAAGGATGACGCGCCGCGGTTCGAGAAGCTCGTGGGCGGAAAGCACGTCGCCGTGGTGGGCGGCGGCGACACCGCGATGGACGCCGCCATCTGCGCCAAGCAGGCGGGCGCTGAAGCCGTGTCCGTTCTGTACCGACGTTCCTTCCCGCAGATGCCGGGCTCCCGCGAAGACAAGCTTGCGGCGCTCGACGGCGGCATCCACTTGCTCGTGCTCACCCAACCCGTCGATTACCTCATCCAGGACGGCAGCGTCACCGGGGTGCGGGTGGTGCGAACGGAGCTGCAGTCCGCGGACCTCTCCGGCCGGCCACGCCCGGTGCCCATCGCAGGCACGGAACACAACATCCCCGTCGATCTCGTCGTGGAAGCGATCGGTCTCGCTCCCGACGAAGCCGTCACCCACTTTGGAGGAGTCAAGCTCGACAGCATGCGCAGGATCATCCTCGAAGACGAACGAGGCAGGACCTCGCAACGTCGCGTGTTCGCAGGCGGCGACGCCGTGCGGGGTGGTTCCATCGTGGTTCGGGCCGTCGCCGATGGGCGGCGTGCTGCTCGCGCGATTCTGGACGAAATTGGGCAACCCGCAGGCGGATCGGACCTGGCGTGAGGAGAATCGAGCAATGACGAGCAAACACAAAGACCTCGGCATCGACTTCTGCGGCGTTCACTTCGAAAACCCCATCATGCTGTCGTCGTCTCCCGTTTCGAACACCGGCGAGATGGTCGCCCGAGCGTTCGAGGCAGGATTCGGAGGCGTGGTCTACAAGTCGATCGGCTCGGACGACGTCAAGATCGTCCACCCATCGCCGCGGATGATCGGGCTCGACGCGGGACCATCACGGCTCGTGGGTTTGCAGAATGTGGAGCAGACCTCGGACCGACCGAGCGCGGACAACTTCGCGGACCTCGCCTACCTGAAGCGAACGTGGCCCAACAAGGTCGTCATCTCCAGCATCATGGGTTTTTCGAAGGATGAGTGGCGAACGCTCGCGCTGGCCTCCGAAGATGCGGGCGTCGACATGTTGGAGCTCAACTTTTCGTGCCCGCACATGACGGTGGAAGGGTCGGGGATGAAAGTCTCCCACGCTCACGCGCTGGTCGAGGAGTTCACCCGCATCGTTCGCGACTGCGTTCGCATTCCCATCCTCGCCAAGCTCACGCCGAACATCACCGACATCAACGAGCCCGCGATGTTCGCCAAGAATGGAGGGGCCGACGGCATCTCGACCATCAACACCGTCGCAGGGTTGTCCGGCATTGGCCTCGCTGATCACGTTCCGTTGCTCAACGTGTTCGGCAAGGGAGCGATGAGCGGGTTCTCCGGACCGGCCATCAAGCCCATCGGATTGCGTTGCATCGCACAGCTCGGTCAGAACGCGAACCTTGGTTTGCCCCTGTCCGGCATTGGCGGCATCGAGACCTGGATCGACGTGCTCGAATACATGCTGTGCGGCGCGTCCACAGTTCAGATCACCACGGGGGTCATCCACTACGGCTATCGGATCGTCGAGGACATCCTGGAGGGGCTCGAAGACTACATGGAGGAGCGGCAACTCTCGTCGCTGTCCGAGATCGTCGGCAAGGCTCTGCCAAACATCGTTCCCACGGATCGTTTCGACCTCTCACGGCAGGGGATTGCGCACTATGACCTGGACCGGTGCGTGGGGTGCGGCCAGTGCTACGTCGTTTGCCAGGATGCCGGTGGCCAGTGCTTGGGTTGGAACGACCGGACGCGACGACCGATCATGGATGAAGACAAGTGTCTGTCATGCATGGTCTGTTCGTTTGTTTGTCCGGTTCACGCG
>Ga0180009_10005765_pt1 | contig 13179 bp, 10 predicted proteins | sample OS_PC_MetaG_FD_123537 | JGI IMG/M metagenome (GOLD analysis project Ga0180009, IMG submission 123537) | Groundwater microbial communities from the Aspo Hard Rock Laboratory (HRL) deep subsurface site, Sweden - OS_PC_MetaG | ecosystem: Environmental > Aquatic > Deep subsurface > Groundwater... | reverse complement strand
CAACGTAATCGCGTGATCGGTAACGCGCTCGAGCAAGCGTTCGAGATTGTGTTCCTTCGCGAGCTCCCGGTTAATCTCGAGCAGCCGCGTCAATCGCTCCTCGACAGGCAAGGCTCCCACCGTGGAGGACATGCCAACAGGGAAGCTGCGAGGGTTCATCGCGCGGACCATGCCTACTCCTGAACCGTCGAGGTTCACCGACACCGCATTCGGAGATGTGAAGGTTCCGATCCGACTCATCCGTACGGTTCGACGTCGCGGATCGTCCCAGAAGACTTCGCGCAGATCGCGCGGCAAGCGCGTGGCGATCTCCTCGAGGGCGGCGAGCGCCTCATTGTTGTCACGCTGCGCGGCCAGGTCCTGGCCCATCTCGGACAGCAAGCGGGAGCGTGCCTCCAGCGTTCGCCAAATCCACTCCTTCTGTCCGGCCTCGCGTGCAGCGATCAACGCTGCATCGAAGGAGGTCTTGGCGCGTTCTTCGTCGTTCTGCACGGCAGCAACGACGCCGCGGGCCAAGTGCAGCAGGGCCCGATGGGCCTTGGAACCGCCGAGCGCAGTCATGGCCGATTCGATGGCGCGTGACAGCGACACGGGGTCACCGATCTCCGACCGAGCCGAGATGAGCACGCCCTCGAGACGTGCCTCTGCCGCGTCCAGGTGCCGGCCCAGAGCCTCGTATTCCGTTGCACAGGTTTCATACAGCTCTGCCGCGTGCGCCGCCTCGCCCGTCCTGGCTGCCAGCTCAGCTTCCAACCCAACGAGTTGTGCGCCGTGATTGGGCGACAGTTGCTCGCGCTGCTCGCTGAGGGACGCCAGGCTCGACTGCGCTCGCGCGTAACGACCGAGGTAGATGTCCAGGTGCGCCAGGTTCAGCAATGCCTGACGCGTGGTTGAGCCGCGACCGGCCCGCCTGCCCATGTCGATGGCGGCCTCGAGGTGCTCGCTGGCATCGGCCAAATCACCTTCGATGTTGGCCAGCACAGCGAGGTTGAGTCGCGTGTTTGCCACGGCTCCTGCATCTCCCGCCGCCTCCGCGGACTCCAACGTCTCCTCGAACGCCCGCCGAGCTTCTCCGAGCTTGTCTCCTCGCTGCAGTGCGACAGCCAACGAGCCGAGTACGATAGCCTCGACCCGCTTGTCCCCAAAAGTCCGCGCCGCCGCCGCGGTTTCGCCGAGCTCGCGCTCCGCCGCTTCATGATCCCCGCAATAGCTCTGAAGCAATCCGACGCACGCACGAGCCTCCAACGTAATCGCCAGACCCATTCCCGCCTGGGCCTCGGGGTCGACAGCGGCCTTGGCTTGCTCCATGGACTCCGCATACCGTCCCAAACGGAGATACGTTCGCGCGGCCTGCAGCAGCCACCTGCGACGGTCCAGCCCGGGCCGTTCGATCTCCGCCCTATCCACGGCGAGCAAGGTGTCGAGTGCCTTGTTGGCATCGCCCTGGCCCAGCTCGAGACGGGCGCTGCACAAAGCCAACGGAAGGGGATCAGCGTTGGACACCGAGCGTAGCCGCAGGCCGGCCTCTTCGAACTTTCCCTGATCGAGCAGGTGATCGATCTCTGCAATCCCTGAAGGCGGCTCTTCACCCGAACCCGTGTTGGCCGTCACCGTCATCATTCTGTCGATGTCGGAAGCACTCACCACCGGTCGAGCGCCAATACGACGTACGATCATTCGAAGTTTGCCGGGGCGACCTTCGGCGCGTCGCACCACGTGGGTCACCAGGCTGTCGGACAGGGACGGCACCGCCCTGCGCACCAATCCCGCAGCAGCTTCGTCGTCGAGGGGGGGCATGACGAAGCGCTCGACCGGGCCGCCCAGCGACGCGGCGACTCTCCTGTTGGTGACGAGCAAGAGCTTGGCGCCCGCGGCCCTGGCCGCAGCGAGACGCTCCTTGGCCGGGCCGGGAAGGTGTTCCGCCCCATCGACCAACACCACCACACCGTCGAGGTGCTTGTAGGCGTCCAGCTCGATTTCGAGGGAGTCCATCCAGGGTGCAGTTCCTTCTTCTTGCACCCAGGCGACATCGCGACCCTCGACCCCCAAGGACCACGCGAGGCGACGCAGGAGCACGGAGCGCCCCGATCCGAGCTTCCCCGTCAGAGCGATCACGGAGCCCCGAACCAGGGTGGCAATCTGGGACAGCAATCGGTTGGCGGCGGCATCCACGCCCACCACGGGCCAGGCGAGATCGACCGCCACGGGGGCCGCAGATGCGGGCAAGTGAGCCGCGTGCCGAATGGCACTGCCAATCTCGTCGGCGCTTGGGTGGCGCTGCGAAGGGTCCGAATGCATGGCGCGGTCGGCGATCGCGCGAAGTCTGGCAAGCGAGTCCGGCGCGAGCTGCTGTCCACACGTCTCGAGCACGTCGGCCAGCGTGGCGCCGAGTGCGAAGATTTCGGCACGGACGGTGAGCCGCATGCCGGCAAACAACTCAGGCGCGGCGTAGCGCGGAGTCAGCCCCTGGGGCCGAGTTCCACCTTCCCGCCAGGGCGCGGCGAGACCCAAGTCCACGAGGGTGGAAGTGCCGTCGCCCGACACGATGATGTTGGCGGGTTTGATGTCCCCGTGCAGGAGGCCGGCGCGGTGCAGTCCGGTGAGCTGATCGGCCGCTTGAACCACCGCGATCAGGCACGCTTCGGCTTGGGCGTTGGCGCTCTCCAACATGAACAAAAGACTCTGGCCTTCGACGAGCTCGCGTACCAGGTACGCTCTTCGGCTCTCCGGAAGGCGGCCAAAGCGAAACACTTTGGGAACACCCAGTCCCTCGAGACCGGACAGGGTCACTGCCTCGCGCACCAGCGCTTGTGCTTCGCGCTCCGACGCGCCCACCGCCAGCGCTTTGAGCGCTACCGTCTCGCGGGTGAGCCGATCCCGCACTGCCCAGACTTGACCGCCGCCGCCCTTGCCAAGGACGGAAACCTCTTCGTAACGCGGTGGGAACTTCGTGCCCATGCAGACCTCACAGCAATCCGTACTGGCCGGACACGCCAAAGAAGAAAGGACCAGGGAGTGACAAACCTGTGTCAACGCGAAGCGCGAATTGCTTGCTAGGCTTCCACCGCAATCCGATCTGCGGCAACGCGATCCACGGGAACAGAACGGGCTTGGCTCCGCCGCCGAACCAGCTCGGCTCCGTGTAGTCGCCATAGTGGTCGTTGTCGTCGTCGCAGTAGCCCTGGGTCCCCTGTACCGGACACTTCACATACGTCTCCGGATCGCCAGGCTGGCCATCCGGAGGATACGCCTGGTTGCGATACAGATTGCCGAAGACGATCCCGATGCCCGCTCCCCCGCCGTACATCAACGACAGCCCCTTGTCGTTCAAGGGCTTGGTCCAAAGGAAGTCTGCCCCCACCGAGATCGTCTTGAGCTCCGAACGAACGATCTCGTACGCAACGTCCGGGTCAGACTTCGACTTGAACGGTGCATCGTCCATTCCGTAGCTGGCGTACGTCAGCCACGTATCCACTTCGAAGCCATTGCGCCGCGTGACGTACTCCGGTCCGATCGAGGGCGCGAGCACGGCGTTGCCCCCGTCGGCGTTGAAGAGACTGAACATGAACGTCGGGATGTAGACGACGCGCGCGCGCACGCCGATGAAGTGATAATCGACGTTGTCCTTCTCGAGCCACGGGGTGTCCGTGGATTCGGTCTCGACCTCCGGCGACGCCTTCGCGTCCTTCGGCTCATCCGACTCCGGCTCTTCCGACTCCGGCTCTTCCGCCGCCTCGGTTCCGTCCGCGTCTGTGGCCGATTCGTCCTCTGCATCGATCGCGGCGAGTGTCCGTCCGGGCCATGCCAGCCACGGGCCGGAGCCGAGCGTCGTGCTGCCGGCGACCCCCATCGGAGCGCCAGAATGAGCCAAAGCGGGCTCGGTTCGCCCTTCGTTGGCGAAGGAGCAGAAGATCAAGATCAAAAGGGCAGCGCTTGCGCGTCGCATAGGACGCCTCCATGTCACGTTCTGTGCCACGATGGTTTGGGTGTGCCAGTCTACACGAATCCGACCTTTGAGACACCTCCGGTTGCCGAAGGGAGGTCGTTGGAGACGAAGCCAAAAAGATGCTGTTGCACGAGTGGAAAACCGAAGAGGCCGTGGACCGGGACGATCGCGACACGTTCGTCAAGAGTCTGTTGTTGGCCCGCGGCACCGTTCCCATCGCGGTGACACGGACCCGTCACGCTCAGCGGTTGGGGGAGCGCGGCGCCGTTCTGCTCATCCACGGCTACGGTCAGAATCGGTACGCATGGCATCTTCCTCTGCGCAGTCCCGCGAACGCATTGGCGCGTATGGGATACGACGTCTTCATCATGGACCTACGAGGGCACGGTCGAAGTCGAGACTTCGGTGCGCCTCAGGCGGTGACGGTGGAGCAACACGTGCTCGAAGACGTGCCCATCGCGGTGCGCGAGGTGGAGGATGCACGAGGAGAGCGAGGGCTGTTTCTCATTGGCCATTCACTGGGCGGGTTGCTGGCCTACGCCGCTTCTCCGGGGCTCGGTTCGCGGGTGCAGGGGGTGGTGTCGTTGGGCAGCCCTTACTACTTCGGCGCCGGACAGAACGCGTTGAGTCGCATTGGGGACTGGCTGCTTTGGATCGACGGATGGGTGGGACTCGGCCGGGGCGGGATGCGTCTGCACGCGGTGTCCGAGGCGGCGAGAATGGCACGCCATCTTCTCGATCGCCGCTGGATGCCACTGCCCTTCCGGGGGTTCGTACCCGGTTCGATAGAGAACGACGTACTGGAGCAGCACCTGGGGCGGGCGATGGACTTCGCGAGCTTCGAGGTCATGCGTACGTTGTTTCGTGACGGGGTACGTCAGCGTCGAGCGCACACGATCGGGGGTCTAGACGCCTTCGCGTCTGCATTCGAGTCGATGGATGTTCCGTTGTTGGTGGTGGCGGGTCGTCACGATGATCTTGCACCGCCGAGCAGCGTTCGCCCGGGGTACGAGCGGAGCAAGTCACGCGACAAGACGTACCGGATCTTGAGCCACGGACATCTCGATCTGTTGGTGGGGCGCGATGCTCCCAGGACGACGTGGCCTTTGCTCGAGACCTGGTTGGGCAAGCGAACAGAACCCCGCGCCGTGGGCGGATGAGAAGCGAACCACAGAGGCCACAGGAACCACAGAAAAGGGGCTCTTCGGAAGTCGGCGTGAACGAAGCGACCCGCGAGCGCAGCGAGCGGGAGCGGCTTGTTGAGCGGCTGCTGTGTGTGAAGAGCAGAACTAGGAACTAGCATTAGCAGCGTGCGCCGAAAAACGGGTGGCACGGCCAAGCAAGCCTCCAAAGGACGGCGAGCGTCTGCTTGGCCGTGGGCGGCGAAGGGCCGCTTACTCGGCAAAACACGGCCAAGCGGGTACTTGGCGACGTTTGCACTCTTGCTTGGCCGTGCCACCCGGAGCCAGCGGAGAGCCTTTTCGGCACGCTGCTAGGAAGAGGAATGCGTGCGCGAACACGGAACGCCAAGAGCCGGTTCCGAGGCAGGTACGTGCAAAGCTTCAGGTGAACTTGTTCTGTGCTCTGGACTTCATCATTCCTAGTTCGCGTTCCTGTTCTCCGTTCCTAGTTCAGTCCCATGGGGCTTGAACTTCTTCAACAATCTCGTTTCCCGGATGGTGGCCGCCGGCCTTGGCCCGCTCGTTGGCGTAGTGGGCCGGCGCACGTCACCTGCGCTGCAATTCGGGATCGGGTTCGGCGTCCCAACGTAGCGCAGTCGCCTTGCGCCCGTCGTCGTGCTCAGGCGGCGTAGGTTGTCCTTCTACTGGCCGGCGGGTGCAGTTGGCCTGAAAGGCGAACGGGGAGAGCGGGTCTGTTGGGGGCGAGTTGGGTGTGGAGCGAGGGGCGTCAGTTCGGGTCGTGCTTGGAGCGAAGCAGGTCGACTTCCTTCTTGAGATCGGCGAGCTGCTCTTCGAGGGAGCGAACGGTTCGGCGCAGGTCTCGGACTTCCTGCTCGGTGGCGAGAGCCATCATCTTGGCGAATCGGTCGGTCTGCTCTTGGGCGATGGTGCTGACGCGACCTGGCACGCTCATGGCCGCCATCATGGCCTTCATGAAGCGGTCGTCTTGCATGAGCTTCATGACGCGAGGGTCGCTCATGAGTTTCATGCCCTGGTGCATCGCTTTCTTTTTGATGCTCATGCGGTCTCCCGTTTCGGTGGAAGCGAACGCATACGCCGTGACGTGCTTCGCGGCAACCCCGTGGTCGGACTATCAGGACATCCTTCGTTGGCTGCCCCCTGCAAGTGTTCAGCTCGCCAGCGGCAGGGAGCCCCGCGCGGATGGTTCTCGCGCCATCTTGTGGTCGGCCGAGACGCTCTTAGGGTTTGCTGAGCTGTGGAGCAGGGCGCGGGTGACGTGTTCGGCAACGGTTGGATCGAACAACAGCGTATTGTGTCCGCAGGCGGAGATGATGACGCGACGTCCATGCGGGTAGATAGCGCTGTGCCAGGGCCACACCAGTTGGTCGTGGGTGGAAGCGATGGATGTGTGGGGGATGTGGGCGGCGCGATCATGGTGTCGGAGAAGTCTGTGCAACACCGCGCTATCCGGTCCCAAGTCATGGCAGAAAAAGTCCGGTACGAACTTGGCGATGTTTGAACCACGGAACGGGCTCGCGAGTGAGATCGTCTGTCGCACGCGAGGATCTCCATCGCCCACCTGGACGTAATACCGCGACACGACCCCACCCATACTGTGGCCCACCAAGTCGATCGGGCTGGTGGCGGGCAGCGTTCCCAGAAGACCGCGCAGTCGCTCGACCAGCGTCGTCAAGTCACACCCTGGCTCGTAGGAAAACGAGCCGGTTCGACAACCCGTTGCCAACTCGATGCGACGACGCAACGGGCGCAGGGCACCTGCCGTGGCGAAGAGACCGTGCAGAACCACCACCACCGGTTCACCCTCAGCGACGTCGCGCGGCATCGAAGGGGACAGGTCCCGGTGCATCATGGTGGATTGAATCAACAACGCGCGCGTTTCTCGCGCCAAGGCCAAAGCAGCACGCCCGACGCGTTGCGCGGGGAGGGGCTTGGACTTGATGGGTCGTACTGTGGGGATACCGAACATGTCTTCCGAGTTTCTTATAGCTCGAACCCGGAGATCTGGCCCGTTTTGTGGGAGAAGCGAGCAGGAAATGGTCCGTCGACTGAACGAACGAACATCTGAAGTCTTCCGACGTTCGCACCATCGTTGCCCAAATGACTATCCGATAACGGATAAATTGCGCGGTTCGATGTTGGAGAACGACGGGGTTTGTGGTGGTTGAGGAGCGGGTTGACGATCCGTGGTAGTGACGGAACGGGATGAGCGACGAAGTAACGGAGCACTGAACGAAAGGCAGGGGTTCACAAATCATTTCCGATGCACGCGCGATCGGCGCACTTTGACACGAATGGACTGCCCCTCAGCACGAACGTGGGTATCTACGGAACGCAGCTCCCCAGGGTTGCGAGGGGATTGCCGCGGGGATGACGTTGGTGGCGCATCGTGGCGGATTCTGTTCATTGCATCGTGGGCGCGTCCGGACGCGTGGGGAATGCAATGGGTGATGCGATGATCCGCGCGACCGAGTGGCATGACGGGAATGCCACTGTCCATCAGAGCAGCCCCAATCGGGACAATGACGCATGATTGGGCGAGCGGGCGAGTCGGATTGTGGTGCCGAAGTCTTCGCGGAGGCGAAAGGGAGGGCGGGGGGGGGAGGGCGCTTTCGGGGGTGGTTGGACCGACTTTCGACACCTGCTCGGACTTCCCCTCATGGCGATGGAATGCCTTATTTAGTAGGGGAATTCTTCGGAGGGGTGGCGTCTGGCGAAGGCGGAGATCGAAGACAGTTGCGTTTGCGCTTGTGTTGCTGGAGGCGTCTGTGGAACGCTATTACTCCATGAATCGCGAAGAGCTACGTGCGCAAATCCAGGCCGCGGCACTCCGACTTACCGACGAGCTCGTCGAGTACTTCGGAGAGATGCTGCAGAGTGTCGTGAAAGACGTCACAGTCGGTGTCACGGAAGCGAAGCCTCTCCGCAAGGCTACGCCTCCACCGGCTCCAGCACCGAAGAAGGTGGCACCCAAGAAAGCGAAGGCTGCAGCACCGAAGAAGGTTGTAGCGAAGAAGGTCGTGAAGGCTGCTCCGAAGGCGGCACCCAAGGCTGCTCCGAAGAAAGCAGCGCCCAAGAAGGCCGCCCCCAAGAAGGCTGCCGCGAAGAAGGTCGCCCCCAAGAAGGCGCCGAAGAAGGCAGCCCCCGCGCCCAAGGCAGCCAAGGCTGTCAAGAAGGTCGCAAAGGCGGCCAAGCCCGCTCCGGCCAAGAAGGCGGCCAAGCTCGCCCCCAAGTCCGGACGCCGCTCCATCAAGGAACTCGACTCGGCCGCTGATGTCGTCGTCAAGTTCCTCAAGGAGCAAGGACGGGGAATGCGCATCGAGGAGATCAACAAGGCCCTCGGTACGTCGACCCGCGAGCTGATGCGGCCCATCAAGAAGCTGCTTGGTAACAAGATGATCCAGAAGCGTGGTGAGCGACGCTCGACCACCTACTTCGCTAGCTGACGCTTCGGGCACCTTCGGGTGCGCAAATAGGGGGTGACGAACGCACGACCGACTCCCACGTCGGATGGGAGTCGTGCGCCCGTCGCCCGGCTCGCTCGAACGAGTGCCATGGTGTCGCGAAAGCTACGCACTGTCGCTCTACTTTCGTGCGCGGGGGGCGAAGTCGTCCATGCTCCGCACACCCCTCTGGACCAAGGGGGGTGTATGCCTAAGACGCTCTCATCAGTAGGATCCTAGCGAGGCTCCCTCCCGCAACCCCACGCCGCCAGCGTGAGGGCGCCCGAGACGGGGGGCTGGGATGCACGGAGCCACGGAGTAGCTGTTGTTGGTGCGGCGCTCGGACGACGGAATTCCGCCGCCGGAGGAGATTGTGGAAGCTGGCCATCGGGCTCGAAGTCGCGCCTACGACGGGAGGCAGCCGCCGTACCAGCAATCACAGGACTCCGTGTCTGCGTGCCTCCGTGGTGAATTCTTCAGGCGTTTCAAAGGATTTTCAACATGTTCGGTGCTCTAGCCCTAGCCCTAGGAAGACGCTCATGGGCCTGGCAGGCGTCTGTGGTCGGGTCTCAGCCTGACTTTGGTCTACCGGGCGCCAGAAGATGCTCGAGAGCGCCATTCAGTGCCCGCGATGCGGGTCGATCCGCGCTCGATGGGTAAGAGACTTTGGCGGGCACATCTAGGTGCTTCGGTCCTGGCGTCATGTCGGTCGGCGTCGGGAGGCCTGATGGACAACCACCGTCAAACGACTTCGCGAAGATGCGGGGAAGGCCTGGGAGGGCGTGTTGGGTAGGAGGCTGTGTGTGTAACCGTTGGATAACAATGGAGAAATAAGGCCAATATGGGCACGGATGGACTCCACGACAGCGAAGCGGACCCGCAAGGGGGTAGAGTCCGGGGCAGCCCAAGATTGCTTTTTTGATAATTAGCTCTTGTGCGTTCTAGGTCACTTGTGGAAAGCTGGCGCGTCATGAGTCCCGAAGAACTTCGCGAAAAGATCCGTGTCGCTGCCATCAACTTCACCGAAGAGGTGAGCGCTATCTTCGGAGAGGCGTTTGCGTCGGTGGCTGCAGAATTTAAGACTGGCCCTGTAGCGCCGAAGCCCGCGCCGCGCAAAGCCGCCGCGCCTGCACGCCCGAAGCCGGCGAGCAAGGTTGCGAAGGCCGCAAAGCCCGCCAAGGTTGCGAAGGCCGCAAAGCCCGCCAAGGTCGTGAAGGCTGCAAAGCCCGCCAAGGCCAAGGCTGGAGACAAGCGCAATCGCCGCTCCGCCAACGACCTCGATAGGGTCGGCGGCGAGGTGATCAAGCTCCTTGGCTCAGCCAAGCGTGCTATGCGCGTAGAGGAGATCAACAAGCAACTGGGGACCTCCACCCGTGAGCTCATGCGGCCCATTCAGAAGCTGCTGTCCCAAAACAAGATCAAGAAGTCAGGCGAGCGTCGAGCTACGAGCTACTACGTTTGATAACATGATGGTCCCGTAGTTCGATTCGGGATCGGCCTTTCTCGAACGCACCGCATCGTCCTGCGACGATTGTGGTGCGTTCTGCGTTGAGGGCTCCCTACCGACCCGCGTCGCTCGTCCCGAACGGCTCGACCGGAGCGATTTTGCCGTCCGGCATGTGCCAGTGTCCCGGGCGGTACAGCAACGCCATCGCGTATCCCCGCAACTGCCTCTCGGTGCCAGCATCGCCGTACACCGGTACCGGCAGCCGCACGATCTCAGGCGGTGCGTAATACGCTCCCTCCGGCGGCACCGTCCAAACCCCATCCCGCCACACCCATCGTCGCCCCGACCAATGCCAATAGCCGTCAATCCAGACGGCCGCCTTGCTCGGACGTGGTCCGATCACCTCGATGCGCACCGGCTCCGGCGGCTTGGTCACACGCAGGAACGAGTCCCCCTCGTCCGCATGCGACCCCGTCACCGGTACGGGTGTGACGGCGCTGCAGGCGGCAACTGCACCAGCGGCCGATGCCGTCCCCGCGACGATACCCAACAGCCAGCGTGTCAGTACCCGAGCCATGTCACATATTGGTCGATGAGCGAGCGGCCCACCAGAAGGTATTCGATGATCGCAAGCACCAGAAAGGGGCCGAACGCGATGCGCGATCCGCCGGCGCCCCCGCTGTTCGGTTCGAAGATAGGGTCCTTGAGCAGCTCCGCCTCCGCTTCCCGCCTTTGCTCTTCATCTTCGATGGCGGCGACCTCCGCAAGAAGCGTCTCGCGCTCACGTTCCACCGCCTCGGGCTCCTCGAGCTTGCCCCGGACAATCAGGATCAACAGCGCGGCCATGGTTCCTTGAACCGCGCCAGCGAGCAAGGCAAAGACCATCCCCTTCCATCCAAACCAAGCACCGGCGACCGCCAACAACTTGGCATCCCCCAACCCCATGCCCGTGCGCCCGCGAACCCAGCGGTAGAGCACGCCGAATACGAGCCAGACCAACAAGAACCCCGCGACCGAGGCCCCGAGAGCCTCCATCCAAGTCAGCGGTGGGCGGAGCGAAAACGTCGCAAGCCCCAACACGACCGCCCCGATCGAGATCGAGTCCGGAATGTACATGTGCTCGAGATCGATGAACGCCGCCGCCATCAGTCCGAGCGCAAGTGCGAAGGCGGACAAGAACACCATCGTGGCCCGCAACAGTGAAGTCTCGATCGGCAAGGGCAACACGATCGCTTCGACGATCGCGAGCGCCAACAGGCCCCCAGCTGCCTCCACCAACACGTAGCGAGGGGATATCTTCGCTCCGCAACACCTCGCCCGCCCCAACAACAACAACCAGCTGAACACCGGCACGTTGTTCCACGGTCGAATGGGCACTCCACAGTGCGGACATCGTGAAGCCGGACGAACCACGCTCTCGCCGCGCGGCACGCGGTGAATCACGACGTTCAAGAAGCTCCCCCACACGAGTCCAAACGACAGCGCGAAGATGCGCAAGAACCACGGGGGTATCTCGATGAACGACGGCACTTTGCCCTCAGGAGCTTTTCGGTGTTGGGAAGGGGAACGCGCTAGGCAACCCGGTCGGAATCGGAGGCATTCCCGAGGGCATCGGAAATGTCGTAGGGAAACCCGCAGGGGGTTTGGGGAACGGTGGAATGCCCGTCGCCGGACCTCCGTCATTGCCCTTGCCGGCGTCCACCGGCGTTCGAACGGTCCCCACCGTCCCCGGCACCGTCCCCGGCACCGTCCCCGGCACCGTCCCCGTCGCGGTCGGTCCTGGCGGGGTCGCTCCGGCCTCTGACGGCGAACCATCCGGTGCGACTTCGGACGTCGTCGCGGCAGGCGTCGACGACGGTTCCGGTGGCAGAGGAATGGGGTCGTCCTTCTTCGTACAGCCGAGAACGACCAACAGCGGCAAACACCATCCGTAGGATCGAAGCACGCGTGTCATGGTCCAGAAGCGTAGCATGGGAGCATCTATCGACGGGAGTTCGCCGTGGTTGGCCGAGAACGGTGGGTGCGGGCCGATCGAAACCGTTGATGGGGTGGTCGCCAGCGCTGCGTGTGGCTAAGGTTGAAACGAAGCCAATCGATGACGACCAGAGAACACAGAAAGTCGGGTACCGATGCGAAGCGAGAATCGCTGCCCGTATCCGACCGAAAAGCAGCGCCCTCCTCGCGCTGGGGGAGACTCGCGCGTTTGAGCGCGCTGGCGCCCAGAGCGTTGCCCGTCGCCATCGAAGGGGCGAAACGTGCGATGGGGGTCAGGCGCACCGAAGAGCAAGAGCGCATCGCACGGCAACGCACCTACGAAGATGCGAAGAAGGCGGGCTCGGCGCTGCTCAAGACGCTCGGTGAGATGAAAGGTCTACCGATGAAGCTGGGGCAGATGTTCAGCTACATCGACGGACTCGCACCACCGGGCTACGAGGACAAGGTCAAGCGTCTGTTGCAACAACTGCGCGACAAGGCGCCACCGCTGTCCGCGGAAGCAGCGGAGCTCATGGTCACCAACGAGTTTGGTGTCGAACCAGGCCGGTTGTTCGCGCACTGGGAGCGCCAACCATTCGCCGCCGCCTCGATCGGTCAGGTCCACCGCGCCGTAACCCGTGGTGGAGACCAGGTCGCCGTGAAGGTTCAATACCCTGGCATCGACAAAGCCGTGCAAAACGATCTCAAGAGTCTGTCCATGCTCGAGGTCGTCGTCGCGCCCCTGTCGCGCCAGTACCACTCCAAAGAAACCCTCCGCGAAGTCACCCAAGTGTTTCTCTCCGAGCTCGACTACGGCCTCGAAGCGGAGAACACCGACCTGTTCCGGCGGCTCAATGCCGATCTGCCTTCCGTCGTCATCCCCCACGTCTATCACTCCCTGTCCACGCGTCGTGTTCTCACCAACGAACTGTTGGGCGGCATTGATTACGAGGAGTTTCGAAAGACAGCTTCACAGCAAGAGCGTGATCATGCCGGGATAACGATTTGGACGTTCATGATGCGCAGCTTGCTCAAGCACGGCGTTCTGTATGCCGACCCGCACCCCGGCAACTACCGATTCCTCGACGGTGACCGCGTTGGGTTCTTGGACTTTGGCTGTGTGAAGTTCCTCCCGCCCGACATGATCCATGGGCTGAAGGCCTACATGGCTGCGGTGATGGACGCGGATTGGCCGGAGTTCGACAGGCT
>Ga0180009_10005764_pt1 | contig 13179 bp, 6 predicted proteins | sample OS_PC_MetaG_FD_123537 | JGI IMG/M metagenome (GOLD analysis project Ga0180009, IMG submission 123537) | Groundwater microbial communities from the Aspo Hard Rock Laboratory (HRL) deep subsurface site, Sweden - OS_PC_MetaG | ecosystem: Environmental > Aquatic > Deep subsurface > Groundwater... | reverse complement strand
GTTCTCTGGACATACCCGAAGGTCTTCCTCAAGGTGTGCGCCCCGTAGTTGCCCTTGAGGTTCACTGACCTGCACCACGCCTTGACCAGGTTGTTCACGTAGGACACCGTGAGGGGCCGGGTCTTCCCCTTGTTGGATTTGAACAGGTAGTCCTCGTCCTCCGGATTGAGTTCTTCCAGATACCTCTGAAGGACCCTGTAGGTGCTCCGGTTCATCATGAGGATGTTGGTCTTGCCGGTCTTCCCCTCCCGGATAGCAATAGACTGCCCGGGTTTGAGGTGCCTGACCTGGCCAACTTTGAGTTTGAGCAGGTCGCCTGCCCGAAGGCCGTTGTTGATGCCCATGGCAAATAGCAGCAAGTCCCTGGGTCTGTTCTTGAGTAGCCGTTTGATGGTCTCGATGTCCTTGGGGTCTCGAATGGGTTCGACTGTGATCCTCGAGCCCCTGGACGGGTGGTTGGGGTTCCTGGACATAGGGGTGCCTCCTTTCTTATCTATGGATAGGACTGGATGAGATAGTTGGGATTTTTTCGGTGGACTGGTCGGACGGGGAAATGGGTTGTGTGCGTATTCCGAGGGAAGGCGGCCACCCGTTACGATTGATTCCGGCCACCTGTTCCAAACGAATCCGGCCACCGATTCCGATCGAAAGCGGCCACAACGTGATTTTGTGAAGGGGGAGTAAACCCGCCTGGGAGTGGAGAGCGGCGCTGGTTAACCAGGGGCTATTGTGCACCATCATCCTACCGGTTGGAGGTGCCGATGCCCGGATTGAGGTTATCCATGCGCAAGATCAAAGAAGTATTACGTCTGAACGCGGCGGGCTTGAGCAATCGTCGGATTGCCCAGGTCTGCGGCATAGGCCGCACCACGGTGGCCGACTATCTCCGCCGTCTTTCGGTCACCGGCCTTTCCTGGCCCCTGGCCGACGATCTTGACGAGTCGGAGATAGAGTCCCGACTGTTTCCCGAGCCGCCGGCCTCATCGGAATCCCGTCCTCTTCCCGACTGGCCTTTCATCCATCAAGAGCTGAAGAAAAAGGGTGTCACGCTGGCCCTGGTCTGGGAGGAGTATAAATCCTCCCACCCTGACGGCTATCAATACAGCCGTTTCTGCGAGATTTATCGTGACTGGCGGGGCAGGCAGAAGGTCTGGATGCGCCAGGAGCACAAGGCCGGTGAAAAGCTTTTCGTGGACTACTGCGGCCACAAGACCCCGGTGGTCAACCCGCTGACCGGGGAGATCAGGGAGGCCGAGGTGTTTGTGGCCGTTCTTGGGGCCAGCAATTACACCTATTCCGAGGCGACCTGGACTCAAAGCCTTCCGGATTGGATCGGCTCCCACCAGCGCGCCTTCGAGTATTTTGGCGGTGTGAGTGAATGGGTCGTCCCGGACAATCTGAGGAGTGGCGTGAGCAAGGCTTGTCGTTATGAACCGGATATCAATCCGACCTATCAGGATCTGGCCAGCCATTATCAGACGGCCGTCATCCCGGCCCGGGCGGGCAAACCGAAAGACAAGGCCAAGGTCGAGGCGGGCGTGTTGCTGGTGGAGCGCTGGATTCTGGCGGCTTTGCGCAACCGGACCTTTTTCAGCCTGGCCGAGCTCAACCAGGCTATCGGCGAGCTTCTGGAAAAACTCAACCACAAGCCATTCAAGAATCAGCCCGGCTGCCGGCGGACGCTTTTTGAGGAACTGGACCGGCCGGCTCTCCGGCCCCTGCCGCTCTTGCCATATCAGTATGCCGAGTGGAAGAAGGCCCGGGTCAATATAGATTACCACATCGAAGTGGACCGGCATTACTACAGCCTTCCATATCAGCTTGCGGGCAGGCGGCTGGATGTGCGGATTACCGCCACGACGATTGAATGCTTTGACAAGGGCCTCCGGGTGGCCAGCCATCGTCGCCGCCACAACCCGGGCGGTTTCACCACCGTGGCCGAGCATATGCCCCGGTCCCATCGGGAATACTTGAAATGGACTCCGGAAAGGCTCCTGAACTGGGCCTCCAAGACCGGCCCGTTTACGGTCCAACTGGCCCGGGCCATCATGGATGGCAGGCCTCATCCCCAGCAAGGCTTTCGCTCCATCCTGGGCATTCTCCGCCTGGAGAAGACCTATGGACCCGATCGCCTGGAGGCGGCCTGTCAAAGGGCCCTGGCCATAAACGCGACCAGCTTCCGGAGCGTTTCCTCAATCCTCAAAAACGGCCTGGATCGGCAGGCGGCCGGGTGCGAGGACGATGACACCCCTCTGCTCGATCACCGCAATGTCAGGGGGGCCGGATATTACTCTGGATCGAAAGGAGAAGAAGATGCTGACACATCCGACCATGGAGAAACTAAGGGCCATGAAGCTGTGGGGAATGGCCAGGGAACTGGAGGAGCAACTCAACAACAGCGAGGCCAGCTCTCTCTCATTTGAAGAGCGTCTCGGCCTGATGGTCGACCGGGAGGCCGACGAAAGGCGTAATCGGCGCATGACCGCTTCCCTCCGAAAGGCCAGGCTCAGAGTCCAGGCCTGTATGGAGGATATCGACTACCGACACAAGCGAGGACTGGACAAGGGACTCATGATGTCGCTGGCCTCCTGCTCTTATATCCCCAAACACAGAAACATCATCATCACCGGGCCAACCGGCGCGGGAAAGACTTACCTGGCCTGCGCCCTGATCCACAAGGCTTGCCTGGAAGGATACTCGGCCCTATATCGACGGCTGCCCAATCTGCTGGCCGAACTGGCCATGGCCAGGGGCGACGGACGCTACCCACGGATCATGGCCGCCTACGCCAAGGCTGACTTACTCGCTATGGACGATTGGGGCATCACTCGACTGACAAAGGAGCAGCGGCTGGATCTACTCGAACTCATCGAAGACCGGCATGCCCTCAAATCCACCATCGTCGCCGCCCAGGTCCCCATCGACCTCTGGCATGACATGATCGGCGACCCGACCCTGGCCGACGCCATCCTCGACCGGCTGGTCCACAGCGCTTACAAAATGGAACTCAAGGGAGAATCCATGAGAAAAAAATACGAAAGCCTGACATGAAAGGAAGTTCGTTTTTGATTACTCGAAACCGTTTCTCATCGAGGAGCACGCCTCCCGGCCAACGGCGGCACATCTCCGACGGACTCATCGCAAGCGGCCCATTCTCGATGCGCCGCCAGTCCGGTCGACGTGCTCCGGATCGGCGCCTCAACATCTCACTCTTGATTCAGTGAGGCGTTTATCTGTATGATGATGACTCAACCGGCGTCGCTCCGCTCCGAGACATGGCCGCAATCCATCGGATTGGGTGGCCGGAATCGATTGGAATGACTGGCCGGATTCATCGGAATACGCAGGTTGTGTAGTTATGTTGGTGGGATTACATCGAATTTAGGATGGGTGAGGAGTCAATCACAAGTATTGGAGCAAAGTTGGGATTGATGTCCATGCGATACGAAAAAGCCCGACCGTGTTGTAGCCGGGCATTCTCGCGGGTATGAGGGTGGATGTCTGCCTAATCGAATAAAATGATGCTCAACCAGGGCAGTCCCTTATTGGGATGCGAATTCTTGTCTCTGGGATTTGTTCCGAACCAATACTCTTGGCAGTTGGTCCAGCCGTCCTGGTCTGGGTCTTCGTTACAGTCGTTGACCTTGGGGTTCAGCGAGTTTTGGACCTCCCAGCCGTCGGGCATGCCGTCTCCGTCTGTGTCCGCGTTCTTCGGGTTCGTGCCGAGCTTATATTCCTGGAGGTTGGTCAGTCCGTCGCCATCCGGGTCGAGGTTGGCATCGTTCACATTGGGGTTCAGACCGTTGGCGACCTCCCAGTCGTCCGGCATGCCGTCGTTATCCTGATCGTTGTCCAATAATAATATATTTAGCCATGGCAGTGAATCTTTATTTATTGTTTCTTCTATATTTACGGTTACACTCTGAAAATTATTATCTATGCCATCAGTTGCATAAAATCGTAATTTATATAATCCAGCTTTTAAGTAATCAGTTCTCCATGAAGCAATTAAGCTATTATTGATTGAATCTGACGAAGAAGCAATAGTAATCCATTGATCAGGATTTTCTCCTTTACCGTATTCTAATTTCCAAGAACTCAGTGCAGATAGACAAGTAATATTATCTACACTTGTATTATTATTCACTGTTCCTATAACATTTACAGTGCCTGATAAGGTTTGGTTTAATATTGGAAGAAATAGGTTCAATGAAGGAAATGATTGGGAATCAAATTTGTAATCCAGTAAATAGATTTTAATGGATTTATTATCAGCTGCAAGCTTTGAGAAAAGTATCTTGGTTTCATCACTAGTCCACGTTGGAAACACTGTATTAATTCCTGCATATATAAGTTGTCGATCACCATTGCCATTAGAGTCTATTATGGATATCCCCAAATAATTATCAATTCCAACGTCAGAAATATAGCATATTTTTTTTCCACTAGGAGACCAAGATGTTTTTAACCACATAAGTAATTCATGATGTGCATATATAACTGCATTGTTCACTAATTTAAAAGGATCACCTGTTCCGTCAGAACTTGATATATATATATGAAAATTACCATTATTGTCAATTTTTTCATAAGCAATATATGCTAATTTTTTAGAATCAGGCGACCATGAAATACCCCATACAGAAAAAGATAAGGGAGTAATAATTTTTAGAGGAAGTCCTGTTCCATCTCCGTTAATTACGAATATTTGAAACGTGTTATTTTCTACTCCGATATAAGCAATTTTGTCTCCATCTGGAGACCAAACAGGCATACAAGCTTTACCTGATTTTGTAACCTGGTATTCTTTATCTGGGTTATCTGTGTTGATAACCCAAATATCAAATATATCTTCATTTTTACCAGAACCTTTTGTGAAAGCTACTTTGGTTCCATCTGGCGACCAAGAGCCCTGTAGAAACATTAAATAATCATCTTTCCAATCCGACGGGAAAAGACCTTCAACAAGCTTATCAGGGCTGCTGCTACCATTACTATTCATCACCCATAAATCAAAATTATGAGAGCTGTATAATCCGTACAATATTTTTGTTCCGTCCGGCGATTGGACTGGATGAAGGGCGTAATAACCATCAGGAACAGATAATAATATCTTAGAGTTTGACTTAAGAATGTAAAATGATCTTTCTGCCGGTGAGGGATCAATATTATTAAAAAAGTCTTTCGCCCTCACTTTGAATGTATAGGAACCATTCGGTAAACTGTTATAGCTTTTATTTTTACTTGATGAAAAATCTGACCAGTTTGCATCATAACCTTCAAGCATATAAGAGTAAACCAGCTGTGATGATACAGTAGTATTATCTTGCCCTGAATAAGAAAAAGTAACATTGTTATAGTCAATTAAACCAGTTGGGCCGTCGTTTATCCAAGTATTTGGAGGTGTACTATCAGGTGAAAAGTGTGCAATTAAATTTCGATTTCTATTGATTGTAAAAGAATATGATCTTGATGAAAATACCACTGAGCCATCTTCAGTCCAATTAACAAAAGTATATCCAAGATAAGGATTAGCAGTAACAGTTACCGTAGAACCACTCACGTATGTACCATAACCTGAAGTAATTCCTCCTTCTGTTGGCGAAGAGCTTGTTATAACGGAATATTGTGAACTTTGTGTTTGGGTTGTAAACCTCCAAACATCACCTGTTGTAGTTCCATCTGAGTTTACTGCGTCTATACGCCAGTAGTAGGTTGTGTTGTAGTTCAACGTGCCTGGATCATAGCTCAATCCCGTCTGGCTGCCCTTGTACTCTCCACTATCTGGGGACGAATCAGTCCCGAAGTATACCTTATAGCTTGTTGTTCCTCCACCGTCTGACCAACTTATATCAACATTGATTGACTGATTTATAGCACCATTACTTGGGTTTGGGCTTATGGGTTTATTGGGAGGTTGCGTTACTGCACCTACGTATGAACCAACTCTGGAATAAGTTTTCCCAGCAACTGCATCAATTAGTTGACTTTGAGGTGTTGTATATCCTGATACATACCCAAAAGAGATAGTATGTGATCCTACTTCAACAAAAATGCTAACAGATCCATTGCCAATTTTATTACCATCTAAATAAATGTCTCCATTAACTGGATATGTAGAAATTTCAAATTTTGCATGTGTCTCATGCCAGAATAATCTATAGAGACCAGCTACTGCTCTTATTGCATGTGGTATAAGTGCTTCTGTAATTTTTACTAAATTATCTTCCTTGCAGTCTGAATAATTTTCAACATCAGTTTTATTTAAAATGATTTCTACATCTTCGCCAGACCACAAGGATGGATTAAATATAGGTTGAGTACCATCATCCTTATAATAATAATCGTTCCCACTACTATCATCGCTTGCGTAGTACTGAGTTTTTTGTGCAGTATACCAGAATAATTTGAAAAGATCAGTGGAGTTACTTACCGGGCTACTATAAAAGAGGACTGTTTCGTAATTATAGCATTGGCCCTCATAGTTACTTCCGTAAAAACATCTATATACTTGACCTGAACACCACGGTAATCCACCAGGATCATTCATAAAATCTTCATAACAATCATCATCTACCTCAGCTACATCAGCATGCGGATCCTCATGTACATGAGCTGGGACAGTCATATCTGTTAACAAGTGCACAACCCTTCCTAAATAATAATAGCTTTTATTTTTATCTATGTCGTAATTCGGTATAACATAATTATCCCATAAAGATTGAGCTCTATTGTAAGCACTTTTAAAATTTTTAGCCCTGTAATCGTTGCATACGATTTTACTTTCTCCTGCAGTGAGGCTTAGCCCATCATCAAAATTACCAGATTGCAGTGTGTCAGGATTCCAATAATGGTAAATCCAAGGACCATTGTCATCGGGATCTATAATAGAACGGCCATAATCACCTGGCACGTCTCCTGAACTACATAAAACACCTGAAGTATCCTTATCTTCTTCACCTGATCCAATTAAGATACCCTCAGGATTACCATTTATCCCCCCCATCTCATAGTAACCAGAATGATCTAAATTGTTATCGCTGTCATTAATCCAAACACTGCTGTAATCATCTAGATGGTCTTTTATTTCTTGGGGTATATCTTGCCAAACATTACCTATTGCCGCCTGATACGCTATCCATTGGTGTACTGGTGGTGTTACCACTTTGTGGCGGGGAATAGTAGTGCTATTATCTTCCTGAGCAAGTCCATAATTACAAATGAGGCAAAAATAAAATTCAAATAGCATAATTATCGATATAACAATTAATACTCGAAATGCATATTTCATTTAACTCTCCCACTCAAGCAGATAAAATTACATGACAAAGCATAATGAGTGAAACCCTAACTCAGTTTCACTCAATGTCTAAGAAGTAAATTTATATTTCAAATATATTCTACCGCATATTATAATAATTTGACAATTATTTGATGTTATTTCTCTCGTCTCTGCCGGGGTAAGATTGTTGAAGCGTTTTCCTTGGTTCTGCCTCAATGTGACTCTAACGATTTGGCCCTCAGTTAGTAACGAGCAGGTTTTCAATAGAATGGGTGGATCAAGGTAAGCAAAGACCAGAAGCAACATACTGAGTATGAGGTAGATATTAGGAATCCTCAAATTTCGAATAATCCAAAGATTTGACAAGTAAAATAGCATTGAAACCTCATAGAATCGGTTGCTGAGGCTCAAAAAGCACATTCATGGTTTCGTTACGCAACTATACAAAGACACATAAGTTTATTTGTTGTCAAGCAATTTTTATTAGAAAAAGCGAATTCGCATTATGTGGATGCCCCCATTATCATGTAAGCGCTAAAGACCAGCCGTTCGAGAAATTGTACCGGCCATTCGGATCTACCATGATTTCCAGTCATTAGGTCGATAGAGACCTAGCCGACGATGATGATGGATTTCAGGCCATTCTTGTCTTCGATCGGTTTCAGTAGATCCAATTGCCTGTCCGGTCACGATTCTATTCCGGTCGCCCTGGTGCCTGAAGAACATGACATTGCTCAAAGCTGCGGGAGCCTGGTCCAACAACTCGACGTCTTCAGCCGACCTCGGCGGATTATCCATGAACGGATACCATCTCTGTCCTGCCACCCTCTCCGTCCTATGATACGCGACCAATACGCCGTCTATGCCAGTGTCCGCCACATCTTCCTGACCCAATCCCGGCTACCATATGGCTACCATTTCGGGCCAACCTCTATCGCAACCAGTTGATATCTGGCACATTATGCAGCCAGAACAATAGTTGGGATTCTAACATCGACTATTCATATTCTCCTTATATTTCAATGGGATAGTCTACTTTGCGCCCAAGAGTTATATTGGATGGGGTTCAGGGGGTCGCTGGTTCAAATCCAGTCGTCCCGACCATGAAAGTCAATAAAAAGGGCAGGTTAGGCACCACCTGATTTGCCCTTTTTTAGTTAAATCCCTCCCAAATCCCCTTCTGGCTACCATATAGCTACCACACTCGACCCGGGAACATAGGAATGACGCCTGTTGGGAGGGGAATGGCTGGATACCATATGGATACCAGACCGGGACCGAACCCTGGAATGGTGGACATCGAGCGTCCAAGGCTGATATACTTTGCGTCAGGAGATCCATGCAATACGAATCATCCGGGCGACTCGTCAGGGCGCAATCATGAACAGGCGGAAGTTGCCGGAACGACTGAATGCGGGTAACCAAGGATGGTGCCTATGATTCTGAAGATCGTCTTGGAACCATCGCCCGAAGGTGGCTACACGGTATTTGTGCCGAGCTTGCCGGGATGTATCAGTGAGGGCGATACCAAAGAACAAGCCATGGCCAACGTCCGGAGGGCAATCGAATTGCACCTTGAGCCGATTGAAGATGATCTGGTCGTCAGCCCTGATTCGGAAGTTGTTGAAATCAATTTATGACCCAAGGTCTCAACCCAGAGATAACAGCATCATACAGACGTCTCGTATGGTGAACTTTTACTGAGCGAAGCGAAGTAAATCCAGTCGTCCTGACTACACTCGACCCGGGAAGCCAGGAATGACGCCGGTTGGGAGGGAGTGGGACGGATACCATGTGGTGGCGACAGATGAAGGGAGTATGGGAGTGGTCGAGGACTCAGAATTCCATCGATGCCGGCCAGTTCTCTGATTTGTCACCGATATCCGACTAATTTCACTTCCTATTTCCAGTCCAATAGGCTATACTTCTTGCTGACGTTTTGTGCCAACACTACAATTGATAATGATTTAGGGCAAATAGGGGGATTCATGTGGGTGCAGAGACTATTAAGCGCAAGTTAGCCGCTGTATTACATGCCGACGTAAAAAACTACAGCCGGATGATGGGTGATAAAGAAGAAGAGACGCTTCGAACCCTCAGCACTTATCTTAAAATCATATTCAAATACATAGAAGAGTACAGGGGTCGTGTTGTTGGCACAGCAGGAGACGCGGTACTGGCAGAGTTTGCCAGCGCGGTCGATTCCGTCAACTGCGCCGTCGAAATCCAGCGTGATTTAGCCGAGAGAAATGCCGAACTCCCTGACGACCGCAAGATGCTGTTCAGGATCGGCGTTAACCTCGGCGACGTAATGGAGGACGGGGAGCAGATCTACGGTGATGGCGTTAACATCGCCGCACGTGTAGAGGCTTTGGCTGATGGTGGAGGAATCTCTGTATCTGGTAGCGCCTACGACCAAATTTACAATAAGCTCGACCTTCAGTTTGAATATCAGGGTGAACAACAAGTAAAAAATATCTCAAACCCCGTTCGCGTCTATAAAGTATTAACTGTTCCTGGATCCGCCGCTCATAGGGTAGTTAAGGCTAAAGTCCAAGTTGAACGAAAATGGAAAGGTAAGGCTCTTGTTTTAACAATTTTTTTAGCAGTTGGATTGGCGATTGTGTTAATATGGGATCATTATTTCCCTTATCCAACTCAATTACAAAAAAGAGAACAACAGCAGCAATCTGTTAAAGATTCTGGAAATGAACAGTTAAAGAAAAATGTAATTCCAGGAAAACAAAATTTATCTTTGCAGATTAAACGTTCTATTGCTGTCCTTCCATTTGACAATATGAGTTCCGATCCCGAACAAGAACACTTTGTAGATGGCATGACTGACGATTTAATCACGGATCTTTCAAAAATAAGAGATTTGTTTGTCGTTGCACGTAATTCAGTTTTTACGTATAAAGGAAAACCTACAAATATACAAGAAATTGGTAATAATCTTGGGGTGCGATATGTATTAGAAGGAAGTGTTCGAAGGGGTGGGCAAAAAATTCGAATAAATGCTCAGTTAATAGATGCATCAACAGGTATGCATATTTGGGCTGAGCGCTATGATGGAAACATAAATGATATTTTTGAGCTACAAGATAGAATTACCGCTAAAATAGTCTCCGCGCTATCTATTAAACTTTCAGACAATGAGCAATTATACCTTTCAAGTCGAGGGACAACAAACATAGAAGCATACGATTCATATTTACAAGGACTTGGATATTTGATTCAATGGAATAAGGAAAATGTATCCAGAGCTATTCCTTTGTTAAGTCATGCAATTGAGTTAGATCCAAACTATGGATTAGCCTATGCCAGTTTGGGGAGTATATATTGGCATGCGCCTGCTGGATGGGTAGGAATGAGTATGGGAGATTCAAGAAATCTTGCACTTAAATATCTTGATAAATCCATGAAAAATCCAAGTTCTCAATCGTATATTCTTTCTGCAGTTATCAAAACTTTTTTACGCTCATATAACGAAGCCATTTCTGATGCTGAGACTGCTTTATCTCTAAGCCCGAGTGATCCACTTATCCATGGCACTGTGGCTCGGGTATTAATTTTTGCTGGTAGGCCGAAAGATGCTATTTATCACACCGACTTTGAAATGAGACGTAATCCTACGGTTGCATATGCTAGCTTACGGAAATTAGGGCTAGCAAATTTTTGTCTAGGACAATATGAAAAGTCTATCGACTTTTTTGAAAGAAGCCTTGTACATAATCCTGGGGTAGACGATACATATTTATTGCTCGCTGTATCTTATGCACTTCATGGGAATGAGGAAAAGGCACGAGAATCGCTCAACTTGTTTGTGAAAAAATCTGGTTGGAGACATACCCTGAGAGAAATCAGCTTTTTTTATCCGTTTAAAGACAGAGATGTTGTTGAGCGTTTTGCTAATGGCCTATTGAAAGCAGGTATTACAGGAAATGGATATTATAAAATATACGAAGAAAACCGCCTCAATGAAAAACAACTTGATAAATTAATCTCAGGAGTAGATAATGATAATTATAAGGTTGAAGGTAATAAAATTTGTGTCAAAAAATGGAAATGGCTAAGTGGCTGCTATCCTGTATACCGTAATCCTGATGGCGAAGCCAAAGGGAATAATGAATATCTTATTGTTAGTGGCTCTGGTTTTGTACCTTTTAGTCGGCTTTTATCTAGTCAGGATAAACCTCAAATATCCAGCTACATGAAATGGGAACACGACTCTGATGGAGTTGGAGAAGCCGGTTTATTCAGGCGCGAAAATTCACCATCATTTTCTATTCGATATCCTACTGATTATAAAATAATGAACCGTATGCCACTACAAATCTTTCTAGCTGCGCAAAACTATGGCATACCAAACTTTTCTATCGTTGTTCGCAAATATGATGGTGATGTTCAAGAACGGTTAAAAGAAAATGCAGAATTAAACAGAAAAATCCATAACCGAATAGGGACTGATGTAGGAATTACTAGTAATAATCCTTTACCCCCTGAAACATATGGGAAAGATTATCCAGCTCAAGAGTTCACCATTAACTGGAAGTACCAAGGTGCTTACTCCTTTTCAACATATGCTAATGTAATAGCTAAAGATGGATATTTTATCCAATTATCATTTACCAATTTTTCTAATGTTGAAAAAGATCAAATTTTATCTGAGGCACATAAAATATTCAGAACAATGAATCTTGGCAATAAATCAGGATAATTAGCTTTCTATCAATACTTATCTGACAACATCGATGAAGGAGTTAACTTATGCTAAAGCAAATAAAGTGTCTTATTTGGACAGCATCCTTACTCTCCCTTATTGTAGGATCTATAGTCTCTCTCTCATGTGGAAGCAACACCCCCGCAACAGAAAAACCTATTGCTGACAATCTTTCTTCGTATATGAAATGGGAAACTGATTCAGATGGATTTGGAGACAAAGGTTTATTTCGGCGAAAAAATTCTCCATCATTTACCATCAGTTATCCATCATGGTTTAAAAAATCAGAACTATTACCAATTCAAATATTTCAAGCTGGCGCCCCTAATGGAGGATTTGCAATTGCGATAAGAAGATACAATGGTGATACTAAAGAAAGTTTACATAAAGTTGGAAAAATCCATAAGCTATGGTTAAATCAAATTGGTCATAGATCTAAAATTCATCTTAATAGTCCATTACCACTTGACACATATGGCAAAGATCATCCAGCTCAGGAAATTGAGATAGATTGGATGAATGCTGAAACTAAACTATCAAACTATATGCACGCTATAATCAAGGGCGATTACATTATCATTCTTATATATATCACAGGTAGTGATGTTACGAAAATTATGGCCCAAACACAAGCCAAGGCATTATTTAAAAATATAAATCTTAATCCATAATTCTTACACAAAAACGAGAATTTGAGGAATGGCCGCAAAATAAATATGGGCCCTGGCGCCCCGGGGCCCTCCTTAGTCGAGAGGAGCTTAGAAAGTAAACTCCAGCGTGTGGTCGAAATGATAGGAGTTTTCCACTTCCAAATTGGTGCTGCCCAGCTTGAACCAGTCACCAGCCCAAAAGTAGCCGAAGTGAGCCTGGTAAGTCAGATCCTCCATTATCTGGTAGCTCAGCCCCAGGTCAAACTCCTGGCCGTAGTCTAGCGACTGGTCGGCGTAGGCGTGGTACCAGCCATCACGTCCGAACCAGGGCTGAATCTTCTCGAGACGCCGCATGTAACCATAAGCCGCGTGCAGGACTAGGTTCTCTGTCAGGTTATGGTCTACCCAAGCGGACCACATCCAAAAGTTGTTCTGGCCGTAAAGCGTGTAATCGGTGTACATCCCAAAGGCTGCGAAAAGGGGTTTGAAATCGTTACCACAGCCAATCTGGCCGCCTATAGTGTCGT
>Ga0180009_10005763_pt1 | contig 13179 bp, 13 predicted proteins | sample OS_PC_MetaG_FD_123537 | JGI IMG/M metagenome (GOLD analysis project Ga0180009, IMG submission 123537) | Groundwater microbial communities from the Aspo Hard Rock Laboratory (HRL) deep subsurface site, Sweden - OS_PC_MetaG | ecosystem: Environmental > Aquatic > Deep subsurface > Groundwater... | reverse complement strand
TGGATTTTGGTCAACGACTTTCACGCACGCAGCACGTACTTCATGATGTACCTGCTGTGGGACTGGTACGACGGCGCCCTGACCGAGGGGTGGTAACCATGCGATCGTCAGCAATCGCAGCAACGGGCCTCTGCTCCCTGCTCCTGGCCCTGCCCTGGCAGACGGCGGCGGCCCCTCTGTTCGCCACCTCGGACAGGTGCATCGCCTGCCACAACGGGTTGACCTCGCCGGCCGGTCGAGACATCTCCTTCGGCTACAGCTGGCGACCCTCGATGATGGCGAACGCCGCGCGCGACCCCTACTGGCAGGCGGCCGTGCGTCGCGAGACCCTGGACCACCCCCAGGCCAGCGCCGCGATCCAGGACGAGTGCTCGGCCTGCCACATGCCGATGACCCGCTACCAGGCCAGGGCCGCGGGCGGCAAGGGCCGGATCTTCGCCCACCTGGGCGCGACGACGCCGAACGCGCTGCTGGCCCAGGACGGCGTCTCCTGCTCGATCTGCCACCGCATCGGCCCGCAGAAGCTGGGCAGCCGCGGCAGCTTCACCGGCGGTTTCGTCGTCGACACCACCCGCGCCAGGGGCCGGCGGCGGGTCTTCGGGCCCTACGCGCTCACGCGCGGGCTCGACGGCGTCATGCGCTCGGCCTCCGAGTTCCAGCCCGAGAAGAGCCTGCACGTCCAGCGTTCGGAGATCTGCGCCTCGTGCCACACCCTGTTCACCCACGCCCTGGGGCCCGGCGGCAAGCAGCTGGGCGCGCTGCCCGAGCAGGTCCCCTACCTCGAGTGGAAGCACAGCGCCTACCGCGACGTTCGCAGCTGCCAGAGCTGTCACATGCCCGTGGTCCAGGACAGCGTGCCGATCGCCAGCGTGCTCGGCGAGCCTCGCGAGGGCTTCTCGCGGCACGTGTTCCGGGGCGGCAACTTCTTCATCCCGCGCCTGCTCAACCGCTACCGCCTCGAGCAGGGCGTCCGCGCTCTGCCCCAGGAGCTCGAGGCCGGCTCGCGGCGGGCCACCGACCACCTGCAGGCCGCGGCCGCGCGCCTGCGGATCGCCCGGGTCCACGCCGACGCCGGCGTGCTCGAGGCCGAGATCAAGGTGACCAACCTGGCCGGCCACAAGCTCCCCACGGCCTACCCCTCTCGCCGCGCCTGGCTCCACGTGACCATGCGCGACGGCGCGGGCCGCGTGCTGTTCGAGTCGGGCGCGGTGTCGAGCGACGGCAGCATCCGCGGCAACGACAACGACGCGGACCGTGGCCGCTTCGAGCCGCACCACGCCGTGATCGATCGACCGGACAAGGTGCAGATCTACGAGGCGATCATGGCGGACCACGAGGGGAAGGTGACCACCGGGCTGCTGCGCGGCGTGCGGTTCATCAAGGACAACCGCGTGCTGCCCGATGGCTTCGACAAGACCAGCGCCGGCGACGACGTCGCGGTGCGCGGCGCCGCCGCCACCGACGGCGACTTCACCGCGGGCCAGGACCGCGTGCGCTACCGCGTGCCGCTGGGCGACGGCAAGGGTCCGATCCGGATCGACGCGGCGCTGATCTACCAGCCCATCGGCCACCGCTGGGCGGTTAACCTGGCCGACTACCGGGCTGCGGAGCCGGCCCGCTTCGTGGCCTACTACCGCGCGATGTCGTCCTCCTCATGGGTGGTCCTCGCCCGCGCGAGCGCCACCTGGGCGCCGCCGCCGGCGCCCCCCGCCTCCGCGCCCACCGAGTAGCCCGCGCTAGCCCGCGCTACCCACGCCCCACCGCCCGCACCAGCCGGCCCAGGGCCGCCTGGTAGGCGGCGCCGTTGACCAGGTGGACCGTGTTGTGGTCCCCGCCCGGGAACAGCTCGAGCTGCAGCAGGTTCTCGCCGGTCCAGCCCGCCAGCCGCTCGGCGTGCCAGGAGGGGATCAGGCTGTCGTTGCGGCAGTGGAGCACCGTCACAGGGCAGCCCAGCCGGCGCAGCTTGGCCTGGTGGTCGAAGTCCCGCCGCACCTCGGCCAGCAGCTGGTCGCGGTCGAGGGTCGGGTCGCCCGCCGCGATGGCGGGCCAGCGCAGCTCGAGGCGCTGGGCCAGATCGGCCACCCCGCTCTCCAGCAGCAGCCCCGCGGCGTGTTGGGGAGAAGCCGCGGCGGCGTCCAGCGCGAAGATCGATCCCACGCTGCGACCGACCAGCAGCACCCGGCCCTCCTCTCGCGCCAGGTACGCCAGGGCGGCCGCGGCCGCCTGTCGGCAGCTCGTGAGGCAGGGGCGGCCACCGCTCGCGCCGTAGCCGGGGTAGTCGACGAACAGCACGCCGGCCCCGGCGGCGCGGGCCCATGCCGGCCAGAGATCGAGCTGGTCCGAGATCGTCTCGCCGTTGCCGTGCAGGTAGAGCAGGGTCACGGCCGCGTCCAACGGGCCATGGCGGTAGGCCGCGATCTGGGTGCCGTCGGGCAGCGCCAGGGCGACAGGGCCGCCGCCTTTGGACGGTGGCGGCAGGGGGGCGCCCGGGTGCGGGAAGAAGTAGGTCTGGCTCACCGCCTCCCGGTCGTAGAGCAGCGCGCTGCGCGGGTTCATGGCGTCAGAACAGGCAGAGCGACATCTGCAGGCACTGGCCGTTGTCCATCGCTGTCATTGCGCACTGGACCTTGGTCTGCGGCAAAGTGATGCACCCGCCCACGCAGGTCAGGTACTGGTTCTGGGGCACCAGCTTGCAGGTCTGGACCAGGTGGTTGCAGATCTGCAGGCAGGCCCAGGGCGGCGGGGGCGGCGGCGGCGGCGGCGGCAGGCTGCACTGCTTGAGGTCGGCGCAGCTCACGGCCTGGGCCGCCGCGTCGGCGCAGGCTCGCTCGCTCGTGCTCAGTCCGTTGCACCAGGTCAAGCACTGCGCGAACTCGGTGATCTTGAACAGGCCGCAGCCGGTGGCGAAGGTGCAGAGGCTGATGCAGCCGCTCTGGGGGCTGACCACCGTCAGCTTGGGGCCGGCCACGTTGTTGCCCTCGTTCGACTCCTTCACCGTGTTCAGCGAGTCGGCCAGCGCCCAGGAGCGCTTCATCCCGACAGGCGCCGTCTTGTAGGTCCGGCTGACCGTCTTGCAGGCCCCGGCGGCCAGGCCGGTGAGGAACAGGACGTTCTGGTCGCCGATCTGCAGCGGCGTCGGCGCCAGTAGCCGGTTGTAGTAGATGTCGAGCCGGAAGAGCCATGAGCCCACCGAGCCGACATTGCAGACCTCCACATCGTAGACGATATCGGCGCCGTTGAAGGTCACATCGAACTTCTTGATCACCAGGTCGGGCGCCTTGGGCCCCTCGATCTTGACCTGCACCGGCCCTGCGAAGTTGTTGTTCTCGTTGACCTCCTGCACCACGCCCTTGCCGTCCACCTGGACCCATGAGGCGTAGTCGCCGGGCGGGGTGTTCTTGCGCTGGGCGGTGAGCGGCGCGCAGATCCCGCCAGCCAGCCCGGTCGGCACCTGGACCGCGGCATCGCCGACCAGCTTGGGCGGCGGCGGCGACGTGCGATTGTAATAGATGTCGACCGCGAAGCCGCCGGAGGGGAGCTGGCCCGTGTTGCAGACGGTGAAGCCGTAGCTGACCGTCGTGCCCTGCACCGTCGCCTTCAGATTCTTGACCACCAGGTCGACCACGGGCGGCGAGGTGATGCAGGCGGCGGCCGCCTGGCAGCTCTGCGATCCGGCGCAGATCAGCTGGTCGAGACAGTCCGAGATCGGTTTGCTCCAGCCGGGGCAGTCGGCCACACACTGGGCCGGCCCGGCGGGGTACAGGTTGCAGCCGGTGACCAGCATGCAGCGCTCGACGCAGCCGGGCTGGCACGGGCCGTCCTTCTTGATCGGCCCCAGGTCGGGCGGCAAGGAGGCGTCGGGGGGCTCCTGCTCCGGCATGATGAGCAGATCCTGCGGCACGGGCATCCAGTCCGCCCTGCCGCCATCCACCTCGTCCATCGAGACAGGACTGCGACCACACGCCTGCAGCCACAGCAGGCACAGCAGGAGACATCCTGACCGGGTGAGCATCATTGGCCTCCAGCGCAAAGGATACTACCTGGCGCCAGTCACCAACAGTGGCAACTGAGCCCGTTGGCGGGGACCCCACAGCGGCACCGCCGTCGTCGTCGAGCGCGACCAGTTCACCACCACCTACCGCCCTGTCGATACACAGACCCTGGGCTGACTGTGGCCTGTCGTGGTACCTTTGGGGCGATGAGCTTGCGAACAATCCTGACACACGGGTTCGCCGCCAGCCTGGCCCTGCTGACGCCGCTGGGCCATGGCCGCGCCGATGCGCCGGCGGACAAGGAGCCGGAGGGGCTGCGGCTGCGCAACCGAACGCCCTTCATGGTCAGCGTTTACATCGGCGGCGTGCGCTCGGGCTGGATCAAGCCCTTTCGCACCGAGCTGTTCCGGGGCCTGAAGAGCGGCTATCACCAGGTCTACGTCGCCAGCCACTACGGGAGCACCTCGTGGGGCCCCCGCCGGGTGCATGTCCCGGGCACATGGAACCTGACGCCGCCCAAGAGCACGAAGGCCACCGAGGATCTGGAGCAGGCGATGGCCTCCCGCATCTACCGGCGCAACCGCAACTCCCTCGTGGCGTGCGACCGACTGGCCGACAGGCGAGGGGAGCAGGCGGCTCGTGCACAGCTCGAGATCGAGGTCAACGCCGAGGGCAAGCCCACGGTCAAGATCAAGGGCGACACGCTCAGCAAGCGGCGCGTCACCTGCTACACAGCCGTGGCCAAGACGTGGGAGTATCCGGTCACTGGTTCGCCCTACGTCGTCTCGTTTCAGCACACGCAGTAGCCTGCCGGGGGTGACAACCGCAACAGCTTGGGCTATATCAAGAGCTGTCTAACGCACTGCACCAATCCGGGAGGAATATCGTGAAGACGCTCTACCTCACGAAGTACGCCCAGAGCCCCTTCGGCAAGCTCGGCAACTATCCAATCGAACAGATGATCCTGGACGCCGGCGCCAAGGATCTGGACGTCGACCGGAGCAAGATCGACCACATTGCCCTCGGCGGGCTGCTGACGCCGATGCTGCAGAAGCAGTCGCTGATCGCCGGCCTGGTGGCGATGGATCCGGTCTATACCAACAAGAGCATCAAGGGCGTGACCAACGCCTGCGACTCGGGCGGCCTGGCGGTGCTCGACTGCTCGGCCCAGATCCTGGCCGGGCTGGCCCACGTGGGGCTGGCCATCGGGGTCGAGAAGATGCACCCCCTCGAGGGCAAGCTGGATTCCAAGGAGATCGGCGAGGCGCTGGGGACGGCGGCCCACAGAGACGATCTGTTCACGCCCTTCACCTTCCCGCACGCCTTCGCGGTCATCATGGACCGCTACATGAAGCAGTATGGCTGGACCGAGGAGCAGTTCGCCGAGATCCCCCCCATGTTCTACGACAACGCCAGCCATAACCCGCTGGCCCACATGCACAAGACCAAGGCGCCGGTCACGCCCCAGGCGGTGCTGGCCAGCTATCGGCTGTTCGAGCAGCCGGAGAAGCTGCCGCTGAAGCTGTTCGAGTGCTCGCAGATCTCCGACGGCTGGGCCCGCATCCTGGTGTGCGACGGGGAGGGTCTCGGGACGCTCGGCATCGACAAGTCGGCGACCACCGTGCTGGCCGGCTTCGGCCAGGCCACCGACAGCCTGTCCATCGCCTCGCGCGGCGACAACCTGCTCAAGCCAATCGGGGCCAGGCGGGCCTTTCACGACGCGACCGAGATGGCGGGCGTCAAGAGGTCGGAGATCGACTTCCAGGAGGTCCACGACTGCTTCTCGGTCATGGGGCCGCTGGCGGTCGAGACCACCGGCTTCGCCGACCACGGCAAGGGCCTGCAGTTCTTCCTCGACGGCCACGCCGGCCGCGACGGCAAGTGCCCGATCAACACCTCGGGCGGCCTGATCGCCAAGGGCCACCCGATCAGCGCCACCGGGGTCGCGATGATCGGCTGGGTGCACCAGCAGCTCACCGCAAAGGTCCCCGAGCCGCTGCAGGTCCAGAACGCCGGGGTCGGCACCACGCTGAACATCGGCGGACCGATCTGCTCCACAGTGGTCACGGTCCAGCGCCCGGCGTAGCGCCCGATATGCGCGTTCCGCTGCGGGCCTGGCTATTCAAGTCCACCATCGACCTGAAGCAGGTCCAGGCGCTCTGTCCCGATCACTACACTTGCGGCGAGGCGCTCCTGATCAGCCTCGACCCACAGCACCACGTCTGCGTCACCAGTTTCGGTGGCCTGGTCTTCTGGCCCTTCGAGGAGCAGCGAGCCCGCGAGCTGGCCGAGCGGATCAAGCCGGCGGTCGGCCGCGCAGAGCTGCAGCAGGAGGTGGAGGACCGGCTGGTGGTGGTGACGGACAAGGGCGAGACCCGGGTGCTGTTCAACGAGGTCTGGCTCGCCGACGAGCCCACACCGGACCACATCGGCGTGATCGCTTTTCTGCTGGCCCAGTCGGTGGCCCTGGAGTCGATGGAGCTGCAGGTCGACGCCGCGCTGGACCGCTTCGAGGCCCACGTCAGGGACGTCGCGGAGCGGGGGAGGGTGCGCCTGTCGACCCGTCGGGTGCTGAAGAACGTGGGCTTCGCCATGCAGACCCGCCAGGCGGTGCTCAACGATCTGGCGCTGCTGGACAAGCCCGACATCACCTGGGAGCAGGAGGAGCTCGAGCAGCTGCACCACGCGCTGCATGAGAACTTCGAGCTGGAGGAGCGCCTGCGCACCGTCAGCCGCAAGCTGGACTTCCTCGCCGACAACACCTCGGTCCTGCTCGAGGTGCTCTCCACCCGCAAGTTCCTGCGGCTGGAGTGGGCGATCGTGATCCTGATCGCGCTGGAGATCATGCTGTTCGGGGTCTCCGAGCTGCTCCGCTGACCGGCGGGCCGCAGCGGTTGCCCCCGCGCCCGATCTGGCCCAGAATCCCGTTGCTTCATCCCGGAGCCCCGCAGGGGCCCGAGGACCGGGATTCCTCCCCCCCGCAGACAGGAGCATCGACGTGCTGGAACCGAAGATCGCCGTCAAGGACCTCGAGCAATGGGCCGGATTCATCCTCGACCACTCCCTGGGCGGCATCACCGCCGATGACCGGGTGATGATCAAGGGCGAACGCATCTGCTGGCCGCTGATGGCGGTGCTCGAGCGTCGCGTCGTGGAGGCCGGGGGCGTGCCGGATCTGTACCTGGTGCCGCCCAACAACGAGCGCGGCAGGGTGTGGTCCAGCGCCATGGGGCGCGCCACGACCGCCGAGCAGCTGGAGCAGGTCCCCGAGTGGCACGGGCTTCGCTACGAGTCGATGACCAAGTACATCGAGGTGCTGGGCGCCGAGGATCCGTCGCAGTACACCGGCCTCGGCGCCGATCAGGTCAAGGCCATGGCCACGGCCGACCGGCCCTTCTCCGCCATCCGCCTGTCCAAGCCCTGGGTGCTGACTCTCTACCCCACCCCCGGCTTCGCCGTCATGGAGGGCATGGAGTTCGAGGAGTACACCCGCTTCATCGTGCGGGCCTCCACCACCGACCCGCGCTCGCTCAAGGCGGCCGAGGAGGCGCTGCTGCCTCACTTCCAGCAGGCGAGGACCATCACCATCGAGACCCACCTCCCGGGCGAGAGCCGCGATCTGACCCTGACCATGAACATCGAGCCGGGCCAGGTCACGATGTCCTACGGCCTGCGCAACTTCCCCGACGGCGAGCTGTTCACCAGCCCCGATGCCCGCAGCCCCGAGGGCGAGATCTTCGTCGACCTGCCGGTGCACTACGGCGGCCACGACATCCAGGGCATCTACCTCAAGCTCGAGGGAGGCCGCATCACCGACTACCGCGCCGACCAGGGCGAGGAGCACCTGAGGGCGATCATCGAGACCGACGAGGGCTCCCACCGGCTGGGCGAGGTGGCGCTGGGCATGAACCCCGGGCTGGACAAGGTGCTCAAGCACCCGCTGTTCGTCGAAAAGGTGGGCGGGACGCTGCACATCGCGATCGGCGCCAGCTACGATGACTGCTTCGTCGAAGATCCCTCCACCGACGAGGGCAAGGCCACGATCGAGCACCTGGAGCAGACCGGCGTGCTCAACCGCTCGGCCCAGCACGTGGACATCGTCACCGACTTCCGCCCCGGCGGCTGCGGGCGGAGGGTGCTGCTCGACGGGCAACAGCTCGAGGTGCAAGGCGGGATCTGGGTCATGCCGCGGGCGAGCTGACTCCCCATGCCCGCCAACGCTGACCCCACCGGACGCACCACCTGGCGCTTCTCCCGCGCGTTCTGGACCGCCAACGTGGTCGAGGTGCTCGAGCGCGCGGCGTGGTACGGCGTGTTCGTCGCCATCACGCTCTACCTCTCGCGCATCCTCGGCTTCAGCGACATCGAGGCCGCGGTGATCTCCGGCGCCTTCTCCGCCGGCCTCTACCTGCTTCCCACCTTCAGCGGGGCCTACGCCGACCGCATCGGCTTCAAGAACGCCCTGCTCCTCGCTTTCGGCCTGCTGACCGTGGGCTACGGCAGCATGTGGGTCTTGCCGACGCTGATCGAGGCGGCGGGGCTGGCGGTCTACGGCCGAGAGGTGCAGTTCCTCGGACTGGAGCAGAGCGGGTACAAGTGGCTGTTCATCCCAGTGATGCTGGTCGTGATGGTGGGCGGCTCGTTCATCAAGTCGGTGATCACCGGCACCGTGGCCAAGGAGACCAACGAGGCCAACCGCGCCCGCGGCTACTCGGTGTTCTACGCCATGGTCAATGTCGGCGCGTTCTCGGGCAAGACCATCGTCAAGCCGCTGCGGGTCCGCCTCGGCAACCAGGGCCTGGTGGTGCTCAACCTGTTCGCCTCGGGGATGACCCTGGTGGCCTTCGTGCTGGTGGCGCTGTTCTACCGCGGCCGGCGCGGCGAGGGGGAGGGCAAGTCGCTGGCCGAGAGTTGGCGCGCGCTGGGCGCCGTCTGCACCCGCCTGCGGCTGGTCGTGCTGATCGTGATCACCACCGGCTTCTGGATGGTACAGCACCAGCTGTACGCCACGATGCCGAAGTACGTGCTGCGCCTGGCCGGCGAGGACGCCTCCCCCTCCTGGTACGCCAACGTCAACCCGGGCGTGGTGATGGTCTTCGTCAGCCTGGTGACCCAGCTGATGCGACATCGCAGCGCGCTGGCCTCGATGACGGTGGGCATGCTGATCATGCCGTTCTCCGCGCTGTGCATGGCGGCGGGCAACCTGGTCGGGACCGATCCCATCCTGGGCATGCACCCGGTGGCGTTGATGATGGTGCTCGGCATCGGGCTGCAGGGCCTCGCCGAGTGCTTCATCTCGCCTCGCTACCTGGAGTACTTCTCGATGCAGGCGCCGGCGGGCCAGGAGGGGCTATACCTCGGCTTCAGCCACCTGCACTCCTTCCTGTCCTCGATCTTCGGCTTCAGCCTCTCGGGCGTGCTGCTCGACCGTTACTGCCCGGCGCCGGACAGGTTCGCCAGCGTCGCGGCCTGGGAAGCGGCCAAGGCCCAGGCCCACTACATCTGGTTCGTGTTCGTCGGGATCGCCCTGCTCGCCGCCGTGTCGCTGGTCGTCTTCGGAGTGGTCACGCGCCGGCTGGACCGCGCCGCCGCCTGACGCCCAGCCCCGGGCCCGGCGGCAGCAGCAGCCGGGCCCCCTGGTAGCGAACGCCGTCGAAGGGATCGTCGTCGATCAGCAGCGGGCCGTCCAGATCGACCCTGTCGCACAGCGGCGCCAGGTGCGCCGCGGCCGTCACCCCCAGCGACGACTCGATCATGCAGCTGATCATGACCTGCATCTCGTGGGCCCGGGCCACGGCGATCACCCGCAGCGCCTCGCGGATGCCGCCCGTCTTCATCAGCTTGACCACGACCCCGTCCACCGCGCCGGCCAGCCGCACCACGTCGCGGGCGGTGCGGACGCTCTCGTCGGCGTAGATCGGCACGCCGAGCTGCAGCCCGCGCAGCCAGCGCAGCCCCTCGAGATCCCCGGCCGCCAGCGGCTGCTCGACCAGCTCCAGCCCGTGGGCCGCCAGGCGCGGCAGCAGCGCGGCCGCCTGCTCCCGGGACCAGCCGGCGTTGGCGTCCACCCGCAGCGTGGCCCCGGGCACCGCCGCCCGGACCGCCGCCAGCACGACCTCGTCGTCGTCGCCGCCGACCTTGATCTTGAGCAGCGGCATGGCCGAGTCGGCCGCGCGCTGCGCCATGGCCGGCGGGGTGTCGAGCCCGATGGTGAAGGAGGTCAGCGGGGCTGCGGCGGGGTCGAGCCCGAGCAAGCGGTAGAGCGGCTGGCCCAGCAGCTGACCCCACAGGTCGTGCAGTGCGAGATCCAGCGCGGCAAGCGCGGCCCGCGAGCCCTGTGGCAGGCGCGCCACCATCGCCTCCGGGCAGAGCGGGTCGCCATCGAGCCGGCTCATTGCTTGCGCCAGGTAGGCGTCGATCCCGGCCGCGCTCTCGCCGTGGTAGGCCAGCCCGGCCGCCTCACCGCGGCCGACCAGCCCCTCGTGCTCGAGGCGCACCATCACGTTGCGTCGGGTGGCGCTCGCGCCGTGCGCCGTGCGGAAGGTCGTGCGCAGCGCGAGGGTCTCGGTGGTCCAGCTGAGCTTCATCGAAAGCGCCGCTTCATCGGAGCCATCTTCGCAGGGGGGCCGTGCTGGATCAATGATAGTGGAGGATGGTCCCCTGCTCCCCCACAACCCAAATGTCACACGCCGAGGTGCCCCAGATGCCGTAGAGCTTGTTCGCGGTCGGCAGGGCTACAGGCGACCAGGCAGCTCCGTTGTAGTGCATCATGACCGCGGTCTTGCCAAGGGAGTCCTCGCCGACCGCCCAGACCTGGCCCGAGATCCCCCACGCCTCCCGCATGCTCGGGAGGCCGATGGAGAAGTCCTCTGACCATGTCTTGTTCTTGTAGTGCAAGAAGGTGTGGCCGCCAAAGGCCCAGATGTCGTCGTGTGCTGTGCCCCACAGTGCGGTAAGGGGCTCGCTGGATGACTGGCTGACTTCCGACCATGCTGCACCATCAAAGTGCCAGATGCGGCCATGTTGGTAGGAAAAGCCATTTTCGCCAGCCGCCCACACGTCGGCCGCCGAGCTGCCCCAGAGGTCTTGGATGCGATCCTCCATTTGGGTGGGAATGGCGCTCTCCGTCCAGGACGCGCCATCGAAATGACGAACAATGGCCCCATTCCCGTCGGATCCGGCCAACCAGACGTCCTGGGGAGAAGTTCCCCAGACAGCATTGATGGTGCTGTAGGGGTCGACTTGGGGAAACTCGCACTCGGATGTTTGGGTGACAACGGGGTCTCCGAACGTGGTTCTTCACTACGACGGGACATCCTGGTCCGAGATGCAGCTGACCTCAGCCGTCGGAACGGCCTCCCACTTGGACCCATCGTAGTGAATGATCGTCCCGTAGGATCCCACGGCCCACACACGGGCCTGCGACGCGCCCCAGACGCTCCACAGACCCTGCGATGTGGGCGCCGGGACTGTGGACCATACGGCCGGGGGCGTGCATGGGTTGGAAGCGTCGCCCGCCGGAGGTGCGTCCAAGCCGCCAGGGGCTGCATCCGACGCCGCGGTGTCCGAAGAACCGTCGAGGCCATCGCTCGGCACGTTCAAGTCCCTCGAGTGGCAGCCGCACAGAGCAAAGCAGGCGACGCCGAGGAGCCCAAGGCGCCTGGACGTCATGTCGAACCTCCTGTTGCTCGTACACAGCATGCCACTCAGAGCGGGCACCCGAACAACATCGGAGGCGAGGCGAACGCAACTGGCACGGCGTTGAAGGAAACGACAACACCGCGCAGTATCACATGGTCGTTGCACTCGAACGGAATCGGCGTCGACCACGGCATGTTGTCGCACACGAACCACGGCGATACCTGTGCTCCGGCGAGCACCACGCCGTTGAATCCTGCGGCAGATGTCGCGGGAACGATGATCTGGGCCGGCCCTCCATTCTCCGGTTCGATGGTGATCTGCTCGAGATTGACTCCGGCAGCATGAGCTGTGCCGGTGTTCGCGATTGCCACCGTGACGCTGCACAAAAGCGGGCTCGGATTCCCCGAAAACCCCGACATGGCCGGCGCATGGCCGAGGTAGTCCACGCCTCCGGTCTCCACCTTGACGGTCAGCTGGGCAGCGCCGGCATCACGCCCGTGCCCGTCCAGGAACACGAAGAGGTCCGAGCGAATGTCCGGCCGCGGCGAATCCAGCTGCGGCGAATCCAGCGGCATGTCCGTGGCCGCGTCACCGATGGTGCGTTGCGCGCATCCCATGACACAGACGAGCATCAATGACACCCCGAGGCGTGCGGACCCGAAGGCTTGGCCCCAGGATCTGACAGGGGGCATTGGTGGAAGCCTGCTCAAGACGCTCTCCACGTCCGTCACGGAGCCCGGATGTAGAGCAGAGGGCCACAGGCCTCGTAGAACGGGTTCACCACCTCGAGCTCTTGGGCCGAGGCGGACGTATCGAAGGAGTATCCTGGGAACACTGGCGGGGGGTTCCAGAGGAAGCCCTCGGGACACTTGTGGGGAGCCATTTGCGCTTCGCATGGATCGGGCATGCACTGCACGGCGTTGTCGGGCGACCCGAGGTGGGCAACAGCGCCGTGGTCCTCGCTTTCTTCCAGCTCGAGAGACAGCTTCACGGAACAGCCGGTGTGGGTGTCCTCGAAGACAGCGCGATCTTGCTCGATGGTCAGGGTGGATGAGTAGGGCAGCCATCCACAGAAATCCGTGAGAACCCACCTGCCTTCGATCCCGATCTCGCGACCGATCCCGATCTCGCGACCGCTGCAGCCAAACGTCACGAGCAGCATCGGCAGGATGGCCCAACGCGCTTGCATGGTTCTCCCCCAAGTCCAGCCGGGACCATTTCAGTCTAGCCGATGGCCTGGCAGCCGCAAGTGACGCGTGGCTGGTTTGACCGTCGGATGGCACTTTTGCGTCTGTCGCCTCGAAAGGCCGGATGGGTTGCTCTTTTTTTCGTCCAAGACCAGGGTGCAGTTTGTTTAGATAGACGGACCTCGCATGGGGAGCCTCCGCCCAGATGTGCCAGTCGCCCTCAGACGCGCAGCAATGGCTAACGAGGCGCCGCCTCAGACCGACGAGTTTTATCACAGTCCAGCATGTCATCGTGGCGCGGCGTTTCATCGTAGCCCGTCGTCGTCGGCGCCTCGCGTCGACAGTCGAGAGTCCAGAGT
>Ga0180009_10005762_pt1 | contig 13181 bp, 16 predicted proteins | sample OS_PC_MetaG_FD_123537 | JGI IMG/M metagenome (GOLD analysis project Ga0180009, IMG submission 123537) | Groundwater microbial communities from the Aspo Hard Rock Laboratory (HRL) deep subsurface site, Sweden - OS_PC_MetaG | ecosystem: Environmental > Aquatic > Deep subsurface > Groundwater... | reverse complement strand
AGAGGTAAGGAACTTGCCTCGATGGAGAAAGCATCCAATACTGGGCAGTTTGTTCAGCAAGGTGCATCTATGAAGTCAGAAGCCATAACCTCGACATGAAAGTGTTAGGTTATGGTAGTTCACCTAGAGATCATTTAACATGTATCAAAGCAGCCTTTGTTCCAGTAAATTGCTCAAAATATTTGACTGCTTTCGGAGAACTTCCCTGGACAAGTCTTGAACTGCTTTTTTCAAGCATTTCCAATGCCTCGGGAGGCATTCTCAGAGAATCTGATTGTCCTATGCCGACAACTATGACTTCGGGATTATCTGCAAGAAGAATTCTCATTTCATTGAGGCTTATGGCCCTAAGTGTGCCATATTTTCTCATTATCTCATCCTGATCTCTTCTCATAACTTCTCCTCTGGCAGTTATGATTATATCTTCTTGATGAATTTTTCCTTTATATTTGACCCATCCGAATCCAGTGGCCATAACATCTCTGCTTATTGTCATATTCTTCTGTTGCCCTCTTTTCTATGCAGAATATATGCTTTAGTCGTTTAAGAAGTTTATTGTGATACTGGGAAACATGGCCCTTATTTTTTGTTTCCGGTATGACTGGAACATAAAGATTGTTCCTTATCATAATTTGATTATTTTTTAAGAAGCTTAATCAGGATTGGAACCACTGATCTAGAATCAGCCCTTCTTCCAGAGGCCTTTACAACTTCTCCTATCAAGAAGTTCAATGATTTCTTTTCTCCTTTTTTGTAGTCTGAAACGGCCGCAGGATTCTTTTCAATAACCTCTTTGCAGATTTTGTCTATTTCGGATTTATCCTCAATTTTCTCAAATTCTTTCATTTGGGAAGGATCGAATGATGATGGGATGAAATCATTAAGCATTCTTTTTGCTGCAAGCTCTGTGATTTTTTTACTTTCAATCATATTCAATAACTTTACAAAATGTTCTGGATTGACATATACTTCATGAAGGGATTTTTTATTGTAATTCAGAATTCTAAGAAGCTCTATTGTGACCCATGTTGAAACAAGCTTTACATTTTTAATCTTCTCAATGATCTTCTCAAAGAAATTTGCAATATCTATGTTTGATGTGAGGATAGACGCAGTGTAATCATCAAGTTTATACTCTTTGATGAATCTTTCAACCTTTTTATGAGGAAGTTCAGGCAATTTCTTTTTTATATCTTCTATTCTCTTTTTATTGATTTCCATTGTTGGAAGATCTGGATCTGGAATGAATCTATAATCTGCAGCTTCCTCTTTTGATCTCATTGAGATTGTTATGCCTTGCTCATCACTATATGTTCTTGTTTCTTTCACAATTCTCTTGTCTTCTTCTAATAGTCTTGACTGTCTTTTTATTTCATAGTCTATCGCCTTTTTTATGGAATCTATAGAATTAAGATTTTTTACCTCAACTCGGTTGCCCTGTCTTTTGCCCATTGAAACTGAAACATTGACGTCTGCTTTTATTCCTGCATCTGGATCTACTGCTTTTATGTAGCTAAGGGTAAGAAGAAGATTATTCAACCATTCTGCAACTTGATCTGCGGATAAAAAACCAGGATCAGTAACTATCTCAATCAATGGCATTCCTGATCTGTTATAATCCACATTGCCACTAACTGGGTCCCACTTTGCTGGATCTTCTTCCAAATGAGCCTCTGTTATTCCTATGCCTAGAAAATTTCCGTGTTCTGCTACCGGGATGGAATATGCTCCGGAAATGGTATTCTGATATCCTTTTGGCATATCTGGCCAGTTGTAATGCTTTCTTTGCCACATGAATTTATTATTTACCTTACATCCGAGCATGAGAGAAATTGCAATGACCTTATCCATTGCTTCTGAGTTTGGAAGCATGGGTTTACTCCCAGGCATCCCGGTACATATTGGGCAGATATTGGTATTTGCAATGGCGGTTTTATAATTTGTAGGACATAGGCAAAATAGTTTCTCTTTTGTTGTCAGATATCCATGGATTTCTAAGCCTATTTTAGGCATGATCTTTGGCATGCTTAGGAATTCTCCCTGTTAGATTGAATTTCTGGCATTGAAAAAATCTTTTGATTTTTAACCATATTCTATATAGAAAATCAAAGTTTTTAAACTTGTTTTGTCTTTATAATACTATCAAATAAGGGGGAGAATGGCATACTCTGATAAAGAACTGATAAAGATTTTGAAATGCAAGAAGGAAGAATTGGAAATGTTTAAGAGGGTTCAAAAGGATGCATTGAAAGAAGCTCAAAAAATCAAGAAACATTTCTTTCAAAAGGAAATAAGAATTCTTGGAATTTCTGGAGCAACCAGAAGGGCAGATGATTGTCCGCATAGTGATTCTCATACTGACTGGCTTTTGGAAAAATCCATGGAGCATTGTAAAAAATTAGGCGCTAAAATTGAAATCGTAAAGCTGTGGGATTATAACATTCAACCTTGTAAGGGATGCTACAGCACAGCAAATGCACAATGTCATTACAAATGCTCCTGTTATCCGGAAGGAACGGAATATGCTGATGATATGACTGAAAAGATTTATGATAAGATTATGTGGGCAGATGCTATAATCTTTGCAACTCCAACTCACAACTTTAAAATTTCTTCTCCAATGTCTTTGTTCTTGGACAGATGCATAAGCATGGATGGATCATTGACCCCTGCAAATCCAAACCATATGAAGGACAAGATTCTTAATATTAAACATACAAAATTCGTTGAATTAACTGCGGGGAGAGAATTCGGTTCTGGATTTTTGAGAAGGTTTACTGGAAAAACTGCAGGAGTTATAGCAACAGGTCATGAGATTGGATTGAGCATGGCAATTTCTTCATTATACATGACATTAACACATTTCGGAATGGTTTTTCCACCTTTCAGCAATATGTATGCAACAGGAGACTATTGTCAGGGGCTTTATGCTGATGAGAAGATCATAAGAAATTCATGCCATGAAGAAGATGCAAAACAACTTGCTGAGAATGTTTTCAATATGGCAAAATCTTTGAAAGAAAATCCTAAAATCTGGTGGGAATATAGCGGAAAGGCTAATTAGAATTTTTCTTCTAAATTTTTGATATGTTCTTTTCTTAAACTTTTCTTAACTCTTTTTGGAATTTTTATTAAAAGTTCATAGTCATAATAATTCCAATCCTTGGGAGCCTTATTCCCATCAGGATTCATAAATGTCATGCCCAGTTCATCCCTTAATGTCTCATCTTGTTTAAAACTCTTGAAACATTGTACTATTCCGGATAATAGCGATTGACTTATTCTTACATGATGTTCTTTTGGAATTTTTTTATAGAACTTGTCTCCTGTAATCTTTATTTTTACGGGAAATTCTTCATCATCTATTGAATATCTTACTGTGTAATTGAGGATATGGATCTGTCCAAGGTATTTGTCAGACCTTTTCTTTAATTCAAAATCTGCAGAGACATATGCCATCATTTATTCAAATGAATTTCAAATATATAAACTTTCTTATTTTAATCATTTTAAAGTAGTGATAGTATTAATCTAAGATTGTTGGGAAATGTTTAAAATGTAGGATTTCCAAAGAAGCAATATGGTAAGCAAGGTAAATGCATCACATATCTTGATGAAGACTGAGGGAGAGTGTTACATGGCTCTTAAGGCATTGAGAGAGGGAAAGAGTTTTGAAGAAGTGGCCAAGGAAAAATCGCTTTGTCCATCAAAGAGGAAGGGCGGAAGCCTTGGATGGTTCGGAAGGGGAATGATGGTCAAGGAATTTGAAGAGGCCTGCTTCAATAGTAAGAAAGGACAGATAATGGGCCCTGTAAAAACACAGTTCGGATATCACATCATAAGAATTGACGATACTCAATAAAAATGAAAAGATTAGTGAGAGATATAATTAATGTAAGGGATCTTCCGAAAGAGTATTTTGATTTTGTTGTGGATAACTCCCAAGAATTCTATAAAGAAATAAGATCTGGAGATGATAGAAGCTATAAGCATCTTCTTGAGGGATGGAATGTTGCGCCAATATTCACCCAGGAAAGCACAAGGACTCATGATAGTTTTCTAGATGCCCTATTAAAAATGGGGGCAAGGCATGACATTGGAATTTCTGACCCAAAGGCATCATCCTTGGAAAAGGGAGAAAGTCTTAGGCACACAATAGACACTTATGTCGGATATGGATCTCATTTTCTTGTTATGAGGGATGGGAGAGAAGGGGCTCCAAAGTGGGCAAGAATCTCTGCCCTGAGAAGTCTTTCAAAAAGAGTTAGACAATTTGCTAGCAAACACCACACCTATCCCACAAATCTTTCCCTACCATTTATTTTCAATGGGGGAGATGGAAGCCACAACCATCCTTCCCAACTTCTTTTGGATTGTTCAACGATGAAACATGAACTTGGAAGATATGAAAATCTTGATGTGGCCATAATGAATGATTTGGGAGCGTCAAGAGTATTTGCCTCCCAGGCCGATGCTTCGGCCCTTCTTGGATGGAAACTTCATCTTTATGCATTGCCGGGGGCAGAGATGAAAGAAAGGGAAAGAAAAAGATTAGAAGATACTCGAACCCAATTCAAAATGTATTCTTCATTTGAGGATTTTTCAAAATGTTTTCCAAATATAGATGCACTTTATATCCATAGATATCAAAAGAATCTTAGGTCAAAGGAAGAAATAAATGAAGTTAAATGCCATCCTATAACTCTTGAACTTTTGGAGAAGACAGGATTTAACAAAAAGGGAATAATCCTCCATGCTCGCCCGGTTGATAAGGACATTAAGGAATTAGGGGATGATTTGAATGATCACCCATACAATCTAAGTGATATACAATCTGATTTCGGGGTTCCAACCCGTATGGCCATGGCACATTATGTTATAAACAATAATCTCTTCTCTCTTGAAGGAATTATAAAATCTCTTGATCCAAGGGATTTTTCATATGTCCGGGAGGATTTATCCAGAGGAAACATAAAACCAAAGACTGGAACAGATTATACTACTGCCTACATAAAACAGGGATACGTAATTGACCATATTCCTCGGGGATGTGGATCAATAATGCAGTCGACCATTAACATGCTTCTTCCTGATGTAACAATGATTCTTTCAAGCAATGTCAAGGGAAATGATTATTCGAGCAGCAAGGATGTAATCAAAATACATGGAAATTTTGATTGGGACCATAGACTATCAAATCTGGTTGCATTGTTCACCGATCCTTCTGCAAAGAAGAGTTGTAGAATTTCACGATTCGAAGATGGAAAGAGAATTGATAAATGGGCATTCAGAGAATATGATTCAAATGATTCCTGTGTGAATGCCAAGTGCATAACTTCTCCAAAATACAATGAGAAGATAAAATTCAGTCTTTCTGGAAGATCAGATGGTTTGAAAGAATGTTCTTACTGTGACACCATTCAATAAATATATAATCCCCTACATCTCTGATATATCGTGGATTTTAAAAAAGAAACCGCAAGGGATTTGATTTCATTTGGATCATTGATATTCTTTATAATAATTCTTGCAAGAGCAAGTATAGGGCCATATTGGGATTTTTTTTATCAAATGACTTTAGCATTAGGTATTCTTTTTATATTTTCATTTTTATTTAAAAAATCTGATATGTACGCTGCAAGAAGTTTGATTATCTTGGTTTTTACTTCCATATTTTACAAAGATTCCGGATTCACTGCTTTTGTGATACTCATATGGGCATTAATCATTATTTCTTTAATTTATTTGGATGTTAAGATAAAAGAAATAGTCCAAGGGATAGTTCTCGGAGCATTTTCATCCGCCGTGGCTTATTTTATTATTTCAATGATCTAAATGCATTCTCAAAATTCTTTATTTTTTCCCTGGTATGCCCAAGTTTTTTATTACTCTCTTTAATAAGAAAATCAAGATAGGTCTCATCAACCATGACTTTTCCTTTGGAGGTTATTGGGGCAGCTAGAATTTCCGTTGAAATAAGCTCGGCCATGACCTTTTCTGGCTTTATGCTTATTATTCCAGATTTTTTCCATCCACTCTGTCTTGCAGAATTCACAAGATCATTTGCATGTTCTATAGATTTACATGCAACATGCATAATGCAGGGCTCTTCCTTAAGATACATCAAATCAGTTGCTCTTTTATCTAATTTTATTGCAGTGGTTATTTGGCCAACTGATGCTTTTTTGTGGGTTACAAAAATAAAAACATTTTCCTGTTTTTCTCCGGTTTCTCTCATGAGAATTATTCTTCCTGCACAGGAAGAAGTAGTATAGTAGTTAGGATTTTTGTTTATTATGTCAACAAGTTTCCTTATATCTTCATCTATTCCGCCTATTCCAGATTTGTCTGGCTTGGAAAGAAAATCCTTTTTCTGTTTTAAGAAATTCATTTTAAGGTATGTGCGGCAATATCTCCGTTAGAATTTCTCCTTTTACAATTATATTGCAATATTTTTCAAGTTCTTTGGATGTGGGGTTGAATGCTATGGCTAATCCTGCAGATTTAGCCATCTTTATGTCATTCTCTTCATGAACAACTATCACCACATCTTTCAAAAAAAGATTATGCATTTTACATAATTCTCTTAGTGCGTCTGCTTTGTTGCCAGAACCCATTGGCCAATATTTTATATCTTTGCTTCCAGCAATCTTGTCTCCTTCAATCAGGAGTTTGTTTGTGTAGACATAATCAATTCCTATCTCTTTTTTTGCTCTTTCTGCAAGATCGGATGCTCCTGAGGAGATTATTGCTGTTTTGTATCCTCTTTTTTTTACTTCTGTCACTACTTCCTTGACTCCCCGAGCATATTCTACTTTTTTTACCAATTCAAAATAAACTGAAGACGGCCTGCCTTTCCATAATCTTCCGATCACTTCATCTACAAGTTTTTGATAATTTGTTTTTACATATTCTTTTGTCAATTTTAGACCTTCTTCAAAGGTACCATATGCCTTATGTAATTCTATCCAAAAATTAAAATGCTCGAATATTATTCCATCCATGTCAAACACAATTAGTTTGGTCATTTTATTTGTTCAAACTCTTCGGAAATATCAAAAAGAGAATTTTCTGAAAATGCTGGAGCCATTATTTGCATTCCCAAAGGTATCTTGTTTATCTCAGAGATTGGAATGCTAATGGCGCAGATTCCTGCAAGATTTGCTGGAATAGTCAGGGCATCATATGAATACATTTCTTGGGGGGTTATTTTTGATCCAATTTTGTGAGGGAGTCTCGGGACTGTTGGAGAAATTATAAAATCCACTTTTCTAAATGCATTTTCAAAATCCTGTTTTATTAATTCCTTAACTTTCAACGCATTTCTGTAATAAAGTCCAGAATACTCTGCCTGACTTATTTCAGAGCCTCCAAGAATTCTTCTTAGGACTTCTGGTCCGCAGGTTTCATCAATCTTATGGCCATATCTTCTTCCATCATATTTTCTTGTGGATGAGAAAAATTCTACATAACACAATGGATAATATGCTTGAACTGCAAGGTTTATGTGTTTTAGGCTTACATCCACTACTTTGTAACCTTTCTTTTTTGCAAGTTCAGCTACTTTCTTTTTTATTATCTCATACATCTTCTTATCAGAACACAATTTTTCAAAATCTTTAGATAATCCAATAGTAATAGTTTTCTTTTGCTTTTTATGTTCTGGAATTTCTGTTACATCAAATGTTGTTGCATCTTTTCCATCTTTTCCAAAAATGACTTCAAACATCAATTTAACATTTTCTACATTTTTTGCAAGAGGGCCTATTTGATCTAAAGACATTGAGAGGTCCATAAGGCCGTATCTGCTTACAGATCCATAAGAAGGTTTTAGCCCGACAACTCCGCAATGACTTGCTGGATTTCTTATGCTTCCCCCCGTATCACTTCCTAAGGAGATATCACAGAATCCTGCCGCTACAGATGCAGCCGAACCTGAAGAAGAGCCCCCAGATATTAGTTCTTTATTGATTGGGTTTTTTGTAGGGCCAAATGCAGATGTTTCTCCGGAAGATCCACAGGCAAATTCATCCATATTCAACATCCCAATAATTAGGCCATCTTCTTTCTTTATTTTTTTAACAACAGTTGCATCATAGGTGGACTTGTAATTTTCCAAAGTTTTTGAGGCGCAATTTGCAGTCATCCCTAAAACATTCATATTGCTTTTTATTGCGATTATTTTTCCAGCAAGTTTCCCCGCTTTTCCGGATTTGATTTTCTTCTCTATAATTTCTGATTCTTTCAAAACATCGGGATTCAAATGCAAAAAAGAGTTTATTCCTTCCTTTCCATCCTCCTCTCCTATTTTTTTCAAGGTATCTTTAACCTTCTTTAAAAAATTCATTTTAGCTTCCAACTTCCCTTTTCAGCTTTGATCAAATCTCCATCTTTGTGTGGGGCATTTTCAAGAAATCTTTTTCTGAACTCAGGATCACATTGGGTCTTAGTTTCATCTCTTAATTGCTCTTTTCTCCTTACGCCTAATTCAACCTTTTCAGATTCAACTTTCTTAAGTTCCTTTTCAAAAGAAGCCATTATCTCCCTTGCCTGATTCTTTATATCTTCCTTTTCTTTTTCAGAAACCCTATGCCATAAAAAATCCATATACATTAGAACTTCAAGAGATTTATAAAAGTTATGAGACTACTTTTTGGCCTTGACAAGGTATATTACAGAAGCGATTAGCAATAATACTCCGGATTCAATTCTTCCGGTCAAAAAAGTGACTATTGAAAGTATGAATAGTTCCCACATGGCAACTTTTGATTGTTTTTCTTTTATTGTTCTGTTTATTGACCAGGCAAAAAATGCAATCAAAAGCCAAATCAGTCCAATTAAGGCCAGATATGAAGATGAAAGGACCGTTCCCATCTCGCTCAAGGTTTCAAGAATGGCTTCCTTAAAAAAAATCAAAGCAAATGCATTTATTATTAATATAAACACTGAGATTATGGAAAGGACATTTGCAGTTTTAGAATATGGCATAAACTTTGCCCTTTGTACTTTCTTCTGAGCTCTATTAATCTTCCTAGATCTCTTTGATGCCCTCTTAATCCTCTTTTTTGCCATTGTATATTATATATTTTGAAGTATATAAGCTTTTTTCTTACTTTTTTTTCTTAACTGCTGTCTTTTTAACTTCCTTAGGCTTCTCTTGAATAATCGAAATATTCGCTTCCTTCAATTGCCTTTCTGACAGTTCTGAAGGAGTGTCAAGCATGATATCTTTTGCTTCCCTATTTTTTGGGAAAGCTATAACTTCTCTTATTGATGGTGTTTTAGCCAGTATGGCAATAAATCTATCAAGCCCTAGGGCAAATCCTCCATGGACTGGGGCCCCATAGCTTAATGCGCTAAGGAAGAACCCAAACTTCTGTTCCATTTCTTTCTCATCCATCTGCAGAAGCTTGAATATTTTTTTCTGGATTTCAGCATCATGTACTCTTATGCTTCCGCTTAGTATCTCATTGCCATTGAGTACGAGGTCATAAATTAATCCTCTTTGTTTAAGTGGCTCATTTTCAAGATTCTTAGGATCTGAAGGCATACAGAAAGGGTGGTGGGCTGCAACAAGTCTTTTTTCTTCTTCAGAATATTCAAACATCGGGAAATTAGTTATCCAAGCAAATGAGAATTCTTCTTTTGTTTCAGGCCTAAGATCTGGCTTGTCTGAATTATATTTCTTCATTGATTCAGCATGCGTTATTCTTTTGAATGGTGTCTTCAAATCTATGTTCATCACTTCTTTGAAAACATATTTTATAGAATGCTCAACGGCAGTATAGATGTCCTCTTCTTCAGGAAATGACATCTCCACATCAAGCTGAGTGAATTCTGGCTGTCGGTCTGCTCTCAGATCTTCATCTCTCAAGCACCTTGCAATCTGGAAATATTTATCGAATCCTGCGACCATGAGAAGCTGTTTGAATAGCTGCGGAGACTGCGGAAGTGCATAGAATTTTCCAGGATGAACCCTTGATGGAACAATATAGTCTCTTGCTCCTTCTGGAGTAGATTTTGCAAGCAAAGGGGTTTCTATTTCTAGGAATCCTTCGTTGTCAAAATAGTCTCTAAACCCTTTGATTATTTTATGTCTTAGAATAATATTATTTTGTAGCTCTCCAGTTCTAAGGTCTAAGAATCTGTATTTTGATTTTATTTCCTCATTGACATTTGGATCATTCATCTCAAATGGCAGGGGGGGACATTTGTTCATTACCTCTACGTTGTCAATTGCAACTTCAATAAGTCCTGTTGGGCTGTCTTTTTTCTCTGTTCCCTTGGGTCTTTGTCCAACCTTCCCTTCAATCATTATGGAGGATTCTTTTGTCAAACTGTTTATGGTTTCAAATGCTTCCTTGTTTTTTCCGAAAACAACACATTGGGTTTTTCCATATCTGTCTCTAAGATCTATGAATGTTATTTTTCCATGGGCTCTAATTGTGTCAACCCATCCGCAAAGTTTTACAGATTTTCCAATCTCCTTTTCCGTAAGTTCTCCGCAGGTATGTGTTCTTAGCATGCTAAAAAATCCTCCCGGATTTTTGGCATGGCAGAAACTTTGTTTATTACCATAGTAGTTCCTTTGTTTTTGTGGTTTTAAAATCTTTTTAAGCAAAGAATTACAGTGGAAGTAGTTTTTTCAAAATGTCCATTGCATCCTTTCCCGGAAGTTGCGGGAATTTTTGCCTTACAATTCCCATGTATCCGCCGAGTGAAAGTCCCGGTTTTTCTTTGATAATTAATTTTATTTCTTCTTCGATTCCCGAGGTGTCAATCTTTTCAATTTTTAGAGCTTCGATTACCGGCGCTCCATTGATGATCTTCAGCATTATTGCTTTTGTGTCAGATTCTGATACTCTATTTTCCTTTATGGCTTCTAAGACCTCTTCAACAACATCGATAGTGATTTTTTCAGCTATGAGTTTTTTATCAATTTTTTCTTTTGATGCAATCTCTTTGGGATATAAAACTAAGATCTTGACTATTAAATCAGGATTATCCTTTGACAAGGGCAAAAGAGATTTGAATTCCTCAAGCTTTCTTTCAGAGAGAAGAAGTTTTGTCATTTCTTGGGAAAGCCCTTTCTTTTTGAGATCATCTCTCATTTCAGAATGGAGTTTAGGCAGATTATTTTTTGCTGATTCGATCATATCATTTGCTATCTTAATAAGCGGGAGATCGGTCTCAGGATACATTCTTGCTGATCCAGGCATAGGCCTAAGGAATTTTGTTTCTCCAGTTTCGAGAGCCTGTCTGACAGTTTTTTCAACTTTCTGCTTTTTTCCCACTAATCCTAGCTGCCTTTTTACCTCGCTTTCTACCGTTTTAACAATTAATGTTGGTTCTTGAACTCCTTTTATTTCAGTTCTTTCTCCATTCTTTATTGAAACATTGACATCCTGTCTTATTGTTCCGAGGCCCCTTCTTACTTTTGATGCTCTGAGTATTTCCCCAATCTTTAAGGCAACTTCTTTTGCTTCTTCTCCGGATGAAATATCTGGAGCAGTTGCAATTTCTATTAAGGGAATTCCAAGTCTATCAAGTCTGAATGTCACAGAATTTTCACTTTCTCCAATTCTTCTTGCACTGTCCTCTTCAAGGCATACTGTGTCAACTCTTATTTTCTTTTTTGATGATGTTTCGATGTATCCATTTCTTGCAACAAGCATTGTTCTTTGAAATCCCGAAGTATTTGAACCATCCACAACGGTCTTTCTCATAACCTGTGTTATTGGAAGAATTTCAGCATTTAGAAGAATTGCAACTTTTAGTGCAATATCAAGGGCTTCTTGATTCAGTTCTCTTGGAGGAGAATCATCAAATTCTATCTCACAGGTTTCATTGGAATATCCTTGATAGATAAATGTTTTTTTTCTTGCCTGTTCATAGGCTGCAGCCGCATCTATTTTTCCAGATTCTCCGGCAACCGCATATAATCTTCTTTTTATTTCTATCTCCGGCTCTTTGTCAATAAGTTCAGAAGGACAATTGCAGAAAAGTTTGTGGGTATCTAACTGCTGATGTATTTCAATCCCTATTTTCAATCCAATGTCTTGCATAAAAGAAGCAATTTTATAGGACTTTTAACCTTTTCTAAATCAGAATCCAAATAAGCCTTTCTTCTCCAGGGGTATCTCTTTTCCAAGTATTCTGTCAAGATTTGTGTTGACTTTTCCAGCTATATAATTGTAGAAATTGAATTCTCCGCCAGAAACATCTATATCGGGACTGTGGAAGCGGTCCCCATAACCGTTCTTTGCACTTATGAGGTGACTTATGTAATCTGATTTTTCTCCCCCAAATATGATCGCGGGAGGCAATCCAAAATATTTGAGTATGGCATTCTGCAGAGTTCTAGAGGTTCTTCCATTGGTGTCTTCGAATGGATGTATCCTTAGAAGGTGGAAATGGGCATAGCCTGCGGCTGCTAGAGCTTTATCATATTTCTTACATTTCTTTTTCTCACCCCTTTCCTCTTCGGCCTCAATGAGCAGGCTGTTTAGTTTTTCAAAATATCTCCTCATCTCATCAGGCACTTCTGCAGGGTAGGGGGGAGTGTGGGGCCCATCTGCTCCGCCAGGCCTAACAGCCATGGATCTATACTTTGGATTAGATGGAGCATTCTCAGCGTATTTCTGCCACCATTCAGGGTCTAGCATCCCAGATATTATGGAGATATGCTCTTTGTTCGTACCTCCGATCTTCAGATTGTTCTGTGCCCATAGGAGAGCATTAAAGCTATTCTTTATGGCTTTCTGGTTCTCCTTCCTGTTGGGATTATAATGGACTGCGGGATCTTCGTCTTGCTTTTCCATCCAAAGGGAGTGCCTTATGGCTTCAACCTGTGCAGCCTCTTCATATATCCTGAACATCTTGAAAAGCTTTTTCTGGTGCTCTGCCTTCTCAAGAAGATTCTTCTTTTTGTTTATCTGACTTATCAGATAGGGATGGATATAGGAGATTTGATTCATAATCTTCAAAAAAATCATACATATATAAATCTTTCCATTATAGTCACTTAAGAGTAGTTATAAAATGCTAAAAACTTAGATGTAAGTATAAAGCATAGACGATAAACGAAAAGCTTATAAAGTTAATACATATTGGATATGTATGAAGAAAATACCAATAAAACCGCAGAAAGAGCTTAAAATTAAGAATATTGCCGGATTTTT
>Ga0180009_10005760_pt1 | contig 13184 bp, 12 predicted proteins | sample OS_PC_MetaG_FD_123537 | JGI IMG/M metagenome (GOLD analysis project Ga0180009, IMG submission 123537) | Groundwater microbial communities from the Aspo Hard Rock Laboratory (HRL) deep subsurface site, Sweden - OS_PC_MetaG | ecosystem: Environmental > Aquatic > Deep subsurface > Groundwater... | reverse complement strand
TTCATTTACAATAGATTATGTATCCATTTCCTTCATAATTAATATGTTGTAAAACCCTGAGAATCCTCTGTGTAACTTTGCGCCTTCTCTGCGTAACTCTGTGAAATAGTTTTTAGTCCTATCCCGAAGGTACAAGGAGATTTCAGGAGGTTACACGGAGTTGGGCAAAGAAAATGATTGCATTGTACTCTGCCCTTATGCAGGCTAATGAAAATTCAACGTCAACTGAGAAACTTAAGTACAAAATTGTAGGCCTCCGTATCCACAAACTGTTATATTTGCACCCCGAACTTATTCATTACTTACATGAAGAAATCGGAAATTTTTACCGGACACCCTCAAGACACCAACGATTTGGATCAACTTATATATCATCTACTTTAGACGGCCATGGCCGTCTTTTTTTTTGTTTAAAAATTTGAAATGAAAGAAAAAAACTACCGCAAAGCTACCCTCCTGCTCGAAGATGGCACTGAACTCACAGGCTTTTCGTTTGGCGCGGAAACCGCCGCTGCAGGCGAAATCGTTTTTAACACGGCCATGACGGGTTACCCTGAGAGCCTCACCGACCCTTCTTACAAAGGACAAATTCTGGTGCTCACCTACCCTTCCGTGGGCAATTATGGAGTACCGGGAAAGGCCGTCGGGCACAACATGCACGAACATTTCGAATCGGAGCACATCCATGTGAATGCCCTGATTATTTCGGACTACTCCGAAAAACATCACCACTGGAATGCCTCTCAAAGCTTGTCGCAATGGCTTAAAGAGGAAGGCATACCGGGCCTTTTCGGGATCGATACCCGTGCGCTAACCCGCCGCATTCGTGAAAAAGGAGCCATGCTGGCTAAAATCATCTTCGACACTGACATCCCCTATTACGATCCCAACCAGGATAACCTTGTCGACAAGGTGGCCGTTAAAGAAAAAATAGTTTACGGCACAGGAAGCAACAAAATCATGCTCATCGACTGTGGGGTAAAAAACAACATCATCCGGTACTTGCTGCAATTCGATACCACAGTGATCAGGGTACCATGGGATTACAACTACCTGCAGGAGGACTTCGATGGCTTGTTCATTTCGAATGGACCGGGAAATCCGGAAATCTGCCGTGCTACCATCTCGCACCTAAGCCAATCTATTCAAAACGATCAACCTATATTTGGCATCTGTCTGGGTCATCAGCTGGTATCGCTGGCCGCAGGAGCACAGACCTATAAGCTTAAATACGGTCACCGCAGCCACAACCAACCTGTGTTGATGGAAGGCAGCAACAAAGCCTACCTCACTTCACAAAATCACGGTTTTGCCGTGGAGGCGAAAACCCTGCCTCCTGACTGGAGAACCTGGTTCACCAACCTGAACGATGGCAGCAACGAAGGAGTTAAACACATCGAGAAACAGATATTTACCACCCAATTTCACCCGGAAGCCTCAAGCGGGCCAACCGATACGGCCTTTCTTTTCGGCGAATTCATTAACAAAGTAGCACTATGGAAAAATCGATAAAAAAAGTTCTGCTTCTGGGCTCGGGAGCATTAAAAATTGGAGAAGCAGGCGAATTCGACTACAGCGGAACCCAGGCCCTGAAAGCATTGAAGGAAGAAGGAATTTTTACCATCCTCATCAATCCGAATATCGCTACGGTGCAAACAAGCGAGGGCATGGCCGATAAAATTTACTTCCTGCCCGTTACGCCAGATTTTGTAGAGCGCATCATCGAAAAAGAAAAGCCAGACGCCCTCATGCTGGCCTTCGGTGGTCAGACTGCCCTGAACTGCGGCATCGCCCTGCACAAATCAGGGGCATTAGTCAAACATGGCCTCAAAGTGCTTGGAACACCCGTTGAAGCCATCATCATGACGGAAGACCGGGAACAATTTGCAAAAAAACTGGGAGAGATCAACGTAAAAACACCGCGATCAATTGCAGTTACCAGCATGGAAGATGCACTGAAAGCCGCCACCACGATAGGATTTCCACTTATCGTCAGGGCGGCTTTTACCCTGGGCGGACAAGGGAGCGGGTTTTGCGATAACCCCGAAGAACTCAAACAACTGGCATTGAAAGCCTTCAGCTATTCCTCGCAAATATTGGTAGAGGAATCGTTAAAAGGCTGGAAAGAAGTGGAGTATGAGGTGGTACGCGACCGCTACGACAACTGTCTCACCATCTGCAACATGGAGAACTTCGACCCGTTGGGAATTCATACAGGCGAAAGCATTGTGGTAGCTCCGTCGCAAACCCTGTCGAACCGCGAATACCACAAACTAAGGCAGTTGAGCATTGATATCGTGAAAGCGGTGGGCATTGTCGGCGAATGCAATGTGCAATACGCCCTCGACCCCAACTCAGAAGATTACCGGGTAATTGAGGTCAATGCCCGCCTCTCGCGCTCCAGTGCCCTGGCTTCCAAAGCCACAGGTTATCCCCTGGCGTTTGTGGCGGCAAAACTCGGACTTGGATACGGGCTGCATGAGCTGAAAAACAATGTAACCAAAACGACCTCAGCCTTTTTTGAGCCGGCACTGGACTATCTGGTGGTGAAAATTCCGCGATGGGATCTAGGCAAGTTTGTCGGCGTTTCGCGCGAGTTGGGCAGCTCGATGAAGAGTGTAGGCGAAGTAATGGCCATAGGGAGGAGTTTTGAAGAAGCCATCCAAAAAGGACTGCGTATGATTGGCGTGGGCATGCATGGCTTTGCAGCGAACAAACACCTGCCTCACACCGATTTACACAACGCCTTGCAGAACCCGACAGACACCCGCATATTCGCCATCGGACAAGCATTCAGCAAAGGCATGTCGGTGGATGAGATCCATGATTTGACAAAAATTGACCGCTGGTTTTTGCATAAACTAAACAATATTATTGAGTTAGAAAATGAAATCCAGCAATTTGACCTCCCTGAGCACCTCCCCTATGGGTTGCTGCTCGAAGCGAAACAGGCCGGGTTTTCTGACTTTCAAATTGCCCGCCTGCTGTTTAGCGACCTGAAAATAGGTCAACGCGACGATGAAATTCTCCAAATGCGACAACAAAGGAAAAAGCTGGGCATCGTTCCGTACGTAAAACAAATTGACACGCTGGCAGCAGAACATCCGGCCCACACCAACTACCTCTACCTTAGCTATCACGGACAGGAACACGACATCCAATTTGAACAGGATAACCGTTCGGTGATGGTGCTGGGGTCGGGAGCTTACCGCATTGGCAGCAGCGTGGAATTCGATTGGTCGGGGGTAAATGCCTTGCAAACGGTACAAAAAATGGGCTACCGATCCATTATGATCAATTACAATCCGGAGACTGTAAGCACCGATTATGACATGTCGGATCGGCTGTATTTTGAAGAACTTACCCTGGAAAGGGTTATGGATATCGCAGAGCTGGAAATTCCGAAAGGATTGATTGTGAGCACAGGCGGACAAATACCAAATAACCTGGCCATCAGGCTCTACCGTCAGCATATTCCGATATTAGGGACAAGTCCGCTGGACATCGACAGGGCGGAGAACAGGTTTAAATTCTCTGAAATGCTCGACCAGATGCAGGTGGATCAGCCGGAGTGGAAAGAGCTGACCTCGCTGGAGGAAATTATTGCCTTTACCGAAGAAGTCGGCTTTCCTGTGCTTGTGCGCCCTTCCTATGTGCTCTCGGGTGCTGCGATGAACATCGTATCGAACCGCGATGAGCTGGAACATTTTCTTCAGCTCGCCACCCAGGTATCGAAACAATACCCGGTGGTGGTTTCCAGGTTTATCACCGATGCCAAAGAAATTGAGATGGACGCCGTTGCCGATCATGGTGAGATTATGGCCTATGCTATCTCTGAACACATCGAGTTTGCAGGGGTTCATTCGGGCGATGCCACCATCATGTTTCCGCCGCAAAAAGTGTATGTTGAAACCTTGCGCAGGATAAAACGAATCAGCCGGCTCATTGCTGAAGCGCTGAACATCAGTGGCCCTTTTAACATTCAGTTTTTAGCAAAGGACAACGACATCAAGGTGATTGAATGTAATCTGCGGGCTTCGCGGAGTCTGCCCTTTGTCTCAAAAATTCTCAAAACCAATTTTATCGACCTGGCCGTGCGGATCATGTTGGGAGAGAAGGTGGAGAAACCCAACAAGAACCTTTTCGACATCGACCACATTGGTGTAAAAGCCTCACAGTTTTCTTTTTCGCGGTTAAGCAAAGCCGACCCGGTGTTGGGTGTGGACATGGCCTCCACGGGCGAGGTGGGCTGCATTGGCGACGATTACTACGAGGCTATCCTGAAATCGATGCTTGCGGTGGGTTACCGCATTCCAAAGAAAAACATCCTGATCTCTTCCGGGCCTATGCGCTCGAAAACGGAACTCTTGCACAGCGCGCACCTGCTGACGGAGAATGGTTATAGTTTGTTTGCCACCAAAGGGACACATGACTTTTTCAGGAAAAATGGCATCAAATCCACGCTGGTGTATTGGCCTGACATCGAAAAAGCCCCTAACGCGTACCAGCTGATTCGTGAGAGGAAAATTGATCTGGTGATTAACATTCCGAAAAACCTCAGCTCCCAGGAGCTGAATAATGATTACACCATCAGAAGAGCTTCCGTGGATTTTAACGTGCCGCTGATTACCAATGCCCGACTCGCCAGTGCGTTTGTTTATGCTATTACACGGTATAAATTGGGGGATTTGAGTATCAGGAGTTGGGATGAGTATTAGTGTTGGGGGTTGGCGTTGGCTTTGGCGTTGGCGTTGGCGTTGGCTTTGGCGTTGGCTTTGGCGTTGGCTTTGGCTTTGGCGTTGGCTGGGTTTACGGTTTAATTATGGGGTGTATATGGAATGACAGAAAATTTGGTCGGAATGACATTCGTATTTTTGTCCTTCCGACCGACGTTAGGAGCGGAGGAAACTGTTTTTGTTTGATTTGGTGCGAAGGGGGGATGGCATTGGCTTTGGAGTTGGCTTTGGCATTGGCATTGGCTTTGGCTGGGTTTGCGATTTAATTATGGGGTGTATATGGAATGACAGAAAATTTGGCCGGAATGACATCCTATGTTTTTGTCCTTCCGACCGACGTTAGGAGCGGAGGAAACTGTTATTTATTGGTTTGGTGCGAAGGGGGGATGGCATTGGCATTGGCATTGGCGTTGGCTTTGGCTTTGGCTTTGGCAATCCCGACCCACGATAGTGATCGGGGCTTTGGATGGTATTATTATGGAAAAAAGGAATAAGAAGGAAGAAAACCCCAAAGGGGTGACATGGTAGCGTGGGGGTGGTTATGTATTCCTCCGCTGTGGAATGACACAAAAAAAGGACTGACATACAAAAAGGGTGTCCCAGACTCTGGAACACCCTTAAGAAGAGAGGGATGCCTTATACAGTTACCGGCGTGAGTACAAAATTATGCACTACACTGTCGTTGGCTGAAAGCTCAAAAGTAGCCTGTGGAGGTACTTCGAAGCCATTGGCGTGGCAGCTTACCGTGTACGAACCGGGTTCGAGCTCATCGAGCAGGAACTGACCGTCGGCAAGGGTATTCAAAACAAAGCCATGTTCAATCAGGTTGATGGTAGCCCCATCAATGGGCAAACCAGTAGCACTGCTGGTTACCTGTCCGCTGATATCGGAGTCGGTAGGCAGTGCGTAACTGTGGTTTTTTCCTGACTTACGGCGCAACCGCATGTACGAATTGTAGAAAACCGGGTTGGTATGCCGGTAGTACTTAACAAAGCGGTCGAGGTTGGTGCGCAGCATATCGTAGCAATTTTTTATCATGGCATCGATTTCTGTTCGTGAACTGCGACGAGCATCCAGGGTGTCGTCGGTGGAATCAATTATCGACTGAAAATCGGCGATCTGCTGGCTTAACGACTGTCGGGCTTCCGTTGATAACCCCAGCTCATCAGCCAGCTCGCTGTTCTGGTTGATAACTGACAACACATCCTGCCCAATCTCGATGAGCATTGGCCCTGACACGGAATGTAACCTCCTGTTGTAGCTTGTCATCAAAGCTTCCATTGCCGGATCAGGCTTACGTCTTGCTAACAGCATACTCATGTTCAGGAGTGCATACATCTGCTTGTATATTTCCTCCCGTTGCAAACGGCGGTATACAAGCATTGTCGACACGGGACGGATCAGTTCATTAATTCTGCCTGCTAATGCGGTGGCCTCGGCAATAAAAGTATCGCGCGCGAGGGTGGCTTCAGGCTTGTTTTCAAACTCGGCCGGGTACTTTTCGAGTACTTTTTTTATGGCCAGAAATTTCTGTGAAGCATTAAATTGCTTTTTCATTTTTTTAAATATTTATAATGTCGGAAACGTAAATTTATTCGGGAATACTCCCATGTTTTTCCCAAAGACGGGAAGATCCTTTTTGTTACACCCGTTTCCAACATGATGAGGTACACCAAAAAGAATATTTTGAAATGTTTCTTTCTCTGCTGACAGAAAAAGTCTGCCTACAGGTGGTGCCTTGTTGCTGTGGTGAGAGATGAAGAGCTTTTCATGGTTTCGTCTGCGATCACATAAAAACACATACCCCTGCTTGGGTTCATGTGGCCTTTTGTTTTGCTTGAAAAGGTGGGGTTTAATCATAAAGTAGTTCTCGCGCAGTTTATCTGCCACCACCAAGGGTTGTATTCTGGCCTCTGCAATAAAGTCGGCTATTGCATTGAGATATTTGGCGAGACGTGTTATTTTTTTGCTTTTTTTCATTAAAAAAATTTTGTTTCTACATATGTATATGCAAAGGGTGACACTTTTTTAGCGCTTTTTCCGGCAAAAAGGAGGGAAAAACCCCTGATATCAAAAAGGCCAGAGGCTAACATGCACGAAATCAGCTTTAAAAAAAAATTCATTTTTTTTCAATTTTTTTCTGGAAAGGCTGGGTGGTACTCCAAAATTTGGGTTAAATGAAGGTGATTTTGAAAAAAAAATAGATAAACAGCCAGTCGGTGACCGCATAGTGTAAACATATACAGCATGAAATTTCCGGAATCCGGACTGCGCAAGGGACAGTATTGAACTTTATAGCTCAGAAGTCTGAGTTTGTTGGCAGTTTCTTCGCGATTTACCAGAGTTGAGCTCCACTTTTACAAATCCTGCGCTATATTGGTCGTGTCGCGCTCTACTTTTGTAAATCTCACGCTATATTGGTCGTGTCACGCTCTACTTTTGCATATCTCACGCTATATTGGTCGTGTCACGCTCTACTTTTGTATATCTCACGCTATATTGGTCGTGTCGCGCTCTACTTTTGCATATCTCACGCTATATTGGCCGTGTCGCGCTCTACTTTTGCATATCTCACGCTATATTGGTCGTGTCACGCTCCACTTTTGCATATCTCACGCTATATTGGTCGTGTCGCGCTCTACTTTTGCATATCTCACGCTATATTGGTCGTGTCGCGCTCTACTTTTGTATATCCTGCGTTATATTGGTCGTGTATTGCTCTACTTCGGGGGGGGTTGGGGTGGAGTCATGAGGGGGAAAGAACCTAAATCTGGTCATTTTACTTTGGTGGCAGTTTCGTGGTTTCGAGCTCTTCTATCGGATAGGCAATAACATATGATCTAATTTTGACCTTTGTGGCATAGCTAATAAGTTGTTACACGGAGTTGCACGGAGAAGACACTGAGGTACACGGAGTGGGGAAAAGTATATCAATGTCATTTATGTTGATTTTGCATTTTCCATTTTGCATTTTGCATTTTGCATTTTGCAATATTTTACTGGGTCAGGGTATCGTGCTTTCGGGGACCTGGATTAAAATCCAGGCTTACAATGTCGGTCGTGCCTACGGCACTTTGGATTGCAGTTAATATGTTGGGTAGAGGATTTTCTTTCATACACCAGATTCTTACGCGGATCGGGGTCGTCCCTTTGCATTTTCCATTTTGCATTTTCAATTTTGCATTTTTTTACTGAGTCGGCGTATTGTGGTTTCGGGGGCCTGGATTGAAATCCAGGGTTACAATGTCGGACGTGCTGGTGTTTAAAAAGAGAGAAAAATGAAATATAATCAAATTTGAGTTTAAACACAGTATCTCAGGTAAGGTAGAGCTTAGGTCCTTGTGCCGGACGGGCATTTACTTTTTTGCTTGACCAAAAAAGTAAACAAAAAAGTCAAGTCAAAACAAATGGCCTGCCCGCCCTGCCGGCTGTTAAGCAGTGCTAACCAGTGGGTGTAACCGCTGTGGGGCGGTTACAAACGCAAGCGCACTGATAAGCACTGCTAAACAGCCGTCATTCCCACTCGTCTGCTCCCTGTTTTGACGGCCTGCCCGCTCGCGAGAAATTTAATTTATCGTGTGATTGAGGATGGAAGGAGAATTCCACTTCGAAATTCAGTGTTCGTTGTTCGGTGTTTCGCGCCAAAGGCGGACAGGCTGGTGTTCAAAAACTTGTATATCAAAGGAATAATGAATATCGAACACTGAATAATGATCTAAGAAGGAGAAATCCACTTCGAAATTCAGCGTTCGTTAATCGACATTCGATATTCAAAAAACTGCAAATCAATGGAATAATACATACATATTATTAGCCTGTCCGATGTGCACAAAAAAGATGATTCTTTGTCCTTGTGCCGGACGGGCATTTACTTTTTTGCCTGACAAAAAAAGTAAACAAAAAAGTCAAGTCAAAACAAATGGCCTGCCCGCTCGCGAGAAATTCAATTTTTCGTTAGTCAGGTCGGTATTGCTTTTCAGCTATTTGCTAAAAAAAATGACACTTTTTTACAAAAAGTTGAACTTTAGTGTGTAACGGGTGTTGTGAATATGATATAATGTATTATTTTAGCTCTTTGAATCGTTTTTTTAACAGTTTAACCCAAAAAAAGTGTCACCTTTTGTCCTATATATTTAAAAGACTTTATTATGAAAGAAGAAAACTTTTGCAAACCTGATCCGCCACAGTCGGACAGTGACTTGCTTCTGCTTATCAGTTGGAAGGAAGAAAATTACATAAAAGCAGAGCAAGCTTTTAACTTGTTTACGCGGCGTTATTCACCCTATTTGGATAGCGTCGCATTCAGGGTATGCCATTATTCACAGCATTATTACTCTGCCAGCCTCTCGCGACAAGTAGTTTGGAACACATTTTATTACGTCTGGGAGAATCCCGAAGTGGTGTTGGAGGCTTTGGATAAAAAATCCGGCCAAATCGGGGATGACACCTCTGTAAAAGCTGCCCTTGGCCGCATTGCCTCAAAAGTTTTTCGTAACGAAATACTCATGGCAGAGAAGATGTTTGGCAAAGAGGGAAAGGCTATACCGTTCGATGGCAAAATAGAAAAAACGTTGGGGGTTGATCAGGAGATGATGCCGGAGAAAGTGGATGATCGTCCGGATGACAGCGATTTTGAGCCCGGTGATGAATTAATCATTTACGAAAAAGCGATGTCGATGTTAAAGCCGCGTGAGCAGGATATAATAAAGATGTATATGCAGTTTTCTGTAAAAGGCCAGCATGTACCCGACGAAGTAATCAAAATCTTGTGCGAAAGGTGGGGGATATTGCCAGCTAACCTCAAGCAAATAAGGAAAAGGGTCTTAGACAAGTTGAAGAAATATAGCGATGAACTTAGGCCTTTGCTCAGCAAGGAAAGAGCAGCCAGATTAAAATGACATATAAGTAAAGGAGTAAATTGTAACATACAAATGATTAATCACATGAAAGATACTGCTAACACCCCACAAGAAGAGTTCCGCGAACTGGAAGCATTAAGGAGGATGATGGAAATAGAAGGGGAACTGTTTCCGACCAGCGAAGAAACCGTAATGGCTTACGAGGCCAACATGAAACCACTCCCGGAGGGCTACAGCGCGGTGCTGCCCGATCCGATGCAAATTATCAGGCGGGGACGGCTGCCTTATTTAAAGGTGATGGAAAATGAGGTAAACGAGCCCGGCGTAAGCGACTTTGCACTGGCCGCCCGCAAAGGGAAAGCGGAATTGCCTGCCGAATTGCTGAAGAAGATGAGGCGGCAACGCGATGAGGACGAGGCAAACCAACCGCTCAACGACCAATGAGCAAGTACAACCTCTCCCCTCAACGCATGCAGGAGATTAGTGAGCAAGCTGCCTACTATGCTCAAGAGTACTGCCCTACCCCACCGGTTTTGCCACAGGTAATTGCCAAAGAGCTTGATCTATCCTTCAGGTTGGACAACTATGGCAACGCGTTTGATGGCGTGTTGGACTATACCCGCGAAAGGGGGTTTTATGTTTTTTTGAATGTAACCGAAAACGACAACCTGTACACGCCACGGGTGCGGTTTTCGTTTGCCCACGAGCTGGGCCATTTTATTATCGACGAACACCGTAACGGGATAATGAAGCACCGCCTGCCTGTGCACGGGTCGGTAGCCACGCTGGATTCGGACATAGAAATAGAGCGCGAGGCCGACATGTTTGCCGCCTGTTTGCTGATGCCTGAGGACCAGATAAAACGTGACCTGTTCGGGAAAAAGTTTTCTTTCGCGTTGATAGATGAGATAAGCCGGAAATACCTGGTAAGCCTCACCGCGGCGATATTGCGGTTTATCGCCTTAGGCAATCACCCGGTGATGCTGGTGTGCAGCCAAGCCGGCCGACTGAAGTGGCTACGCTACAGCGCCGATTTCCCGTTTAAGCAGCTTAACCTGACCCCCGGATATGGTGTTCCAGTTAACACCTGTGCCTTTGAGTTTTTCGACGACGGGCGCAAGTACCGCAGCACCGAAACGGTGTATGCCGACGACTGGTTTGTACTTTACCGCGCTACCGACCGCCGCCGGGCTTTTAATGAATACTGCATTTACTACGAAAGTCTTAACCAGGTAATTAGTTTGCTATGGGAGTAAATCAATAGCGAAGCCGGGCGTGAGGGGTGGGTGTCTCTTTTTCGGATTACTTGTGTTGTGATGGATTAAAAAATCAGGCTGCTGGATCATTGAAATAAAAATATTTGTATATTTGAGGATCATTATTTAGTAACATTTTAACCATGGAAGAGACTCAGATGAAAGGGATGGTGGGGTTGGTAAACACAGATTTTTATCATGTATACTAAACCTCCAGCTATAAGGGAAATAAACGGAAGAGTTCAGTTTAGCCACACGTTATGCTCCATTAGTGAATAACTAAAATTAAAATTGAATGGAATCCAAATACTTAAAGATAGTTTCATTAATAATATTAACTCTTGCAGTTGGTTTTTTCTTTCTTCACTATTATTATAATGATAATGATGGACTTTATATAAATATTGGAACAGAATTGTTGGGTATAGTAATAACTGTTGGTTTTATTGATTTGATTCTGCGAATGAGATATGCACGAGAATGGAAAAGTGTTGATGTGTCAATAAAAAAATTAGTGGAAGAGATTAAGAATAACATTTTGTTCGAAAACTTTGAATTATTAATGGTTTCCACTTCCGAATTTATAAATGAAAACGAATCTGGAGAAGTTTTTATTCATGCCAAAGACCAACTAAAATTATTAAAAACAATTGATAAAAATGCAACTTTTAAAAAATGGTCACTGGTTTCTGAATCATTTTATAAAAATAGATTTAACTCATTTAAAGTCATTGAGAAAAAAATTATTAACATTATTGACTTATTTGCATATCGTCTGAATCCTAAAATTATTGAAGTTCTATTGGAATTAAATATTAAGTGTAAAGAAATTAACCAGGAAATAAACATTTTTAGTCCAGATGATTTAGAACAACACTATACAATACTATTAGACAAAATTAAATCATTGTCTTATTTATGTATTTCACTTGAAAATAATAAAATTGGAATTAATTAAAACGGAGCATAATCGAGTAGACGGCCCCGCCAGCAAATAATGACGGGGAGCGCCTCTCACAAAATGCCGAGTCATTCGGCACCACCCAGCATACGGGTCTCGTACTGGGCGGTTCTTTAAAACATGGGGAAAAGCAAATTCTTGTAATCGTTAGCGTAAGCTCACTTGAAATAGACTACGCATGGAAATATGGTCTCTTTATCCCCACAAACTGGAAGGCAGATAAAGTCTCCAGGTAAATCCAACTTTTCTTGTAAAAATCTGTAGGCTTCGTAAACTAACGGTATCGTTCTGTAGCTATTCCAGATTTTTCCAACAATCCGTTAAAAATGTTGGAATATCCCGGAGTGTGTTCAGTTATATGAGGGTGGCCGGAGTGTTACTTTGTTTCCCCGAAAAAAATGCTCATAAGATCATTTGCAATAAAAAAAAGTGAGTACATTTGAGCTCATTAATCAATAACACCATGAATATAGAAAGAACTCATTTCCTCTTGCCTGCTGCGGTTGACAAATCCAATCTATATATTAAAATTAACACCTACAACTATAAGGGATTTAAACGGAAGAGTTCAGTTTAGCCACACGTTGTAGCCAATTTTAGCGAAACTCAAAACTCAAAATAAATATGAAAAAATTGAAACTAAATTTAATTCTCGTTCTCGTAATATCGAGTGTTTTGTCATTTGGACAAGGAATCGAAGAATCAAAAAACAGTACGCCATATATTGAAGTAACCGGAACTGCAGAACAAGAAATTATTCCAGATCAGATTTACATTAGTATTATGTTGACCGAGGAAAATAATGGTAGAACAAAAATAACAATCGAAGAACAAGAAGAAACGCTAAAAAACGCTCTGAGTAAAATTGGCGTTGACCTTGCTAATCTTTATTTATCCGATGCAAATGCTGATTATGTTAAAATTCGTTGGAAAAAGAAAGACATAATAACAAAGCGAGACTATACATTACTAGTTTCAAATGCAATAATGGTTGGTAAAGTATATCAAGAACTTGAAGAACTTAAAATCGATGAGGCACGTATTGTAAAAGTTAATCATTCAAAAATAGACAGTTTACGAAGAATCGTGAGAACTACTGCAATCAAAGCCGCAAAGGAGAAATCTGATTATTTACTTGCTGCAATTGGAGAAGAAACTGGACGTCCTTTAATTATTACCGAGACTGTAAATCCTATTTTCTCAAATGTTAATCAGACAATTCGAGGTTCTAGATCTGACCTTGAGAATGTATATATTGACGGTAATAAATTCAATAATGAAATACAATTTCAAAAGATAAAATTACAAACAAGTATTTACGTCAAGTTCTCAATAAAGGAGTAAAAACTGGCTATAATCGAGAAGACGGCCC
>Ga0180009_10005759_pt1 | contig 13184 bp, 12 predicted proteins | sample OS_PC_MetaG_FD_123537 | JGI IMG/M metagenome (GOLD analysis project Ga0180009, IMG submission 123537) | Groundwater microbial communities from the Aspo Hard Rock Laboratory (HRL) deep subsurface site, Sweden - OS_PC_MetaG | ecosystem: Environmental > Aquatic > Deep subsurface > Groundwater... | reverse complement strand
TTTTTTATAAAAAGGAAAGAATTCCACAACTTTAGGCATTTTAGGCACTTCTTTGAGCAGTTTATTATTGCATTCAAAAATATTCTGCCAGAAAAAGCACAAAAATAATTATTAAGGCACTAAACCATCATCGAGAAGCAAGCATCAATCACTACTAAACATATGAGGCAAATACCATGGATACCATAAAAATTGGGATTGACGGCATGACGTTGATTGATCTTGTTAATGTGGCGCGGCAGGGGGCAAGGGTACAGCCGACCCCGGAGGCAGAGCAGCGGATTTCTAAAACCCGAAAGCTTATTGAAAACTGGGTGGAAGCTGAAGAGACCATTTACGGCGTGACCACCGGTTTCGGGATGCTCAGCGATGTAACCATTTCAAAACAAGACGCCCGAAAGCTCCAGGAAAACATTCTCATGAGCCACTCTGCCGGGGTCGGCGATATTCTGGAACCGGAAGCGGTACGCGCCATGATGTTGTTGCGCGTCAAAGACCTGGCCAGAGGGCATTCCGGCATCCGTATCGAAACCTTTAACAGCTTGATTAACTTATTGAACTCCGGGATCGTGCCTGTCGTTCCGGAAAAGGGATCCGTGGGTGCAAGCGGCGACCTCTGCCCGCTGGCACATTTGTCCCTTGTTCTCATCGGCAAGGGGGAAGCCGTTTTCGACGGTAAACGAATGCCCGGAAAGGATGCATTATCGTCTTGCGGCCTTGAACCCATAGTCCTTGAAGCGGGTGAAGGTCTTGCGCTTGTAAACGGTACTCAAGCCATGACTGCTATAGGGGGCCTATCGGTATTTGACTCCCTCAATCTGAGCAAAATGATCGATGTCGCCGCCAGCATGAGCCTCGAGGTCCTTATGGGCAGCAGAACGGAATTTGACCCGAGAATCCAGAAAGTTCGACCGCATCCCGGTCAGGCAGCGGTTGCGCACAACATGCTCCGCATCACCGGAAACAGTGAGATTATTTCTTCTCACAAAGACTGTTCCAGGGTTCAGGACGCCTATACCTTGCGATGTTCGCCGCAGGTGCATGGCGCCAGCTATGATGCCATTCATTATGCCGCCGGGGTTGTGGAAACCGAAATGAATTCATCCACCAGCAATCCGCTGTTTTTTCATGAGGATGGCGCGTATCTTCCGGGCGGTAACTTTCATGGGCAGCCGGTGGCTTTAGCCATGGATTTTCTCGGAATTGCGGTTTCAGAACTCGCCAACATATCGGAACGACGAATCGAGCGGCTGGTAAACCCGATGCTGAGCGGCTTGCCGGCGTTTCTGGTTAAAGACAGCGGACTGAATTCGGGTTTCATGATTGCTCAATATACCGCCGCTGCCCTAGTATCTGAAAACAAGATACTTTCGCACCCGGCCAGCGTAGATTCGATACCCACCTCGGCAAACAAGGAAGACCATGTATCAATGGGTACCATTTCCGCCAGAAAAGCCAGAGAAATAGTGAGGAATGCCGAGAACGTGGTGGCCATTGAACTGCTTTGTGCGGCACAGGCTCTGGATGTATTCACCAACATGAAACCGGGGATAGGAACCCAGGCGGCATATGAGGTAATCCGCGGAAAAGTTTCCCGATTGGATGAGGACCGGGTGCTCTCCACAGATATAGAGACCGTCAAAAATCTTTTGAAATCCGGAGAAATCCTTGCTGCTGTTGAGGCCAAAGTGGGTCAGTTAAATTAGAGGCAGTTTCAAAACCAGAGCAAAAAATCAGGTTCTATGTGCTTTCAAGCCACGCGATTGAGATTATTTTTTCTTTCTCAAGGATGCTGAATTCAGGATCTCCTGTAAGCAATTTGCAGTTTTTGATTTTAGCCAAAGCCGCTGCGAAAGAATCTGCATAGGAAATTGGATAACCGGCCTTCAACGAGGCCGCTTTTAATAGAAGTTCTTCATCAATGGTATCAACTATTTTCAAGGGAAGCGCTTTTATTCTGGCATATGCCAAATCTGCCGCCTTTTGCCCCTGTTCCCTGAGCGTAATGTAATAAACCTCTCCAAGGTGAATTGCGTGCAGATAAAGGAAAACTTCGGCTATCCTTGCTTGCTTCAGGTATTCTTGGATGCGGCCGGCGAAAGGCTCATTTTCGAGGTAACCGAGCAGTGCATAACTGTCGAGGACGAAATTACCCGGCATGGCCTTTTCTATTCTCTTTCTCTTTTTCGCTTCTTTTATCTTTCAAGTAAGCCTTCAGTAATCCTGAACCTTCCAGCATGCCGCGGGCTGCGACGATTGGGTCTTCAGAATCCGGAATCATTAACACACCCTCATCCCTCTCAATCCAATGTATGGAAGTAGAAGTACGTATCCCATATTTATCCCTTATTCTCTTGGGTATAACGATTTGACCTTTTGAAGTCACTTTCGACGATAATGTCTGCATCTATCCTCTCCCCTTATTAACGATTCTTTTAACGAAGAATGATAATACTAATTAAGTAAGACGTTGTCAACAATTTATTCTTACCTTGGGTGATTGAAAAGATAAGGGCATCGGTATAGCTTTGCTGATTCATATTCCACTTTTAGTCAGTGTACCTGAAACAAAAGAACTCAAGCATCTTCGTCCCTGACCGACCTGCATGACCATCACAAGGGGGTTCCCATCTATTTCCGAGGAACAGTCAATAGAGATTTGAAAGAGGGAATCTACGTTCAAGGCGGGTGAAAATTTCAACCACAAGAATTCATTTAATATTTTTAGAATTGAAATCCGAAGCCCAACACAGATATTCCGGGAAATTGCCATTTATAGATGGACGATAGCTGGACTTCTTTGATATGCAAGGCATAAAACTGTTAAAAATAGGGCATCAAAAAAGCCCCCCCTGTTTACTTATGTTAAGAAGCTCGGTAAATATCAATATCTGCAAAGCGTCGAAAACCGAAAAGAAAAAAAGTAGGATTACGAGTAAGTGAATACGGCGGGATATCGTTCACATCTGTGGAGTAATTCAAACAATTCAAAAAAGGAGGTTCGAGTTATGAGTCGAACAGGTCGGGTGGCAATATTGGACAAACCTGAAGGAACATTTCATATCGAAGAGAAACCCCTTCCGGAAGTCAAACCCGGAGAAATTCTTGTTAAACAGGAGAGTGCCGGAGTATGTGGTACATGCGTGCACATGTATCACGGCCGTCTTCCCGGTATAAAGTATCCGATCATTCTGGGACACGAGATTGTCGGAACCATTGATACGCTGGGAAAAGGGGTGGAGACGGATTTAATGGGCGAACCGTTGAGGGAGGGCGACAGGATCTACATTCTCCCCGGCATGAGATGCGGGAAATGCTACTTTTGCTCGGTTCTCGAAGCGCCCAACCTCTGCACCGGTGGCGGGGCATATGGCGTAAAGCCGCTTTCGGAGGATCCCCTCTATTTTACAGGCGGCTATGGTGATTATATATATCTGAATCATCCGTGGTCCAAGGTCTTAAAGATGAATGCCGACCCTGACGTCGCCGTTCTCCTTGAACCCTTTACCATCGGTATCCATGCGCTTGACAGGGTATGGGTGAAAACCGGAAGTGTCGTCGCCATACAGGGAGCAGGAGCCATCGGCCTCTTTACCTTGATTGCGGCCAAGGAGACCGGAGCCTTCAAAACCATTGTGATCGGAGCCCCGGCATCCAGATTGGAGCTTGCAAAGGAGTTTGGAGCTGACGTCACTATTGATATTGAAGAGATTCCAGATGCCGAAGAGCGGATCGAGCGGGTCAGAAAAGAGACGCCTGGAGGCTATGGGGCGGATGTCGTCTTTGAGTGTGCGGGGGTTCCAACGGCGATACCCGAGGGATTCGATATGCTCAGAAGAGGCGGCACTTATGCGGTAGTCGGTCACTTTACAGACGTTGGTGAAGTCTCCATCAATCCGTTTACACATCTGAACAACAAACATATCACCCTGGTGGGGGTGTGGGGCGGCAAATTGCCTTATTTCGTCAAGGGGAAACCGATTCTTGAATCGGGAAAATATCCATTTAGTAAAATGGTATCTCACAAACTTCCTTTGGAAAGATTGGGAGATGTCATGGAAGCCTTATCAACCGATTACAGACTCGATGGTAAAGAAGTGCGAAAGATTGTGATTGCCTCCGATTTGTAGATAGAGGAGTACAGAATTTTTGATTCCTGACAAAGACGGTCTGGAATCAAACAGGGAGACTCATTGTCGGGTGAGGCATTGGCCTCAGGCAGGGGTTTTCTTTTCGTATCCTGCAGGCTCAGATATTTGCCCCGCACCCGGCGTGACCATAGGGAATGTCGATGGAGGTTGACAATGAAAGCATTATTGAAAGCCATTTGGCCATTTTAAGTCGAACAAATAATCGTAACATGCGCTTGGATCTGAAAAACGCGAATCAAAATCAATTTCGGATTTTGGAAAGTCCTCAGTAATGGTGAATGGTTTCATATTGATCTCCTTTTGTTATGTTTGAGGTCAAAATACCATGAAATTGTGACAGATCCGGTCACATCATATGATTATTGGAGCTTTTTAGATAACCGCATTTTTCTATTGACAACATATTAATATTTTGGTGTGGTACTAATATGGATAATATACACATAAACTTATTAATTAAGAAATAGCACTTGCAATAGTGTATTTTACTCCTTACCTAACCAATCCGAGTGAAGGATCGCTTATCTTCACTCACATTGCTTCTGCCAAATAGCAGAGGAAAGACCATCTGTTGAATCAACCGATCCATATAAAAATCCTATCCCAAGTGACTGATAGACGTTTGTTCAACCATGTTTTCTCAATATGGGAACTTATCTTGCTCGATAAATGAATTTTAAGCACTAACGAAGTTAAGGCCAGCGTCTAAAACCGGCAAGAGACAATCAATAAACCAAAGCTTTTCTAACCGATATCTATCCGAAAATGAGATAGTTTTTCTAAGTCCAAGGAAGACGAAAATATTAACCCACAAGATTACGGCCTATTTCAAGGATTAATATTTGAGCCCGAGGCAGGTTTTGAGGAAAATAGCCATTTTCGGATAGATACTAACAAAGGAGGACACAATGCGACATCATGGTTGTAAGGTTTTAAGTTTGTTAGCTGTTTCTATTTTGATTTTTTCGTCTTCGTTCGCATTTGCCGACGGTCCCAAGGAGATTCTCGTCGGTGAAATACTGCCGCTTTCAGGAGGCTCGGCTTCTCAAGGGGCTCAGATAAGAACTGGTGCCGAAATAGCAGCCGATGAGATAAACGGCATGGGTGGCATCAAGAATTTAGGAGGAGCTAAAATAAAGCTTATCTTTGGGGACAGCAGGACCACACCGGACGGTGGAGTCGCTGAAGCGGAAAGGCTCATTACACGTGAAAAGGTAGCGGTTCAGCTCGGATGCTTCAACAGCGCGGTTACATTTCCGACCACCGAAGTGGCCCAGCGGTATAAGACTCCTCATCTGGTTAATGTGGCGGTAAAAAATGAAATCACCGAACGGAGCTATGAGTTTGTTTTCCGTGATTTCAATAAAGCGAGCTATGATGTAGATGAGATGGTAAAAGGTGTTAAACTGTTTTCAGAAGAGACAGGAAACGCACCAAAGACGGTCGGCTTTTTATGGGAAGGCACCGATTGGGGAAGCTCAACGCATGATTTTATGGCAGAACTCTATCCCAAAGCGGGCTTCAAGGTCGTAATGGATGAATCGTATCCACCGGGCCAATCCAGCTTCATGGCTCAGCTTCTCAAGATCAAGCGGGCAAAACCGGACATGCTCGTGATCGCCATGTACACCCCCGACCATATCATCTTTTCCAAAGAACTTTTGACAGAAAGGATTTACTTCCCATACGGATTGTGGTCGGTCGGCGCCGGCTCCGAGGACCCCACATTTTATAAGGCGGTCCCCCAGCAGGCGGTGGATTACATGTTTGTTCAGGAAGACGGTGATATTATGATCGAAAACCGGCCTTTCTACGCGAAAATAAATAAACCGGCCAAAGCCAAATTGGGTTACGATCTGAACACCTATGTGCTGTGCGGCTACGGCACCTTATATGTCATCAAAGATGCTTTGGAGCGATCCACATACAGCACGGATCTTGCGGCGTTCCGAAAGAGCATTCGGGATGCGCTTGCTGCCACGGACATCACCGAAGAAACTGCAAAAGATGTACTGACCGCACCGGATGGTTCAAAATACTATCCTGCGCTGATCCGCGGTATCCAGCGGGTAAAATTTGATGGGCAAGGCCAGAATACCAATTCTCATGGACAAATAAGTCAGAACATCAAGGGGATTCGCTGGCCGCTATCGCCCACAGCGGTAAGGATGCCCAAGTCTCCTTCTGTTCTCTGGCCGGTCCCACCTTGGAATAAGAGATAATATTGGAGCGGAAGGGAAGTACAATATCCGATTGCGTATTTCCCTTCTGCTGTCTCGTCAATGATTAAAGCCATCTAAGGACAGTGGAATACATAAAATTCTCAGCAAATAGATATATCGCTATGGGTAGACATTCGCTAAAACCTATAATTAGGGGATCTATTAAATTCCACATCCCCAGGAACGGTTGAGAAAGGGAAGCATCGTGATCGATATTCTTCTATATTCATTGGTTGTGGGTATTCTGGTGGGTGGGCTATATGCAGTGGTAGCCATTGGGCTCAGCCTCATCTTCGGCATCATACGGGTGATCAATTTCGCCCACGGTGCACTGTTGATGATAAGTATGTATGCAGGCTACTGGTTGTGGCATTTCTGGCGTATTGACCCGTATGTTAGCATTATTATCGTGGTACCCTTTGCTTTTCTATGCGGTTATGCCGTACAGCATTTTCTTATTCGTCCCATGTTTTTGAGAGAAAAAACCTATGTGATAGAGCCGTTGGGGGTATTGCTGCTAATGGCCGGGTTGGATATGGTCCTGGCAAACGGAGCGCTGCTTTTTTTTAAATCCGATTTCAGGGCGGTGCAAGTCTCTTATGCAACGGCGGCGATTCGCATGGGAATGCTAACGATTCCCATCGCGCGTCTGGTCTTGCTGATTATCGCAATACTCCTTGCCTTCGGGCTTACCTGGATGTTGACGCGGACCGAATTCGGCAACAGTATCCAGGCTGTGGGCCAGAATCGAGAGGCAGCGGCGTTATGTGGTATCAACGTCTACCATGTTTTCTCCCTCACGTTCGGGTTGGGATTGGCGATCACCGCTTTCGGCGGCTGTGCCATGCTCCCGTTTTACTTTGTCGACCCCAATATGGGTTTGCCCCTGGCTATCAAATCTTTTATCATTGTGGTTTTAGGAGGGCTTGGTAGCATTCCGGGGGCATTACTGGGAGGCATCATCATCGGAGTTGTGGAATCGGTGGGCGGGCAGTTTGTTCCAGCCACATCCGCCTCCATCTTCTCGCTGATCTTTTTTCTCCTTATCGTATTCTTCAGACCGAAAGGTCTCATGGGTGTATTGGAGGCGTAGTATGGCAATGAAACAAAGAGCAATTTCCTTCAACTGGATTTTTGCTGCCGGGTTTCTGGCTATCGCGATCATCATACCGTTTTTTTTGAAAAACGAACCATACTATCTGCATATTTTCATATTGGTATTTATATTTGGATATCTTGCCACCGCGTGGGGATTGGTCGGCCAGAGCGGACAGCTCTCTTTTGGTCACGCGTTATTTGTCGGGTTAGGCGGTTATACCTCGACCATCCTATTTATGGATTATGGAATTACACCATGGATCGGAATGTTCGGCGGAGTCATCATCGCAACCCTTTTCGGCCTGATTATCGGATACCCGACGCTGCGGCTGAAGGGGCCTTATTTTGCCCTAGCCACCTTGGCCTTTGGTTTGATTTTGCAAACCTATGTGGTGAACACCCCCAAACTCGGCCCCATTAATTTGAGAGGCGCCATGGGGCTCCTACTGCCTTTAAAAGACGGTGGAGACGCCCCGGCCGTATTTCAATTTGCCACCAAAACGCCGTACTACTTTATTGCCTTGGGCATGATGGTTGGTATTGTGCTTCTGAGTTATTTAATCAACCGGACACGCATTGGATTTTATTTGACGGCGATCCGAAGCGATCAGGATGCGGCGGAATCCCTGGGAATCAATGCGAGTAAATACCGTCTACTGGCCTTTCTGCTCAGTTGCGCGTTGACTGCACTCGGTGGAACCTTATGGGCACAATATTTTCACTACATCAACCCGGAACGCGGCATGGCGTTGAGCCTTTCCATTGAAATCGCAATCGTGGGGGTTGTGGGCGGATGGCAGACGGTAACGGGTCCGATGATCGGTGCTCTGGTGATCACACCCATCAGTGAACTGTTACGTGCCGAACTAGGAGGCGGGTACGCCGGATTGCACACGCTCATCTACGGTTTAATATTAATGGCTGTTATCTTATGGCTTCCCAACGGTTTAAATCCATTTGTCATGCGGGCACTAAAGTGGCTTCAGAATAAAATTGGATGGAACGCAAGTTCGGCGGGAGTTGCTGTAACTGCCGCTGAAGAGAGGCCAGGGAGATCTGCGTAAAGGAGGTTGTATAAATGGCAATACTGGAAGTCAAGAATTTAGTAAAAAAATTTGGGGGCTTGGTAGCGGTAAATGACGTCTCCTTCAGCCTCAATGAATCGGATATCATCGGCCTCATTGGACCGAATGGGGCAGGCAAGACGACGCTGTTTAATATGATCGCCGGTTTTTACAAACCGGACAGCGGACGGGTCGATTTCCAGGGGGAAGATATCACCGGACTGAAACCGTTTGAAATCTGCAGGCGCGGTATCGGACGGACGTTTCAGGTGACCAAACCATTTTTGGAAAGTACGGTGCTGGAAAATGTCATGGTCGGCGGTTTTTTAAGAGCGCAAGATGCCGACGAAGCCAGAGACATTGCATGGAAGGCTCTGGAGACCCTTAATTTCTCCGATCGAGCCGAAGCCATGGGGCATGAAATAAATGTACCCGATCGAAAGCGGTTGGAGATCGCCCGGGCGCTTGCTACCGGTACGAAGTTGCTGCTGCTGGACGAACCCATGGCCGGCCTAACCCCTTCAGAGAAAGGGAACATCATCGACCTGCTACGCAAGATAAATGATGAAGGCTACACCGTCGTGGTTGTTGAGCATGACATGAAGGCGGTGATGTCACTTTGTCCTCATATTATTCTTATGGATCGTGCCATGAAGCTTGTGGAAGGTTCTCCCGAACAGGTATGCGGAGATCCGAGGGCGATCACCGCTTATTTAGGAGAAGAATACGCCGCTCAAAATCAGCAACAAGGAGGTGAAGATGGCGCTGCTTGAAGCAAAAGGTCTTCGTGCGGGATACGGCGATTTAAACATCTTACACGAGATTTCCTTCAGAGTGGAAGAAGGTGAAATTGTGGCGATTGTCGGTCCAAACGGCGCTGGGAAATCAACATTACTGAGAACCATATCCGGTCTTATCGAGCCCCACGCCGGTGAAATTATTTTTAACGGTGAAAAATGCCAGGGGCTTCCCCCGCATGATGTGGTTACCAAGGGTATTTCTCAGGTGCCGGAGGGTCGACAACTATTCAATTTCCTAACCGTTGAACAAAACCTGATGATCGGATCGACGGCCCCGAAAGCGCGTGCGGTCCGTGAAAAGAACTTCAAAATGATTTATGACTTGTTTAAAGTGCTGGCTGAACGAAAAGACCAGCAGGCAGGCACCCTTAGCGGCGGAGAGCAACAGATGCTTGCAACGGCCCGTGGATTGATGTCCAACCCCATGTTGCTCATGATGGATGAACCATCCTGGGGCCTGGCACCGATTCTCACCAACGAGCTGTTTGAAACCATTGTTCGAGTCAATAAAGAATTGGGGACTGCTATCCTGCTGGTGGAACAGAATGTACACAAGGCATTGTCGGTTGCCCACCGCGGGTACGCGCTGGAGCAAGGACAGGTCGTGATGGAAGGTAAGGGTGACGAGCTCCTTGCGGATGATTACTTAAAGGAATGTTATTTAGGAATGTGACCCTTTCCGCAGTAGCTTACGGATTCGGATTTTGGGCCGGCAAAGTTGAGAATAAAATAATAACATCGCATGCAAACGAAAAAGGATAGTTCAAATTTAAGCCCGCGGGAAATTCCCCCAAAAATTGCAGGGGGCCCGGGAAGATATATTCAGGGCGTGCGCGCCTTGGATCTTCTCGGCGAAACACTGGGGAGCTTTGGCGAAAAACCGCTGATCGTTTCCGATGATATCGTCTGGTCGATTCTGGGTGAACGCATCACAGAAGGTCTTGAAGAATCCGGCCTAAATTCGGTATTGGCCTCATTCAGGGGAGAGTGTTGTCATTCCGAGATTGAACGTATTTCATCGCTTTGTCGTGACTCAGGATGCGATGTGGTAATCGGGCTTGGAGGTGGTAAAACTCTGGATACCGCAAAGGCTGTTTCGACTCATCTGTCGCTCCCGGTTGTTATCGCGCCAACGATCGCCAGCAATGATGCGCCTACCAGCCGAATTATCGTCATCTATAACGAGCAGGGGGCATTGACGGAAGTTCAATATATGCCTTTCAATCCAAACGTTGTCATTGTGGATACCGAAGTCATTGCAAACGCACCTGTCAGGTTCCTGGTCGCCGGAATCGGCGATGCGTTACCCACCAAGTTTGAAGCTGAGCAAAGCTATGCAACCGGCTCGCTGAATTTATACAATGGCCGTCCCATCCATACGAGTCTTGTATTGGCCGATACCTGCTATCGGTTGATAAGACAGTATGGTGTGTTGGCCAAAAAGGCCGTAGAAAGAAATCTGGTCACCGAGGCAGTAGAATTGGTGGTGGAGGCAAACATTTACCTTAGCGGCTTGGGAGTTGAATGCGGCGGGTTGGCGGCTGCGCATGCGCTGACACGCGGATTCTCCGCAACAGAAGAGATGCACGGCGCGCTTCATGGTGAAGAGGTGGCTTTCGGACTCCTTGTTCAGTTGGTATTGGAAAATCGGAGCCAAAATTTTCTTGACGATTTTATTGGATTCTATCGATCGATCGGTCTGCCCTGCACGCTGGGTGAGCTCGGCCTAAAAAATGCGACAGAGAATCATTTGCAGGTTATTGCCGAACGTTCCTGTTACGAAGGCAGCCATATCTACAAGATGGCCGTGCATGTGGACGAGCGGAGTCTTATCGATGCCATTCTAATGGCAGACGCCTTGGGACAGTAAAGTAGTAAATTTTAAGGGCCGGTTTCAAAACGTTTCAGTATATTTTGACATTGGCTCTATAAGTTAATTTTTGACAATATCTCCTTTTCTTTTCAGATCTACTCCTTTTCCAATCTTCTTGCTTGCGCTATCATATCTCTTTTTGTGTTTTCATAAATCCTTGGTGAACTCTGTGCGCTGTGGTTTATCTAATAATGATCCCTATCGTCACCGAATTTATGAAACAGAGCACGAAGCATTCTGCGATGCGACTCTGTTGAAATGCTAAATATACCCAAAAGGCTTTATTTCCCTTTCCTGACGATCAATGTGCAGCGCTCGTCCCCCCGACCGAGTCCGGGGTCCATGTCCAACTCAAAACCAAAAGATTCCGTATTACCATAATCCACTTGATTTGCTATTTTACATAATCTTTCAATCATCTCCGGCTCCACGTCCATTCGTTCCCACCCCCACACCAACGGGCAGCGATGAAAATGGAGCTCCACCTCATCCTCACCATCTCGAACCCAATCCAGCTTAAGGACTTGACGAAGATCATCGGTGAGGAGCTTATCCCAGAACTCATGGGGATTCTTTACGTCTCCCAGTTTTTTTGCCCAAGTTTTGCCCACTTCATAAATGGCCTTTTTGAGAATATCATCTGCGTTTTCAATGCCCGCCTCATCCATTGCCTTGAGAATGTGGTACAGGTACTCAGCACGTCCGGCCATTGCATTCAATACGGCCATGGGAGAACCAGTTAGTTCACATGGGATTTCTTTCATACGATCGTCTCCTTTCATTCTTGTATGTTTTTGAGGCTGTCGACTAAAACAGCACTCTGATTTCATCCATTGAACGTTGGATGTGAGTGAAACTGGCTGCTTTTACCTTCTCTTCATCTTTTTGTTCAATACCAGTGATAATATCCAAGGCATCATCAAAAAACGCATGGGGATCAATTTTCACCATAATTGGGAGCCAAAAACGAAGGTAGTGACTGAGCAATCCCTCCAACATCTGAGACAGGGTTTGATTCCCCGTGACAGCATAGAGAAGGGAGTGAAATCTAAAGTCAAGTTCAATCATCTCCTTGTTGCTGACGTCGGCCTTTAGATTCATCATTTCGGTTTTGATTGCCTGGAGAGCAGCTAAATCTTCCGGTTTGATCCGGTGGAATTCCCAAATACAGTTTTTATTTCTCTGGCTTTAATGGCAAACTCACCTCCCACTTTATTGGAGATAGTTGGATACAACACATATTCCTCAGATCATACACTTAGAAACACCTAATGGAGATCGTAACTGATTGACAATATAAAGATACATAATTCCTGTCAAATAGGAGGGCGATCCGAACGAGATTCAAATTTATGATTCACTCTGTCCATCGCAAGATCAATTCCCATTCACCTTATCTCGTAATTTCCCAGAACATTTGAACGTAACCACCCTCCTTGCTGGTAAAATCATATCCTCATCCGTAGCCGGATTCCGACCTCTGCGCGCTATTTTTTGTTTGATCTGGAATGTGCCGAAACCCGATATAAGCACCTCCTCACCGGACTCAAGGGTACGTTTAATGATTTCTATTAGAGTTTCAACTATGTCCAGCAGATTTTCGGCAGGAGTAACCATTTTCTGATTGGATAGCTGCGATAATATCTGCTCTTGAGAGGGTTTTGGATATGATTCTCCTCCAAGTGATTACAGAACCGGCAAATGAAATTCAAATATCGATAACCTATTGTTTTGTCAATCAATATCCGATGGATCATCCGAACCAGGGCTTCTTCGCTTCCGTCTTTTTCGCCTGCCTGCCTCCAATCCCTTTTCAAAGCCAAATACCATAGCTCGACCTAATCCACATCATTCCTAAGTACACGTATTCTTAAATACGGTTACGTATTACAATTGGTTTCTTCATCCTATGAAAAAGTTTAAAGTGCCTAAAGTGATCTAGAGTGCCTAAAGTTAAGGTATTTTATCAATTTTAT
>Ga0180009_10005758_pt1 | contig 13185 bp, 15 predicted proteins | sample OS_PC_MetaG_FD_123537 | JGI IMG/M metagenome (GOLD analysis project Ga0180009, IMG submission 123537) | Groundwater microbial communities from the Aspo Hard Rock Laboratory (HRL) deep subsurface site, Sweden - OS_PC_MetaG | ecosystem: Environmental > Aquatic > Deep subsurface > Groundwater... | reverse complement strand
TAAGAGCAAAGCCGATTCAGAGTTTGTATGTGTTCAAATAGCCCAACACATTTTAGAAAACAAAAAGCAGAATCAGTCTTCTTCGTTTACTTCTTCGGCAATATTTTTGTATATTTTGCCTGTTTCAATTAACTTGTATAATTCTTCAAGGTATTTGTAAGTGAATTCCTCTGCATTCTTTAAGTTATCTGTAAAAACAATTTCTGGCCCTATGGGCATCCATTTATAGCCAGCCCAGTATCTGAGTTTGCCTGATTCTTCTAAGTATAATCTTGACCAACCGCCTCCAAATTCTGGGAATTCCATGTGCCCCCATTTACTCCAAAAAATAACAAGCTCGTCAAATTCACTGAACACTCTCTTAAATTGTTTTGATTTAATGAATTTGTTTCTCCAAGCCAGAATCTGCTTATACAACTTAATTTTTTTCGGCAACAACTTAGCTTCTTCTAACAAAAAACTTTTTTTATTTTTCCTTCTAATCAAATCCTCTTGCCTTTCTTTTTGCTTTTCTGTTTTCTTTTTTGTTTTATGTTTTTGAAATACTTTATCTAGCAATTCAATGCCTTTTTCAGCCTTCACTTGAAACACCCCCTTACAGTAACTCAATAGTAACTATTGGAAAGGAAATACTTAAAAAGGTTTTGTTACTTATCAGTTACTATGACACAAGACTATAGAATTAACCCATACTTTTCAAAAGAACAAGTCAAAGTAATTGACAGCTTAATAAACAGAATAGGGTGCTCAAGAGCAGACGTAGTAAAACAACTGGTATTAATCAAATTAACAGAAATGGGATACTTTAACAAAAAAAAGAAAAAACAAGACACATAATACACATCAAAAAAAAAGCAACCGAAAACATAAAAATACTGATTTGAATAATTTTTTTATTATTTTTAGTTTTAATGAATATTAATAACTACAATAATTTATATAATAAAAGCTATATTTAACTTATAAGCATGAATGAAAAACAAACTAGAGAACAGTTTATAGATAAAGATTTAAGATCTGTCGGTTGGCTTAAGAATTATATAAAAGAAGAAGTTAATTCAGTTAAATCTAATTTTAAAATTAAAGAATATATTCTTTCGCAAGGGTCAAAAGACGATTCTGGAAGATTTATAGATTATTTATTGTTAGCAGAAGATAATTCTCCAATTGCATTCGTAGAAGCAAAAAAGTTTTCTGTTTCAGAAGATAAAGGAAGAGCACAAGCAAGAACATATTTGAAAGATATTGAAAGTCAAACTGGAGAAAAGATTCCTTATTTTTTAACTAATGGACATAAATGGCTGTTTATTGATCAAGATGGAGTTGAAAGACATGTTAGTGGGCCATTTTCTCAGTCTGATTTAAAGAGAAGAATAGAATTATATAGAAAAAGAAGAGACCCAACAAAAATAAACATTGGCAAAATTGTTGACCGCGAAAGAAGTAAACTCGTAGTCAAGCAATTAATGGAACACATTCAAAAAGGGCACAGGTCTGCTTTGGTTTCAATGGCCACAGGAACAGGAAAGACAAGAGTTGCAATGGCAATGATTGATGTTTTGCTTAGAGCGAATATAGTCAGAAATGTTCTCTTTATTGCAGATAGAATTGCATTAACTAATCAAGCGAAATCAGCAGGATTTAAAGAATTTTTTTCAGAAGCAGTTATTGATTTAAGAGAAAATCCTAAAAGTTTTCCTAATGGGCTTTATGTTACGACAGTTCAAACTTTGAGAAGTGGCAAAAACAATAAGTTTTATGAAAAGTTTAGTCCAGGATTTTTTGATTTAGTTATTTTTGATGAAGCGCACAGATCGATTTATGATCCAAACAAGGAAGTTCACAGATATTTTGATGCTATAAAGATAGGCCTTACAGCAACACCTTCATCAGCAGAACTGAAAAATACATTTGAGTTATTTGAGTGTGATGAAAATAAGCCGACAGTTGAATATTCTTATGATGACGCAATAAGGGACGGAGTTCTTGTTCCTTATAATGCTCAGATGATAGATACAAAAGTTTTATCTTTAGGAATTGAAGGAGCAACGCTTTCTAAACCCTTACAGCTTCAATTAATGAAACAAGAAGAAGATCCAGAATATATGATGCTTCCTGGCTCTGCTTTTGCCAAAGTTTTCATGGATGATAAAACTAATGAGTTGATTGTTAGAGAGTTTTTGAATAGATGTTATAAATCTGATGAAGGAAAACCTGCAAAAACAATATTTTTCTGTGCAAACATTGATCATGCTAAGCATATTAAAAAAATATTCAACAAACTAGATCCAATGTTAAGCAAGGATGTTCAACTAATTGTTTCTAATATTTATAGATACACTGATGAACTTGCAAGGTTTAAATTAGATTCTGAACCAAGAATTGCTCTTTCTGTCGGCGTTCTTGATACTGGAGTGGATATTCCAGAAGTATGTAATTTAGTTTTTGCAAAACCAGTATTTTCTAGCATTAGATTCTGGCAGATGCTAGGGAGAGGAACTAGAAATTTTAAGACATGCAAACATATAGAATGGCTTCCAAACAGAGAGAAAAATGACTTTTTGATTTTAGATTTTAATATTGGCGGACACTCAAATGTTAAATATCATCATCTAAAAAAAGCTAAAGAAGCAAAAATTGGCGTAAATGCATTAACTAGAATTTTCTTGAATAGAGTTGAGTTATTAAAAAAGAATTTAGATGTTAAACAAAAAGAGTTTGTTGAAAACAAAATTATAGAAGAAGTTGATGCATTAAATAAAGATTCATTTATCATTCGTGAAAAACTTCCAATAATTAAAAAAGTAGTTTCTCGTAAATTTGACTTAAAAGATTATATTCAAGAATTAAAAAATGAGATTGCACCATTGATTTCATTAAATCCTGGCAAAGATCCTTTAGTTACTTCTTTTATTTTACAAATTGAAAAGTTATTTGGTTATATATTAGATGAAAATATGGAAAAAACATATAAAGTAAGTGAATATGTTAAAGAGAAAATGGAAAACATTTTGCAGAAAGACCACTTAGAAAGTGTAAAGGAAAAAAGAGAAGATATACTGAAAGTGTTTCAAGAAGCATTTTGGGATGAATTGACTTTTGAAGATGTTGAATTCATGTTCAAGGAATTAGCTCCACTTATGATTTATTACGAGAAAAATCCAAAAAGGATGATTCAAGTTGATGCTCCTGATTTAGTTTTAAAAGTTGAAAACTTCAAAAAAGAAGTTAAAGAAGATGAAGAACTTAAAAAATTCTTTGAGGCAAATCCGCTTATTAAAAAAATCAAAGAAGGTAATGGAATAACTTCTATTGAACTTTTTAGACTTGAAGAGCAATTAAGTGCGCTTAGACCTGAAATAACAATTGATAATGTGCAAAGAATACAAAAAATTGATTTTCTCTTGTTTTTGAGAAAAATTCTTGGATTAAAACAAGAATATGACCCTCAAGTGATGATTGAAAGAGAGTTTGATGCACACATTATTGCAAAAAATCACCAATATAATTCTGAGCAAATAAAATTTCTACTAGTCTTGAAAAAAGTATTTGCAAGAACAAAGCACATCGAATTAAAGGATTTTACTGTGCCCCCTCTTTCTAATGAAAGACCTCTTGACAAATTCCAGACTTCTGAATTACAAAAAATAGTTGTAAAGTGCAATAAAATAAAAATGAAATAATTCGGTTAACTCTGAGTAAACCCAAAACAGTAATGTTTATAAAGTATTTGGCTTCTTCTATTTGTATGGCGAATAAACCAGTAAGAGTACAAGAAAATAAAGTTGTAATGGCAAAACTTTCTCGCGAGGATTTTATTAGATTACAAAAGCATTGCGAAATACAAAAAGAATCCGTCAACGCCGTTGTCAGAAAAGCGATAATGATGGAAATTGATTCTGCAATTCCCCATATGGTTGCAGGAAAGAATTTTTTTGTTTATAACAGGAACAAAGATAATTATAGTTGGGGAGTAATGCTTGATAATGGCTTAAGGGCAGATATTGAGGATGATTTGCCAGCAGAATATGTTTCACAATTATTTGATTCACTGAAACAAGCAGTTGATGAAAGAAACACTTACCTTAAAAAAGAAAACAAAAAATCAGTGGCAATACCAAGTAAATTAGTGAGGAAAAAAATATGAAAAGTAATCTGCCAGAAAACTGGAGCGAAGTTAAATTTGGGAATCCACAATATTTTACAATTTTATCTAGTGGCATCAATAAATTTAAAGGGGGGAAAAAATATTTATCAACTGAATCCATTCAAGGAACTAAAATAAATAAAATCGAGGGAGTAATAACATTTAATGATAAACCTTCAAGAGCAAATATGCAGCCTGTCCTTAATTCTGTTTGGTTTGCAAAAATGCAAGGAACAGTAAAAGTCTATTCATTTGATGAAAAAAATAGTGAAGAAATTAATGAATATATTTTATCAACAGGGTTTTCTGGAATAAAAGTGAATCATAAATTAATCTCTCCAAAATATCTAAGATTAATATTATTGTCTAATGATTTCAATGAAATTAAAAATAAATTAAGCACAGGTTCAACACAAAGAGGGATAAATAATCAATCTATCAAAACAATCTCTTTGATAATCCCCCCTCTTCCAACTCAACAAAAAATTGTTTCAATCTTAGAAAGAGTAGAACAGGCAAAAGAAATGCGAAAAGAAGCAGATGGATTAACTAAAGATTTTTTAAAAAGTGTTTTTGTGATGATGTTTGGAAATCCCATTAAGAATACAAAAGAATGGCCATTGAAAAAATTTCAAGACATAATAAAATTAAGAAGAGGATTTGACCTTCCAGTGCAAGATAGGGCCAAAGGAAAGTATAAGTTGCTAGCATCAAATGGAATTATAGATTCAATTAACAAGTTTAAAGTAATTGGCCCAGGCCTTGTAACTGGCCGTTCCGGAACAATTGGCAAGGTTAATTATACTGAAGAAAACTATTGGCCACTAAACACAACATTGTATTCTGAAGATTTACATGGAAATAATCCTCTATACTTATTGTACTTTTTAGAAATTTATAAGTTAAAGAGATTTGTAAGAGGAACAGGCGTTCCAACTTTGAATAGAAACTTGTTTCATAATGAAATGATTATATATCCACCTCTTAGTCTCCAGCAGAAATTTGCTTCAATTGTCAAAAAAGTTGAGCAGATAAAAGAGCAACAGAAACATTCAAAAGAGCAGGTTGACAATTTATTTAATGCTTTGATGCAGAAAGCTTTCAAAGGAGAATTAATATGTTAGATTCAGAACTTAAATCAAAGATAAACTTGTTATGGAATAAATTTTGGAGTGGAGGAATCAGTAATCCGCTTCAAGCAATTGAGCAAATGTCTTATTTGATTTTCATGAAAAGATTAGAAGATGAAAATGTTGCTAGAGAACAAAATGCAAAATTTCTAGGAGAAAAACAAATTTCTATTTTCAAAGGAAATGAAGACTGTAAATGGTCTAAATGGACAGAAATGCCTGCTGAACAGATGCTTGAGCACGTAAGAGATAAAGTTTTTCCATTCTTAAGAAAATTAAATGGCGGAGAAAATTCAGTTTATAGCAAATACATGAAAAATGCTTCTTTTTCAATTCCAACTGCTTCGCTTTTAGCTGAAGCAGTAAAAATAATCAATGATATGCATATTAAAGAGCAAAACAGAGACACCAAAGGGGATTTATATGAATATCTTTTAGGGCAATTGCAGACTGCAGGAAAAAATGGTCAATTTAGAACTCCAAGACATATAATTAAAATGATGGTTGAGATTCTAAACCCTAAATATGGAGATAAAATCTGTGATCCTGCTTGTGGAACAGCAGGTTTTTTAGTTTCAACATTTGAGCATATTCTCAAAAACAATACTTCTGCTGATTTAGTTAAAGAAGGAAATTTTGCAGGGGACAAACTTAATGAAAATCAATGGAAAATATTAAGAGAAGAAACTCTTTATGGTTATGATTTTGATGATGTAATGCTTAAAATATCTTTAATGAACTTGATGATGCATGGAATCAACAACCCAAATGTTGGCCAAAAGAATACTTTATCAAAAAGATTTGATGAATCAAATTGCTATGATGTAATCTTAGCAAATCCGCCGTTTAAAGGAAGCATTGATGAATCTGAAATAGGAGAAAATTTCAGAACAAAAACAAAGAAAACTGAACTTTTATTCTTAGAACTGATGTTTAACTTGCTGACAAACAGTGGAAGGTGTGCAGTTATTGTTCCAGATGGAGTTTTATTTGGAAATTCAAAAGCCCACAAGAAAATAAGAGAACTATTGCTTGATAAATGCAGATTAGATGCACTTATTTCAATGCCTTCAGGAATATTTAAGCCCTATGCAGGAGTATCTACGGCTGTTCTTTACTTTACAAAAGGAGAATCAACAAAAGAAGTTTGGTTTTATGATATGGAAGCAGATGGATTCAGCTTAGATGACAAAAGAACTGAACAGCCAGACAAAAATGACATTCCAGATATAGTTGAAAGATTCGAAAATAGACAAAAAGAAAGACCAACTGATAGAAAGAAAAAATATTTTATTGTTCCAATCAAAGAAATTAAAGACAATAATTATGATTTAAGCATTTCAAAATATAAAGAAATTGAGTATGAAGAAGTTGAATATGAAAAACCAGAAATAATCAAGAAAAAGATTTTAGAATTAGAAAATAAGATTATTGAGAAGTTGAAAGAGATTAATGTTTAGTGAATGAAGTTTTAAAGCTTTATTTATAAATATTTTACTATGTCTTATGAATTGTTCACTAGAGGGTCACAATCTGAAAAAATTGATGTGATGTGTCCAAAATGCGGAACAAAAAATGATGTTTTATGGTTTCCTGAATCATCTCAAACTTATAGGGTTCAAGGGAGTACTGGAATTTCTAGTTCAAGAACTGATAGAAGAAAAGAGAAAGTTGAGGGAACTTGTAAAGATTGTGGTTATAAATTTAAAGCGGATGACTTGGATTAATTATGTTTTGGTTGGTTAATCATTCTTGGGAGTCTTTTAAAAGAACGCGAGAATATTGTGGTTTTCTTTCTGAAGCTGAAAGAAATAAAATTTCTTTTGGAGACAAGATTGTTTATTTTGGTCAAGGAATAGTTTTTGGCTTATTTGAAGCAATTGATTTACCTGATAATGAATTTAAAGGTTGGCAAAAACATTATCCTTTTCAAGTTAAACTAAAACCAATAATTATTTCAAAAAAAGGATTAATAGCTAAACCTTTACAAGATAAAATTTACCTACAAAAAACTGAAGGGAAATCTGTTAATTTAGTTGAATTAACCGAAAAAGAATTTAACCAAATAAAAAAAGCAATAGAAAATGAAGAAAAAGAGCTTAAATTTGAATAGGCAGTTTAATTCTTTTCTCTGCCTTTTTCTCCTTTCCAGAAAAACTTTACACTGTTTCAGGTTAGCATAACATTCTTTGTTTTGCATGTTTTTAATGTATTCCCTAATAAATATCAAGTGTTATATTCGTTATTATATACTATAAAGTATATTGAAACCAATATATACTTTTATAAATAGTTTGGGATATGGAATATTCAGCGTGTGGGCTACCCTAATAAAGCAACAAAAAACAGCTAAAAAAGGGAAAAAGAAAAAAAGTTGAAAAAATGACTGAATTAAAAGAAAACGAGAAAGCAATAGAGAAATTTAAACTGCGGTTGCTGAATTTAGGCAGAAAACAAAAAACAATAGACGATTATCTTTACCATGTAAACAGATTTTTTTCTGTGATAGAAAAACCTTTTGATAAAGTCACTTTAGATGACCTTGATAAATTTATTGCCTGGAAAAGAACTCAAGAAAAAGAACGGCATAAAAACAGTTCAATGCAGGGCTGGATTTATGGCCGAAGAGCTGAAGGAAAAGCCGGAGAACTAAAAAATTCTACTTTGAACGCTTTTTATTCCAGTCTAAGAAGTTTTTATCGGATTAATGAAATGCCTCATTTTGCCGGTATCATTCATAGAGCTAAGCGAGAAGAAAGCCAGATTAAAATAATTGAGAAATCTGTAATAAAAAAGTTAATTAAGCATCCTGAAATAATCAGAGCTGAATACAAAAAAAAGTCTCCTAAAATTAAAGAATATTATGTTGTCAGAGACACTTGCTTGATTTTATTTATTTTTTCAGTTGGTGCAAGAATTGGAGAAGTTCCTGAACTAAAGGAATCTGATTTGAAGCTGGAGAGAAAAGTTCCTGTTGTTGAATTAAAAGGAAAAACAAGGCCAAGATATCAGGTTTTGTCTTCAAAATGGTTGAAATATTATACTGAATACAAGAAAATTAAGCCTAAATCAGATTTTTTGTTTTGTTCCATTAAAGGAAGTTCTCTGAATACTGGCACTTTAATGAACATCATTAAATTTTTGACTGGGTATTCTGCACATAAATTCAGGCACGCATACGCTGTATTTTTGCTTGAAAACGGCAAAACAATCAAAGAAGTTTCAGAAGCTTTAGGGCATTCAAGCATTAAAACCACTTCAGTTTACTTGAATTTAGTGAAAGACTCAAAAAGAATAATCGAATCTCCATTGGATACTTTGTAAGAAAAGCCTGAGAATAGTTCCAAAAAGCAACCATGTCACGATACGAAAAATGCGTTTCTTTTTCTTTGAGTTTCCTATTGTTTTTTAAGTGTGAAGCACTAAAACATTTTTTATTTGAAAGGAGGTGACAAAAACAGCATGGAAAGCCATTTAAAGAATAAAAGCCTATTAGAAAACATGAACCAAAAAGGACTAACTACAAAACAAGCTGTGGGTTTTGTTGCTTTATTCTTTGCATTACTTCTTTATCAAAAAGCTACTTTGCCTAATCAAGAATGGATTCAATTAGGTTCTATTTTTTTGGCTATCATTGGACTCTACTTGGTGTTTGTTGATGACTGAAAACGGTCAAACTAAAGTTTTAGAGATGGAATACGACCAGAAAATGAAAGAACATCAAATTTGGATGACGTTTAAAACTTTGGGTGCTTTAGGGTTTTTTGCTACTTTTTTCCAAAAATCAAATGATATCTTTGTGGCAGGAATGCTATTTTTAATTCTTTTAGGGATTGGAAATATCAAAGACCAAATAACAACTGAAAGATTAGAAAGCATAAGAATTGAAGTATTGAACTGTTTTAGTAACGAAAACACAAAAAAAAGTAATTGAGTTTAATGTGTTTGGGCTACTGTAACACACACAAACTTTTAAACCGAAACCATAAAATAAAGGTTAGAATACAAAGTACTAATAGTGATTAAATGGGTCTTTTTAATAGCATTTTAAAAAAATACAAGACATTCCAAATGAATGTGCGTGATAAAAAAATATCAATAAAGATTGACGCAAGTTATAATAAGCTAGACAAAAGCATAAAAAAACTTGAAAGTGTTGACCCAGAACTGATTATAAAACAAGGGAAAGCTAAAGAATTTTATGAAACAATAAGTAAAATTATTTTATCTACAGAATCAAGTATTTATTCGGAAAACATTAAGTGTTTTTATAGCAATTTTGAAAGAAATTACCAAAATAAACAAATAAACGAAGAAGAATGGAAACAAATTTATCCTTTAATTGAAAAATACAAAACGCTTGTTAATTCAGGCAAGTATCTTTCAGAAGCAGAATATGAAGATTTTATTGACGACTTAGACAAGTTTTCTGACGAATACCCTAAATGGTTTGACGACGGAATAAGGGTGATTGATTTTTATAAGAACATTATTGAAAAAAGAATGCATTTCTCAGAAATTAAAATAAAAATGGGTTTATTTAAAGGAAGAATTCAACAATATGCTAAAAGACTTAACTTAGAAGAAAAACTTTTAATTGAAACAAATTTTGCAGTTATCCCCCCTCAAGTAACTTTTACTGGTTTCTTTAATGCTGAAGTTAAAGCACATCCTTTCATAACCTTAGTTTTAATGCTTGCCGGTATTGGGAGCTTAATTATACATCTTTGGGGCAGCATTATTTACCTTGCTTTTTGGGTCTTATCAAAAGTTTATTTCAAGTCTTATTTTAAGGAAAAAATCATTGCAAAATTTAAGCATCATCCAATTATTGGTTATTCCCTTGTTTTTTTAGCTGTTATCCAACCAGCTTTCGGAATAATCTATTTGGTGGCATTTATTCTTTATTCTTTTTCTGTTGAAAAAGAACAAAAAAGAAAAAATTACATAATTGAAGGAATAGATTTTTTTATCACAGAATTATTACACAAAACAAAAGACAAGAAACTTGCTGAAGCAGTTAAGCAAGCAAGCGTACAAAAAATTGATGAGTTAATGAATAAAACAGACAAAGAAATAGAAACTGTGTTGAATGAAGTAGCGGAAAACGAAAAGACAAGGCTTAAATTTGAAACAGAGCAAAGGGCTAAAGGACTTGAGTTATATCAAGGAAATTGGTTATCATTAACAGAAATTAAAAAAATCAAAGAAGCTGAAATTGGATTACAAAACAATTTTGCTGGCTATCCCCCTTTTGAATTTGAAAAATTCATTGCAAAACTTTTCAGGGCAATGGAATACAATACTGAAGTAACATCAAAAACAGGAGATTATGGAATAGATGTTATTGCAAGAAAAGGGACTGAAACAATTGCAATTCAAGTTAAACGTTATATGGAAGGAAACAACGTAGGAAATCAAGAGGTTCAAAGGCTGTTAGGTTCAATGAAATTAAAAAACGTTAAAGCAACGCACGGCATTTTAGTTACAACTTCTCGTTTTACAGTTCAAGCAAAAATTCAAGCAGAAGAAACAGATGTTGAATTATGGGACAAAAACATTTTGCATCAAATGGTAAGAAAATATTTAATTGACAAAACCCTAAAAACTAAAACAGAACACTTGCAAACTCTGAAACAGAAACCATAAAATACTTGTTTGTATACAAAAATATACACTTGTTTGTATACAAAAATATACAATTGAAGGGGGAGTTTTAATGAAGAGAGTATTAATAGGATTAATTTTACTAATTTTATTGTTTAGTGGGTGTACTTCAAGAGAACCTGTTTCACCTGACAATGAAACTGGAGCAACAAATAATAATACGAATAATACAGGAGAACAGAAAGAACCTGTTCAAACTAAATTCCAAATAGGACAAACAGTTACTGGAGAAGACTTAAAATTTACTTTGAATTCAATTGAGTTTAAAGAGGCAATTGATTACAGCAAAATGATAGGAGACTATGAGTACGCTAACACAGAAACAGCTAAAGAAGGAAGCACTTTCTTAATCGCTGAAATTTTAGTTGAAAACATAGGTACTACTGACCAAATTTTTTCTTCAGGTACAATAAAAATATTAGATGAAGAAGGTTTTGCGTATGATGCTTCAACCTCATCAATGATTGTCTTTGATGATGCAATGTATGGTGAATCAATTCCTGTTGGTGGAAAGAAAAAAGGACATTTAATGTGGGAAGTTCCAAAAAACCAAAAAATAACCTTCAGAGTAGAACTAGGTTTATTCAACAAAAAAATAGCCGAATACGAAATAAACGAGACTTCATAAACAAAAACAAAAAATATTTGGTGTTTGGGCTATTGCAACACACGCAAACAAGGGGCTGTGTTACTGCCAGCTGGGTTTATTTAGCAGTGTTTTTTGTTGTTGTTATTGTTGGGCTTTTCATTGTTTATGGAAAAAAATAGGAGTGCAAAAAAAGGAAGGGGTTTGTGTGTTTAGGCTTTCTTTTCCCCTTCCCGCTATTTAACGGGTCTATGAAACGGCAAAAGCTTATAAACAAGTTTTTTTATAATAATTAGTATTGAGTGAATATGAAAAAAATTGACTTAACTATTTTTGATGATGAAGGCGCACAATCACTTGTAGAGTCTCTTGGAGTTAAAACTGTATTTGACAAATCAACATTAAAAACATATTTAATGGATGAACATGACCAAAAAATAGTTTGTGATTGTTGTGGTTCTGAAATACACATAAATAATGTAGGCAACATTCTAAAAGGCTCAAAAAAATTTTATTGTAAGAATCCTGCTTGTTTTTCTCATTATTTGATTTCAAAAAAATTGTGAGGGTTTCATAATGGGAAACCTCACTGATAAAATATCAAAAATTCTTTCCTCTATTAATCTAGTCAAAGTAGATGTAAAAGTTGAAAACCTTTATATCGGCGGAAAACAAATAAAAACAGATAAATACATTGAAAATTCAGGAAATTTCAGTATTACCTCAAGGGAAGAAGATAAATCCCTACAAAAAAAGATTGACTTAAAACAATTTGAGAACAGCGATGGGTTTACTAACATTGATATATTAAAAGAAGAATTTGTTACAACAAAATTGTTTTTTTCAAAAGGAACAATAATGAAGAAATATAAACAATTTTTACTTCAAAAAGACCTTTCAGCAGTTTTAATGGCTTATACTGTTTGTTCACTTGAAGACACTGCTGATGAAGGGGCTAGGGAACTCAAAACAAATTATCTGAAACTATACAAAGAGAAGGGAAGTGTTATTTATAATTATGTAAGGTCTGGTTTGTTTGAAACAGAAATATTAAAAAAATTGAATGAAATACAAAGAGGAACACAAGACAAACTTGATGTCTCAAAACAGTTTTCAGAATATTTTAATTCACTTATTGACTTTCACCCTAACAACATTTATGTTAGCATAACTTGGTCGTTAGATGAGTTATTGCGTGAGTTTGTTCTTAGATTGAATATTTTTTTAAAGAACCAAGAGCTTGAAAGAACAATAAAAGTGTTTTCCAGAAGTTCTAATATAAAAAAAGTGGACAAATTAAAGGAAATGGAACAGATACAGCGACTGTTTGAGATAACAGAAGAGCCATACAAGTTCGGAAAAGAAAAAGCAAAAACCACTTTCTTTAAATTAAAAAAAATAATTAACCATTGATTTCTTCTATTACCATTTTTTTTCTCCGTATCCTGCTGGAGCAATGTAAAGCTGTGTTCATTTCTGCCAGCCTTTAGAAGTCAGTCTTTGCTTTCTTTTTTTATTTTTTGTGCAAAAAGCAAGCCAACTTCGTAAAGGAAAGCATAGTCTTCTTTCATTTTTTCTAATGGCAGTTGTTTTATGTGGGCTAAAAGCATTTCGTCTTTTTCTTTTTGGAATCTTTCATAATAGATTCTTTGCAG
>Ga0180009_10005756_pt1 | contig 13189 bp, 18 predicted proteins | sample OS_PC_MetaG_FD_123537 | JGI IMG/M metagenome (GOLD analysis project Ga0180009, IMG submission 123537) | Groundwater microbial communities from the Aspo Hard Rock Laboratory (HRL) deep subsurface site, Sweden - OS_PC_MetaG | ecosystem: Environmental > Aquatic > Deep subsurface > Groundwater... | reverse complement strand
TGCTTAGGAATTTCAGGATCGCTTAAAGCATTTTCTCTCACAAAATAGCAAATAGCTGTCGCAAATATCTCATCGTCATTTTCACCTTGCATAGCCTCTGGACGCCCACTCTCATTGCGAACAAACACAAGGCATTCTTGTAGCAAATCTTCATTCGTCCAAATGTCATCAAATTTATTCAATAATGCAAGTAAATTATCTAAAAGCGGCTTGCGAGTTTTCTCATTGGTGTTAAACCCCAACTTGGGTATTACATTCTTGGTTATCCTGTCTATAGACTCTGTAAAATATAAGTTTTCATAACCTCTTTCCCATATATCAGTCAGAGTCCATAGACCTGAATTATTTTCTATCGCGATGTATGCATTGTTATACCATTTACCCAAAGCAAATCCTATCTTAGCAAACTCATCTGAACGAATGCGAGCCTTAAATTTCGCAACTGTTTTGAGGGAATAATTATCAATGACATTTAAAACAGAAAAATCCCCCCCGCTCTTGCCTTCTCCCACATCCCCGCCAATTACATAATGATGATACTTTTCAGGATACTCCCAAATCTTTAATCTGCCCTCTCGGTTTTTCAGGAAAGACGGAGTATTGTTTGGATTTAAAATTATATCCCCAATCTCTAAAGGTTTTTCAGCCTTTGAAATTAATTCTATTATCCTGTCTTTGTTAAAAAACGAATTCCCTGTAGCAAGAAATGCTTCCTCTGGGGTAAATGGATATTCTTGTTGAAAGATCTCCTCCGGAGTAAATCCTTTTTCTGTTTCTGTTTCAGCTATTTTCCAACGTCTCCAAGATAATTTGCGATTTGCTTTTTCCTCTGAGAGGTTTAATAAATATTTATTTACAAGCTCTGTTTCGTCCTCTGTTCTTTCAAAGTTTGGTTCTGCATCTTTTTCATACTCTTCAAAGTCTATCCAAGAAAAGAATAATGCAGTCCAAGTTGATATTTTTTTCCAACTTTTTTGCCATAGTCTATGCAAATAGTTTCCATAGCCATTGGCTGTAGTTTCTATAAAAACATCTCCACTCATCCCAACTGCTTGAAGCAGTCCATTCATTACTGTTCCTGCATTGTCCCAAATCCCAACTTCAGAGCAATGCAGATCTGTAATGTTGTCACCTCTACCAAATGTTTTGGTCCCAGCTGTTCCTATATAGAAATAACTATTAGTTTCAGGAAAGGTAAATTCCCGCTCACTTTCTTTATCCAGGACAGGTTTAGCTGTTAAAGTGTTAGCAAAAAATTTAACACGTCTAAATAGTTTTTTTGTAGCATCTTCTGTATGAGATATTACTACAGCCCTAGTATTATTTACTACTAAACACTTGACAAAGAACAAAGCTAAAATTAATGTTGAAAATCCAAATTGTCTTCCTTTAAGAATTAGGACTCTAATTGGCTTCTCAACTTTTTCAATTTCATTTAGTAATTGATTTTGTTTATTATTTAAATTGAAAGGAACTACATTTCTATCTTTAGTTTCTACTGAAAAATATTCCTCTATTTGATTAACTAAATCACGTATTGTTATTTGAATCCCTGATACTTTCATATTTTCTTTTGAGATTCTCTTTAATTAAATCACTAATAGATAGATTTATATTTACATTAGCTGGATTTGGATATTTGCTTTTTAGTTTATATGCTGTATCTAAATATCTATGTCTTGTAGAAAAATCTTTTACATCAGTAGTTTTATAAATAGGTTTACCATCTTCATCTACACCGATTAATTTAGTTTCAGTTTTAGTTGCATTCAATCCCTCTTTATGAACTTTAGATAAATCAGCATCAGGTAAATGTTGTTCCATTAATTCATTCCAACCTTTAGATCTTGTTAATTTTGATGAAGCAGTATGATAAATACCTTCCATTTCATTTCTTAATATTACCTTCTCACCTTTTTTGACCTTGTCCATTACTTTATTAAAAACTATTTTTTGATTTTCCGTGGGCATATCTATTTATTATTTTTTCTTTTTCTTTGGTTTTTTTTTGATACACATAATATATAAAGCCAAAAGCCCAACCCTTCGCAAAACTTAAGAAACTGGCAGAAGCAATGCCCCTTAAAATAATATTATTATAAACAATTTCCCTTTTTACGTGAGGGGCAGACTATTGACTTTTATCCTTTTCTTCGCATCCTTTTATTCCTTTTATTCCTTTTATTCCTTTTTAGAAAAACACCTTGCAAGAGGTTTTTAACTCTTGTTCGCTTTATATTGTCCGAGAACAATTTAAACGCTCTAATTGTATTATAAATCAATTGCTTAAATAAAGCAAATCAGCGTCTATAGCTGTTATTTATTATTGTTATTTGGCTAAGATTAGCTGTTATCAAGCGTTTTTAGCGAGTTTTCCCCCAATGAGATCTGCTTTTTAAGCAGTTTTGAAAAGCACTTCCCTTGTGGGGAGTATTATTATTAGTGTTTTAATGGGGTTAAATGAGAATTTAATGGATATTTGCTTTTTTTTAGGATTTCCTTTATACTAAATAATAGATAAAAGTAATTGTTTTTTTTTATAAGATTGTTTAGGTAAACATCCTAAGCTGTTCGCAATAACAGTTAATAATTTAAGTAAAACTTTTATGCCAAATAAAACATCGCAAACTTTAGAGACTAAAAAACCATTCACTACCCAAGATAGTTTGGCATTTTGCGATGTTACTATCGCAAGCAGTGAATGGTTTTTTGTTTTGTAAAAAATTATATGAAAAATGAACATATAAAAATTCAAGATAATAGTGGAGATAAAGACTGCTTTACTATTGTTCCTAATTTTGTGCTTAATCATTCATCTGCCAACGACCAATCTTTATATTTACAAATGAAAAAATTTGCAGGTGAAAAGGGAAATTGCTTTGCATCCCAAAAAACATTAATGAAAAAAATGCAAAAAGGCAGACAAACATTTAATAGATCTTTAAAATATTTAATTGAAAAAAAATGGATTTCTTGTATTGGAACAACACTTAGTAAGACCAGACCTATTAAAACTTACAAAATTAATAACATTTGGAAAATAAACACAGAACATTATAAAAAGATACCGTCCAAAACAACCATATCTTTAATAGATAACGTCCAAAACAACAATATCTCTATAAAAGATAACGTCCAAAACGGTAAAAAGATAACGTCCAAAACAGCCCTTAATAAGATTAAGGTTAATAAGATAAAGAAAGAGATCAACCCCCCCCTAAAATTATCTAAAATATTAATTGATATTTTACTGAAAGAAATGAAATTAGCTAGACCGGACGGAGATTATAAAATGGACAGTCTTTTTCCAGCTCAATGTGTTATTAAATACTTAGTAGAGTATAGTAGCGAAAAAGAAAACGCCCCCAATCCCAGTGATAAGCGAATAACAACAATGTTTACTTATATTATCCAGCATATGGATGAATTCCATAAAAAAAATGCCACCAACATAAAATATATTAAAAACAATTTTAATAAAATTATAAACACTTTAACCAAATAATATGGAAATAGCACAAATAAACAAAGAAATGTCTATAGACGAATTAAACAACCTGGCTTTTGTGCAGGATGACAAGGTTATGCTTATTAGTGAAATAGCACAGCAGAACCCAAAACAGCACAACAGACTTTCATCAGGGTTTGATGTTATAGATAGTTCAATTCAAGGCGGATTTAAAACAGGTGATTTTATAGTTATTAGTGGCATTAGTGGAGAGGGAAAAACTAGTTGGGCAATGACATTAACATATAATTTTATTCAACGTAATGTTCCTTGCCTATGGTTTAGCTACGAGATCCCAATTTATCACTTACACCAAAAGTTTCAACAGATGGGATTGACAGATAACTATATTGCCTACTCTCCTAAAAAAAATACTACTGGAAAAATGGAATGGTTAATTTTTAAAATTAGAGAAAGCTGGGCAAGATATAAAACTAAAGTTGTTTTTATTGATATGATTGACTTTTTATCACCTCTTAATGTTCAAAGCAGAGACAATGAAACTATTATTTTAAAAAAGATTGCAACAGAACTAAAAACTTTAGCCATAGAATTAGATATTATTATTTTTACAATGGCACATATAACAAAATTACGAGAGGGCGAAGAAGCAGGGATGCAAAATATTGCTTGGTCAGCTGGGATTTATCAATTAGCAGATTATGTGTTTATGATCCACAGAGAAAAAAACAAACCAACGCAAAAGATGGGAGAGGCTATAGAGGAAGATTTATGCACTAACAATAGTTTTATAAAAATTGTAAAAAACCGTGATACGGGTATATTAAAAAAAATTAAATGTCAAATGTCGCAAGGCAAGTTTTTACAATTAACAAATAATTATGAACAACCAGGAAATCAAAATGGCAGTGTCAATTCTGAGGGAATGCCGAATTTCTAAAGACAGAATAGACAACTTATGGTATCTGCAATGTATGAAATTACTATTTAAAATGTTTGAAGAATTATATGATAGAAAGCCAACAGCAAAGATCAATGACTTTTTATGCTGGCTTCATCAAGAACTTTATGAATACAATACAAAACTTGAGAACTAAATTTAATAAACGATGGTGGAATGAAAATACCTCCTTGCGAACTTGCTTAGAAATAAGAAAGCAAATTGAACAAGCAGAAATTTTGTCCTCCATCAATTCAACAAAAAACTATGGAAAATTCAAAAAACTTTTTGCTTGAAGTGGCAGAGCAAAACAAGGAAATTGTTTATGAGAGTAACAAAACTTTAGCTAAACTTAGTTGGTTAAAACTTTGGGATAAAAACCCTAAAATCGCTGAAGAAAAAGACATACAGCTTTTAGCTAAAAGAATAGAAGAGCTGGGAGTTTACAAACCGCTAATTGTTTACCTTGAAAAGGATAACGCTACAATTTTGGGAGGCAATCAAAGATATAAAGCCCTAAAACTTTTAGCTGAAAAAAACCCTGGAAAGTATATTTATGCTTGGGTTTCAGTTGTTAATGCCGACAATGACACAGACAAAATAAAATATGCTTTATCAGACAATGAACAAGTTGGGAAGTATACGAGAGAAAAATTGAGAGCAATTTTAGGTGTAGAGCAAAGAAGTTTATTTGATGGTTTTAATATTAATTTTTCAGATGACCAGTCAGTAGATAAGTTTATAAATGAACTTTCTATATCGGATGAAGAGTTAAAAATACAGCAAGTTTCAAAAGATTTAAAAGTTATGGGCTTGAATGACGAGGCTATTGAAATAGTTAAAGAAATGACAGGGTGCAACAAACTAACAGAAAAAATGGATGATATAGATATGCAAGGAGCAATTGTCGGGATCAGGCAACCTTTAATATTTTGGTTTGAAGACGAAACTTTATGGGAGCAGTTAAATGAAATTTATAAAACCTCCCAAAAACACAAAGCCAATAAAGATCTTTTTGTAAAAATAACGGAAAAGCATTTTGATATAAAGCTCCCAACAGATCAAGCTAAAATATTAAATATTTTGGAGCAAGCCAAACAAGCCAAACAAGACATATCAAGCTTTAAAGAATTAGATGGTAGCACTGAAAGCATAACAAACAAACAGCAAGAGCTAAATACTTTAAAAGTTGAAATTAGAAAGTTATATATTAATATTTTTAAAGAAACTATATGAAAAAAACATTTGAAATTATACCAGGGATATACGGTTCACCAAGAATTACAAGAGAATTTTTAGATTGCAGTATGCCTATGTCATTTGATCAATATGGAAACTGCGGTTATAATTGCCTCTATTGTTTTTCAACATTTCAAAGAGCAATCAGCGGTGGAGCAGAAAATTATCTTGCAAAAAAAGTAAGAAAAATCTCATTAAAAAGATTCAAATCTTTATTTACTGATTTGAACAATCCCTCAAATAAATTTGCACCATTTATAAAAAACCGCATTACAATGCAATGGGGAGGATTGTCAGATCCGTTTTGTCCAATTGAAGAACAAGAGGGGACTGGGTATGAAATATTACAATTTTTAAAGGAAATTAAATACCCGATTTGTTTTAGTTCCAAATCAGACCTGCTTTTGCGAAATGAAAAATATGTTGATCTTTTCAGAGGAATGGAAAAATACTGGAGTTACAAAGCGAGCATAATAACTTTAGATGCCGAAAAAGCAAAAATAATGGAAGCAGGTGCACCAACCCCTCAAGACAGAATAAAAGTTTTAAAAAAATTAAGTAAAATGGGAATATGGACTATTTGGAGATTACGACCTTTTATTCCTGGATTATCAAATTTAGACTATGAAGAGCAAATTAAAATTGCAGCTAAAATCGGAGTGAAAGCTATTTCAACTGAATTTTTTTGTTTGGAATTGAGATCAATTAATATAGCAAAAGATAAGTATAAAATTATATCAGATGTTGTGGGGTTTGATATTGTTAATTATTATAAAAATATATCCGTTACACAAGGATATCTAAGATTAAACAGGGCTATAAAAGAACCATACTATAAGCGAATGTTAGAGTTATGCAAAAAATATGGTTTAAATTTTCACGTTTCAGACGCTCACGGTAAAGAATATGGAATGTCTGGGTCTTGTTGCGGTTTGCCTTGTGATAAAAAAGGAAATTGCACTTTGACAAATTATTCAAAATGTCAATTTACTAATGCTTTACAAATTGCAAAAAAACAAGGTTATGTCACTTGGGATGATATTGATAAAAATGATTATTGGTTGTCAACAGTTAAAGCTGAAAGCTTTTGGCACGTTTCAAAACAAACTGAAAAAGAAAAAAAATGCAAAGTAAATGCATATCAATTTATGCGTAATATTTGGAACGATCCAAACAATGCAAACTCTCCTTATAAATATTTTGGGAACTCTGGACGTAAAAATAAAAATGGAGTGTCATTGGGAATTTTGCATCCAAACAAATTAGATAAAAATAAAAATATAGTTTATAAATTTTTCTCACGCATATGAAAATCATAATTGCAATTGGAGCTTCAGCTTCAGGAAAAACAACATACCTAAAAAAACATTTTGTTCCAGAAGGCGGTAAAAATAAAGCTGAAGGTCTTGTTAAATACTATCAATTTGATAATAATATCGCCATAGGTCATTATTATATTGATAAAAGGTGCGAAGGGTGCGACACTTTGAGCTATGCAGTTATGCCAAAATTAGTTAACTTTTTACAAGAAAGTTATTGTAAAAACAAACATAATACAATTATTATGGATGGTGATAGAATTGCGAGTAAAAAGTTTTTTCAATTTCTTCAAATTTTAGATGTTCCAGTTGAAATATTTTACTTTTCTTGCTCTTTAGCGACATCTTTGCAAAGACGAGGCGATAATTCTATAAAATTTGTAAAAACTACGGCTACTAAATCTAAAAATTTGCTTTTATTTTCTCAGCTTATGAAATTTAAAGTAAATCTAATTAAAACATAATAAGCCCGAACATTGTGCCAAAAAGAATTTTTAAATCGCTTAAAGCACGTTGTAGGGCTTCAAAATTCTATGAAAAACGATAGTATAGACAAAAAAAGGTGGGAACAATACAAAAAATTTCACAAATTGTATGTTCAAATAGGCGACTGCGACCCTGCGTATCCAACTTTAAAATATATAGCTGACCAGTTAAATTATAATATAGAAGAACGATGTTTATTGGCTTGGGTATATTCAAGTTGTTATAACGATGTAACTGCTTTTTATATTTTCAAAAATTTATATAGAACTACTAACATAGATACTTGGTGGAAAGAGTATAAGCCAAAATTAATATTCACTACTGACAGATTAAAAGTTAAAAGTTTCAATAAATTTCCGAAAATGTATAAATCTTACAAACAATTAGTTGGTGACGAACAATGGGCAACACTATCAAGTTATATAATACCAAACGATCCCATAACTTCGTATAACAATTTATATAAATTCGCAGATCAGTTTTTTTACTTTGGCAGGTTTTCTTTATTTCTTTATTTGGAACTTTTAAATTATTTAACAGATATTCCAATTTCAATAGACAATTTAGAATTAGAAAAAGCTGAAAGTTGCAGAAATGGTTTGTGTTATGCGATCGGAAAGGATAAGTGGATCTCAAAAACTAAATTCCCCTTGACCAAAGAACATTACAAAACTTTATATTATTATTTGCATAAAGTTGTAGAAGAGTTGCAGAAGGAATTACCGCATCAAAAAACTACCTACTGGAATGTTGAAACTTCACTGTGTGCTTATAAAAAACTGTTCTGGGAAAGCAGATATTTAGGATATTATTTAGATAGAAGTTTAACAAATTTGCACAAGCAAAAAGAGATGCTTCCTGAATTAAATTTAACAATATTCTGGGAGGCGAGAAAAAAACTTTTTCACAAATCTTTTTTAGGTGAACTCAATAACTGGAAAGAAATTCGCAAAGATAGATATAAAATTTTTAATAAATATAATTCATTTTATTACCCAAATGAATTTTTGTATCCAAATGAACTATAATCCAAAAAATTGGACATACGGTTGCGAACTTGAATTTGCTGATGTTGATATTAGCAATGCACTTCCTAATGGATGTGTTTGGAATACGCAAGATTATTCTATTGTCAATTCAAACGGGATAGCGAACGATCCCAAGGGCATTTCATATAAATATGGTGGAGAAATTAATACTAAACCGACAAAAACAATTAAAGAACAAATTGATATTATTAAAGAAATTCTGCAAACTTTGAATCCAGCTCCAACAATAAATTACAGGTGTGCTTTACATATCCATATTGGTGTGATAGGATTAAAAAATGATTTAGAAAGTTTGAAAAAGTTATTTGCTTATTCTTATAGCACCCCATTTGATCTTGTAAGCCCCCATCAAAAACCGACTCAAGATATGTTTACAAAAGAAGAAATGGCTGGAGCAAAAAAAGAGTATAACAGAGCCTCAATATCACATAGAAAAAAACCAAGCCAAAAAAAGTTTATGGAAATTATGCAAGCTAAAACTCCTCAGGAATTTTTTGAGGCTCACGCTGCAAAGTCTAATGGAAAGTTACACTGGGCGATTACTCCTCGTCACGGGATCAACCTCCGCACTTTATGGGAATTTGAAACAATAGAATTCAGATTATTCTATGGGACTTTAGATATAGATGAATATATGACTTGTTTTGTTTGGTGTCAAGAGTTTATTCATAACGCATTAAATGTTGCTCCTGGTCCGTGGGAAACATTGAATAAATATCTATCGTTAAAATTTCCACAGCCTAAAAAATTTGATAATGAATTATGTAAAACCCAAAAAATAACAAACGTCTACGACCAAAATAGACAGCAAGCCATAAAGAATATTGCCCTTGTTTGTAACCTTGACAATGAAAAGCATATATAGCCTTTTCCTTGAGGAAAACTTTATTAACTGTAAATGTAAGTGCTTAATAATTACTTAAATTAGCCAAAATAATTATTTGCTTTTTTTAGAAAAAAGGTTTATAATAATAATAGAGTTAAAAAACAAATTAGAAAGGTAGTGATAACTATGAACAACAAAACAACAATAGAAACAATTTTGGAAAAAGACAACTTCGTTTTTGACAGTATTATAAATAGTATTATAAATGTTAATACACCCACAACAGAAGAGCTGGTTGATGAAAAAATTAATCACGAGATTCAAATGGATATGCTTAATTGTGATTACGACTGTGGGCACTGTAACAGTTAAAAATTGAGGCTTGACTGTCTTGGTGAAGTGGGGAAAGCCTCTGCTTCACAAGACAGATTAATTCTTAATAATATGAACGAATTGAAAAATCTAAAATTAAAAGTTTTGCATTGCTTAGCACAAGATGAAAAAAGCAGAAACTCTGATATAAGATTATTCAATAATATTTTATTAATATTTTATAAAGAGTTTATCAAAACAGTTGATGGCAAAGACTCTGTTGAACTGTCAGATTTGTATCAACTGCCTCACCAAGATAATGTAAAAAGAATTAGAGCCAAAATACAAAATGAAGATAAAAAGTTTTTGCCTACAAGCATTGAAGTCGCTAAAAAAAGAGGATGGTTAGAAGAAGATTGGCGAAAACTTCTAGGGTATAATCCAGAACTGCGAACAACCAACGCTGAAGAGCATATTGAAATAATTGAAAACAAATCTTTTATACAACAACATCAATATACACAAAATAAATTATTTAATACTATACAACATTATGACTAATTTAGGTTTATACACAAAAAAATATTTAGAACTTTTTAAGTTTAAGCAAATACCACAAACCGTAAAAGTATTGGAAGAATTAGAGCAGCACAATACAGAATTAGCAAAATTAGCTGAAAAATTAAAACAAGAGGCAAAAGAAAAAGGTGACATGGAAAATGATATTATAAAAGTTAGCAAAATTGAAAGATATAAAAAATATTATGACTACAATGAATTTATTAAAAATGCTGAACAAGGTGAAGCGACTGAACTTGAAAAAGCTAACGGCATAAAAGCAGAAATAGATAAAATAATTTTTGATGAATTAGTAAAAAAAAACAAAATAAGTTTAGATACTAAACAAAAAATATTTAGAGAAACACTATTAAGTGTCGCTATAAATATTAAATCAAAACTATGAACAAAGATAAACAATTAAAAGAAAGAGCCATCCAAATTAAAGGCAAAGATTATGTATGCGTTTCTGACAGGATAATTTACTTTAATGAGAATTATCCAGAAGGATGTATTGAAAGTAAAATTATAGAACACGAAAAAGGTGGACAAATTGTTATTAAAACTTATATTCGTCCAGAGGGTTATGGAGAAAACAAAAGAGTGTTTACTGGATACTCTCAAGAAATTGAAGGTGAAGGATATATCAATAAAACTTCTGCTTTAGAAAATGCTGAAACTTCCGCAGTAGGCAGGGCTTTAGCGATGATGGGGATCGGAGTAATAGACAGTATTGCCAGTATGGATGAAATAAACAAAGCTACTAACAGATCAACTTACACTCCGAAACCTAATTATTACAACAAACCTAAACCTGAAACCAGTGTAGATAAAGTTAAAAAAATATTACGAAAAAAAGGAGCAAATTCCCCCGAGGAAGCAATTAAAACGCTAAGTGATTTATCAGGAATTACTTTAAATTCATTGCAAGAATTAACAGAAGATAAAGCTAAAGAAATTTTGAATTTTATTATTAAATAATATGAGATACATATCAAATTCAGAGGTTTATACATTTTATGAAAGAGGTGAGCAGGAGTATTACTCGCAATACATTTTAGGAATCCGAGAGCCAGAGAATGAACCAATGATTTTAGGAAAAATTATTCACGAAGTATTAGAGGATAAAAACTATAACTGGCAAGAGGCTATAAAGCAATTATCAAAACAGCCACAAACAACTTACAAAAGAATAGTTGAACAAATTATAGCAACAGTGCCAAGAGCTCATCAAAAAGAATTAAAATTATACGCTAACACGCAACACGGATTTCAAATTTATGCAGGAATAGATGGGGTTGATCCTGAAGTGTTAACAGAATATAAAACAGGAGCATCGCTTTGGACACAAGACAGGGCAGACGAAAGTCAACAAATTACTCATTATTTGCTAGCTTGGTGGTTAAAATATAATGAAGAATTACCATTTAGATTGATTACGATTAGCAGTAAAACAGGAAAGTTTAAAGAACTACGAACAGCAAGAACAAAAAAACAGTTAGACGAAAAAATGAGACAGTTAGTGCAGTTAAAGAGAAGTCTTATAGAACTTGGGTGGTGGGACAAAAAACTATCCCTTGACAAACGAACTACAATATAATAATTATCTGGAGTGAAAGCAAGTTAATTTATTTATGCCATTGCGTTAAATCGCAGGAATTAGCAAGTAATTAACGAACTATGCTTTGGATAATATTTATATATTAACACGGCAGAGGGTTATTCAAAACTGATTTTGTTATAACCCTCTCCGTTAATTAAAATTTATGAAAATCCAATTAAATGAAAACTACAGGATTGTTACAGACAAATTAAATTATACTTTATTTAAAAAAGCAACTAACCCAAAAGTTTCTAAATACAAATTAAGTAAAAAAAATATAAATCCAGGATATGATATAATAGGATATTATAGTGAATTAAAACATCTTGCAAATGACTTAGTGGAAAACAATATTTTAACATCAGAAGCAAAAAGTTTTAAAGAAGTTTTAATTCTTTTAAAAAAAGTAAAAGAGTCAATTACTTTACAGTGCGAAAAAGTAGTTGGACTAAAATTATGAAAAAAGACAAAACAATTAATTTATTAGATAATTATTTTATGAGCGAAGGTTTAACAGTAATTGAACAAGTTGAATGCTTACAACAAGGGGCTAAGAATTTAGTAAAAAATTATGAAAACTCAATTAATCAAAATTAAATACAATATTTTAAATTGGCTAAGTGCTATGTGGTATGTATTATATCCAATTTACTTTATTATAAAATTTATTATTTATAATATTGTTTATAAAACAGCAAACAGAATTTATAAATGGTTAGCGATTCCAAGCAAAGATTTATGTTATATTTTAGTGATTTTGACACTGTTAATTTCATTTTACTTAGTAAGCGAAATAAGAGCTTTTAATGAAAGCTATGAGCAATACGAACCAATTGTAGTAAAACAGATAAAAACAACTCAGAAGGGCAATTTTGAGCTACAGGAGGAACATCAGTCACTAAATAGTGAACAAGTTAAAAAGCAAATAAAACAAATTGCAGAAAAAGAGAATTTTCCTTATGTTGATTATTTAATTAGGCTCGCTGCTTGTGAAAGTCGGTTTAATCCGGAAGCTCTGGGTGATAATGGCAATTCAAGAGGATTGTTTCAAATTCACAAAGGTTATCATCCAACCGTTACGGATGAACAAGCATATAATATCCAATGGGCGACAAAATGGACAATGAATAAAATATCAAACGGTTATCAGAGGTTGTGGAGTTGCGATAAAATTATAAAAGGCGATTTTGCTTATTTAGCTAAAATAAATTATTAAACTATTATGACAAAACCAACACAACAACAACTAAATAAATTTTGGGAAGAAGCAGAAGAATGGCAGTTAAGAGCTATAATGAAAAATGCTTTTGACAAAGAAGTCCGAGACAAAGCAATTAAGCTATACAAGTGGGAAGAAGCAACAGAATGGCAATTAAGAGCTATAATGG
>Ga0180009_10005755_pt1 | contig 13192 bp, 11 predicted proteins | sample OS_PC_MetaG_FD_123537 | JGI IMG/M metagenome (GOLD analysis project Ga0180009, IMG submission 123537) | Groundwater microbial communities from the Aspo Hard Rock Laboratory (HRL) deep subsurface site, Sweden - OS_PC_MetaG | ecosystem: Environmental > Aquatic > Deep subsurface > Groundwater... | reverse complement strand
GAGGACCGTTTATGCCATCAATCACATTAAACCTGTACTTGCATAAGCGTTTTGTTTCGGGTAGATTATTATATGAGGCAACGATACCTGTTTCGAGTAGATTTTTGATGAGGCAATGCGCGAATTTGCTTTTTGGCGAAAAATCCTTTATAATTAGCCGTAAAAATATGAGCAAATTGAGGAAATTCAATGGCAGAAGAATTGTTGAAAAGCATCAAGCAGATCAGCCGGGAGCGCGGCATCAATCCCGACATCTTTTTTTCTGCCATAAAAGAAGCCCTACTGACCGTATCCAAGAAGTATTTTGATCCCGACGCCACCATCCAGATCGAAATAGACGAGAACAAAGGCATCATCGAAGTTTTTGTCTCCAAGCTGGTGGTCAAAGAAGTTAGCGATCCCCTGGCCGAGATCAACTGGAAAGAGGCCTTGAAATACGATTCCAAGGCCCGCGAAGGCGATGTTATCAAAATACACCTCCCAAGTGAGACCCTGGGCCGCATAGCCGCCCAATCGGCCAAGCAGATCATCATGCAGAAGATCCTGAAGGCCGAGCAGGAGAATATCTACGAAAAGTATTTCCAACTGACCGGCACCCTGATGTCGGGCGAGATCCGCCGCATCGAAAACAACAACATCATCTTGGGCCTGGAGTGGGGCGAAGCCATCCTACCGCCCAAAGAACTTTCTCCCAAGGACAATTTCCAGCGCGGCGAGGTCATCCATTTCCTGATCAAAAGGGTTTTTTCCGAAGGCAAAGGGCCCCTGGTCCTGGCCACCCGTTACATGAATGATTTCGTTGCCGAACTGATCAAGAAGGAAGTGCCGGAAGTCTCCGAAAACATCGTCAGGATATTCGCCATTTCCCGCGAACCGGGGATCAAGTCCAAAGTGGCCGTGTATTCGACAGACAAGGCCATTGACCCGGTGGGGGCCATCGTGGGCATGAACGGCAACCGGGTCCTGGCCATCACCAAGGAACTGCGGGGCGAACGCATCGATGTTATCGCCTGGAGCAATGTCCCGGAAAGGTTTATCGCTTCTGCATTGACGCCTGCCGAAGTGGTCAGCGTTCACCTGGTCGACCCGATCAACCACGTGGCCGAAGTGATCGTCAAGGACGAAACTCTATCTGCGGCCATCGGCAAAAAGGGAGTCAATATAAAACTTGCTTCCAAACTTACCCAGTGGGATATCCAAATCGCCAACCGCAAAAGCGAACACAGCGAAGAAAAGCAAACCAAACAATAGGAGGGCGAGAATATGTCTACCACAATCAAGCTTCATGAAGCCACCAAGCAATTCAAGATCTCGAATAAACTGGCCATGCACTTTTTGGAAAAGATCAATCTGCCGGTCAAGTCGCACTCCTCGGTCATAACGGTCGATCAACTCGAATTGTTGCGTGAATTGACCGCCAATCCGAAAAAAATCAGCACTCTGGAAGCCGAACTCGCCAAAGGCGGAACCGGAAAAAAAGCGCCGGCGGCATCATCCCCTAAAGTGGACAGCAAAGGGGCCACGGAAACAAAGAAAGCGGCCGGCAAGAAGCCGGCGCCGGAAAAAAAGGAAAGCGCCAAAAAACCGGCTGAAATAAAAGTTCACGAAAAAAAGGCTTCGGAAAAGAAAGCGTTCGAAAAAACAGCTGCCGCTTCACCACCTAAAGATGGCACGTCCCCCAAAGAGGACAAGCTCCCTTCAGGAGGCAAGAAAGCTGTCCCTGAAAAACAAGCCGCGGCGCCTGCGGACAAACCGTCCGTTGCCTCGGCGCCCAAGCCCGCTGCGGCGCCTCCCGCCGCCCACGCGGCTGCGCCCCCGGTAGTGGCCAAGCCGGCCGCCGCTCCAGCACCCAGGCCCGCCCCTCCGGCGGGGCCCAGGCCCCAACCCGGACCCCACCAAAGGATTTTCAGGCCGGCTCCGCGGCAGGGCAGGAGACCCCCGTACCCGCAATCCCAGCGCCGTTCCGAACCACGGCCGGCACCGCGGCCGAAAAAGGAAATAATCGTGGAACCCTTGTCCCTGCCGGCCAAGATCCAGATCACCGATTTCTGCACGGTCAAGGAACTGGCCGAAAAACTGACCATTAAATTGAAGCTCCTGGAAGATAAAATTGCCCAGCTGAAAATGAACTACCTGGGCAACCAGATCATGGAAAGCGCCGACATCGAAAAATTGTGCGCCGATTTCGGAGTGGCCCTCGAGATCCTCACCTATGAGGATTTCGTCTTCCAGACCCAGGTGGCCAAGAGCGGCGAAAAAATGTCCCCGCGGCCGCCGGTGGTCACCGTCATGGGCCATGTGGACCACGGCAAGACCACTCTGCTGGACACACTGCGCAAGACGCGCGTGGCCGAAAAGGAAGCCGGCGGCATCACCCAGAAGATCGGTGCTTACAAACTGCGCACACCTGAGGGGACTATTGTCTTTGTCGACACACCGGGACACGAAGCATTCACCAATCTGCGGGCCCGGGGAGCCAAGGTCACCGATCTGGTCATCCTGGTCGTGGCCGCCAACGACGGCGTGCAGCCGCAAACCATTGAGGCCATTCACCATGCCCAGGCCGCCGGTGTACCGATGATCGTAGCCATCAACAAGATAGACATCCAGGGCGCCGACATAGAAAAGATCAAGCAGGACCTGAACAAGAACAATATTCTGGTAGAAAGCTGGGGCGGCAAAGTGGTTTCCGTTGAAATATCGGCCAAAAACAATATAAACCTGGACACTTTGCTGGAAATGATCCAGCTCACCGCCCAGATACAGGAGCTGCAAGCCTTCCCCCATATTCCGGCCCGGGGTACCATCATCGAATCGCGACTCGATCCCCAGCTGGGACCGATCGGCACTGTGCTGATCCAGCACGGTCAATTGAAAAAAGGGGATTATTTCATTTGCGGCAGTTCCCTGGGCAAGATCAAATCGATCTACGATGACAACGGCAACATGCTGAACTCAGCTCAGGTTCCCGATCCGATCGAGATCATGGGTTTTGAGGCCGTCCCCCAGGCCGGTGACATATTCCAGGTCGTCGATGACCTGGAAAAAGCGAAAAAGATCATTGAGATGCGGCAGATCAATCAGAAAGCTTCCAAAAACAAGGACTTTTTGGCCGAAAAGAAACTGAGCCTGCAGAACCTTTTCCAGATGGTCGAGCTGGAGAAGATCCAGGCTTTTCCGGTGATCGTCAAAGCCGACAACTTCGGCAGTGCGGAAGTTCTGGGACAGATCCTCGACCGTCTCAGCCAGGAAAAATTGAAAATTGAAATTATGCACAGCGGCCTCGGCAACATCACCGAAGGCGATATCCTGCTGGCTTCGGCCGCCGGCGCGGTTATTCTCGGCTTTAACGTCAAGGCACCGCAAAAAATTCTCTCCATGGCCAAGATGGAAAAAGTGGAGATCCGGTTATACAGCGTGATCTACCACCTGGTCGAGGACATTGAAAAGGCCGTCAAGGGGAAGATCGGCCCGCAATACCAGGAAACCCTGATCGGCAAGGTGGAGATCCTGCAGAAATTCAAGATCTCCAAGGTGGGCATCGTAGCCGGATGCGTGGTCCGCGAAGGCAAGGTCACACGCAAATCCAAGATCAAGGTCATGCGCGAAAGCGACCTGGTCTTCGAAGGCGAGATCGAATCCCTGAAGCGCATCAAGGATGAAGTTTCCGAGGTTCGGGCCGGGACCGAGTGCGGCATCCGCATAAAAAATTTCAGCGACATTGAACCAGGAGATATCCTGGAAATATTTGAAACGTCCATCATCCCATGATAATCGGCCTGTTGGAGATTGATTTGTTCAGCGAACAATTTCATAGCCTGAAGGAAAAACGGCGGCTGCTTTCCAGCCTGAAGGAACGTTTGAAAAACAAATTCAACATCGCCGTGTTGGAAAGCGCTTATCAGGACCTGTGGCAACAAGCCCAGTTGTCGGTCGTTTCCCTGGGACCGAACCGGTCTATCCTGGAAAATACATTCAAGCAGATCGAAGATTTCATTTTCCTGAACTACGCTTTGCAGATCAGTAAAATAAATATTCAGTATTTTTAAAATGTCCTACCGCCTGGAAAAATTCACCAGCACGCTGCAGCAAACCTTGGCAGAGATTCTCACCCGGGACAGTTTGAATCCGGATTTCAAGCTTGTCAGCATCTTGAGGGTCCAGCTCGGCCGCGACCTGAAAAAGGCAACCGTTGCCATCTCCTGCCCACCGGGCAAAGAGGATCATGTGCTGCAGCAGCTCAACCGATCCCGGGGCTTCATAAAACGGCAGCTTGACCGGAAAATGATCCTGCGCCACATGCCCGAACTGGAATTTGTCAAGGATTCGGCCCAGGAACTCGAGCAACAAATTTCCCGCCTGCAAAAAGAAGGGGATCATGAAAGTACGCGTAGCTGAGAAGATCAGGCAAGCCAACAATATAGCCATTAGTTCGCATGTCCGCCCCGACGCCGATTCCATCGGCAGCGGTTTGGCCCTCTTTCTCATGCTCAGGCAAATGGGCAAAACCCCAGCTTTTTTCAATACCGATCCCGCCCCCTATCCCATCAGCCGTTTGCCCGGCTATGAACATATCCGCAGCGGCCAGATCCATCCGCAAACCTTCGAACTGGTCATCCTGATCGAGGGCGGCAATGAGGATAGAACCGGCCAGAAACATCTAAAGAATTATTTTTGCATCAACATCGATCATCACGCCAGCTCAAGCGACGACACCGATATCAACTGGGTGGTCCCCGATGCCGCGGCGGTCGGAGAACTGGTCTATGAACTGGGATTGGAACTGGCCGTGGATTTCAGCCGCGACATCGCTTTCAACCTTTACGCGGCCATCGCCTCCGACACCGGTTCGTTCAAATATTCCAATACCACGCCGGCTTCACTGGCCATCGCCTCCGACCTTACCATCCGCGGCGGCTTCACCCCTTTCGAAGTCAGCAACCTGTTGTTCAACTCCAACCCTCAGGAAAAGATCCGCATGCTGACCCGGGTTTTGTCCACCCTGGAAATGGCCCTTGATGAACGTGTGGCCATGATCCATTTCCAGCGCGATTTCTTAAGCCGGCTCAAGCTGAAAGACATTGAAACCGAAGACATTATCGCCATCGCCCGCTCCATCGACGGCGTGCAGGTACTGTTGTTCTTCAAGGAGATCGCCGATAATTACTTCCGCGTCTCTATCCGTTCCCGCGACAACTTTTCGGCCCGCCGGGTCGCCCAGACCTTCCATGGCGGCGGCCATCATCACGCAGCCGGTTTCTTTTTCAGCGGCGACCTGGCTGCCGCCAAAAAGGAGATCCTGCGGTTGGTCGCTGCCCAGTTCCAATGATCCATGGCCTGATAGCTGTCAACAAGGAAAAGGGAGTCAGTTCCCATGCGCTGGTGACCAGCATTCGCCGGCTCTTTAAAACCAAAAAAGCGGGCCATTTCGGCACCCTCGATCCTACCGCCACCGGCCTGCTGCTCATAGCCCTGGGCCACGCCACCCGCTTTTTCGATTTTTACGTCAAACAGAACAAATTGTATTCCGGCCTCATCCGCTTCGGTTTTGCCACCAGCACCTATGATTCCGAAGGCAAGCCCCAGAAAGCCAAGCAGGGCATCGACCTTCAACAAATCAACTTGGAAACCCTGCTGGCCGGATTCCGGGGCAAACAAATGCAAATGCCCCCGGCATTTTCCGCCAAGAAATTCAAAGGCAAACCGCTGTATACGTATGCCCGCCGCCAGCAGGAGGTCCCCATTAATCCGGTGGAAGTCAGCATCCACGAGTTAACCGGGCGGGTGATCGACCATGATACCCTGGAATTCAGGGCCTTGACATCGTCGGGAACATACATCCGCTCCCTGGCTCACGATCTCGGCCAGAAAGTCGGCGTCGGGGCATATCTGTTGGAATTGAAAAGGGAAAGGATCGGTTCTTTCAGCCTGGAACAGGCAAAGACACTGGCCGAGATCGCAACCCTGGTAGAAGCCGGGAACGGGCTGCAGGCGGTCATCCCCATCGAATCGCTCCTGGATGAATATCCCAAAATGATCGTCAACCAGACCGGCCGGCGCTGTATCTGCAACGGCATGGCGCTGAAAGCCGCCGATGTCCTGAAAATATTCCCGGCCCCGAACACGGCATATTTCCGCATCTTCGACGACCAGGGCAAGCTGCTGGCCATCGCCCAAAAAGAAGCCCAGGCCATGAGCTTCAAGCCCTACCTGGTCATTCCCGAAAGCGAGCCCGGCAACTGAATCATTTTTTTTGCAACAGCCCTATAAACCGGAAGAAATGATCTTTAAAATTTCGTCGAGTGTAACCTTAAAAACGACGTCGGCGCGGATTGGCTGTACGGGACGATGAACTGGCAGCGGCCGCCGCGGTGATTCGACTTGCGCTCCAGGTGCCGCTGATAACGTTGTCGGTTGTCTGGTAACGTTTACAGGTCCCGCTCATCGTGTTTGCATCAGAAAAACTTCCTGAGGAAAAGAAGAGGGAAAAGGAAGAAGAGGGGCGTCCCTTGTCCCCTCCTGGTTTGTCATTGCAGCATCTGTGCTGACGATTGTAGTTTACCTGGTTCCCTACTCTAATTTCGGTTCTGAGCTCGATATCCAGACCGGTCAAATGAAAAGAATTTTCACTTCTTATCCCGATTCATTTCTGGATAAAGTTTCTTGGCGCATTCAGGGCACAGACTATGGCTGAAATCTGCTTCCGAATGCTGCATGATATAGACCTCGATCTGGTTCCAGTATCCCTTGTCATCACGAATTTTCTTGCAACTCGCGCAAATCGGCAGCAAGCCCTTGAGGCTCTTGATATTTGCAAATGCTTCACTCAGATCTGTGATTAATTTCTCTTTCTCCTTTTCTGTCTTCTTTCTTTCTGAAATCTCGATTTCGAGCCTGCTGTTCTTTTCCTGCAATTCTGTCGTGCTCTCATTCACAATCCGCTGAAGTCTCTTTTCACCCTTTTTCAAATGGTTGATTCTCATCCGATAGGTCGTAAATCCAAGAACGACAATTAAAAAACCTAGAAGCAAGTAAAACACTTTGGTTTGATAAAAATGGGGCTTGAGATAAAAGGAAAAGGAATCCCCGATCGTGTTCCAAACCCCATCGTTGTTGCAGGCTATGACCTTGAATTTATAGGAACCGGGCGGGATATTGGTATAGTAAGCTGTCCGGCGCTGTCCGGCATCGATCCAATCCGGGTCAAAACCTTCAAGTTGATATTTGAAAAGAACTTGGGCTGGAAGCACGAAACTCAATCCCGTATATTGAATTTCCAGATTTTTCTTCCCAGCAGGCAAATGGATGAATGGCTTTGGAGGATATCTTTTTCCATCGAGCACAACCTTTTCGATCTCAACTGGAGGGGAGATACGGTTTACTGGAATATGTTCAGGCTCAATGAGAACAACCCCACTGGTTGTTGGAAAACATAGCCTTCCCTTCCCGTAGACATAACCCGCCGGCTGTGCCGGGCCACTCCCTTCGGTGTACTTGATTCCCTCGCTCCGTCCAAATGCTATACAGGGAATTCGCTTGATTTTGCCAGTTGCAAACCTTGTTAAATCGCTTTTTTTCACTGAATAGATACCCTTGTTACTATTCATCCAGAGGTTGCCATTCTGATCCTCAAGGATTTGAAAGGCAAGGTCACTGTAAAGGCCATCGCTTGCGGTAAAATGTGAAAAACGGTTGTTTCGGAAACAGAGCAGACCCCCATCATTGGTTCCAAACCAGACAGCCCCCTCAGGATCAGGGTATATTGCCCAGACAGCGCTGTTGACCTTGAGCTCCTGCTTGCTGAAAAAATAGAATTTTCCATTTTTGAACCTTCCAATCCAGCCGCCAAAGGTTCCGATCCAGATGGTTCCTTCACGGTCTTCATTGATGGCATAAATATAATCGTCGATCAGGCCATTCTTGGTACTGTAATTAGTGATTTTTTTCCCCTGGATCACATCGATCCCGCCACCGTTGGTTCCAACCCAAATCCTCCCTTTCGAATCGGCAAAGACCACACGGACCACATCGTTGGCAAGACCATTACCTGTCGAAATCACCTCTAATTTCCCATTTTTTAAGCGGTGCAGTCCACCTCCATAAGTTCCGAACCAGATCGATTTATCCAGGCCCTGGCATATGGACCAGATACGGTTGTTTTTCAAACCATGTTGAAGGTCATAAGTAAAGAATCGGCCATTTGAAAATCGAACCAATCCCCCACCCACAGTTCCAATCCATAAGTTCCCATCCGCATCCCCGTAGACCGACCGAACCACATCAACTGGCAAACCATGACGGGAACTGTAAAGGATAAACTTGTCATCCTTCAACTGGGCTACTCCATTCTTGTATGTTCCAATCCACAGACTTCCTTCACGGTCTTCGCATATTGAGCAGATCTTATCCAGAATTACCGTTTTCAGGGCAATTGATGAGAACACCCCGTTATGCAGCCGGTTCAGGTCTCCATCCATAGTTCCAAGCCACAAGACACCGTGGCTGTCTTCAAACAATGCCCTGATATCATTGCTGGATAATCCATCTTCTTTGGAAAATATCTTCATGCGGTCATTTTTCATCAATACCAGACCATTGGATGTGGCAGCCCAAATCCCACCATCCCGCTTTCTGCACAATGACCAGACTTCACGGCCAGGGAACCCTCCTTTCTCAGTATATTGGATGAATTGTCCATCAATGAATCTGTTCAAACCACCGCCATTTGTTCCAATCCATAAATTGCCATTCATGTCATCCACAATGGAAGAAATATAATTATGGGACAATCCATCCCCAGATTTAAAACCTTGAAATTTCTCCTGATTAAGCCAGTTGAGTCCGCGTGTGGTACCCACCCATAAGATGCCTTTTTGATCCTGGAATATGGCAGAGATAAAATTGCTAAACAACCCGTCTTCTGTTGAATATCTCCTGAAATATCCTTTGGAATAAGAAATCAACCCGTCTGAAGTTCCGATCCACAGAATTTCTTTACGATCCAGAAAAATCGTATTGATCCCATTGGTTTTAATCTCAGGAGTGTTGGTCTTGTTAAAAATGTCAAATTTTATTCCGTCAAATCTGGTAAGGCCTTCATAGGTCCCAGCCCAGATGTATCCATCCTTGCTCTGAACCACTGACAGCACCGAACTCTGCGGTAATCCATTTTCAGTTGACCAGATGCTCAAGCTGTACTGGTCAATCTCCCTTCGTGGATCAAGGGCCAGCCCATTTGCTGGCAGAAACAGATAAACAGCCAAAAAGATCAGGGTGATGATTTCAAGCCTGTTAAATAATCCATCTCTATTCATTTTTTCCTAATCTCAATTAAATTATATTGCAACAAATCTATTCTGTCAATTTTATGTAACTGGCGTCACCCCATTTTTTGAAATCAAGCGGTGAAGCCCGGGCATTGATGGCAGCAGGTTTGGGATAGGTAATCGGCCACAGGGCGAGATGTTTCAGGATTCTGATGATTTCTTCCCGTTCTGCCTGTGCGTGGACGCACGCAGACAGTTCTATAAAAAAAGGCGCTTATCTTTATCCGCGCCCCGCATTTGGGACATTTCAAGGGATCGACCTCATATACGGAGATCTTTATCAATGACTATTTGGACAACAGACCGTTGAGACGCGCCCCCGATAAAGATCTATTTTAAAACAAATACTGCTGATACAGGATTGTGATCGCTGTTTTGGAAACCCAGGTCGTGCCCTGACACCCTCAGTATTTCGACATTGGCAGATACCAGAAAACCGTCTACAATAGCGACAAAACTTTTACCTTCCTGGTAGGCAAAAGCATTGTCTCTCACCGTAGGGACGGTTTTGTCCAATGCCCAGGCAAACCCTGGCGGTGTAAAATCTTCCGCTAGCGTCGCATACCAGCTGGGCCATGGCCATGCTGAATTAAAAAACTTTGGATCGCTACCCGGCAGTCCATGGTTCCAGTCAGCACCGACAATCACATGGTTGCCATTTTTAAATTCAGCGATTATCCGTTTCTTCAAGTATGCCAACTGCAGTTTCCTGATCCGGCCGCCTTTGTCATAGGCGGACAAATGAGCGTTGATCAGCAGCAATTCCTTTCCATCTTCCAGCTGCAGCCTGCTTTCTATGAAACATCTGTCCAGCTCGGCCAATTGCCGCGGCCATGGTTCACGGCCCGGAAACTGATACCTGGTCGCCGATGTCACATTATATCGGGAAAAGATCAGCAAGCCGCTGTATACCGAGCCCATTGGCCGGGTGAGCGGTACCGGCACCCATGGCACTTTATAGTTGACAGCAAAAATACTGGCGTAGCCGACAATTTTTTTTTGCAGATGATCCAATTCATTGACCTGATGGCTCCTTGAGGATCTGATGTCCACTTCCTGCAACACGATCAAATCCGGCTTTTCCTTGGACAAGAAATTTGTGATCTGATCCAGATTGGTCAGTGTCTGTTCAAGGCTTTTACAGCGGGACCGGGTTCCGCCATCCATAAAAAAGTCCTCAGCCGCGTCCAATCCGCAATAACCGACATTAAAGGTCAAAACAGATATCGGCATACCTTTTTTCAGTATTTCGGCCCTATTGTTCTGAATGTCCAGATTGGTCTCTGCCTCTGGTCTGAAGTCCGTGGCGCTCATGAACGCCAGGTAAGCCAGAACAAAAAGTGCCAACAAACCAATGAAGGCCAGCAGCACCTTGAATATCTTAGGCAGCATGGATCTCCCTCCCAGCTATCATCCGAACTTGCAGGTGAAAGTTGGATGAGTGTAATATATTGCTCAAAATACAGTTCTCTGTTATGATGGGCATTAACATGATGGAAACGTTCAGACAAAGGAAGAAACTTGTTTTTATACTTGAGACCTTGCACATCCTTTCCTCTTTTCCTGATAATAAAAATTGTCAACGCTACTGTCTTAATCTTTGGCTTATAGCTTTGCTTTCTTTTCATTTGTGGAAGTCCCAAAAGTAATTATTTCTTTCACACCGGCATTATATAAAGGGGCTCTTCTTGGGCATTTAAAACCTTCTTAACTGCCTCATCGGCAAAAGCACCAATGGCTACAGTTAAGATTAAAAAGTATCTCTTTGTTCTTCTCATCTTCATCGCCATCCTTGAATATCCAGATTGGTAAGGCCGGCTGCCTTTGCCCATCTTACCGCTTCCTTAAATTCTTCCTGGGTAATTCTACGGGATATCTCTGGATATTCAAATGCTTTATGTGTCGGCGTATATTGCTGCATAATGTTAAAATAGGTATCTTTGGGTAAATTTTGCGCTATCCATTCAATAATTTCCTTTGTTCCGGCAACCCTATTGGGCATAACTAGATGCCGGATCATCAGCCCTTTAAACATAAGGCCATCCTTAGCTGGTCTTGCTACGCCCACCTGATGTTGCATCTCTAAGATTGCCTGCTCTGTAATCTCTGGATAGGTCTCTGCTGCCGATAGATGTTTTGCTGCCATCTTACCATCCCCATACTTAAAATCAGGTAGATAAATATCGATTATTCCGTCAAACATCTTTATTATCTCCAGGCGTTCCAATCCACAGGTATTGTAGACAAGAGGTAGCCTCAGACCTTTGCCGGCGGCGATATCCACGGCAAGAAGAATGTGTGCAGAATAATGGGTTGGTGTAACCAAGTTAATATTATGGCAGCCCCTTTTTTGGAGGCTAAGCATCATCTGCGCCAATTCTTCAATACTTGTAAGCTTACCTTTACCTCCCTGGCTGATTTCCCAGTTTATACAAAAGACACATCTTAAGCCGCAATTACTGAAGAATATGGCTCCTGAGCCTCCTCTTCCTACAAGGGACCTCTCCTCTCCGAAATGGGGATGATATGATGCAACAAAAAGTTTGGAAGTTGCCTGACAGAATCCTTTTTTTCCAGCTAAACGGTTGAATCCACACATTCTGGGACAAAGCTTACAGCTTTCCATTATGTTCCAAAGTTCTTCTCCGCGTTTTTTCAACTCTCCGGTTCTGTGTAATTTTAGATAAGCTGGTTCATAATTCGGATCAATTTTTGCTGCCCTTTCAACAACAAGTCGCTCTTTCTTTTCATATTCAATAACGTCAGGAAGGGATGTCGATTTTTCATTTTTTTTGCACCCAGTGCAGAGAGATACAAAGGTTGGACTTAATCCTGATAGTGTGAAACATAGACATGATTGAATAAATTGTCTTCTTGATTGTTCCGTCACAGAATTTCCTCTTATCATCAATAGACTGTATATCTCAGTTTTTGCTCCATTTATTGTGTCTGCCATCTATAATCAAATGATACCAAGTCTGTTGAAAATGTCAAACAGGAGCCTCTCATGGGCAGTGAACAGTACCGGCAAAAGACGGAATTATAATGGTCTCACTTTTTTAGTCCAAAAAGTTGCAAATTTAAAGTGTACTCCTTAGAATGAAAAAGGAGGACAAATTGAGGCCAAGACAAGTTTATGATGAGCAATTCAAGGCCAAGGTGGCGCTGAAAGCTGGATAAAAATGGGGACACTTTATTCGCGGCTTCAAATGGTATTGACAAGCAATACCACCTCTGTTCACCCACTGAACATAATTCTCCTTTTTTTCATTAATACAAGCTTATTAAAATTTAAGGCTGGTCTTTCGATCAACTTTTACGAAGCGATAATCTCGTTGCTTATCATTTTTGCTTTGGGGCTCGCAGCATTTTTTGTTATTAAATGGATGATTAAAGACCGTATAAAATCATCTTTGATCTTGAGTTACACATTGTTTGTTACACTCTTTTTCAGAGATATAGTTGAAGTTCGTGCTTATGTCAAAATTACAAACGCAATCAGTCTATTTTCAACTTTTATTGGAGAATTGTTTTTTACTGTCGCATTAGTAATTATTTTATTATTTGCTTTAACTTTATGGCTATATAAAACTAAGCTGAAACTATTAAAACTGAATTCCTACTTAAACTTATTGACCACAATTTTTTTATTTATTGAAATTATTGGTTGCGGTTTTTTAGAAGTATCTGAAGTCGAGTTAAAAAACAAAATAGAATTAAAGCAGTCTTTGAATAATATAACAACTAACCCGGATATCTCACAAAAATAAAGGTGCATCGGCTGCGGAACCCTGATATAATAAGCTTTTGCGAGCAATATACAGGAGCAACCGATGCAGACAGAGTGTAACTCACAACCGATACTT
>Ga0180009_10005754_pt1 | contig 13192 bp, 16 predicted proteins | sample OS_PC_MetaG_FD_123537 | JGI IMG/M metagenome (GOLD analysis project Ga0180009, IMG submission 123537) | Groundwater microbial communities from the Aspo Hard Rock Laboratory (HRL) deep subsurface site, Sweden - OS_PC_MetaG | ecosystem: Environmental > Aquatic > Deep subsurface > Groundwater... | reverse complement strand
TTCGTTGCCGTCGCCGACGAGAGATTCGCCGACCATAACCTTGTTGATCTTGGCCATGATAGAAACTCCTCCCAGAGTTTGCTCAAGGGTTGAAAGTTCCGCCCGGAAAGGACGGTGCCCAAATAATGGGTTTCGGGCGAACTATCCCAGTTATCAGCGAACGGGAGCAAAGCCCCGATCCGGTTGCCAGATAGCAGCGCCGATGCGCCACGGCGTAAATAGCCCCAAGCTTCTGCCTAATACAAGAGTCTTAAATGCCGCTTGGTTCAGCAACCTGGGATGAAAGTGCCTCCGTGAACAATGTTGCAACGACGAAGTCGGCCGTTGTGCCCGGATTGAGCCCGCGCGCCTTGAGCAATGCGTCGAATTGCTCGAGTTCGCCGATAGCCTCAAGCCTAGTCACCGGCTGGCACAGGTTCAGTCTTCGCCGGGCTTCCTGGCGCACCTGTTCGGCCGTAGGTTGGCCGAACTTGCGCGCGATGTGGGTATCGGCAAAACGCGCAAGCAGGTTCATGTGCAGCGTCGTCACCGCGAGTTCGGGCGTCTCGGCGAGCTTGCGGGCCTGTTTCAAAAGCGGCAGCGCGAATTCGAAGATGTCGGCGTATCCGGTCACGTAGGCCAGCGCGATCCTGTCGCGTTTCGAGGCCAGCGCCATGGCCTTGACAAGCGGCATCGCCTCTGCGCTGCGCACGTCACCGCTCTCGGCTTCCCCGAGCCCGCCCGGATTGGCTTTGGCGATACCTGCGAAGGCGTCGGCGGCGTCGATCTCGTCGAGCCCGGAAAGCACGTTTCCAACTCGTTCAGCGAGGCTCGTTCCGGTGATCGCCTCGCCTGCGGCATAAGCGAGCGGCGCGCATAGCAGGATGATGCCGAGGTTTGTATTGCATTGCGCCGCCGCCAAACTGGCTTCGACGGCATCGCGGATACGCCTGCCGACGCGGGCGCCTTTTTGCGCAATGCCCGGCGCTGACGCGATTGCGGCCCGTTCGAAGTGCAGGACGTCCATGCCGTGGCCGGACGAATGATCGTGAACGTTGCCCGGCTTCAGCGCCCTGAGTTCGGCCCGGCAGGCGGCGAGGAAGGCGTCGCTGATGCGGCTCGCGGCAATCGGAAATCTCATCGCACCGACACGCCGTTCGCAGCCATCGTTGCCGTCACCGCGTCGAGAAAATCCTCTGCGAGCGCCACGGCGATATCGATCTCGCAGATCGACTGCAGCCCCTTCCAGGCGGGATTGGAATTGATCTCCAGCAGCATCAAGCGGCCTTCGGAATCGCGGATGAGATCGACACCGGCATAGTCGGCTCCGACCGCGCGCACCGCCGCCAGCGCCAATTGGCGGGCGTCTTCGTCGAGGTCGGCGGCCTGCGGCTGTGCGCCCTGGTGGATGTTTGTGATCCAGTGCGCACCCTGTCGCGCCATCGATCCGATGATGCGCCCGCCCGAGACGAACACGCGCCAGTCGGAGAACTCCTGTTGGCCGGGCGCACGCAAATATCGCTGAAGGTAGTAGACGCCCCCGACCTCGTCCTCTCCGGGGAGGTCTTCGAGCTTTTCGGCCTTTTTGACGCCATTGCCCTGCGAGCCGAACAGTGGCTTGGAGACCAGCGGCAACCGCCCCTCGGCATATGCGAGCGCGTTTGCATGGCCCTCGGCAGTTCGCGTGTCCGGCACCGGCAATCCGGCCTTCTGGAACAGGAACGTTGCCGTCGATTTGTCGACGCAGCGTTCGATGACGCGGGCTTCGTTCCACACCCTGACGCCGCTTGCCGAAAGCGCATGCAGGATGCCGAGCCGCAGCGTGATGGCTTCGAGCGCCCCCTTCGAGATCGAGCGCACGAAGACGCCGTCAGGCAGGCGCCCTTCGAACCCTGGGATATCGATTCCGCTTCGCAGGCGGGTGTCGAAAGCACAGGCCTTGAGCGTCGACGTGACGACCTGCGCGCCGCGCCGCTCCATCGCATCTTTCAGCCGCCGCGCATGCCAGTCGCCGCCGCCTTCCTCGATGAAGATGACGATGACCGGCGCACGCGTGAGCGGGGCTGCCAGCGCCTCAGGCGAAGCTGGCGTCGACGATGTCGGGGGCAAGTTTGCCAGCATGGAAGGAGGCGCCGGTTTCGAGGTTGGACACGGTGACGAGAGCTGGCGAGAACAGCATCGGGTCGATTTTGTAGAAGTCGCCTTCGACTTCCGCGAAGATCTCCGCGAACGGCTTGCCGTAGGCCGGCGATCCCGACGATGGCAGCTTCTCGGCGAGATCCTTGGCTGCCTCGTTGCTGCCGGTCACGAACAGTTGCACCCGCCCGCCGTAGATAATGCCGTCGTTGGTACGCCCCATCGCCTTGACGAAATCGGGGATGGGCGGGGCCAGCGGCGCGGTGCCGAAGCCGTCCTTTATGTTCTCGAGCGGGAAGTGCAGTTCGTGGGCCTTGTGCAGGGCGACTTCGAGAACGCGGGCGCCGATCTGCACGGTGCCGGCCAGGCTCCACGTCGGCGCGAACAGGATCGTCAGGTTCTTCGTCGGGACACCACAGGCGCCGGCGACCATGCGCGCCACGCTTGAGGGCGGCGCCTTGTCGCCTTCGATAACGAGGACGGCTTCGTCATGTCTGTCGGCATAGCCCAGTTCGCTGAACAGGTCTTCGACCCGCGACAAGGCCCGCGCCGGACCCGAGCCGAGCGCGAAGAAGCCTGACGCCTCCTCGGTGATCGTCCAGCCGGCGTACTGGCTGCCCAGGCACGAGATGACGGGATCGGTGGCATGCACGACGACGCTCAGCGGCCATTTCTCGATCGGCGAGGAGCCTGCGATCTGCACGCTGCCGAGGCCGCCCATGCAGATTTCGCCGAGCAGCCGGCCCAATTCCAGGCACCCCGGCACGGCGGCGCCGCAATCGATCTGGCGTTCGCCGCCGTCACCGATCGTCACTCTCGCGCGCAAGCCATCCGCCTGCGCCACGATCCTTTGAACGATGCGGCACGCGTTGGCATTCACGCTGAGGCCGGCTTTTGGCGCAGCTTGCATCCTGGCGCTCCCTGTCAGTTGTCTTGGTCGTTTTGGCTTCCGTATACCACGCCCGCGAGTTTTTCGAGCCGCTTTGCGCAAGTCGCCTGCGCCAGCTCCGCATTGTCGGCTTCGGCGTGAACCGTGGCGATTGGAGCGCCGGCCTCGATGCGCTGGCCGGCCGGCGGGACGTCGCTGACCCAGCCCGGCCAGTCCATTTCGCCCACTTCGACCGCGCCTTTATCGGCGTACAGATAGGCGCAAGCATGCGGCTTGGGTCGCCACTGGCGGGCCAGAATTTCGACCGCATCCTCGCCCCGGCAGGCCGAGATGTGCGCCTTGAAGAGCGTTCCGCCGGCATCGTCGAGGACGTCGAGGGACGCGCCGGGGCGCGGGTTCACCTCGAGCAATAGGGCTTCGCTGCCCGAGACGATGAAATCGAACGAAACGACGCCGACGAGTTGCAGCGGGTTGATCAGGGCAAGGCAGGTATCGATAAGGCGGGCTTCGAGATCGGCGTCGAGTTCGTCGGCGCTGACGATACCGCCGAAACGGTACGGCTCGCGCCCGCGCGGCGCGCACCACGACCGGGTGAAGGCGAACGCGGTGCCGCAAGCGCCTGTGATGGCAAAAGCGGAGAACGCCCCGCCTTCGACTTCCTTCTGGAAATAGCGGCGCGGCGCGGCGCTGGCCGCCTTGCCGCGGCCAAGCCTGCGGATATGGCGTCCGCCGCAGGCGCCGGCCCGCTTGGAAAGCCAGCCCGCTTGTGTGTCCTGCGGCGGCGCGAAGACCGTTGCGGGGTGCTCGATGCCAAGGTCGGCCAGGAGTGCGAAGAATGCTTTGGGATCGTTTGCTCGCGCCACCGTCTCGGCGGCGCATCCCATGAGCCGGTAGCGCTTCGCCAATTCTCCAACGAGCTTGGGGCTATCTTCGAAGCCCGGCCCGAGGATCAGGCCGATGGGGTCGCTGCCGGCCGCCTGCGCCATCTCGTCGAGTGCCCGCAGCAGTTCCGCCTTGCCGAATCCCTTGCGCAGCGCGCCCGCAATCGCCCGCGCGTCGCCGGCCAGCGCGCGCGTGTCGGCATCCCCGAACGCGTCGACGACGAGCGGCACGTAGCCTGCGCGCCGGGCGGAGGCGGCAAGCGCCCGCCCGGACAACGCGGCAATCAGGATCGGTTCGCCGCTCAAGCGACGAACGATCGCGCCAGCTTGAACGCGTCGCGGAAGTCGAGGTGGACGGGTTCGGTGGCGTTGATCATACGGGTGAACAGTCCGGCCTGCGTCTTGTACTTGATGTCGCCGATCGCGAGCGGCCCGACGCCGCTGGTTCTCGTGCAGCCTGGCAGGATCTCGCCTTTCATGAACAGGTCCATGCCTTCCACACCCGGCGGCGGCACGGCATTGACGTCGGCGGCGACGAGCAGGTTTTTCGCCGATTGCAGTTCGGCCGTGCTGAGGATCTGCACGCCGGCGGCGGCGGCGGCAAACACCACCTCAGCGTTCTTGACGATTTCAGCCTTCTGCTCTGGCGTTTCGCCGGGCACCGGTTCGAGGTCGACGCCAAAGCGTTCCTTGGCGGCCTCGGCGGTCTTGAAGACCCGCTCGACGCCGCGGTGCGCGACCATTTTGACTTTCGCCCCTTCGAGGGCGGCGATCACGGCGGAAGCAAAACCGACAACGCCGGTCGCGCCGAACACGGTCACGGTCGTGCCGTCGAGGCTGCGCGAATGCTTTTCCTTCAGAACTTTTTCGACGCATGCGACCATGCCGGCTGCCGTCGTGAACGAGCCGGCGGGGTCCGCGAACACCGAGAGCTGGAACGGCGGCACGAGGGCATCCTTGGCCGCCTTCATCATGTCGAGAGCCAGCAGCGCGTCCTTGCCGCCGATGAAGACTCCGGTGCGGATGCCGTAATCGGGGGGCCGCGAGAAGATCGCGTCCTGCACCAGCCCGGTGATCTCGGTGAGTTCGACGTTGATGTAGGGGATGATCACCTTGAACCCGGCATCCGCTGCCATGTTCACATCGAACGGGCTCATGTGCTTTTGCGGAGCGAACATATGCAGGATGGGGGTAGCTTGGCTCATCGGGCTCTCCTTGGCGTCGTTATCTTGATTTGCGAAGCGCGCGGGCGCCCCGATTCAGCGCCGGTTATAAGTTGAGCGTATCGCCGCTGACCAGAGCGTTCCCGCACGAAAGTCGAAATGGTCGCGTCGGCGCTATCCGATCGGGTAGTTGGACGGAGCGCTCCGCCTCGCGCCGCTGATCACCCCGGTAATGCACCCCCCTAAAGCTTTGCTGCGGGGGATCGTACAGTCAGATCGGATGTTGCTCCAGGTTCTCGACCTTCGCGCCGTGGTTGCGCCCGCGTGCAGCAACCAGCGACAGCCCCTTGGCCTTCGCGCCGGCATCGAGTGCGACGAGAATTTCGCGCGCCTTGGCCGATGAAGGCACGAACGCGAAGCCCGTCGGCCCCCATGAGCTCTGCCCGATGCCGACGGCCCCTAGCGAGGCCATCTGCCGCACCAGTTCCGCGACCTCAGGGCTCGACCAGATGCCGCCGCCCTGCTCGCTGGCGAAATACTGGCCGTTGATCCGCTGGACTTCGGAAACGGCCTGCCCGAACGCTTCGATATCGGTTTCGGCCAGTGCCGGCAGGAGCTGCATAAGCGTCGTTCTGCACAACTCGGCGCTGACATCTTCGCGCATCGGCTCGAGGTTTTCGAACGCCTCGACTTCGCGCCGGCCATGCACGCCCATGTTTCTGGGATCAAGCACCAGAAGCACCCGCCAGGCGGACGGGAATGCGGCTCGCGCGACGACGGGAGGGGCCCTGTCCCGCGCACCCCTGCCACCGTCGACAACGAACCCGCCGCGTTCGAAAGCCGCCATGCCGATCGCCGAGCGGGCGCCACGGTTCTGCATCTCGCCGAGCGAACGCAGTTCCGTTTCCAGGCCTTCGAGCGCCGCCAGCGCGGCGCCGACAGCCATGGCGAGCTGCGTCCCCGAACCAAGCCCGGCGTGGGCTGGAATCGTCTCCGAAACGCTCAGCCGGTAGTTGCGATCAAGCTTGAGAAGCGCCTTGAAACGCTCCAGGGCTCGCTGGGCGCGTGCCTCTTCGGGGCCAGCGACGGCGTCGGCCTCGCACCGCTCCAGCGTCAATTCGGTCGAGGGTTGGTCGATGGCAAGGCCGAGCGAGCCGAATTTGCGCCCAAGACTACCGTTGAGGTCGAGGAACCCAAGATGCAGCCGCGCCGGCGCGGAAATCCGCACGGTCGCGCTCCGCGCCTCGGGCGCGTGCGGGCTCGCTGCTGACCTGTCGGAACTCAAGGGCGTTTGCCTCTGTGCTGTTGTAGCGTAGGTTGTTGCAAGACACGCCGCCAACTGTTCAACAATCGGGCTGAGAGAGCAATATGAGCGAACGCGAAAAACCGCTTGCCGAAGCTGAAGTCAATGCCTGGCTTGCCGCCAACCTGCCGAAATGGAAGCTGGAGGACGGCTGGGTTCGTCGCACCTACAAGACGGCGAGCTGGAAAAGCACGCTGATGGTCATCAACACTGTCGGCCATCTTGCCGAAGCCGCCTGGCATCATCCCGACCTCACAGCTTCCTATGCCTGGGTCGAGGTCCGCCTGACCACCCACTCGGCCAAGGGCATCACCATGAAGGACCTTGAGCTTGCCCGCAAGATCGAGGAAGTCGTCGGCTGGCAGCCGGGGGCCGAGGGCGGCGCGTTGGAAGGTACGCCGCACGGCGACCAGCGCTTCTCCTACATCAAGTACGATTGATCTGATCCCCATCCGGAGCCGCTTCTTGGACAAAAGAGACGAGCCGCTGGTCGACGCCGTCGTCGCCCTCGGCTCCAATATCGGCGACAAGGTCGCCAACATTGAACGCGCAGTAGGACTGTTGACGGGCAAAAGCGACATCGCCCTGACCGCGCGGTCGCGGATTTACCGGACCCCGCCGTGGGGCAACACCGACCAGGACTGGTTTGTGAACGCCTGTGTCGGCGTCCGCACCAGCCTCGATCCGCACGCCCTCCTCGCCCGCTGCCTTTCCGTCGAGGAAATGATGGGCCGCCGGCGCGCGGAAAAATGGGGCCCGCGCATTATCGACCTCGACGTTCTGGTCTATGGCGATGTGGAACTTGCCGACGACGTGCTGACGCTGCCCCATCCTCACATCACCAAGCGCGCGTTCGTCCTTGCGCCGATGGCCGATATCGTGCCGGACCTGGTGCTTGAGGGGCGCTCGGTTGCGGAGTGGCTGTCGATACAGGACCTGCAAGGCATCGAGCCCGTCGAATAGCCGCGTCAAAAAGTGAACGCCGCGCCCAGGTGACCGGGCGCGGCGTCGAATAAGCGGGCAGGGCTGACTGCCAAGACTTACTTCTTCGTCGACAGATAAGCGACGATGTCCGCGAGATCCTCGGCTTTCTTGAGGCCGGCAAAAATCATCTTGTTGCCGGGGATCTTGGCTTTCGGATCTGCAAGATATTCCTTGAGCGTGGCTTCGTCCCAGGTCAGGCCGGAGTTCTTCATAGCATCGGAGTACTTGAAATCTTCAACCGCACCGGCTTTGCGGCCGACGATGCCGACCAGGTGCGGACCGACCTTGTTCTTGGCTTCGTCAGCGGTGTGGCAGGCCTTGCACTTGCGGAAAACCTTTTCGCCTGCGGCGGCATCGCCTTCGGCAGCGGCCAGAGTTGGAACGGCGGCGATCATTGCGACGGCAAGAAGTGTTCTGAACATGATTAAGACGTTCTCCCTCACGGTTAGCACGGATTTTGTTTGCGGGCACATGCGAATAACATGTTCAACCATGATTATGGCAAGCCCTTTGTGAACCCTGCGTGAACTCGGCGCACCTGGACGATCAGCGGCTTCCACCAATCGTTGAAAGTGAAACGCCACTTCGCCCGACCCAGTTCGCCCGATACGGGATTTTCTACCGGCCAGCACACACTACGCTGATTGACGACCGTCCCGGCCACCTTGGCAGCCATTTTTCTCCGGTCATTCCGTTGCGGCAGTCGCTGCCGCGCCCATGCGCCGGTAGATGAACTCGGGTATGTCGGTCGTATGGGATTCTTCCGTCGCCTTGGCGGCCCATTCCTCATGCAGCGGCGACAGCGAGCAGGCCGGGTCCGTGTTGGCTGCATCCCCCGTCAGCGCGAAGGCCTGGCATCGGCATCCGCCGAAGTCGATTTCCTTGCGCGGGCAGGACCTGCAAGGCTCCTTCATCCAATCGGTGCCGCGATATTTCTCGAAAGCCTGACCGTTGAGCCAGATATCGGCAAGCGCGCGGTCGCGGACGTTGTCGAATTCGAGACCGGGCAGCGACTCGGCGGCGTGGCAAGGCAGCACCTTGCCGGATGGTGTGACGTTGATGATGCCGCGGCCCCAGCCGCCCATGCAGGGCTTGGGATACTTCGCATAGTAGTCCGGCACGACGAAATCGATGACGAGGATGCCTTTCAGCCTCTCCTTCGCCTCGTTGACGATCTCGGCCGTTTTCATGAACGCTTCCCGCGTCGGCATCAATGCCGCGCGGTTCTTCAGCGCCCAGGCATAATACTGGATGTGCGCCACTTCGAGCCGCCCTGCGCCGACTTTCACCGAGTAGTCGATGATCGCCGGCAGGTTGTCGATGTTCTGGCGGTGCAATGGAGCGTTGATGGTGAGCGGCATGTCGAGTTCTTTGACCCACTTTGCCACGTCGTTCTTCTTGTCCATGCCGCCCTTGTAGGCGGCGATCCGGTCGGCATTCTCTGGATCGACGTCCTGGATCGACAGCTGCACATGGTCGAGACCGAGGTCGCGCAACTTTTCGAGCCTCTCCCGCTTCAACAGCACGCCTGCCGTGATGAGGTTTGTGTAGAGGCCGGACCTGGCGGCTTCCTCGACGATATCTTCCAGGTCGCGCCGTGCCGTCGGCTCGCCGCCCGACAGGTGGATCTGCAGTATCCCGAGCTGACCGGCCTCGCGCATGACGCGCTTCCAGTCTTCGGTCGACAGTTCGGTGTTGGCCCGCTCCAGATCGACAGGATTGGAGCAATACGGGCACTGCAACGGACAGCGGTGCGTCAATTCTGCCAGCAGGCCAACCGGTGCGCGTGCGCAGGATGTATCCACTTCGGCGACGAACTCGCCGGTTTTCGTTTCTTTGACGGTGCTTTCGCTCATGATTTCAGAACTCCCTTGTCTGCGAGGTCCTGCAGCATCTCGATGACGTCGGCGGTGATGACGTCGACCGGCGCCTGATACTGCTCGGCGAGCAGGGTGGAGATGGCGCCGACGGTGCGTTCGCCGTCGCACAGCTTGAGGACCTCGACGGAGGTTTCGTCAGGTTCGAAGACCCGTTCGGGGGCAAGGATGATCCATCGCCCGCGGCCGGCATCGTGCCGCAGCTTGATGTGGCGCGGCAGTCTGAGGATGCTGTCAGCGCTGACGATGAGCCGGGTCGGCGTACCTGGTTCAGACATTCGTTTCACCCGGCCTGAACGCCCCCGGTGGAATGTGACCCTCGACATACGCATTGTAGAGGGCGTCGAGCTGCACCCAGAGAACGTCACACTTGAAGCGGACCGCGGCGATGCAGGCCTCCTGTTCGTCGCGGTTCCTGGCGTGCTGCTTGATGTATTCGAGCGCGAAATCGGCATCCCTCGGCGCCTGGTTCAGTCGCCGCTTGAAGTAGGCCATCACGGTCTCGTCGATGAAGTCGTAATTCTCGAGCATGCCGGAGATGCGTTCCTTGTGGATCTTCGGCGCGAACAGTTCGGTCAGCGAGGAAGCGACCGCGACCACGAGTGGCTCTTCGCGGACGAACCGCACATAGGCTTCGACGGCAAATCGCGTCGCCGGCAACGCCCCGCGCATGCTCATCACGTAGTCACGCTCGAGGCCGAGGCCATCCGTCAGCACGAGCCAGCGCTCGATTCCGCCTGGTTCGTCTCCGAACCCGTCATGATCGATGATGCGGTGCATCCACTCCCGGCGCAACGCCACATCGTGTACCCGCGACATCAGCGCGGCATCCTTGCGCGGTACGGCGGACTGGTAGCAGTAGCGGTTGAGCGCCCAGGCCTGCACCTGCTCCTTTTTGAGCTTGCCCCCGTGCAGCAGCTTATGGAACGGGTGCTTGTCATGATATCGCTCGGCGCCGACGGCGCGTATCGCGGCTTCGAACTCATCGCGGCTCATCATTTCAACGGGAACATCGTTCCTGGCGATGCTTGCGTAGCTCATAGGCGGATCTCCATTCCATCGTAGCCGACTTCCCATCCGGCCTTCTCGACGGCCTTGCGTTCGGGCGAGTTGTCGTCGAGCGCCGGGTTTGAATTGTTGATATGGACGAAAATCTTGCGCGCGACGTCGAGGCTTTCGATGGCGGCAACCGAACCATCCGTTCCCGACATCGAGATATGCCCCATGCGCGCGCCGGTCTTAGGCATAAGCCCCTGCACGACCATTTCGTCGTCGGTATAGAGCGTGCCGTCGAACATCACGAGATCGGCGCCCTTGAGCCGTTCGGCGAGTGGTGCGTCGACCGCGGCACAGCCGGGGATGTAATAGAATGATTTTCCGTTGGCGGTGTCGGTGACCTTCAGCCCGATCGTATCGCCCTTCTCGGTACCGAACGACTGTCCCTTGGACGCGTCCTCGAGATAGAGCGCCACTTTTCCAGGAACGTCGAAGGCTTCGACCGTCAGCCCGATATCCGCGCCGGCTCCCGAAAGCGGCGTCGGTTGCTCCATCTCCAGCGTGATCCGCGAGACTTTTTCAGGGTTGAGCACGTTGAACACGGAGTTCGCGTTGACCGTTGCCATCACCCGCTCGGAGGCGTAGAGCGAGAACGGCTGGCCTTCGCGCAGGTTGATCAGCCCGATGATGTGGTCGACATCGCCATTCGTCAGGACGACCGCCTTGATCGGACTGTTGCGCAGCGGGCCATCCGCGGCCGGCCAGAGTTCGGGAGTGTCGTTGATTTGCTGGCGCAGGTCCGGCGAAGCATTCAGCAGCACCCAGTCCCGGCCGTTGCTGCAGACCGCCAGCGACGACTGCGTCCGCGGCTTCAGACCGGGATCGCCTTTGCGCACGCGCGCGCTCATCCGGCCATTGCAGTTCCACTGCGGAAAGCCACCGCCTGCGGCAGCGCCCAGCACTTTGATCAGCATGAGATTTTCGAGTTCGCTAGCGCCGCAGGAAAGGCCCGGGCGCGTGAGGCCTGACACTGGCCTGCCAAGTGTCAGAAAAACGAAACAGGCCTAAAACAAAGACGGTGGCCGAGTGCTCGACCACCGCCCCGGCATGCATGGCATGCGTCGGTCGATCACATCGATCAGATGATGTCGATTTCGGCCGGCAGATAGCTGGTGACTTCGAGGCCGACTTCCTGCTCGCGAACCTGCGGCTTGCTCCAAACTTTCATAGTGCTCTCCTTGGTTATCGATCTACGTGTTGAACGGCGCCCGCCAGTACGAACCCGGATACGGCTGCGATGAGCCGGAACGCCTCAACATGGACAGCATTAAGCACTTTGATTGCAGACTTTCAACCGATTTGGAGAAGTTCTGGAAGAAATCCGGAAGCAATTCTTCTGATAATCGTCATTAGTTTTGCAATGTGTAACGATATAACAGTTAAATACAGTGGAACCGCTTGCTGTAATACTATTCCTGTTACGTTATTACTTTTCCCCGAGCGGTGAAGGAAAGCTGGCCACGTTCCAAGCACCAGACTTCGCCGGTTGCCGCCAAGGCCCGCGCGAACGTACGACACCCTCCCCTGACCAGCCCAACACCGGCCTCACCAATTGCCCGTATTGGCCATCGACGCCCATGGTTCGCGCGGCTCCAGCGCGCTGCCGTTCTGCAGCAGCTCGATCGAGATGCCGTCCGGCGATTTGACGAAGGCCATGCGTCCATCGCGCGGCGGCCGGTTGATGGTGACGCCCTTGTCCGCGATATCCTGGCAGGTGGCATAGATGTCGTCGACCTCGAAGGCGAGATGGCCGAAGTTGCGCCCGCCCGTATATGTTTCGGGGTCCCAGTTGTGGGTCAGCTCCAAGAGCGGCGCTTTTTCGTCGGCGGCCCGGCGCCGGTCTGCGGGGGCCGCCAGGAAGATCAGCGTGAAGCGTCCCGCCTCGTTATCCACACGCCGCATTTCGCGCATGCCAAGGGCTCCACAGTAGAACTTCAGACTTTCATCCACATCCGCGATACGGACCATTGTGTGCAGATAACGCATGTGCTTTATTTCCTCTTCAGTTGACGTGCCGCAGAGGTCGCGCGGCGCGTTGACCCGGTCGGTTTGCCGCCCGGATGCCACAATTGATTGCTTAGCGTACCGCGAACAAGGGTGGCAGTGCCAACGCCGTTCGCGGTGAAGGTGTCGGGCCCACTGCGCACGATTTTCGTTGTATTCCCCGACGACCGCTGCAACCGGGATCGAGCGCTGCCTCTGCGCAGTGATGAATTGGGAAATGACGGCACGAGCTCCGGCGTTTGCCGCCCGGCATGATGATCGCGCCATTCATTTTCGGGCAAAATGACGCAACGTTTGTGCTCGTGTCGGCCTCCGGCAATTTGCTTGCCGCAGAATCTCCTTGACCGAATTGAAATTATTTCGCGGATAACACCTCTAATCGGATCGCAAATCGTCCGTGTTATTCGGCATCGAGCGCGTTTCTGCAGGTACGGTATTACTGCGGCACTGATTCGCAAGTTTTGCCGCAATGGCGAATCGTCACGGTCCCCAATTACCCGGCAATTCTGCAAATCGGACGTTTCAGCCCCGCTGTTATGCACTTCATTCGTGTAAAAAACATGTTTAAAAACAATTAGTTGAAGCGTTCGCACGCGACTATGGACAGAAATTTTTTTTTTTAATAAATGCCCCCTTGTTCACTCCCGTAACTTCTGTTTATGGTTTACAGGCTTTCGCAGCGACGGTACGGGAGAGGGCTTCTAATCGGCCGCCGCTACCGAAGGCACCATTCGCAAAGTTATGTAGTCAACTGTAGCCAGTATCGCGGGGGTACGCATGGCTGATGATTCTAATATTCTATCTGACTTCGATTTGACGGAGTTGACCAGCGAACAAACGCTGGAAAATCTCCAGAAAGCCGGACTAGAGGTTTTCGAGGTCGCTGGACAAATCAAATGGTTCGACGCTTCAAAGGGTTA
>Ga0180009_10005753_pt1 | contig 13193 bp, 13 predicted proteins | sample OS_PC_MetaG_FD_123537 | JGI IMG/M metagenome (GOLD analysis project Ga0180009, IMG submission 123537) | Groundwater microbial communities from the Aspo Hard Rock Laboratory (HRL) deep subsurface site, Sweden - OS_PC_MetaG | ecosystem: Environmental > Aquatic > Deep subsurface > Groundwater... | reverse complement strand
TGGTTTCTCCCGTCCTTCCGCATAATCCTCCAGGAATCCCGCCAGTTAAACCTCAAGATGAAGGAGGCTATTACTATAATAAATCCGGTAATCCTTGCCGGTATCCAATTAAGGACATCGTCCATCTTTGCGGAAAAACAGCCGATGTCCATGTACTTAGCTTCTTTATATCCTACCATGGAGTCGAGGGTATTGACTGCCTTATAGGTCATGGCGAGAGGGAGACCGCCAACGGCCAAATAGAACATTGGAGCCACAATACCGTCCGACAGGTTTTCTGACACCGTCTCAATAACAGCACGCAGGATCCCAGCCTCATCAAGATTGGCGGTATCCCTCCCCACAATCATGGAAAGTCCCTTTCTTGCCGCTTCCATATCCCCGCGTGTAAGGGCGTCTATAACAACCCTGCTTTCCTCATAGAGAGATCGGGTAGCGAGGGTAAGGGAGGCAAGCAGAGCGGTTACGATCATACCGACTATGGCACCGATAAAGAAAGAGGCCTCTGTTATCCCATAGGTTATGAAAAAAGTGGGGATAACGACCGAAAACCACAGAACTATTCCTCCTTTCTTCTCCGAGGCATGGGTGGTGTGGGCACGTATCTTCCCCTCGACGAACCTCGTCCACCTTCCGATAATGGCCACAGGATGAGGGAACCAGCGAGGATCGCCAACGACGATGTCAATGATGTAAGCGCCAATAAAGACTTCTGCTGTCATCGTTTTATGTCAAGACCTTTCATCTCAGACCTGCAATCCTGTATTGCTGGTTCAATCTGCAAGATTGAACCAGCGGTGGGGTCTCGCACGGCGCGTTCCTACAGTCTAAAAGCCTACAGTCTATCTACCTGAGTAGTTACCCTTCCATAAGCTTGAGTATCCCATTTACTACAGCAACTGCTACAGGGCTCCCCCCCTTTCTGCCGAGGCTGGTGATGAACGGATATGTTTTTTTTGCCAGGGCTTCCTTTGATTCCTCTGCATTTACAAAGCCGACAGGCGCCCCTATTACAAGGTCAGGCTTGAATCTCCCTTCGTCTATAAGCTCCATCGTCTTTAAGAGGGCTGTTGGGGCATTGCCGATAGCGACGATGCCTATCTTCTCATTAATGGCCTTCTCTATGGCTGTCTCGGCCCTTGTCTTTCCCTCTTCCATGGCTTGGTCTCCAACTTCAGAGATCGTGGAAATGATACTCCCTCCCCATCTTTCCAAAAGTCTCCTGTTTATTCCTGCAGCCACCATATTCACATCCACAAGTATGTTTTTACCACCCTTTAATGCCCTGATGCCCGCTTTTATAGCTTCAGGGTGAAACCTGAGATTGTCCTCGAAATCGAAGTCCCCGGTGGCATGGATGACGCGCATCACAATGGGAAGTTCCTGCTCCTGGAACGTTTTCTTTTTCATCAGGGAGGCAATAATTTCAAAACTTCTTTTTTCGATCTCGCTTCCTTTAGCCATCCTAATCTCCTCTTCAACACAACCTGGTAGAGCGTTTCATAAATAATGTGACAGGCGAGACGCCTGTCCTGCTGTATTAATTTGCAAGCATCAACAGGGATCAGAGCATCAACAGGGGTCAGGGGTCGGAGATCAGTGCCTGGCTTTCCCTGACCCCTGACCCCCGACCCCTGAACCTTGAACCCCTTCCTACATGGTGTATCCCCTCGGTGTTACCAAAAGGCCCTGCCATACAAAGGTCTTGCTGTTACCGATTATTACTGTGCTCTGCATGTCTATATTATTGCTTAGCATCTTACTTAACGTGGTAATCGTTATCGTCTCATCCGCTCTTGTGGCATGTCTGACAATCCCCACAGGGGTATTGCCATGCCGGTATTTAAGGACTATATTCCTTGCCTCTGCAATCTGTTCTGTCCTTGCCTTACTCTTTGGATTATAAAGCACGATAACAAAATCGGCCGCTGATGCAGCCTCAAGCCTCTTCTCAATGACTTCCCGTGGGGTCAGAAGATCACTCAGGCTTATGGATGCAAAATCATGCATAAGGGGCGCCCCAAGCCTTGAGGCACAGGCGTTTAAGGCGGCTATGCCTGGGATGACCTCAACTGATAGTCGTGACTCGTGACTTGTAAGTCCAGAGTCATTTGATTTCTGAATGTTTTGACCCCTGACCCCTGACCCCTGATCCCTGACTTTTAACATCTCAAATACCAGACCGGCCATTCCATATATCCCGGGGTCGCCACCGCTTATCAAAGCCACAATTTTTCCTGATGCGGCTATCCCTATCGCCCTTGCGCACCTATCCCTCTCCTGCCTCATCCCCGAAGAGACAACCTCTTTCCCAACGAGCAGGGATTCTATCAGATCGAGGTACGTCTTATATCCTATAACCACCCCTGCCGAATCAATGGCGCCTTTTGCCTTATACGTAAGGTGTTCCAATCCTCCGGGGCCTATTCCAATAATGAAAAGCTTGCCGCTGCTAATGTCACATTCCCCCTTTTCTGCTTTGGGATTAGAAGAGAAGACCGGGCCGATAAGATAGCGGCCGGCTCTGCCACCGCCTGCGCGCCTATGGCCCTCATGGACGCCTCAGAGCCATTTATCCCTTTGACCCTGTTGATTTTTTCTGTAGAAAAAAACTCGATATTCAGACCATACCTTTCTGCAAAAGAGAGAAGGCCTGCCTCATCCTTCTTTTTATCAACGGTGGCTACGTTTCTGATAGAGTTGGGGGAGAAGCCCCGCTCTCCAAAGACATCCTTTACAACCTCATCTATCTCTTCCGCCCTTGTTCCCCTATTACATCCTATGCCGAGGACGAGATTCCTGGGCCTGAGATATAAGGCAGGGAAAGACATGATCCTGTTGGTTATTATAAGCTGGGCTTCTTCTGGAGCCTTCACAAGGACAAACTCCTCGGGCAGTTCTTTGGGAAGACCATCGGCAAAGACCTTTATGTTTTCCCCGTTTACGATCCGGGCACTGAGTCTTTTCAGCCTCTCCCAGTCCTCAACATAGAGGTCCCTCTCCAAGGCCCAGAGGTCAAGGGCAGGCCTCTCATTTACATCAGAGGCAGTGGTGATCACTGCCTGACCACCGAGGAAATCCGCCACCTTCTTTGCCAGTCTGTTGGCTCCCCCCATATGTCCACTCAAAAGACTTATGGCAAATTTGCCCTTCTCATCAAGGACCACAACCGCAGGGTCTGCCTTTTTGTCTTTAATAAGGGGCGCTATTGTCCTTACTACAATGCCCGTAGCCATGATGAACACGAGGGCATTGCGCTCAGACCAGATCTTTTCTATAAGTCCCGGCAAGGATGAGAACCTTTCAGTGTTTGAGAGCTCAGGGGCTAAGGGTTCGTAGAGATATAATCTCACATCCGGCAGGAGGCGAACAAGTTTCATGGCCAGATCAACACCGCCTCTGGTGAGGCATATTATGGCAACCCCTGAACCATAACCCCTGAACCCCGACCCCTGAACCCTGACCCCTGAACTATCCTCTGTACCCATGGGTGAACCCTTTGTCATAAAGCCTTGATGCCCTTTTTAATCCTCGCATAAAATCGCCTACAGCTATTACGGCTGTCTTCTCTATACCGGCCTCTTTAACCTTTTCAGTTATGTCTTTCAATGTCCCTCTGATTATCCTCTCCTCCGGCCATGTTACCTTCTCAACCACTGCTACAGGTGTATCCTCAGGATAGCCGTGGAGAAGCTCCGAGACCACCTCATCCATCATCCCCACACTGAGGAATATGAGCATGCTCGCCCTTATCTCAGATAACCTTCCCAGGGCCTCTTTCTCCGGCACGGGGGTCCTGCCGGGAAGCCTTGTGATGATCAGGGTCTGGGTTACTTCCGGCAGGGTGAACTCCTCCTTCAGGGCTGCCGCTACAGCCATGGCAGAGCTTACCCCCGGGATGATTTCATAGGGGATGCCGAGACTATCGAGCTTTGCCATCTGTTCTTTTATGGCGCCGTATATACTTGGATCTCCCGAATGGAGACGAACGACCTTCTTGCCTTCTTCCACCTTCCCGCTTATTATCCCTATGATCTCATCAAGGTTGAGTTTCGATGAATCGAAGAATTCCGCCTCCAGTCCCTGGAGAATATCAGGATGGACAAGGCTCCCCGCATAGATCACCACATCCGCTTCCTTAAGAAGCTTTTTCCCCTTTATCGTCAGAAGATCCGGATCCCCAGGTCCTGCCCCTACAATAGATACCTTTCCTGTCATCTTTCCCAAAACACCTATGCCTCCCTCCCCTTTTCTCCCACCACGATGAAGATCGGATTCAAAGCCTTTAAATGCCTCTTTCCCCCCAGCCTCTTTGTCCGGGCGATAGAGACCTCCAAAACCTCGATAGCAAATCCATTTCCTTCGAGGAGTTTGATACCTGAGGTGAGCGTTTCGATCGTTGCGGCGTTCAGGACGACCCTGCCTCCCGGAAGAAGCCCTCTTACGACCGTCTCGATTATCCCTTCAAGCCTCCCCCCGCTTCCTCCGATAAAGATTCTGTCAGGCCTTGGAAGACCAGACAATGCCTCCGGCGCCTCTCCCTGGACAATCTCTATATTATACGCAAGAAACCTCCTCTTATTTTCAGATATATTGAATATCTGCCCCTTATCTCTCTCAATGGCATATATCTTCAATCCGGGGATCAGCCTCGCCGCTTCCATTGCCACCGAACCACTTCCTGAACCGATGTCCCACAGGACACCTTTTTGGGGGAGACGGAGTTTGTGTATTGCAATAGCCCTCACCTCATCCTTGGTGATGAGCCCCTGGCCATGAATTATCTCCGCTTCTGAAAGCCCAAAGAGAGCAGGAAAAGGGTCCTTCACGGAGGGCTTCTTAAGTATCATCAGATTGGGATCGGCAAATTCCCCTTTGCATATCTCGCTCATTCTGCCCTGGGTTATCCTTTCTCCTTCCATTCCCAACCTCTCACAGACAAAGGCCTCATAATCAAGCCCTGTCCCAAGAAGGGTCTTCGCGATATTTTCCGGGGTATTTTCCCTGTCGGTCAATATACACACCTTGTCCCTTCTTTTCACTTCTTCTATAGCGCCTTCCATAGCCCTTCCATGCAGGCTGATGAAATAGGCATCGTCCCAGGGTTCTTTTATCTTTGCAAAGGCAAGCTGCATACTTGATAAGGCAGGAATGAACTCAATAGCTTCCTTCCCAAACTCCTCAAGAAGCCTTCTGCCTATGCCGAAGAACAGGGGGTCGCCGCTGGCAAGGACAACCATCCGCTTCCTTCCCATATTCTCTTTTATAAAATTCAACGCCTCCTCCAGGGGAGATATGGGAAAAACACCCTGAACCCTGAACCCCGAACCCTGAACCCTTTCTATATGTCTCTTCGAGGCAATAACCACATCACGTGAAGAGATGATCTCCCTTGCCTCTTCACCAGGACACCTCGGGCCTATCCCTATTACATAGAGTTTATTCATTACTTTCTGAGCCTTCCGGCCGCCTCAAGATATATGTATCCATAAGCCAGCCTTTTTTCTTTTTAGCCTCGATTCTTATCCTTTTAAGATCCTCGATTATATCTCTTAGCTTTCCGGAAAGCAGGATTTCATCCTCAGTCCCCAGATATCCACCCCAATAGATACCAATATCGGTATCCTCGAAGCGTTTAAAAGTAGCACGGGAATCCAGTAATACCACCGTATTTATCACCTCGTCAGTCTCGCATTCTTTCAGTTTTCTCGCTGTGGTAATCACAATTGGTTCCCCGATACGGTTTAAAGGGATCTTATGCCTTGCAGCCAGGAGCTGAACGCTGGTTATTCCTGGTATCACCTCATACTCAAAATCTATTACTCCTCTTTTAAGGATGTGTTGCAGCATTTCCAGATGGCCGTCATATAAAGAAGGGTCGCCCCAAATAAGAAGAGCGCCGTTTTCTCCCTCCTCCATCTCGTTTTTGATCAGGCTGGCAACAACTTCTGCCACTTCCTCTCGCCATGCCTTGACTTCCTCTACATAGTTGCCACCCTTTTTACGTTTAGGAATCTTTGCAGTCACAACCCTGTGTGCCCTGCCATCCAGATATCTTTTTAATATCTCCTTTCTCGTCTTAACAGGGTCCTCATATCCCTTCTGTCCTCCCTTTTCAAGAAGGAAGAATACATCCGCTTTTTTCATTGTGTTTATCGCCTGGACAGTAAGATAATCAGGATTGCCAGGCCCAATCCCAATAAGATATATTTTCTTCATTCTTCATCCTTCACCACCTTTCATTTCCGTTACTCCGATTATCCCAAGATGGTTCTCGTTCTTTGTCTGTGTTCCGTGTTCTGTATTCTGTCTTCTGCATTTCAATACTCTGTGCCTTTTCTTGCCTTTACGCCCTTTTTGAAATAATGCTTTATTTCCATCATTTCTGTCACAAGATACGCCCTTTCTATAATTCTTTCATCGGCATATCTGCCTGTGAGAACTATCTCCATATTTGAAGGTTTTGCATTTAATAAATCCATAATGTCTTCAACATTTAACAGCTTATAATGAGCTGCAAGATTTATCTCATCGAGTATTACCATGTCATATGTTTTCGACGCAATTATATTTTTTACTTCTTCGAGTCCTTTTTTTGCTGAATCAATCCGATCTTTTGTGGGCTTTTCCCTTTTTAAAAATCCGGTTCCATACTGTTTGACGGTAATAAGGTCACTAAACCTTTCCATCGCCTTATGCTCGCTGCATTTCCTCTTTTTTATGAACTGAGCGATGAACACTTTAAGCCCGGCACCTGCTGCCCTAAGCGCAAGACCCAATGCAGCAGTGGTCTTACCTTTACCATTGCCAGTGTAAACCTGTATATATCCTCTACGCATATAACCTTGCGATTTCCCTTCTTGCCTCACCGATGGTGAGGGGAATTTTTTCAAATGGAATATTATCTTCGTGTTTTAATCTGTAAATCAGTTCCGCAATTTGGGGCAATCTGAGTTTGACATTTGACATATCCTCTGGTGCTGTAAATACATCCTCAGGAATGCCTCCTCTAATAATACGCCCTTTGCTGAGGATATAAAGCCTGTCAAGAAATAAGGGAACAAGGTCAACGCTGTGCGTAGCCATGACAATAGTCACACTCTTTTCCTTTGGAGCAAAGAGTTGGTCATCAGGGTTTTGAAAGACAAGACCAATCTTTTTATAAATCTTGACGTTTTTCTAATATCCAAGCATGCTCCCCAATGCGATGAAGATCAGGCCAACTGCCATCAGGCTCACAAGCCGAAAGGCCTGGCTAATGAGCATAAGGTAGGCGCCCAGTCCCGGACTGAAAATACCCATATAATAGGGCGCCTGATGTCTGAGCGCCCGAACCGGGGCAGCAATAATATTTCCCAAAAGAAGCGCCAGCACGGTCTGGAACGTATCCAACGTTCCTGCATCCAACATGGCGCCTGCGGCCGCATATCCCGAGGTAAATTCGGCCACAAGGCTGAAGATCACAACGGACATGGCCTCCACAGGGATAAATGCGCTGCTGATGCCAAGTACCAGGGATTTTCTCAGCCAGAGGAAAAAACCCATATCAGAGACCAGAACAATTATCAGGTAAACGGGTAAGATGATCATGAGCATCTTACCCAGTCGGGATTTGAGCTTTTTACCCGCTTCCAGCGCCATCCCTTTCCAGTTTTTATTCTCAAATATCTTTTCACTATAAACCGCCTCTGATAGGGGAAGGACAAAATGTGAGCAGGTTACTATTGTGATAAGCCTTAAAAGGGCTGCCACGAACGTAAGGCAAAGATATATGGCTCCTGCCTTTCCCGTAAGGGGAAGGATTACGAAAAAAGTTGTGGGCAGGTGGAGAAAAAAAGAGGGAAAAGTATTCAAGAGCACAGCCAGGGTCACTTCCCTGCGATTCAGGCTGCCTTCCTGATAAAATGACATGAGCATGGAGAGGGAGGCTGTACCTGAGAAAAAGGCCGTGGTGAACACTGCTCCCATTTGATGCGAAAGATGCCCCCAGCGCATAAATGGGCGGGCCATAACGGCCAGTCTTTCTGTCCAACCCATCCCCTCAACCATCAGACCGATAAAAAGACCGATGGATATAAAGCCTGTCAGCCTCATCAGCGGCCAGATGACCCTTTCCCAGAGCCTCGTCTGTTCCTTAAAAACCGGGATGGTATCAAGGGCGCCGCTCCAATAGGCCATAAAGGCGCATCCGGTTAAGATGGCTAAGAAGATATAGAGAAACAGAGGGGGTCTACTTTTCATATTTCCCTGTTTTTTCTTATAAGCAAAAGAGAAAGATAAGGAGGGACTATGTCGAGACCCTCTTTCAGGTCACGGATCACCTCTTCTCCATCCAGGCCGCACCGGGATATGAGAACGGACCCGGCGGCCAGGTCAAGGTGATTCAGGGTATCTATGATCTCCTTGTAGTTCTTGTACACCTTAAGTATGACCACGTTGTCCGTATGGGCGATAATCTCTTTTAATTTTTGGGCTCCGAGGGCGCCTGAGATAACGGTAAAAGACTCCTCTGCTTCAGCCAGGACATGTCCGGCGGCGGCGGCGCCTGCCTGGTAGGAAGTGATACCCGGAACAACTTTGACAGGTACGTCCGGATATTTTTCCTTAATAGTGTGCATAATATACCCAAAGGTACTGTAAGTCATGGGATCCCCCAGGGTTATCATGGCAGCGTCTTTTCCCTCTTTAAGGGGAATCATCACCTTATGAGCGTTTTCTTCCCATGCCGTGTTAAGCGTGTTTTTATCGCGGGTCATGGGGAAGCCGAGGCGCACCACAGGCGTGCCCTCTTTGAGATGAGAAGAGGCAATATTCACTGCCAGCGAATGACTGTTCTTGGTGGAGGCGGCCGCAAAGACTACATCCACCCGTCTTAAGATATTTACCGCCTTAAGGGTAATGAGTTCCGGATCTCCCGGGCCCACCCCTATTCCATATAGAGTTCCATTTATCATTCTGTTATGACTCCTGATATTTTTTGTCGCCCATTAACGTTCAGTTTTTTTGCCTTTGAAATAATTTGAAAAAGTTCTTCGCCTGATACCGGGTTGTCCGGCAGGAATTTACCATCTTTATTCAGCTTCATAATACCCAGCCCTACTACCGTTTGAATTTGATGAAATAGGGGATTAGAGTCAGGAACGTCTTTTATCACAACGGATTTTGCATCGGGAAAGTCAAAATACACAAACAGAGAGTAGGCGATGGATCCTCTTTTTACCGGCATATCCGGATGGAATTCGTATTTGCCAATATCATAAAACAATCCTCTATAAACAGTAGTCTCAATAAATTTATAATCGTTCCCGGCATAATCCACATCCCTGAAATCCCCATATTTATGTTTTGTAGTCGGTCTTTCCTGGATGTCATGTCTGTAATCCGGGGTTTTTAAGGGAATGTTCATCATTTTAATGAACATTTCTGCAAACCCAGATCTGGTGATGATGGGTTTCTTCCTAAATGGGGTTACATCATTAAACCTTTCGGGATAAATGAGCCGGCCTATCTCATAGATCCCGTCCAACAGCCTCAACGTGGGTCTGGATACGATCTTTTCATCGATGATGTAAACCTGGCCGTTCTTCACGGCATTGATGGCCCCAAAACCACCCTCCTCCATAATGCGTCTCACATTAGCGCGGTTCATAACCCCTCTCTGGGCAAGATAAACGTCTATTTCATCTGCACGGGATAAGATATGCTCCTTTCCATAAGCGGCGATATTGGTCCCCCTTACAGCCTCTGCATCGTCGGCAACATTTATGCCCCCTGCAGTCTTCAAGGCAAAGACGGCGACGGAAGAGGGAGAAAAGGTCTTCATCTCGCTGTGAATAGCCTCAAAATAGACCCTCTTTTGCTCTAAAGGAGGAATCGTTTTTACAATGGAATTGATCTCGAGAAGTCCGGTCCGAAATTTCTCTATCATCTTTTCCGCTTTTTTTTCTTTCCCGGTTAACATCCCCAGCTTCTTCCAATATGAATACATCTCATCCGCAGTCGTTGGCTGCAATGAAACGACCGTGATCCCCGCTTTTTCCAGCTTTGCTATCAGGTTTTTGTATCCCTGGGCGATCATAGGTCTTATCAGAACCAAGTCCGGACGGGCGGCGATGAATTTTTCAGCATCATCATGATAGCTGAATACCGGTTTAGTTATTGCCTGTGGCGGATAGGCCTCATTTTCGGATACGCCTACTATTTCCCTGTCAAGACCGAGAGAGAACAGATTTTCAGTATGCGCTCCGTATAGCGAAATTATTCTTCTGAAAGGTTTCTTTACGGTAATTCTACTTCCCGATTCATCAGTAAAACTATTATCCTCTCCCTTTCCGGAAACAAAAGAAGCTACCACTAAAACCAGGATGACCAAAACACCAAATATCCTTTTCTTCATGTTGGCATCCCTCTTTTAAACACCACCTGTTTTGAATTTGAATACAGGTCAAAATATATCCTGGACTCCACTTTAAAGACATCTTTTACGTTCTGTTCGTTTAAAACATCATCTATATTCCCCTCGGAAACTATTCTGCCGGATTTCATAAAAATCAGCCTGTCACAGTAAGCTGCGGCCAGGTTCAGGTTATGCAGCGCGGCAATAACAGTTCTCTTTTCCAGCCTTACTCTATCCGCCACAATATCCAGAATGTTTAACGTATATTGGATGTCCATATTCGATGTGCCTTCGTCCAGCGCCAAAACAGGGGTGTCCTGGGCCAGTGCCCTTGCAAAAACAACCCTCTGTTTCTCTCCCCCGCTCAGTTCCGTAATATATTTGTCCTTGAATTTGTCAATCTCCATTTTCTCCATTATTTCATCCAGGATCTTTAAGTCTTCGGTTGAAGGAGAAGCAAACCTTGGAATATAGGGATGTCTGCCCATAAGGACTATCTCTTTCACGGTAAAGGGAAAATTGATATAAAAATCCTGTGGAACAAGGGCTATTTCTTTTGCCAGATCCCTTCTATTATATCTATTTATATCTCGTCCCAGATATTTGATCGTTCCTGATCTCGCCGCCTTACCACGGACCATCAGGTCGAGCAAGGTGGTCTTTCCACATCCATTTGGACCGACAACACCGTAAAAATTACCCGGCTCTATGGTTAACGAGAGATTGTCCAGAGCCTTGATTTCTCCGTAATAGAAACTGATGTTTTCGACTTCAAAAATGAGCTTCTTATTCACCGCCCATCACCGTGCGTCTCTGCCTGAAAATATAGCAGAAGAAAGGGCCGCCAATAAGGGCGGTCAAAACGCCTATCGGTATTTCCCTTGGCAAAACAGCCCTGGTTATCGTATCGGCGCTTAAGAGTAAACTGGCGCCTACCAGGGCGGAGGCGGGGATTAACCTTCTGTTATCCGGTCCCACAAAGAAACGCATTAAGTGGGGAATAATAAGGCCCACAAAACCGATGATGCCGGAGACCGAAACACATACGGCAGTAATCAGAGATGCTGTTATCAGGAGGCTTACCCTGACTCTATTCGTCTCAATACCCAGGGAACCGGCAGACCGGTCGCCCAATGACATTATATTCAGATCACGGGCAAAGAAGATGCAGATTAAAAATCCGATCAATACAAACACTAAAGTCAAAAAAACATCGGCCCAGGTCTTTGAACCAAAGCTGCCCATCAACCAGAATATTATAATTGAGACCTGCTCATCGGCCACATATTTTATAAAGCTTATCCCCGCCGATAATATTGCCGCGACAATAATACCGGATAATATCAAAGTGTGGGAAGATGACTGACCGTTAAAAGAGGATAAAAACATCACCGCGAACAGGGTGGTAACTGCTCCGATAAACGCAAATAACGGCACAGAGTAAATTCCCAGGAAAGTTATATCCAGAAGCAGAGCAATGGACGCGCCAAAGGCGGCGCCGGCAGATATCCCCAGCGTATATGGATCGGCTAAAGGGTTTGACAAAATGCCCTGAAAGATTACCCCTGCGAGGGACAGACCGGCCCCGACGATAGCCGAGGTTAAGATGCGGGGCAGTCTGACCTCTACTACCACATAGGGAAAGATGTTATTCATCCCCTCCAGTAATTCAAGATGGCCGCTTATCTTAGAAACTACTATCCTTATCACCTCAGAAGGGGTTATCTTTATGTACCCCATCCCGGTCGAGAGTACAATGACAGTAAAAAGCAGGGCCGCTAATAAAAGGGTCTGGAGCCCCGCGTCCACGGAGGCTCCAGCCACATCTTTTTTTATCATGATCTACAGCCCAATCTGATTATCCCGTGCCACATCTTTTATGTGCTGAATGAGGATCTTTCCGGCTTCAGGGTTTTCACCCAGCCCCTGAATTACGGTGATGACCTCAATCCCCTTTGACTTAAAAATTGTCTTCCAGGAATCGTCTTCGTCTCCGGCCATGTCATTGGTGGCGTGGTCGCCGGCAACGATCATAAAAGGCTTTAATACAACTTTCTTTATCCTGTCTCTGATCAATCCTGAGACAACGTAATGAGGGGACGGGAACCCCTCCACTACGCCTATATATACGGGTGTTTCAGGGTACATTTTCCTTAAGGTTTCCTGAAATTCTATGTAGGCGCCGGTAGATAGATATTCATTTCCGTGTCCCATATAGACCAGAGCCGCTTTGTTTTTCCTGGCCAGATCCACATCGGCCTTAACCGCTTTTGCGGCAACTTCCAGATCCTTTTCATAGGGATATTCTTCCCCCTTTTTCCCCAGTAAAGGTCTTCCCAGAACTATCTTCTTGAAAGGCTTATGCCTGGGTTTAATCGTGGTAATGGAATCCAGACCGTCCACACAGGATTTCAGATCGAGATATTCCTCGCCTTCAAAAATATGGGTAGGTTGGACAACAATTGTGGAATACCCCTCATCCTGCAGGTCGGCTATGGTGGCAAGGGGGGCTTTAACGTACAGGATCTCTTCGGGAATATTTTTGTTCTCCTCCAGGAATTTCTTATCATTCTGCCGCTCATGCCAGATCTTCCTGATGATATTAGAGGTAAAAGCCTGCTTTACCTTCACCCCGGGAAAGGCAACTTCAATCTGTTTTTGAATATTTGTCAGGGCTACCAACGCCGAAGGATAACTTGTGCCGAACTGGGCCAGAACAATCGCTTTCTTCTCCTTTTGAGCCTCCATTGCAAAAGAAGACACAACGAGTGCCAGAGACAAGAAAATCATTACAATA
>Ga0180009_10005752_pt1 | contig 13193 bp, 9 predicted proteins | sample OS_PC_MetaG_FD_123537 | JGI IMG/M metagenome (GOLD analysis project Ga0180009, IMG submission 123537) | Groundwater microbial communities from the Aspo Hard Rock Laboratory (HRL) deep subsurface site, Sweden - OS_PC_MetaG | ecosystem: Environmental > Aquatic > Deep subsurface > Groundwater... | reverse complement strand
GTAATAATATTAGAAAGTTATATTGAATTTGCCGCAAATCGTGGTGCCTTGTCAGTCCATTTGCCTGCATGCGAATAATAAGGGTGAACTAGGTTGGCTCTGATTTTTCTTAAAATGGTCACCCCTGAGCCTAAAATGGCACAGGCCAAATTTTAGGCGGTGGATTTCGGGAAACTTCCCTATTCTTGACATCATATTCGCTTTCTGCCATGTTCTATCCGCTTGATTCAGTGTTCATTTTACACGGCGCATACTAACTGATCTGCCCTAATGATGGAGGTCTTTATGGTTGATAATTCCGCGGGTGCAAAAGCTAAAATCGAAATGCTTGAAGAGAAGGCCAGAGAACTCAGACGCAAAGTGATTGAAGTGCTGGGTAACAGTACCGGTGGTCACTATGGTGGTGCGCTTTCGGCGGCCGATGCGCTTTCGGTGTTGTATTTCGATATTATGAAATACCGCACCGATGAACCGGACTGGCCGGACAGGGACCGGTTCGTTCTCAGCAAGGGGCACGTTGCCGTCGTATTCTGTTCCGCGTTGTCCATGGCCGGATTCTTTCCCTATGAAGATGTGCTGAATGATTATAATGCACTGGGCAGTCCCTATGCCATGCATTGCGATATGACCAAGATTAGAGGATGTGATTTCAGCGCCGGTTCTCTGGGCCATGGACTTTCGGCGGGTGTCGGCATGGCGCTGGCCGGCAAAATGGATCAAAAGGATTACAAGGTATTCGTGATGATCGGCGATGCCGACCTTCAGGAGGGCTCCACCTACGAGGCGGCCATGTCTGCTGCCCATTATCGATTGGACAACTTATGCTGCATCATCGATCGGAACCGGATCTGTGTGGATGGTCCCACGGAAGACATCATGGCTATCGAACCGGTTCAAGATAAATGGAAAGCCTTTAACTGGAAAATTGCAACTATTGACGGCCATAATATCGGGGAGGTTCGAGATGCCGTCCTGAATATGCCGGCGGGATCGGGTCGGCCCTATGCGATTCTGGCAAACACCGTCAAAGGCAAGGGTGTATCTTTTATGGAAGACCGCCATGAGTGGCATTACGGAAAGTGCACCCCGGAGCAAACCAAAGCGGCATTGGAGGAAATCGGATAAACGGTTACTTTGAAAGAGGAGTATAAAATGGTGGAACTGGCAGATGAAGTAAAAGCCTATTCTGATGTGATCTGTGCTCTGGCGGAAGAACATGAAGAGATCGTTCTATTGGTGGCGGACATGACCAAACCATATTTTCTGATGCCGATGGTAGAAAAACTGGGCAGGCGCTTTATCAACACCGGTGTGGCAGAGCAGAACCTCATGGGAATATCCGCAGGTTTGGCCACTTGCGGAAAGCGGGCATATGCCCATACCTATACACCCTTTGCAGTGCTTCGAGCCTGTGAGCAGGTCCGGGATGATATTGCTTACACAGAACAGCGTGTGGTCATCGCCGGGATGTGTTCGGGAATTAACATGGGTACCGGCGGTTCCACACACCAAGCCACAGAAGATATCGGTATTCTTCGCGCAATGCCTCATATGGTCATTATGACACCGGCTGACGCCCGGGAAAGTGCAAAAATCGCACGGGCCAGTTATGAAATCGATCATAAAGGACCTATATTTATCCGCCTGGGGAGGTATCCGACCCCCGTGGTATACCAGGAAGACTATGATTGGGAGTTCGGTAAAGGGGTAACCGTTCGTGAGGGAAAAGATCTGACCATTATCGCCACCGGGCACATGGTTTATTATGCGCTCGAAGCAACGAAGATACTTGAAAAAGAAGGCATTGATGCACGGCTGATCGATATTCACACCATCAAACCCATAGACCGGGAAATCATCGTGAAAGCCGCCGAAGAGACCGGCGCCATCGTTACAGCGGAAGAACACAACGTCTTGGGCGGATTCGGTGCCGCCGTATCCGAAGTCGTGGTTCAGGAGTGTCCGGTACCGGTGGAAATGGTGGGCATCCGGGATTTATGGTGCAGCGTCGGTCCCACTGAAGAGATGTATGAAAAATTCGAATTGACTGAACCCTACGTTGCAGAGGCTGCCCGAAAAGTTCTAAAACGAAAGAAGTAACGATTAATAATTTTTCCATGATCCTCACAAAGGGTCTGACCCGCATCTACTCCCTGGGCGATGCGGAAGTGGTCGGCATCGAAAATGTCGATCTGGATATCGCACCCGGGGAGATGGTCGTTTTGAAGGGAAATAGCGGATCCGGAAAAAGTACGCTGTTATCCTTACTGGCGGGCCTCGATCATCCCACCCGCGGCGAGATTACCGTCGCCGGTTATGATCTGAATTCTGCTTCACCCTCGGAACTTACGCTTTTTCGACGGGAAGTGGTTGGAATGGTATTTCAGTCCTTCAATCTCCTTCCCACCATCAATGTAATCGAAAACACGGTTCTTCCGGCGCTGCTGGCTGGAAAGACACTTTCTGAAAGCCGCAAAAAAGCCTCGGAGCTGCTGGAGTGGCTCAAACTCTCGGAACGGAGCAATCACCTGCCGGCCCAACTTTCCGGCGGCGAGATGCAGCGTACGGCCATTGCAAGGGCTTTAATCAATGATCCTGAAATCATTCTGGCCGATGAACCCACCGGCAACCTGGACAGCAAAAATGGAAGAATCGTTATCGACCTTTTAGCAGAGCTGAATCGCAAGCGGGGGCGCACCGTTATCATTGCCACACACAGCAGCCTTGCGGATGATCCGGCAAGCGTCATCATACACCTTAAAGACGGAATGGTCATACATCCGGAATGGGATCGGTAGTATTTTTCTTTCGGTTTCTCGGCTGGTTCAGCCTTCGAAACCTCAAGCGGCAACCCGGCCGTGCCGTCACCGTACTTGTCGGCATTGCATTGGGCGCGGCAGTGTTTACGAGCGTAAGACTCGCCGTACATGCCTCCCTGAACTCATTTACGAAAAGCATGGATCTTATTGCCGGTCGCGCCCATCATGTTCTGATCCGACCGGGTGGATACGTTCCGGAAATCCTCATCCAAAAAATAATTGCCCATCCATCGATTCAAAGCGCATCTCCATTTCTTTCCACATATGTTCGGCCTGCTGTGACTCATGGAGACTCTTTTCTCCTTATCGGCATCGATCCCATCCTCGATCGCACCTTTCGTATGTGGCAGACGGAAAAGGTCCGTAGTAAAAATGATGCACCCTGGCTGGATCTGGTGAAATTCCCGTTTACCCTTGTCATGGGAGAACCTCTGGCCCGGAAAATCGGAATCCGTACCGGAGATACAATCGCACTGGAACATTCCCGCCAGACAAAAAGCTTTACAGTGGTGGGGATGCTCTCCGCTTCCGGCCTGGCGCTTATTGAAGGCGGTCGGGTGGCCATCACGGACATCGCCACATTTCAGGAATTTACGAAACTATACGGCTCGGTGGATCGTGTCGATATTCGGTTGAAACCATTTTCGGGATCTGAGGATCTAAATTCTTTTCGGAAGACGCTTCCCCAAGGAACTCAGCTCGTCCAGCCTTCTATAACCCGAAACAGCGGCCGGAAACTGATCCGAGCATATCAGCTCAACCTGTCCATTCTAAGCTTTGCTTCTCTCTTTGTGGGAATGTTTCTGGTTTACAGTCTGGTGTCCCTCAATGCAGCCTCACGCCGTAAGGAACTGGCCATACTCCGCTCAATCGGCGGATCATCTCAAATGCTGTTTCTTGTCTTTCTGGCAGAAGGTGCGCTTTTCGGTATTGCCGGTTGGCTGACTGCTATCCCCCTGAGCAGCATCCTGGTTAAATATCTGCTTCAGGCCGTCAGCCAGACCATCTCCACCCTGTTTGTGCGGGTTCACGTGGAGGCGCTTTCGCTCGACATCTGGGAAATTTTTTTAAGCTTTGGCGTTACGTTCATCACCGCAGTGATGGCTGCCTTACAGCCCGCCCGTGAGGCCATGTCCGTTGCACCCAATGAAGCACTGGAGGTCAGTCAACACGGCCTGAAACGTTCACATAAAACCAAGCACCCGGCAGCCATGGGGCTGTTGTGTTTTGTGGTATCCTTGATTTTTTCTCAAATGCCGAATGTTTTATCCATACCCCTGCCGGGTTATGCTGCCATGTTTTTTCTCTTTGTGGGGTTTTCGTTGCAGGCACCATGGATATTGGAAAAGATGGGGCACACCCTGTCTCCCATTCTTCGCCGGCTGGCAGGAATACCGGCATATCTTGCGAGCCACTATGTTAGGAGCAGCGGCACTCGAACAGCGGTTTCCGTGGGAGCACTGCTCACCGCGGTGTCACTGTTCGCATCGTTGGTGATCATGACCCACAGTTTTCGCCAAACGGTTGAACTCTGGGTACACCAGTCCATCGGCGGAGATCTATTTCTGACGACAAAAATGGGCAGTATCAATCATTTCCGATATCCTTTGCCCCCAACCGTAATCAATGAAATCCGCAGGCTCAAAACCGAATGGGACATCGACATTGTACCGAGCCGAAGATTTTCACTCATGCACGATCGATTCCCCTATGAAATCGATCTCATCGATTTAAAAGTCTTCTTTCAACACGGCGATTTCTTCTGGTTGCGGGGAGATCCGAAAAAAGCCAGGAACATGGCGATTGATGGTCAAGGCGCAATTGTTTCGGAAGTTTTTTCAAACCGTACGAACCTGTCTGTAGGCAGCACATTGGAAACCTGGGTGGAAGGCTTTCTGGTCAAACTTCCGATTATCGCAGTGGTCCGCGATTATCGTACCGACGGGGGTGTCGTCTTCTACTCCTGGCGCCATTTCAATGAACGATACTACAATCCCCAATGGAGCGGGGTCCGGTTTTTTTTCAAAGACAAAGGCATTGCTCCGGATTCGGCCGTGAAAAAACTCCGGGAAGAAATCATCACACGATGCGGTGAAAATCTCGACATGATTAGCGGTAAGGAACTTCGCCGATCTATCTTGGAAGTTTTCGATGAAACATTTGCAATCACATCGGTGCTGCTCCTTATCGCACTCATCATTGCTGCTCTGGGCATTGCCACGACACTGACGGTCATGGTTCTTGAACGGACTCAACAACTCAATACCCTGATTGCCGTTGGGGCGGATAGGGGGCAGGTCCGTTCCATGATTTTCTGGGAAGCGATTTTCTTAGTGGTTGCCGGCGAGTTCACGGGATTGCTATGCGGATTCATGCTTTCCTATATTCTCGTCTATGTCATCAACCTCCAATCATTCGGCTGGACCTTCATATACAGTGTCGATTGGGGCGCGCTGAGCTTATCTTTTCCTTTGATTATTCTAACGGCATTGGCGGCAGCCCTGCCGGCGGTAAGGGCCGTGTTCCGGCAATCACCGGCAATGCTGTTGCGGGAAAGATAAAGATAACGATATGAGCCACAGACACACACAGACTGATACTGATCTTTTTTTCGGCCGACATGGTCGAAAAAAAACAATGCATTTTCTTCTGTTAAATCTGATCGCCATTTCATGGCTCATGCTTCAATGGTCGATTCCCCAGGCATCTGCTCAAGACGGATATAAATCCGTCACCGGCCCTTGTAATCTGTCATTTCCAAGGGATCACGGTTCTCATCCGGGTTTTCGCACCGAGTGGTGGTATTATACCGGGAACTTAGAGAATAAAGAAGGCAATCGATTCGGATTTCAGCTGACATTTTTCAGGAGTCAAATCAGCCCCATGGGTGCGGAAAAAATCTGGCCAAGCCCGGCTTCCGCCTGGAGAACTCAGCAAGTTTATCTCGGCCATGCGGCAATTACCGACGTGGATGGGAAACAACACCTCCGGGCTGAAGAGGCGGCTAGAGGGGCATTGGGGATTGCCGGAGCGAATCAGAAAAAAGGCGGGACGGATATTATCCTTAAAACCTGGTCTGCCAGAATTGAACAAGACAATCACCGGATAAAGGCACAGACCGACAACTTTTCATTTGATCTGAGTTTAATCCCCCTAAAACCCCTGGTGATGCATGGTGACAATGGGTATAGCCGAAAAGGAACGACCCCGGAAAAGGCCAGCTGTTATTATTCTTACACCCGCCTGAAAACCATGGGGCGCCTGACAATCGGCGGCAAGTCCTACACGGTTGAGGGCTTGTCCTGGATGGATCATGAATTCAGCACGGCCCCCCTGGAATCGGGACTTTCGGGGTGGGACTGGTTCAGCTTGCAGCTGTCTGATCATACAGAGATTATGATTTTCCTCTTAAGAGACGCAAAAGGAGGTTTGGGCCCTGCATCCAGCGGAACCTATATCGACGATATGGGCAATTCGATTCATATCTCGAAGAAAGATTTTCACATAAAGGTCTTGGACGTCTGGAAGAGTCCGGTATCCCATGCAGTGTATCCGTCACGCTGGCGCATTCGGATTTTTCCCATGAATCTGGATGTCACTGTTAATCCGAATTTGGATAATCAGGAAATGCAAACCACTGAAACTACCGGTGTCACTTATTGGGAAGGAAGCGTGTCCATTGCCGGAAGCAAAAACAAAAAATCCGTCACCGGTATCGGGTATGTCGAATTGACCGGTTATGCTAAAACGTTTGATGCACCCATGTAACCCACCCATCTGGCAAAGGTTACCCGACCGATACGGTGGTAATTCTTTATCCATCCACATCCCTGTTGGATCTGTATCAAATTTATGGTACGAAAAGTTAAAGACGACCAAAATGCTAGGTTTTCGTGGAAATTAATCGTAACCGTTCACGGATTCAGAGGTTTAAAGGCTCAGAGGTCAACCCGGAACGCAGAACCCAAAACGGTGAACACTGAACCTGTGAACACTTATCGATAGCTTTTATTACGCCTTCCTAAATCAAGGTGAGACAAATGACGATAAATCCGTCCTATGAAGATCTTGAGCAAAGGGTCAAATTCTTAGAAAAAAAGACTGCTGAATTCAAAAAGACAGACGAGGCGCTGAGGGAAAGCGAGGAGCAGTTCCGGGATTTGGTTGAAGGCTCCATTCAGGGCATCCTTATTCACAGAGACCACAAACCGCTCTTTGTCAATCAGGCATACGCTGCCATACGTGGCTACACTCCTGAGGAAATACTCGGTATGGATTCAATCGTCCCGATGTTCTCACCTCAAGATCAAGCACGCCTGGTTGAATATAAAGACGATCGTTTGAAGGGAAAAGAGGTTCCTGTGGACTATGAATATCAAGGGGTACACAAAGACGGCTCCTTGATTTGGCTGGAAAGCAAGGTCAGGGTCGTTCAATGGGAAGGACGACCCGCCATCCAATCGACCATTTTTGACATCAGCAAACGAAAGCAGGCGGAAGAGGCGCTTTCGCGGAGTGAAGAACGATACCGGATGATATTTGAAGCCGCCAGCCGATCAGGTCAGGGGGCTGTTATACTTCAAGACCGGGACAATATTGAAGCTGCATGCCTTTTCACAAACGATGCAGCAGTGCGTATATTAGGCTACACACGGGAGGAGCTGTTCCGAATATCCTGGTTTGAAATTCTGCATTCAAATTGTCGGGATGCTGCCCGGGATAGATATATAACGAGACTCAGCGGGAAAGATATCTCCGGCCTATTTGAGTTGACTATCATTAGAAAGGATGGCACCGAAGTTCCCATCGAGTTGGCATCGATTCAAATCGAGTTTCATGGTGGCGGTGCACTCGTCGATTTCTTTAGAGATATAAGCGAACAAAAAAAAAGCAAAGAGATGCTAAAACAGGCGAATGAAGCATTGGAGCAACGAGTGGAGGATCGTACGGTTGAGTTGAAAATATCCAATGAACAACTGGAAATCCAGAAGAAAAACCTTGAAGAAGTAAACACCGCTTTGAGAGTTTTATTGAAAAAGAGGGATGAAGACAAATTAAATATGGAGCAGAAAGTGGTGTTCAATATGAATGAGCTGATCTTGCCTTATATAGAGAAGCTGAACAGTTCAAACTTAGATGAAAGACAGAAAGTGTTGTTGGATATCCTGGAGTCAAATTTAGGCGATATCACCTCGTCTTTTTCACATTCGTTATTCCATACTCATACAGGTTTTACACCTTCGGAAATGCAAATCGCCAACCTTATCAAGCAAGGAAAAACATCAAAACAGATAGCAGAACTTCTAAACTTATCCAGCCGGACAATCGAAACCCATAGAAAGAATATTAGGAAAAAGCTGGGGCTTGGCAATAAAAAGATAAACCTCCGGACCCACCTGCTGTTGATTCAATAAAAACTGAAATTTCGCGCCCTTAACCTTAAACAGTTAAACCTTGAATTTCCCCACGGCATCAAGCAACTGTTTGGCCAAACTGCATAATTCTTCCGCTCTTTCATTGACCTGGGAACTGTTGCCGTCCATTTCGTGGGCTGCCTGATTCACAAATTCGACATGAGTTGCCCGGTCTTTTCAACTTTTTGACAATTATAAGGCCATTTTACCGGGATTTAATATATTGTTGGGGTCTAATGCCTGCTTGAGCGATCGCATCATCTTCAGAGCTGATGGATCATGTTCGAGATCCATAAATCCCGCTTTGGTGATACCGATACCGTGCTCTCCGGTAAGCGTGCCGCCCAGTTCACATGCCAGCTCGTGAAGATCGAGCCGGGTGGGTTCAAGTCTATTCTTTTGATCCGGATCATCGGGGTCATATAAGATGTTGGTATGGAAGTTGCCGTCGCCGGCATGTCCGAAATTGATAATGGCCAACTGATGCTTTTTGGAGAGACTCTGGCACCGAGTCAAGTATTCCGAAATCCGACTCATGGGTACGGTGAGGTCTTCAGGTATATTGACCAGTCCGAGCTCTCCGAACATTCCGGCGATCTCTTTTCGCCCCCTCCAGAGGCGCTCTGCATCGTCGTCGGTTTTGGCCAATTCGACGGATGTGGCATGGCATTGTTCAAACAGTTTGACCAGATACGCCATCTGATGATCCACCACCTGACGGGTTCTGCCGTCTGTTTCGGCAAGGATTATCGCTGCGGCAGGCGGTATCTCCCCGTCCGTATATTTCTGCAGCAGGCGGATGATGGTCGTATCGAGCAGTTCAAGGGCGCTCGGTGTAATATCGGACTGCATGATCCGGGTGACCGCTTCCCCGGCAGATTCCAACCGATCGAACGCCGCCAGTGCAGTGGCTGTTTCAGCAGGTTTGGGGACAATCTTGAGGGTAATTTCCGTGAACACCCCGAGAGTACCCTCGGATCCCGTAAACAGGCGGGTCAGGTCATACCCGGAAGACGTTTTCATGGTTCGGGCGCCGGTACGCATGATCTCGCCGTTTGCCAAAACCACCTGAAGCCCGAGCACATATTCGCGGGTGGTTCCGTACTTGGCGGCTCTCAATCCCCCGGCATTGGTTCCTACGTTTCCGCCCAGGGTGCAGACTTTCCCGCTGGCCGGATCCGGTGGAAAAAAGAATCCGTGAGGGGACAGAGCAGCTTGCAGTTTGTCGTATACCACACCGGGTTCCACTACCGTGAGCCGGTCCGGGATTTGAATCGATAAGATCCGGTTCATGCGGGAGAGATCGAGAACGATGCCCCCCTTTACCGGGATTGCGTTTCCGCTGATACCGGTCCCGGCCCCCCTGGCAACCACCGGCATTTTTTCCTGATTGGCGAATCCCAGAATTTGTGAAATCTGTTCGGTTGAATCGGCCCAAACCGCACAATCCGGTCTGTGACTGTAATAGGACCCATCGTATGAATATGCCACAAGATCGATCAGCTTATCCGAATAGTTGGCAGGTCCAACGATCTCAATCAACTTCCTCTGGATACGATCTCGCATCTTAATGCTTGGTTCCACGGACAAATCGTTCCATACGATCCATGGCCACGGTCAACCGGTCCAGATCCACCGTACATGCGATCCGAACAAATCCTCGCCCGGACGGTCCAAAGGCGGTTCCCGGAACCACAATCACGTGTTCCTGATCCAGGAGATCAAATGCAAACTGTTTGGAATCCGGTATGACATCTGAAACATCTGGAAACGCATAAAATGATCCGGCGGTCGGATGTATTCGTATTCCGGGCATGTTTCGCATCCGCTGATAAACCAGATCACATCGTTTATGAAACGCTTCCGCCATTGCCTCGAACCTGCCGTCATCATATCTCAATGCCTGAAGCGCCGCCCGTTGACCGATACTGCTGGCACAACTGGTCTGGTAGGTAATGACCTTGAGCATTTCTTCCATGAACCACTGTGGTCCATAAGCATAACCCATTCGCCAGCCGGTCATGGCAAATGCCTTGGAAAAAGAATTGACTACCACCGTTCGCTCCCACATGCCCGGACGAGTATAGATCGATTCATGCCGTCCGTTGAATACCAGCCGATCATAGACCTCGTCGGATAGGACCAACAGGTCGCGATCTACGGCAATGCGTGCAATTTCATCCAACACCTTTCCCGGAATCACAGCCCCGGTGGGATTATTGGGCGTGTTTATGATGATCATTTTGGTCAGGGGGGTGACGGCTGCCTCAATGGTTTCGGGGTTTGGTACAAAGCCGTCTTCATACCGGGTGGGAACATATTTGATCTGTCCGCCGGAAAAACAGATCTGCGCCTTGTACGTAGGAAAATGAGGCTCGGGAACCAATACCTCCTGGCCCGGCTCCAGAACCGTCCGCAAAACCCCGTTGAGCGCTCCCATACCGCCGTGGGTAACCAGAATATTGTCTCTGGTAATCTCGATCCCCCATCTCCGCTTTATGGAATCCACCAGCGCATCCAGCAATTCCGGATATCCCTGGGAGGGGGTGTAGTGGGTGTGACCCGCCATCGCATCGGACAAAGCGGATTCACATACATCACCCGGTGTATCGAAATCCGGCTCCCCGATTCCCAAAGAGATGACATCTTCATACTGAGCCGCCTTTATCCACATCTGTCGAATGACACTCGGCTCAAGATCTCTAACGCAGCTGGAAATTTTCTCCTTCATCACAAATTGCGCCTTTTTCAGAATCCATAAAGTTTTTCCGGGTTATGAACCAGGATACGATTTCGGGTTTTTTCATCTTCCGCCCAGTCGAGCAGGAGATCCAGCAGCATGGCATCATTCGGGGCATCTTCTCTCGAGACGGACGGATGCGGCCAATTGCTGGCCCATACCATCCGCTCGGGTGCTGCCCGAACCAGTGCTTTGGCCAATACGCCCACATCTTCGTATAGCGGGGGACCGGATTTTGATACTTCATAGGCAGCGGAAAGTTTAACCCAGCACCGACCGGTGTCTACCAATTTCAAAAGGGTTTGAAAACCGGGGTGATCGATTGAAACCGGCTCCAGAAACTTTCCCACATGATCGACAACCAGATCGCAAGGCAGCCGCATCAGCAAGTCTTCCCGTTCGGCCAAATTCCGTCCGTCCATCTGCAGCTGGATATGCCACCCGAAAGGGTGCACCCGCTCTGCCATTTCTTCCATGATTTCCCACGGCAGAACACCGCCGGGAAACATATGAAAACGAACACCTCTGGCGCCGGCTGCCGTCAGATTTTCAAGGGCATGGTCCGTTACCGAGTTATCGACAACGACTACGGTCCTGGCATTCGTTCCGAGCCTGGCCACCGCATCGAGCTGGCATTGGTTGTCCGTGCCGTATGCGCTCGGTTGAACCACCACGGTTCGGGTCAGCCCGAGATGTGCTTTCACCGGCTCATACGCCTCCAGAGGTGCATGGGGAGGAGGGGCGGCTGCCGTCGGAGCCGTCGGATACCGCTTGTCATAGACATGCATATGGCAGTCGCAGGCGCCGTCCGGAGCAATCAGTTTGGGTTTGCGGCCGCCGGCCGTGGAATTATTCGATGTCATGATGGGTCTCCATACCGTTGGGAATCATGTGTTCGATTGCAGGGTTTTTCGGTTTTTAGAGTCTTAATTCTGGAATTTGTGTTTTTTATGGCAAAACTTTTTTTATCCTGCCACCAAGACACCAAGGCACGAAGAAAAAATTAAATAATATCTTAGTGTCTTTGTGACTTTGTGGCAAATTGTTTTGGACACTTTTCCGGCTTGCCCGCCTCCCTCCGGCGGGTTTATCCGGGTTAAGCGGATTCGGCAGATAGCTTCCCGCGCCTGTTGCGCTGAAGCATATAGGTTACAACGATCAGAATCGCTCCCACTACAATGCCCTGGGGGATCGACAACACAATCGGAAACGGAATAATAACGGCAAAAATCACCAGTACGATCCGCTCTACAATTTTAAGCTCGGTCAGCATCCATCCTTCAAAGCCGATCACAACCAGGTACGTGGCGATAACACAGGCAACGATCGCCGTTACGATCTCAAAATGGGTCCCCCTCAGCATGATGCCCTCGTTGTAGACAAGAATAAACGGAATGATGTATCCGGCCACCGCAATCCGGGAGGCTTCAAAACCGGTTTTGAGAGGATCCGTTTTTGCAAGGGAGGCTCCCGCATAGGCTGCCAGCGCCACGGGCGGCGTCACACAGGCCATCACGGCAAAGTAAAAAACAAACAGGTGCACCTGCAGAACATCCCCTCCCATCTCAATCAATGTCGGACCGCCCACGGATACCGCCAAAACATAGGCGGCGGTCGTGGGAAGCCCCATGCCCAAAACAATGGCGGACACCATGATAAAGAAGAGGGCCACAAGATAAACCCCCCCGGAATATGAAATTACCAGGTTGGAAAACTGAAGCCCGAGCCCCGTGTTGACAACCACGGCGATGATCAACCCGGCGCCTGCGCAGGCAGAAGCGATCATCACAAGGTTTCTGCCTCCCATATCCAGCACATCTATTACCTTCCGGGGTGTCATCCACCGGGTCCGATCGAAGAAGCTGATGACAAACGCAGCGCAGGAACCGATAAAAGCGCCCATAAAAGGGGAATATCCGATGATCATCAGGATCACCAATGCAATCACCGGCAGAAACAGGTAAACATCTTTTATCAGAGTCCTGGTCGGAACAACGTCCAGGATATCCATGGTCTTCAAATCGTATTTCAGGGCTTCGTAGTGGACGGTTGCACCCACACACAGGAAATAAATAACGGCTGCCGGCAAAGCGGCCTTGCAGATTGAAAGATAGGGGATTTGCGTTATCTGGGCCATGAGAAAAGCGGCAGCACCCATAATCGGGGGCATGAGCTGCCCGCCGGTTGATGCGGCCGCCTCGACGGCGCCGGCAAATTGGG
>Ga0180009_10005751_pt1 | contig 13195 bp, 11 predicted proteins | sample OS_PC_MetaG_FD_123537 | JGI IMG/M metagenome (GOLD analysis project Ga0180009, IMG submission 123537) | Groundwater microbial communities from the Aspo Hard Rock Laboratory (HRL) deep subsurface site, Sweden - OS_PC_MetaG | ecosystem: Environmental > Aquatic > Deep subsurface > Groundwater... | reverse complement strand
GCCTGCTCCACCTGCTTTTCGTTGTCGCGGCCTGGTCCACCTGGCTTGTCGCCGTCATCTGGCGCCTACGTCTGGTTCCAGGCCGCCTACTTTTACTTCTGGTTCCAGGGCATGATCTTGTCGTGCAGCTCGGGGCCCCAGGTCTCGCCCTCTGCCAGGAGGCGGCGCATCTGGGCGAAGTTAACCTCGCGGCCCTGCTCCTTGTTGCCGCCGTTGAAGGCCTGGAAGCCGGCGCGGCCCTCGGACATCATGTTGAGGGCGAGCCAGGCGCGGTTGGACTCTTTGTTCTTCTCCCAGTGCACGAGCTTGTGCTTGCGCACGGACTCGACGCTCTTGCTGGCGCAGCCGGGGAAGGTGTTGAGCAGGGCGGTGGCGAGGCGGTTCACCTCGGCGTCCAGGGGCGACAGGTCGGTCTCGCCGCCCTTGAGCACGGCTTTGCCCTCGGCCTGGGCGGCGCCGGTTTTGAAGTTGCCGTAGACGATCTGGCCGTTGTCGAGCCACTTGTCGGTGACGACCATGGGGTTGGGGACGAACTTGCCGTCGACCTTGAGCACGGGCACGGCCTTGGAGATGAGTCCCACGCGGACGGCCGTGTAGGCCGACCAGGGCTCGCACAGGGTGCAGGAGTACATGCCGAGCTCGGCGCCCACCATGACGGGGAGGAAGTCCGTGGAGCCGCCGTCGGCCACCGAGCCGTGCCGCGGGCCGGCCTGGCCGAAGTTCGCCAGGTCGCTGGCCACCGTGTAGTCGCAGGCCATGCCGATCTCCTGGCCGCCGCCGATGCGCATGCCGTTGGCGCGACAGATGACCGGCTTGTCGCAGGTCAGGATGCCCGTGACCATGTCGTTGAACAGGCGCATGTACTGCCGGTACTCCTCGGGGTTGCCCGCGTAGTACTCGGCGTACTCCTTGGTATTGCCACCCGTGCAGAACGCGCGGTCACCCGCGCCGGTGAACACCACGGCCACCACGTCCCGGCTGTTGGAGGCCCGCCGGAAGTTCAGGATGGTCTCTTTCACCATGTCGGTGGTGTAGGAGTTGTACTGCTTGGGGTTGTTGAGCGTGATCCAGGCCGTGTAGAGGCCTTTGGCGGGCTTGCCGTCGAAGTTCAGCACGGGCTTCTTTTCGAAAAGCACGCCGGTCTCGGTAACGCTCGGCACCAGGTCGTGGTTTTTGAACTCAGTCATGATGGACCTCCAGAGTTGGTTATCTGTCGATTGTTATCTGTCGATTGTTGCCAGGTATACCTGCTGTTGGTGTCCTGAATCAAGTGCGTGTATGCTCGGGCGCATGATCGTCACTGTCACCGCAAACCCGATGGTAGAGCACGTCTTTCCGGTGGCCAGCCTGACACCGGGCCGCGCGCACCACCCCGCGGAGGGCTGGGCCTACGCCACCGGCAAGGGACTCAACGTGGCCCGGGCCCTGTCCCACCTCGGCGAGGACGTGCTGGCGGTGGTGGCCACCGGCGGGGCGCGGGGGCGAGAGGTGGTACGCCGGCTCGAGGAAGAAGAAATCGCGGTGCGGGCCGTGGGCGTATCGGGAGAGACGCGCACGGGCTTTGTGCTCTATGATCGCGGGGAGGTGACGACGGTGTACGGGCCCGGGCCGGCCCTGACCGACGAGGACGTCGAGGCGGTGGTGGCCGCGGTGACCGAGGTGCTGCCCGCCCGGCTGCTGGTGCTGGCGGGCAGCGTGAATCACCCCGAGCTCTATCCCCGGCTGTCGCGCCTGGGAGTGCCCCTGGTGCTGGATTTTAAGCACCCGTGCTTTCGGGAGTGCCTCCTAGGGACGGAGGTCCTGTTGGCCAAACCCAATCGCGCCGAGAGTCGCTTCCTGCTGGCCGAGGACGACCCGGTGCGCGCAGCGGCGCTGCTCACCGAGGCCGGGGCTGCGTGGGGGGTGGTCACCGACGGGGACGGCCCCGCCATCTTCCGCACCGCAAACATGGCCTGGCGAGCGACGCCGCCTGCCGTGGAGGCTGTGCACCCGGTGGGCTGCGGCGACGCGCTCTGTGCCGGGCTCATCCACACCCTGGACCGGGATCCCGCCGACGCGGTGGCCTTCGCCATGGCCTGCGGGGCCCATAACGCCTCTCGCCCGGGCATCGGCCACCTGGATCGGGCAGCCTGCGAACGCCTGGCCAAAACCATCCACCAACAGCGCCTGCTCGAGCGCCTCCCGGAGCTCCGGTGAATCCCAAACCGGTGGTCACCTTCGCCGGGCTCGGGTCCACAGAGGCCATCTCCTTTGGCGTGATGTACCTGTCGGCCGTGCTCAAGCGCCGTGGGTACGGCGTGCGGCTGCTGCTCGCCGAATCGGTCGAGGAGTTCGCACGCCGCTGGGCCGAGCATCCCACCGCGATCCTGGCGTTCTCGCTCACCACGGGGCTGCACGGCCACTACGCGGCCTGGGCGCGCCGAGCACAAGCGTGCAGCGCGACCCATGTCATCGCCGGAGGGCCGCACCCGACGTACTTTCCCGACTTCGTGCACGAGCCGGGCATCAGCGCCGTGTGCACCGGAGAAGGCGAAGAGGCCCTGCCCGAGTACCTGGACGCCTTCACCGAGGCCGGCGGTCCGCCGGACGCCGCCATCCCGGGCTTCCGACACTGGCAGGGCGACCGGCTACTGGACGGCGGGTTCCGCCCCCCCGTCGCGGATCTGGACACGCTCCCATCGCCGGACTGGCCGCTGTACTTCGAGGCCAATCCGACCCTCGCCCACCACCGGGTGAAGAGCTTCCTCGCCACCCGGGGATGTCCCTACCGCTGCAGCTACTGCTTCAACCGTACCTGGAACGACCGGAACAAATCCCTGGGCGCCCCGGCCGTACGGGTGCGAGACCCCGCGCGCGTGGTGCACGAAATCCAGGAGGTGAAGCGGCGCTGGCCCATGCGATTGGTCTGGTTCCTGGACGCCAACTTCGCCTGCAACCGCAAATGGCTCAGCGAGTTCCTGCCGCTGTATCGACGCTCCATCGGCCTCCCCTTCTTTTGCAAGGTACGCCCGAATTCGGTGAGCGACGACCTGGCCGACCAGCTCGTGGACGCGGGCATGACCTCGGTGGGCATCGGCATCGAGTCCGGCAATGACCACCTGCGAAACGAGGTGCTGCATCGGTCCATGACCCGGGCGCAGATCCTGAGCGCCTGTCTCTCCTTTCATCGGCGCGGTGTGCTCGTGATGTCCTTCAACATGGTGCAGCTCCCCGGGGAGACCTACGAGATGGCGCGCCAAACCCTCGACCTCAACGTGGAGGGCCGGGTGGACTACGCCATGACCATGTTTCTGCAGCCCTTCCCCGGCACGGAGATCGCTCGCGTCGCCCAGGACATGGGGCTCTTCGACGGCGACTTCAACCACCTCTCGAGCTCCTATTTCATGCCCTCCCCCATTCGCTTTCCCAGCGCCCGGGACCGCCGCCGCATTACCAATCTGCAGCGGCTCATGGCCCTCTCGGTCGCCTTCCCCGAGGTCCGCTGGGCCCTGGATCGCCTCGTGGATTTGCCCCCCAATCCGCTGTACCTGGAGCTGTTCAAGACGTTCAATCATCGCTCTTTTCATCGCCGCTTTTACCGCGCCGAGACCCTGCAACCCCTGCCCCGTCGCTGATTGACAGCGCGCCGCAAGGGCGGGTAGCTTGGGCCCAGGGTCTACAGTCAGATCTACCGTTCGGAAAGGAGCGTCGTCGTGGAGCCTTCTTCGATCATCGTCATCGTCCTGGTGTTCGGGTTCATCGGTTTTTATTGGTTCTACCTGCGCGACAAGCTCGCGGCGAGCGGCGACAAATCCACTCCCGTGGGCGGCCCCGAGGCGAAGCTGCTCAAAAAGCAGGTCAAGGGCGGCGACATGAGCGGCCTCACGGCCAAGCTCAAGGGGCTGCGGGAGGGCGCCTGGGACGAGCGGGATTTCTGGCTCGACACGGTGGCTCCCGCCGCCCTGGAGCCGGTCATGGACGCCTGGATCGCCGGGGGCAACGAGCTGCCGTTGGGGCACCTCATCAAGGGGCGGGCGCACATCGCCTGGGCCTGGGAAGCCCGGGGCAGCGGCACCGCGGACTCCGTATCGGACGACGGAGCCAATCTCTTTGAGGAACACCTGATGCGGGCCGAGAAGGAGCTCCGGCTCGCCGCAGAGCTGGATCCGGCCGACCCCACGCCCTGGGCGCACCTGATCACCGTGGCCCGCGGGCTGGGCCAGGGGCTCGAGCTGGCGCGGGAGCGGTTCGACCAGGCCGCGCGCCGGGATCCCGAGCACTGGACCGCTCACTTTCAGATGCTCATCATGCTGTGCGCCAAGTGGGGCGGGAGTCACGACAGCATGTTCGCCTTCGCCAGCGAGGTGTCCAAGCGCCTGCCTGAGGGGCACGACCTGGGCAGCCTGGTCATGATGGCCCACATTGAGCGCTGGCTGTACTTCTCGTTTGAAGACGACAAGCGCGGCGAGAAGCAGTACCCCAAGAACGCCCAGGCTGTTCAGGAGTGCCTCGCCGCCTACCAGCGCTCCGTGGGCTCACCCCAGCTCAAGGTGCGGCGCTCCACCATCCACGCCCGGAACATCGCCGCGTTCTGGTTCTTTCTGACCCGCGACAAGGTCAACCTCCGCACCCAGGTGGGCCACATCGGCAACTTCTACACGACCATCCCGTGGGGCTACTGGAAAGATCCCGAGCAGGCCTATTCGGAGGCCGCTCAGTTCGCCTACCGCTGACAACACCCCCGCGTCGCTGCATTTTTTGCACCTTTTTTCAGGGGCAAGCTGTGAACCAGGGGTGACACCCGTCCGTCCGGACGGAGGCCGAATAACCTGAATTCACTGGTTTGGGACCGATCTGGCGGCTGGCCCCGATATTGCAGAATACAGCCGGGTGGCCAGAAAGTAGGTGGTGCCCATGACCTTCGCGATGCTCCCCACAACCGCCGTGCTCACCCTGATGATTAACGCACCGCTCCCGGATCCTCCTTCGAACCCGGGCGCCTACGATGCCGCGCCGGACCGGGCGCAGATCTACGTGGAGGAGGTGGAGTGCGTCACGTTGTGGCGTGGACGTCAGCGCCGCACCTATTGCCGCGTGATTCACCGCGGGCCGGTCCAACGCCCCGTCCGACAGCCCGCCCCCCAATCGGGCCGTCCCCTGCCCCTGCCCCTGCTACCCAACGAACCGCTACCCAACGAACCGCTACCCAACGCCCCGCCACCTCCGCCGCCCGCATTGGTGCCGCCGCCCGCGCCGTCCCGCACCCTTCCGAACGCGGGCTTTCTGACGTCCTCCGAGGGGAAGGTCATGCGGCTCCTGAACGCCATGCGGCGGCGACTCGGGCTGCGCAGCCTGGCCCTAGACAAGGCCGCCACCCGCGTGGCGCGGGCCCACAGCCAGGACATGTGCAGACGGCGCTACTTCGCGCACAAGAACCTCGACGGCAAGATGCCGTGGGACCGGCTCAAGTCCGGTGGGGTGAAGTTCCGCGCGGCCGGCGAAAACATCGCCGCCGGCCAGGCCACCGCCTCCGAGGTACACAAGGACTGGAACACCAGCCCGGGCCACCGCAAAAACCGCCTGAACAAACGGTACCGCCGCATGGGCATCGGCGTGTACTGGTGCGCCGGTGTCCCCTACTGGACCGAAGTGTTCATGCACTAGCCTGCATATCTCACCAACTGTCGTGAAGATCGCGCAGAACGTTGGCATCTCACGGCCTTTGGCGACTGAGAGCAATACGTGCTGTATTGCCGAAGGAGGTAAAGGTCGTGAGATGCCAAGGGACAAGCGAGGGCGCGGCAAGCTGGTGAGATTTGCAGGCTAGGCGGCGCGGCGCCGTCGACGGGCCGGGCCGTTGGCCAGGGCCTCGTTGTGCAGAGCCTTTCGCATGAGGCCCACGCGATCCAACACGCTGTCCACCGCGACGGTCACCTGCTCGGTCACCTGCTCGGGCAGCGCCGCGGCCTGCTGCAACACCCGCACGGACTTCACGCGATTGGCGAGGCCCTCCAGGGCAAACACGGCCGACTCTTCCACCCCGCTGATGCGGATGGCGATGTCGTTCTTGACCTCCACCACGACCTGCTCGAACTGTCGGGCGCGCGTGGCGCGGCTGCGGGCCCTTCGTCGCTGATCCTGCTCGAGGATGGCCAGGGTGCGGCTCACGTACTCATTCTCGCCCACGGGACCGGGGAGCAGCTCCGCGATGGCGGTGACGGCCGTTCGGGTCTGGCTCGCGGGACGCCGACTCGCAGCTTTTTTTGCGGTGGGCATTTTGGCGGCGGTCTTCCGGGCTGCCGGAGTCGCCTTCTTGACACTCTTTGCTGATTTTGCCATTTTCCTAGTTCCTCCCGCGCTTCCTTGCGCAGTGCGTCAAAATATTACGCATCGCGTCATGGATGTCAAGCCCGACAGCGCGAACGGACTCAAATCCCCCAACCGAAATCAGTATACTTATCTTAATTACAGCTACTTACGCAATCGTATTTCACAGATCGTTGGCCGAGTGAGGGACCATCATGGGCTGTCCTCAGGCTGCGCCCCAAGCCGGTCCAACTCCGCGCAACAAGTTGCCAGGGGATCAGCGTCGAGGCCGAGGACGACGTTTTTTTAACTTCTTCCAGTAGAACCAGCGTTGGCGGGACCGCCAACGGGCCTTGGTCAGGCGCCGCATGCGCTTGGCGGAGTAGAACGCGCGCTTGGGGCGGCTCCAGACCCACTTGTACATGACCCCCCGCACCTCCATGAGCACCGTGCGGAACAGTCGGTAGCGCATTCGATCCTGCGGATGGAATACGCCCAGGTGGAAGTGGTTGCGGTGTCCATGGTCGTAGTCGGGGGTGAGCACCCCCTCGAAGAGGTTTGAGGCGTCGAAGTCGCAGGCGAGCGCCCTCAGGATCCGGCCCTTGCGGGTCTTCGCCTTGCCCTCGCAGGTCTTGCCCCGGCCCAGACCCGTTTCATAGTCCCGGGTCACGTCCAGCTTTCGACCCCGCTTGTCGTAAAAGGCGTGGATGTCGGCTCCCAGCCCCAGGGCGTGCCGGCTCAGGCGCCCGGTATGGGACACCCGTCGCCAGCTATAGAAGTTGGACCAGACCACCGTGCGGATCCCGTTGATCCGGAAGATCTCGTCGGCGCGACGTAGGGCCAGGGCCAAACGACAGTCCATCACCATGACACCGCGGGTGTACCGGGGTTTGTAAATGGTGCGGCCAATCTTGTTGCCGATGATCTTCACCGGAGTGGCGACGCCCTTGACCTGGCGCATCTTGTGGTAGGGCACCTTCAGTGAGCGGAGCATGCGCAGGCAGGTGCGATCGTGGAACCCCTTGCTGGCGGGCAGAAAGTACTTCGGATGCACGGTCGGCACCTTCCACCGGCCCCCCTTGCGCGCCTGCGCGGGGGCAGACAGTGCGAGGAGCCCGACGATGATGACGATCTTCTGCATCCGGTGTCCAATCTGCGGTTTCCAGGCCGACGTTCCCCGACGACAGACGTGCTATAGCCGATCCGCCGAGGATTTCAACCACTTCGCATGGACTCTGGCGGAGCCCGGCCTATTCATCTCGTGCGGACCTGCTACGGTCGGATCGCACCCGGCCTTCCCCAACCCATTTGACACGGCCCCGAATCCCACCTATACAGCGTGCCCGCATTCATCATAATGAGATCCATGGCGTACTTTCATGCAGCGTAGACCGCGGGCATCGGCGCTGGCAGCCACCGGCCTGGTGGCGCTGGCGCTGGCAGCCACCGTGGGCGATGCGTCGCCCGCGGAGGCTCCCGTTGGAGCTAAAGCCGCGCGGACGGGCCCGGTCCGGGTCCTGCTGCTGGGCGACAGCCTCATCGCCACGGAGTTCGGGCTCGCCTTCCAGGAGCTCCTGAACAAGACGCCGGGCTTCCTGAGCAAACGTCGCGCGCGGAGCGCCACGGGGTTGGCGCGCCAGGATGTCTTCGATTGGATCCGCGCCTCCAGGCAGGCGGTGGCGTTTCGTCGGCCAGAGCTGGTGATCGTTATGATCGGCAGCAATGACGCCCAGGATGTGGTCCCCCCGGTCAAACGCCGGCGACGGCCCCAGGCTTTCCGGCGGGTCAACTGGGAGAAGCCTGCCTGGAGCACGGCCTACCGGGCACGCGTCAACCGGCTACTCGACCAATTGGCGGCGCCGCACCGGGAGGTGTTGTGGTTGGAGCTGCCCGTCATGCGGAGCCGCCGGCTCGACAAAAAGCTCCAGAAGGTACGCCAGGCCCAGCGCGCCGCGGTCCTGGCCCGCCCCCAGGACGCGGATTTCCTGGGCCTGGTCCCGCTCATGCAGAGCCTGGGCAGCCCCAAAGAGACCCGGCGCCGGCGATGGCGCCGCTTCCGTCGGGACGGCGTGCACTTCAGCCTGCGCGGCAGCCAATTGCTGGCCCGCATGGTGCTGCCGGTGGTCCAGGCCATTGCGCCGCGCGCATACATGCACCGATTCGCGCCGCGTCCCACCGCGCCGCCATCAGCTCCCTGAGCCCACGCCCCGGCTCCGGCAGCCCCGTGGACAAACTGTTCAGTAATTCGCACCCGCTGATGCGCTAGAAAAGACCACCCAAAACCATCGGAGGGTTTGCCGTGTCACCTTCTGGCTCGTGGGCCGGAGCCAGCGGCTCCTGAGTATTCGCCCCTCATCAGCCGGCGCACCGCCTACGAAGGAGGAAGCTACTTGTTGGCACTCTTGATGCACTTGCGGTAGTCCTTGCAGGACTTGTCCAGGCACTTTTTCACCTTGCCCATGTCGGCCTCCTTTTTGCACTCGCCGACCCACTTGTCCTTACGCTTCTTGAATCGCTCGACGCGCTCGTCCTTCGCACCGTTTTCCTTCAGGCAGCTGGCGTACTTGTCGAACGCTTTCTCACACGGGCTGCCGCAGCTCGCCAGCGCTCCGATGGAAAACGTCAGCGCGACCATCACAATCATCAGCTTCTTCATGGATCTTCACTCTCTTTCTTTCGCAGTTGGGGGCTCTGCTCCTGCTTGAGCCCTCTGGCCCTTTGGCAACGAATAGGCTTGTTCAGAGGCTCACGCAGCCCGAGCCGCTCACGGCCTTGCCGGACTTGTCGAAGCAGACCCACTTCTTGGTGGGGATCTCCTTGTCGCCGATCTTGACCGTGGCCGCGAGCTTGCACTTCTTGGGCTCACCCGACTTCTGGAAGTGCATCTCGCTGCACTTGAACGCATTGAAGCTGATGGTGGAGCCGGACATGGTCTCGGCGTACTCGATGCGCGGGCCGCCGAAGGGCTGGATCTTGGTGCCCGCCGAGATCTTGGCGCCGCCGACCGTGATTGCCTTGGCCGCGTAACACAGGTAGAGCTTGCCCTTGGTGTCGAAGCTGGCCGTGGCCGCCTTGCAGGGGAAGCCCCCGATGGCGGTCTGCTCCGCCAGGTCGCAGTAGCTCAGCGACCCGTTTTGGCGGTGGAAGGCCGTCTTGCCCGTGCAGAGCACCCCGTTGTACTTCTTTGGCTTCTGCAGAGAACAATAGTTGAGCTTGCCGTTAAAATGGAATTGTACCGGCTGAGCAGCGCACTTGTGCCCACCGATGGTCTGGTCCATGGCCAGCGTGCACTGAAAGAGCTTCCGGTTCGCCAGGTTGAATTCGACGTGCCGGCCCCTCTTACAGGTGATCCCGCCCACCGTGTAGTCCTCCGCCAGGGTGCACCAGCGGACCTTGCCGTCATCGAACTTCTTGGGCTTGTGCTTGGGGTCGCACTCGAGCTTCTTGGACTCTTTCTTCACGGCCGTGGTGCCGCCGCTAGCCTCGCTCTCTTTTTTTCCCGCCTTCTTCTTGCAGCCGAGCAGTGCCATCGATGCAATCGCGATCACGACCAGGGTGTACGTCTTCATCTCTCTTGCCTCCCTTTCGACCAGTGTTGTGGGTCGTTCTCTATTTCATGTTCTTGCACATGAAGTCACCGATTCCGCCGCTACCCTCGGTGGTCGCCGCGTAAAACGCCAGCCTCGACCACCCGCGCCCGACGCGCGTGCGCTTGAAGGTGAGTTGACGGAACTGGCACTTGGGCTCGCGCTTGCGCTTGCGCACCTGGACGCAGGCGTAGACGTCCACGAGCTGGTACCGGATCCCTCCCAGCCGCTCCCACCGGGTGCCATCGAGCCGCAAGCTCTTGAGCTTCCACTCCTTGCGGAGACTGGAGCGGAACTGCTTCTTGAACGCCTTCTGCATGAGCCTTGCCAGCTTGCGGTCACGCAGCTTGGCCCGCGGGCAGGGGCGTGAAAGCAGCAGCGCCCGGTTCGCTTTGTTGATCTCCGCCTGGAGGTTGGGGATCTCTACCTTCTTCTGCTGCTGGCACACGCGGTAATCGGCGCTGCCGGGCCGGACGTCATCGAGACACTGATCCACCAGCTTCATGGCGTCATTGGCTCGCGAGCGGGCAGAAGCGAAACTCTTGCGGTCCCGCAGCGTGCGAGTGATTCGGAGGTGTGACTGCACATAGGACTTGTACTTGAATTTGTCCGGCAGGTACTTGACAAGGAACTCCAGGTTCTTCTTCAGACCCGGCATCTTCTTTTTGCAGTACGCCTCCGCTCCCGCTCCCGGCCGGCAGTAGGAGCAGCGCCTCATGGCCTGCCGCAGGTAGACCACGGCAGACTTCCAGTTGGGAGTCCGGTAGGACCACCGGCAAAGCTGCCTATTAATGAGGAAGCCGTAGCAGTTGTACATGGCGACGTCCTTCTCAATCTGGCGCTTGTTGCAGAGCAAGGCCATGGTCTCGGCCGTAATCTTAGCGAAGTTGGCGAGCTGCTTCTTGCAGAAGCCTACATTCCGGTTCTGGGCCAGGCAGGACGTACAGTCGACCTTGAAGCGGTAGAGGTGGTGGCGCGCATCGGCGAGCCAGTTGCCCTTCGCGGCCGATTTGGCTTGTTTGAGCGTGTTGCCCAACTTCTGCAGATCACCGCAGTCGGCGTGAGCCTGCGACTGGGGAAGCAACATCGTGGCGACGAAGCCAATCGCGGCGCATAAGGTGAGACGTGTAGAAAAACTGAGCATCGGTTCTCCTCCCGGTGGCTGCGAAAAGGACAGCCCGTTCAAGCATGACGACCGCAGCCATCGTCTCCTCCTTCTGGATCGTTGAACCCAGGACTTGCGACGATGACTGCTTCCTGTTTCTCGAAGCGCGCACGGCCGGCCTCGGGACCGTCGTGGTGCCCGGTGCGCCAGCGCCGGCCGGCCATGCTCACTCGACTGCCGGGTCACTTGTGCACCAAGCGTGCCAGCGGGGAGCCGGGGTTCGCGTCGGCCTTCCGCGGGTATGCCAGAATGGAATTTCTTGTGTGAAAACAACCGGGTATTCATGCCGATGCCGCGCCGTCAGGCCTAGCTTTCCAGGCAGGGCCTGTCATTGCGAGCCCCGGCGAACGTTCATTGGGCGTCCACTGTCCATCCCGGTGCACATCCGGACAAATCGCCACCGTCCGCCTCCTCGCAACGGATCATGGATGCCCTCCGCAGAAGGTGACCGCGGCCTCACCTATGCCCCGGAGGCTCCGACCGACCGGCCGAGTGGTCATCGCGGACGCCGCACCCCTACCGGCCCATCGTGCTGTCGTCGCACCCACCACCACCACCACCACCGCCGGCGGGCGTCGCGGTCTTGGACGCGTCGGATACGATTTGTCGAAACCCGCGTCAGTGTGTAAAGCGCGGTTGATCCGAGGCGCTCCGGGGATCGCCGCACTCAGGGGCAGGCCAGGTGGGCGTACTTCAGGTCGGTGTGGGTGCTGTCGAGGTAGCTGATGTGGGGCCGGCCGTTGGCGTCGAGCGCCAGCGAGGTATGCGACCCCACGATCCCGGTTGTGTCGACGGCGTCCATCTGCCAGCTCGTCCCGTCGAAGTAGGCGTACTTCAGGTCGCCGTTGGTGCTGTCGTTGTAGCTGATGTGGGGCCTGCCGACGGCATCGAGCGCCAGCGAGGTGAACAACCCCACGGTCCCGGTGGTGTCGACGGTCTCCAGATGCCAGCTCGCCCCGTCGAAATAGGCGTACTTCAGGTCGGCGTTGGTCTCGTCGTAGTAGCTGATGTGGGGGCGGCCGGCGACGTCCAGGGCCAGCGACGTGTACCCGCCGACGTCCGCGGTGGTGTCGACGGCCTCGAGCTGCCAGCTCGTCCCGTCGAAGTGGGCGTACTTCAGGTCGGAGTTGGTGATGTCGCGGTAGCTGATGTGGGGTCGGTCGGCGGCGTCGAGCGCCAGCGACGTGCTTCCGCCCACGCTCCCGGCTGTATCGACGGCCTCGATCTGCCAGCTCGTCCCGTTGAAGGTTGCGTACTTCAGGTCGTTGTTGGTGATATCGTAGTAGCTGATGTGGGGCCGGCCGACGGTATCAAGCGCCAGCGAGGTGTTCCAACCCACGAAACCGGCGGTGTCCACGGCCTCCACCTGCCAGCTCGTCCCGTCGAAGTGGGCGTACTTCAGATCCAGCGTACCGGAGTCGCAGTAGCTGATGTGGGGCCGGCTTACGGCGTCGATCGCCAGCGAGGTGTAAAGGCCCACGGACCCTGTGGTGTCGACAGCCTCGATCTGCCAGCTCGTCCCGTCGAAGTAGGCGTACTTCAGGTCGAAGTTTGTCATGTCGTAGTAGCCGATGTGGGGCCGGCCCGCGGCATCGAGCGCCAGCGAGTCGAATTCGCCCACGATCCCGACAGTGTCGACGGCCTCGATCTGCCAGGTCGGCGCGGCGCAACACAGGGTGGGGTCCACGAGTTGACAGGCGAGGCACGCGCCCACGCCGGGCATACCGTAGCCCGCTTCGCTGCACGTCCCTGCGCTGCCCTCGCATTGCTCGGTGCCGCGGACCAGGCCGTCGCCGCAGATGCCGTCACAGGTGCTCGGCTCCCCGTTGCAGGTCCACCCGATCTCCACCTGGCAGGTCCCGTCGCAGCCGTCGCCCGGCGCGAGGTTGCCGTCGTCACAGGGCTCGGTGCCGCGAAGGAGGCCGTCGCCGCAGTCGCCGTCACAGGCGCTCGGCTCCCCGCTGCAAGCCCACCCGGGCTCCACTTGGCAGGACCCGTCACAGCCATCGCCCGGCGCGGAATTCCCGTCGTCGCACGGCTCGGTGCCGCGCACCAGGCCGTCGCCGCAGATGCCGTCACAGGCGCTCGGATCCCCGCTGCAGGCCCACCCGGGCTCCACCTGGCAGGACCCGTCGCAGCCGTCGCCCGGCGTGAGGTT
>Ga0180009_10005750_pt1 | contig 13196 bp, 11 predicted proteins | sample OS_PC_MetaG_FD_123537 | JGI IMG/M metagenome (GOLD analysis project Ga0180009, IMG submission 123537) | Groundwater microbial communities from the Aspo Hard Rock Laboratory (HRL) deep subsurface site, Sweden - OS_PC_MetaG | ecosystem: Environmental > Aquatic > Deep subsurface > Groundwater... | reverse complement strand
TCACGGACGCGTTCCGCGGCAGCCGGCTTCTTCGGCAAGCTGAAAAGGAAGGCCGTGGCATCGTTGATCAGCTTCCTGGCACTATCGGTGACGGCAAAGTCCATATTGATCTTCACCGAGCCGGGAATTCCCTTGTAGAGGGCAGCGTGGAGCACTTCCTTGTCGATCTGCTCGGTCTGGGCTTCGGCCATCGCGGCTACCTCGTCGGCGTTGTTCATGTCCGCCATGAAAAGCTGCGCGTCGAGTTCGCCGTTCAGCCAGCCTTTGACAACGTCGGGGCGCTGCTGAATGAGATCGTTCAGCATGACCAGGATTGCGCCGTCAGAAATCCCGAAATCGATGCCCGAAGCAGCACGGCGGGCAATGCCTGCCTTCTCGATCTTCGTGGCGGTCGGTTCCCAGATGGCAGCGGCATCAAGCTTGCCGGCGCGGAAGTTGGTGGTGATCACCTCGATATTCTGGTTGAGGTAGCTGGACGGTTTGATGCCGGCCTGCAGGAAAGATTCTTGCGCGAAGCGATCGGTGCAGGCGCCATGTGGAGCGGACGTAATCTTGCCGTCCATCCATTTCACGGCTTCCTTGCCGTCGGCAAACTGCGGTGCATCGTTGCGCACCAGGAAGACGTTGCACTGCTGCTGAGACGTCCCGAGCACAGCGACGATGCGGATATCCGTACCGCCTCGATCCGGCAGGTTGCGGAACGTCGCAGCAATTGCGGGCATGTCGCCCATGTAACCGATGTGCTGCTTCTCGCCGGTCATGGCGTTGACGATAACGGAGCCCTGCAGGCCAACCTGGAACTCGGCCGTCGAACCTTCAGGAAGGTGCTTCTTCCAAAAGCCCTTGCCGTTGTTGACAACGCCAGACCAGGATTCGGTGTAGTAAGGCTGATAACCGATGACGAGACTGACTTTTTCGCCAGGCTTGCCGAAGTCCAATGCAGAGACGGCAGTCGGTGAAAAGATCGAGACGGCCGCCAATAGCGTGGCCGATCCAAGGACCTTCAATTGAGATAGCATTCGGTTCCTCCCAAGGCGCTGAATTCATGAACCAGGGCGACATCGGCCTGGTCTGCTCAGTGTCCGTTTCCTTTATTTATCTGCAGATTTTCCACCTGCTTGATCGCGAATTTCGGTGCCTGCATCCTCCTTTGTTGACCGGTGGCGGCAAACCCCCGAAGCATGAGCCCAACAATAACAATCAGCCACACCGAAACGGCAGTCTTGCGGCAGCGTTGGAACGTCGACTTCCGATTGATGACGAACGGACGCGATTTCGGCGCGCTCGATTGAGATCGAACTTCGGAACCTTCAAACGCTCGCAGACTGCGACACCATGGCACGACATTCAGGCTTGTCCTGTAAAATCGTTCGTATTGATGGATCGATTTCTAGAGCCTATGAAAAACTTACCCCCTGCGTCAGGTATTTCACATGTTTTCTGGTGTTGTTGCACCGCAATAAACTTGCGATACGCTTCTTCGATCCGGTAATAGGGAAATTTGATTGTGCCTGGAAGGGCAGCAGCGTCATAGTACACTCAGTTGAAGTTTGGTGCTGGAATCCGATGATTCAGCGTCAACTCGCGTCGGCGACTGCTGGGGCCTTGCTGAACCGTTCGGGTTGCAGCGCCTGCCGATCATCACACGAACGCTCCTGCGATGACAGGGCGGATCGATCGAGGAGGAAGAGAACACATGCCTGCACGCAATCATACCCAGTGGAGTGCAAATCCACCGCTCGAGACGGGCGAGTGGGTCGACAGCCGCATCTATTCCGAGCAGGAAATCTTCGAAGAAGAAAACGAGAAGATTTTCAAGCACGTCTGGGTGCCGGTCTGTCACGAATCCGAGCTGCCGAAGCCCTATGACTTCCGCACCACCACCATAGCCCGCGAACCGATCGTAATTTGCCGTGGCCCCGATAACGAAGTCCGCGCCTTCCTCAACGTGTGTCCGCACCGCGGCATGCTGATCGAGCGCCGTCCGTCAGGCAGCTTCTTGGAAGGCCAGCCGTCGGGCAATCCCAAGCGCATTACATGCATGTTCCATGCCTGGCAATTCGACATGAAGGGCAACTGCGTCTACGTCGCCCGTGAGAAAGAAGGCTACCAGGACCGGTTGTGCAAGGAAAACGTCGGCCTGCGCCGTCTGCGCTGCGAAGTGAAGTTCGGTGGCTTCGTCTGGGTTAACCTCGATGACAACCCTGCTCAGACCGTAGAAGAATGGTGTGGCGAGCCTTTTGAATGCCTGCGTGAATCGCTCAATGCCGAACCGCTGGAAGTGTTCCACTACCACAAGGCCATCGTCGATACGAACTACAAGCTGTGGCACGACACGAATAGTGAATTCTATCACGACTTCATGCACTACCATAACCGCATCACGGGCTTTAACGACGCCTACTTCGCGCGCAAGAACTTCGCTTACGATAACGGCCACGTTGTCGTGGGTACGTTCGAGGTCAACTATGAGAACTACGAAGGCTTCGAGAGCCGTGCGGAGCTGTCGTTCCCGCACTTGCCGCCAAACCAGTGGTACATGGTCGACCTTTTCCCGGGGTTCAATTTCAACCTGCGCGGATCCGCTCTGCGTTGCGATATCGTGACCCCGCTTGGACCCAACAAAGTCATGATCGAATTCCGCGGCCTTGGTCTCAAGAGAGACACGCCGGAAGAGCGCATGACCCGGATCAACCACCACAACTCGATCTGGGGACCCTTCGGGCGCAACCTGCATGAAGACCTGATCGGTGTCGCCGGGCAAGGCGCCACGATGGGTCCGGGTACGGAGCCGCGCCACATTCTTCATGGCCGCCACGAAAACGAGACGATCCACGACGAAATCGGGATGCGTCACTACTATGGAACCTGGGGCCAGTGGATGAACCGCCTGCCGAGCGAACCCGACAAGCCCTATACGGCGACCGCGGTCGCCGCGGAATAAGTCGCCGAAAAAAGAAGATGGCGGAAGCGGGAGGTGCAAACCATACGCTCCGCCGTTTTCGAATTTCTATTTTGCCAAGGCTTGCCCCGTGGCGAGGCGTGCAACTATGCGCAATCTCCAAAAAGAGTCTGATGCGCCGCAGGAAGGAAGATCAAAATGCAATCAAATGGCCATGACCAAACGGCGGCCGTACGGGATACCATTTACCGGGCCGCGCTCGCCCTTGACGATCAGCGCTGGCAGGATTGGTTGGAGCTTTGTGCGCCCAATTTCCATTATAAGATCACGTCCTTCAGCCCCGAGATCAACAAAGACATGATCTACCTGCAGGGTTCGCGCAAGGAGATGGACAGTCTGGTGCGGATGTTGCCGAAGCACAATACCGACCACTCGCCGCTTCACCGGCACACTTCAGTCTACACGATCGACGTATCCGAAGACGGCAAATCGGCCCAGGCGGTGTCATCGGTAGTGTTCTATCAGAACATGCTCGATGGCAACAATTCGCACATCGAGTCGGGCGAAACGCGCTTGTTTCTCGCTGGACGGTATGTCGATACTTTCGCCATCGAAGACGGCGCGGCAAAGTTCGTGGACCGCGAAGTGAAGCTCGACAACCGCCGTCTCGACAAAGGCTCGCACTGGCCACTCTAACCGGTAGAAAAGCGCGGGCTAAACAGCCTAGTATAGCGTATCTGACGTTTGAAACCCGGGGGGCAAATGTCGGAACCGGAACACTAGTATAGCCAGTCCCGGCACCGGCCGAGCGTATGTGTCACCTGCCGCCGCGGTTCCAAACGGAACTCCGCGACTGAACTCCAACACAAATCATGAGTGTCGAACCCCACGATGAGCTGGATCAAAGTCTGCAAGACTTCCGAAGTGCCCGAGAATAGCCTGAAAAAGATCTGGGCGGCGGGCGGCGTGCCGATCCTGGTGGCCCATTACAAGGGCGGGTTTCGTGCTCTGCCGCCAGTATGTCCGCACATGGAGGAGCCACTCGAAGAGTCGGGCGTGATCGCCGGGTGCGTCATGACCTGCACGAAACACCTCTGGGCCTGGGACCTCAAGACGCTCGAAATGCAGGGCGAAACGGAAAAGCCGCTCAAGACCTACGAGACCAAGATCGAGGGCGACGATCTGATGGCCTTCGTCGAGCAGGAGCTGCTCTACGAATTCGACGACGAAGACGACATGGACGACGATTCCTTCTTCAACTGCTGACCGAAGACGGGATTTTCCGCCCATGACCATTACGGTGCAGACGAAAACCGGCGAATTCAAATTCGAGAACGATGAGGGGACGGAAACCCTGTTGTTCGCCGGGCTCGGCGCCGGGCTCACGCTGCCCTATGAATGCGCCACGGGGACTTGCGGTACATGTCGGGCGCGCGTGATGAGCGGCGATGTCGAGATGGCCTGGCCGGAGGCGCCTGGAGCGAGCCGCCTGAACCGCGGCAAGGGCGATGTGCTGATGTGCCAGAGCCACGCCAAGGGCGACTGCCTGCTGCGCATTCCCGCAGATGTCGCCGCCGGTGACGCGGTCGCCGCGCCGCGCCGGTTCAGCGGTCGCATCGAGGACCTGAAGAAACTCACCAGCGACGTCGTCGACTTTGAAATCGCCCTCGATAGCGCGACGAATTTCGCCGCCGGCCAGTTCATGGTGATGACCTCGCCGGTGGTAGAAGGCGGGCGCTCCTACTCGATGGTCAATTACACCCCCGAAACCGATCGCATCCGCTTCGTCGTCAAGCGGAAGCCTAACGGCGGTTTTTCGAACTGGCTTTTCGAGGAGGCTGCGGACGGTTGCGAAGTTTCCCTGTTCGGGCCACTCGGGAAGGCAACCTTCCGGCCGGGCGAAGATGGCGACCTCGTGTGCATCACCGGCGGGTCGGGCATCGCCGGCATCATGTCGATCCTCGACCATGCCGCGCAGGCAGGGCACTTCAAGGCCAACAAGGGTTGGCTCTACTTCGGCGTGCGGACGCTTGCCGATGCCTTTTATGTCGAAGAACTGGCGGAACTGGTTGAAAAATCGGGCGGCGCTCTCCAAGTCATACTGGCACTATCCGACGAGGCAGCCAGCGCGCCGACGCATCCCGACTACCCTTCGATTCGTCTCGAAGAGGGTTTCGTACATGCCGTGGCGGCGCGGGCGATGGCTGAAATCTCGGGCCAACTCAACGACCGGACGATCGGTTTCGTGGCTGGCCCCCCTCCGATGGTCGATGGTGCAATTCGGGTTCTCCTGAGCGAAGCTAAGCTACCGCCAGGGCGCATTCGCTACGACAAATTCAGTTGAACGGAGGAGGCTCGTGGCCCACGTCGAAGCAGAAGGCGGGTGTCTTTGCGGAGCCATCCGTTACAGGGTCGACGGCGAAGTCGTCGGTTCGGCAGCGTGCCATTGCCGCGACTGCCAGTACGTCTGCGGCGGCGCACCCTCCTACGTGTTCGTGGTGGCAGCCAAGTCGCTCGAAATCACGAAAGGCAAGACGGCGACTTATCGCAACGAGGCCGAGAGCGGTGCCATTCGCATCCGGCATTTCTGCCCGACCTGCGGCTCACCGCTGTTTGCCGAAGACAGCGCCTTCCCGGATTTCGTGTCGATCAAGGCCGGGACGCTCGATGATCCGTCGAATTACAAGCCGGGCGCTCACTTCTGGGCGAAATCGGCGCCTCCCTGGCACCATTTCGATCCCGACACTCCATCCTTCACCAAGGGCGCCAACAGCGAACCCGTCAAGAATTCCTGAGGCATCCGCCGCGAAGCGGTCCGGGATAGACTCCGGGCAACGCAAGGTGGCGGAGCGCATTCCGCTGGCGATCAATTGAGCCCCTGAACGTGGCTTGTTCACTTCGGTAGCTATCGCCGAACTACGATCAGAACTCGGAGTAGGCTTTTTGAGCGCCAGGCAGCGATGTGGTCGGATTAACGCCGCTTTGATTCGTGAAGTCCACAAATGCGGCAACAGCAGCACTCACCTTGCGGTGGTGGTCGGCACGGGTTGCCGCAATTGCCAATTGGCGCCCTTGTTCGGCCCTTCTTTCGGTGAGCGGATCGAGTCTTGATTCGGACCTCATGGGCGCGAACTGAGTACCGCGTCTATCGCCAATACCGCTGAACAATTGCCTTCTCCATTCATAACCGTCCTTATAGATAGCAATCAATTGTTCAGATGACGTGCAGTCAAAGGCATCAATTTTTCTTAATTTAAGTGCATCAACGCGAATACTGCGTTGAACCGAGCCTGCCTCAGAAGGCGGCTTCATCGTATCGCTACATACGACGCTTGCTTCCGGGTCAAGGTCGGCGCATGCGCTGACCGTGTGTGCCTGCTTAGGCATGACCTCGCGAACCGACGGATCGCAATCGCGCAGCAGTCACGTCTCGGATTACCGAGGTGGAACGCGCGGGCGCAGCCGTCAGGCTTCCGCGCGGCCGGCTTTCAGGAGGGCCTGCTTGCGCAGTTTCGAGCGAACGCCGCCGGTGTTGCCCTGGATACGGGACTGTTTGGGACGCGCGATGCGGCGGTCGTTCTTCTTCTTGCGGGTTTCAGCGGCGCGTGCGGTGCGGGCGGCCATGGGTCGTCTCCAGGCTTGATTGGAACTGTTATGGACGCGACAGAACGCTACGCAGCGAGAAGCGGCGCATCCCTCGAGGCGCCTTTGTGGCCCTAAGCCATGGCCGCAGTCAAGGCATATCCGGGCGCCAGGAAGACGCCCGACCACGCCAGGCATGACATTGGACTGGCCAGCATGAACCGGCTCCAGCGCATTCCCATGGCCCCGGCAACCAGCGGAACGAACGGGCGGATCATGCCGCCGAACTTGCTGATGAAGACGCCGGCGAGCCCATATCGCTTAACGAACATGCGCGCCAGCACGTACCATTGCGGACGAGTCCGCAGCGGCCAGAGGCCGCCGATGTCGCGCTTGAAATAGCCTCCGATGGCGAAAGTCATGGCATCGCCGATGGCAGCGCCCGCCGAAGCGGCCAGCCAGACCGTCAAAAAGTCGCCGCCCGCCGCGGCGTGAATTCCCCCGATCGCCACGAAGAGCGCCGAAGACGGCACCAGCAGCGACAAGAACACCATGCTTTCAGCAAACCCAAGCACGAAGACGATCGGTCCGGCCAGCGCCATATGCTCCCGGACAAGGTCAAGAGATTGAGCGATAAAGCTTTCCAAGATCCCTGCCGGCAGTTGGAGAGGTAAATATCCCCGGCAAAGCGGGGCTTTAAGGTTGGGCCGCCCGGGGCGGCTTGCGGGGTCGCTGACGCGGCCTGTGAATTTTGTGCCACCTGAAGGTGGCAGGTCAGCGCCAGAGGTTCAACTGCTCCAGACGCTGATCCTCCTTCAACGTCTTGCGTCCGCATTTCGAGATGAAAACGATGTGATATTTGCAGTCCCCTTTGGAGTGACTTAGACTCTTGAGTTCGTCCATCGGCTCGGTTCCTTCCGCATGCGTGGTTGCAAACGGTTGGAATTGGGTCGATGGACCGCCGGAAAGGTCAAACTGCTACTGACTCCCCGGCAGAGGAGGGGGGTCTGCTGCTGTGCGGGAACCAGATACGGGTGGCGTGCGTATCCCGGGTGAGGTTCCAAGACGCCAGGCAGCATAGCCATTTCGGATTTGCCGCCGACTTTGATCCCGCCCCCAGCTCAGTTTCAAAAGGTTTCTGATCGTGCCAGGCCCTGAAGCAAAGACTTCGGAAGTTAGCGGCTCCGATCCGCATGATCGATTGAGAGAACGCCTGTTCGACAGCCGGACGTTATCGCTCAATCTCGCGATGGCGTTGTCGGACGAAGACCAGGTCGTTCAGGCGATGGACGATGCAAGCCCGACGAAGTGGCATCTGGCGCATACGACGTGGTTCTATGAAGCGTTCGTGCTGCGCGAGCATCTGCCGGGATATGAAGTGTTTTCGGAGCGCTTCGAATACTGCTTCAACTCCTATTACGAAGCCAAGGGCGACCGCCATCCGCGGGCCTCGCGCGGACTGTTGACGCGACCTACAGCCGAAGAAGTGCGCCAGTACCGCGCGCATGTCGATGCGGCGCTGATGCGCCTCATGTCACACGAGGCAGCGCTTACGGGCAGCGTCATGGAACTGGTCGAACTCGGCATCAATCACGAGCAGCAGCATCAAGAGCTGCTGCTGACGGATGTCCTCAGTCTGTTCGCTCTGCAGCCGCTGCGCCCGGCCTATCAGCAGCCGGCGCTACGCAGCGTTGCGACGGCGGACTCCATGGCAACGCGCTTCATTTCGTACGAAGGGGGTATCCACGGCGTGGGCCACGATGGAAGCGGCTTCAGCTACGACAACGAGGGTCCGCGCCATGACGTGCTGATCCACCCATTCCGGCTGGCCGAGCGCTGCGTCACCAATCGGGACTATCTGGCGTTCATCGAGAGCGGCGCCTACGGCGATCCGCTGGTGTGGCTGGCGGACGGCTGGACAACCGTCAGGGAGCGCGGCTGGACGGCTCCGGGCTATTGGGAGCGCGTCGACGGCGGCTGGCATCAGATGACGCTCAATGGTTTGCTGCCGCTCGAACTCGATGCGCCGGTCAGTCACGTCAGCTATTATGAAGCGGATGCGTTTGCGCGGTTCGCCGGCAAACGGCTGCCGACGGAATTCGAATGGGAACATGCCAGCGCCGGCGTTGCCGTCGAGGGCAGTACGCTGGGCTCGGGAGCGCTGCGGCCACGGGCCGCCACCACGGTTGGAGCCTCGACGCCCGTACAGATGTTCGGCGACGTCTGGGAGTGGACGGCGAGCGCCTATCTGCCCTACCACGGCTACCGCGCGCCGGTGGGCGCGGTCGGCGAATACAACGGCAAGTTCATGTGTTCGCAGCACGTCCTGCGCGGCGCATCCTGCGTGACGCCCGATGGTCACTCGCGGCGCACCTATCGCAATTTCTTTTATCCCGCCCAGCGCTGGCAATTCATGGGGCTGCGGCTCGCGGAGGATGCATGAACACGAAACCTGCAGTCAAACGTGCCGTCGCGCAGACGAGCGAAGGTTCCCGTCCCGCGGACCTGGAGTTCGCGCGCGCTCTACTCATTGGATTGCGCGCACCGGAAAAGTCGATCCCCTGCCGCTTCCTCTATGACGCGCGCGGCAGCGAGCTGTTCGAGGACATCACGCAGCTGCCCGAATATTACCCGACGCGCACGGAAACGGCGATCCTCGAGGCATGCGCCAGCGAAATCCGAGACGCGACGCCGGCAGGCAGCCTGCTGGTCGAGTTCGGCTCGGGCTCGAGCACAAAAACCGAAATCCTTCTGTCGGCGCTCGACCGGCTGAGCGGCTATGTGGCCATCGACATCAGTCCAAGTGCCCTTGATGAGGCAGCCAAGCGACTTTCCACGCGCTTCCCCGACCTTCGAATTTTTCCAGTCGTCGGCGACTTCTCGCGCCCGCTCGATTTTCCGGCGCAGTTCGACGCCGTCCCGAGGATCGGCTTCTTTCCCGGTTCGACGATCGGAAATCTCGTCCCGGAGGCAGCTGTCGACCTGCTCGCCAACATGGGCCGCATCCTTGGTCCCGGCAGCCGGCTGATCGTTGGGGCAGATCTCAGGAAGGATCGCGACGTTCTGCTGGCGGCCTACAACGATGCCCAGGGGGTCACGGCGGCGTTCAATCTGAACATACTGGCGCGGGCCAACAGGGATCTCAGGGCGAAGTTCGATCTGGACCAGTTCGAACATCTGGCTACCTACGACGACGACAACGGGCGTATCGACATGCACCTTGTCAGCAGGGCCGACCAGGTCGCCACCGTGCTCGGCCACGATATCGCATTCGAAAAGGGCGAAAGAATCCATACCGAGCATTCGCACAAGTACGATATCGCCGGGTTCCAGAACCTCGCCATCCGCGCCGGCTGGACGCCGCAACGCGTGTGGAGCGACAATGCGAAGCTCTTCAGCATCCACGAGTTGCATCGGCCGCTGGCGGTGGATCGAGCGGCTTGAGTTGCTAACCTACAAGGGTAGCGTGGGCATCGTCGCAAACGGGGTGACGGCAGGGGCCTTCAGCGGATAGGGTTGCTGCACACTTTTTCGCCAGCCGGCACTGCGCCCGACTGCCCTCGACTCCGACCCTCCTGCCCGGACCGTTTGATGAGAACCGACACGCCACAGCCGATCCGCCTCGAAGACTACAACCCTCCCGAATTTCTCATTGATACGGTCGACCTCAACGTCATCCTGCATCCGACCGATACGCTGGTGCGGGCAAAGCTCAAGCTACGTCCCAATCCCGCCGTCAAGCGCAAAGCGAAAGTCCTGCGGCTCGACGGGGAGCATATCGGGCTCGAAAGCCTGCGGCTCGACAAGAAGGAACTGCAGCGCGGCGCCTTCCGGGCAACCAAAACCGGACTGACAATTGCCGATCCGCCGGCTGCGGCCTTCGAACTCGATATCACGACCCGGCTCAACCCCAACGCCAACAAGGCCCTGCAGGGCCTCTACCGCTCGCGCGGCGTCTACTGCACGCAATGCGAAGCCGAAGGCTTTCGAAGGATCACCTATTTCCTCGACCGGCCCGATATCCTTTCGACCTACAGGGTGCGCATCGAAGCCGACCGCAACGAAACGCCGGTTCTGCTCGCCAACGGCAACCTCATCGAAACGGGAACGCTTGAAGCCGGCAAACGCCACTATGCGGTATGGCAGGATCCCCATCCCAAGCCTTGCTATCTGTTTGCGATGGTCGGCGGCGACCTCGGCTCGATTGCTTCCTCCTTCACCACCATGAGCGGGCGCCAGGTGGCGCTGACGATCTACGTCGAGCACGGCAAGGAAGACCGCGCCGGCTGGGCGATGGACAGCCTCAAGCGGTCGATGCGGTGGGACGAAGAAAAGTTCGGCCGCGAGTACGACCTCGATGTCTTCAATATCGTCGCGGTATCCGACTTCAACATGGGCGCCATGGAGAACAAGGGCCTCAACGTGTTCAACGACCGCCTCATCCTGGCTTCGCCCGAGACCGCGACCGACACGATGTATGCGGCGATCGAAAGCGTTGTCGCGCACGAATACTTCCACAACTGGACGGGCAACCGCATCACCTGCCGTGACTGGTTCCAGCTGTGCCTCAAGGAAGGGCTGACGGTCTACCGCGATCAGGAGTTCTCCAGCGACGAGCGGTCGCGGGTCGTGCAAAGGATCGCCGACGTGCGCCAGCTCAAGACGGTGCAGTTCGCCGAGGACGCCGGGCCGCTGGCGCATCCGGTGCGGCCGCGCAGCTATATCGAGATCAACAACTTCTATACGGCGACCGTCTACGAGAAGGGTGCCGAGGTCGTGCGGATGCTCAAGACCGTGATCGGGCCTGAAGCCTTCCGGGCCGGCATGAACCTCTACTTCGAACGCCACGATGGCGACGCGGCGACGATCGAAGACTATCTGGCCTGCTTTGCCGAGGCCAGCGGACAAGACCTGGAACAGTTCGCGCTTTGGTACGAGCAATCGGGAACGCCGCGCCTCGAGGCGGAGTTCTCGTACGATCGCCGCACCCGTACGGCGCGCCTGACGCTGGAGCAGCATGTCCCGCCAACGCCTGGGCAGCCCAAGAAGCTGCCCATGCACATCCCCGTAATGTTCGGGATGGTCGGCAAGGACGGCCGCGACATCCCGCTCAATTCGAAAGATGGCGTGGATTTCAGCAGCGGGCTCATCCACCTCACCAGGCAGAAGCAGACGTTCCACTTCGCAGACGTTCCGGAACGGCCCGTGCCTTCGCTGCTGCGGGGGTTTTCGGCCCCGGTCAATCTCAGGATCGATCTCGCCGACAAGGACCTCGAGTTCCTGCTGGCGCACGACAGCGATCCCTTCAACCGCTGGCAGGCGGCCAATGCCTACGCCACGCGCATGATGCTGCAGCGGGTTGCGGCGCTCAGCGAAGGCAAGCGTTCGCGGTGCGGGGATGGTTTTGCCACCGCGCTCGGCAAGGCTTTGTCCGATGAAGCGCTGGAATGGGCGTTCAAAGCCGAACTTTTGCAGTTGCCGAGCGAGACCGACATCGCCCGTGAGATCGGTCACAACGTCGATCCCGAGCACATCCATGCTGCCCAGCAGGGGCTGTCGGCACTCGTGGCCCGGCGGCTCGAACCGCAACTCTTCCAGATTCATGAGGACCTCGCCGGCAAGGGCCGGTTCTCGGCGGATGCGGAGGCGGCCGGACGGCGTGCCGCCCGCAATGCCGCGCTGACGCTTCTGGTGAAGCGTGGTGCGCAGACGGACCTGGCGCTGGCCGCCGAGCACTATTTCTCGGCCACGACGATGACCGAAGCCGCCCATGCCCTGACCCTGCTCGCCGGCTCCAATGCTCCTCAGCGCAACCAGGCGCTCGCCGACTTCCATGAGCGCTGGAAAGACGATCACGTGGTCATCGACACCTGGTTTGCCGCCCAGGCGCAATCGCCACGGCCAACTGTCATCGGCGAACTGGAAGCACTGATGAGCCACGCCACTTTCGATATCACGGCGCCAAATAAGATCCGTTCACTGATCGGAAGTTTTATCCTGCGCAACGCGGTGCAGTTCAATCGCGCGGATGGAGCCGGCTACCGGTTTGCCATCGGTCAGATCCTGACGATCGACAAGTTCAATCCGCAGATCGCGGCCCGGCTGCTCAACGGCTTCAAGAGCTGGCGCACACTTGAGCCGGTGCGCCGGAAGGCTGCCAAGAAGGCGCTCGACAACCTGGCCGGCCACGCTGCCATCTCGCGCGACACGAGGGAGATTGTGTCCCGAATCCTGCAGCGCTAAGGGATTGAAAATCAATGTCACCTAAGGCGATTTAATCTCCTCGACACACCCCTGCGAAGCATCGAAACTGATCCTGCGATTCGTTCGCCAGGGGTGGGACAAGCGGATCGATTCGGTCGGGGCAAGGTTTACAGACAATTCGGGGGCGAAGGGTATGGAGGGGACATTGTCCGCCAGGCCACGGGGTATCGTTGCGCCATCTCAAGGCGCAATTGGCCGGGTGCTTGGCGGAGCACCACTCGCACTACGGCCACAGGTCTGGCGGTTTCTGGAACGCAGGAGACTCAGTCTGCACGCCGGCGCCGCCATGCTCACCTCTGTCGCCGCCGCCGCCCATATCCTGGACCAGGTTCCAAGTTCCGTTGCTCCAGCGTGCGCAGCCACGGCTGCCGTGCTGGCCACCATCATGGCCGGACTAAGCTGGACATCGAAGGGCAGGAATGGCAACGCGGGCGTCGGTTTGGCGGCG
>Ga0180009_10005749_pt1 | contig 13196 bp, 11 predicted proteins | sample OS_PC_MetaG_FD_123537 | JGI IMG/M metagenome (GOLD analysis project Ga0180009, IMG submission 123537) | Groundwater microbial communities from the Aspo Hard Rock Laboratory (HRL) deep subsurface site, Sweden - OS_PC_MetaG | ecosystem: Environmental > Aquatic > Deep subsurface > Groundwater... | reverse complement strand
CTCCAATTTCATCGAGCAAGATCGTCCCGCTGTGGGCGAGCTCGAAGCATCCTCGGCGGGTTCCCAGCGCGCCGGTAAAGGAGCCTTTCGTGTGGCCGAACAATTCGGATTCGAGCAGCGTCTCGGGAATCGCGGCGGGGGTGACCGGGACGAAGGGGCCGGAAGCACGCGGGCTGCCCGCGTGGATGGCGCGTGCCAGCCGCTCCTTGCCGACACCTGTTTCTCCCTGAATCAGAATCGTCGCGTCCGAGCCAGCGACGCGGCGAGCCAGGCGCAGAAAAGAAGCCATGGATGGACTGCGAGACGCAAAGTCGTCCAACCCGGGATGGTCGACGTCGAGTTGGTGCTGCAGCTGGTGGATTCCCGTCTCGCGCTGGCGGGTTACGAACGCCTCGAAGGCGTCCCGTAACAAGTCGTCGCTCAGACCGGTATTCAGGACGGCCGTGCATCCGGCGATCAGAAGTCGCACTCGCTCTCGGGCGTCTTCGCCATCCCGAACGACGATCACCTCCGGGCGCTCGGGGAGGGTCTGGAGCTCTGCCACGGTCCTGTCGATGGGGTCACGAAGCGCGGCGCGGCTCACGACCACCAGGTCAGCTGGAAATGCGCGAACTCGATCCCAGAACACGCCACGCGGGGCAGCGGCCATCGTTGCGTCCAGCGGGGACAAGATGGCGTCGAGTCGACGTTCCAACGCCAAATCGTTCACAACGACGAGTACACGTATGAGCATTCAATTCCGTTACGATGCGGGGGGGATCGGGTGGTAGCACCCGAACGGTAGCAGGTTCTCGTGCGGCTCACCAAGGTCGGGTGTTCGCACCCGAGTGCGATTGCCGAAATCCATCCAGCCGTACGTCCATCAAGCGCCCAGGACAGCAAATTGTGGACGTTCATGGACCGGGTGCGCTTGGAACGATGCTTGCTACCAATGCGTAGAGCATGTCAATCAAGCGTCTTGCGAGCTGCCGCCTGCAGCTCGGTCACGGTCCCCTCATTGCGACGGCTGTTCACGACGGGCACGACATTCGGCCCGACCTCCGCCCATACATCGCCCTCTCCGAATCGGGCAGGTACCGGGAAGAGGACCCCTTCACCGGTATCTGGGCCGAGGTCGCTCCGAGCCGCGTCATCGCGCTGCGTTCGCGATTCGAGGTGGACCTCAATCGCCCGAGGGAGTCCGCAATCTACAGGACGCCCGAGGATTGCTGGGGACTCGCACTCTATGCCCAGCAACCTCCCGAAGTGCTGCTGGAACGGTCGCTTGCGGAATACGATGAGTTCTACGACACGATGCACGAGTTCCTTTCGAACGTGGTTCGAGAGCATGGCCGGTTCGTGGTGTTCGACTTGCATTCCTACAACCACCGACGAGCGGGACCCCGCGGGCCGCAAGCAGACCCCATGCACAATCCGCAAGTCAACGTCGGTACAGAATCCATCGATCGCGATCGGTGGGGGGGAGTCGTCGACGCGTTCTGCGAATCGTTGCGGGCGGCCGACTTTCCGGGCGGCCGTCTCGACGTTCGAGAGAACGTCAAGTTCAAGGGTGGAAACTGGTCACGTTGGGTGAACAAGAACTTCCCGAATGAAGGCGTCGCGATCGCCATCGAGTTCAAGAAGTTTTTCATGGACGAGTGGACCGGGCTTCCTGACTGGAATCTCATCTCCGCTGTCAGCACGGCGCTGAAGGCAACGATTGACCCCGTCCTTGGCGCGCTCGAACGGGCGTGAATTCGCCAGTTTTGTCTTGTCCGTGGAACGAGTCTGCTCGGCTCGCGCATCTAACCGAAATCGTGCCTGGATTCCAGGTGCCAGCAAGCAAGAAAGGCAATGAAGAATGAAGATTGGTTTTGTCGTCAACGACGTTAAGACAGAGGAAGCGGGATTTACGACGACACGTCTTGCGACGGCAGCGTTGAACCTCGGTCACAGCGTTTGGCTGATGGGTGTTGGGGATCTCACGTATGATCCCAACGAGCGGATTCACGCTCACGCGACCACGGTTCCTACTCAGAAGTACAAGGACAATGCGACGTTCTTTGCTGCGCTTACGGGCAAGAAAGCGGTGCGCGAGCGGATTGCCGTGGATGATCTCGACGTCTTGATGCTTCGCAATGTTCCTTCGGACGACGTCATTTCGAGGCCGTGGGCGACCACCGTGGCCGCGGAGTTCGGGCGGGTGGCGATGCGACATGGGGTGATCGTGATCAACGATCCGAACGGGCTCGCGAAGGCCGTGAGCAAGATGTACTTCCAGCTTTTTCCGGAGGAGGTGCGGCCCCGTGCGTTGATTACGCGGAATCCGTCGGATATCAAGGCCTTTGCCAAGGAGCTTGGCGGCAATCTCGTGCTCAAGCCGCTTCAAGGCTCCGGGGGGGCCAGCGTCTTTCTCGTTCGGCCTGAAGACGTTCCCAACCTCAATCAGATGATCGAGGCCGTGAGCCGAGATGGGTTTGTGATCGCCCAGGAGTATCTCCCCGCCGCGGCGGGGGGGGATACGCGATTGTTCGTCATGAACGGTATCCCTCTGCGGTCGAAGAGTAAGTACGCTGCGTTCCGCCGGTTGAGAAGCGGGGGCGACATGAGAAGCAACATCCACGCTGGGGGGAAGCTGGCCGAGGCCAACATCGACGACGCCGCTCTTCGCATTGCGGAGATCGTGCGCCCCAAGCTCGTGCAGGATGGAATGTTCCTGGTCGGCCTGGACATCGTGGGTGACAAGCTCATGGAAATCAATGTCTTCAGCCCGGGTGGGTTGGGTAGCGCGCAACGCTTCACAGGCGTGAACTTCAGCCGGGTCGTCATCGAGGCCCTGGAGCGCAAGGTTTCGTACACGAATTACTATCGTCGAAGCTTCGACAACGTTGACTTGTGCACGCTTTGATTCTTCACTTGGCGACAGAATGGTGAAGTTGACTGACGACGGCCGCACCGTCGCAGATGCGTCCGCGCTGCTGATACGCTCCGTGGAGCGAAGGTTGTCGGCGGGCAAGCCTGTTCGTCGAAACCTGCCCGACGGGGGGCGTGTCCATGTGGATCGTCCCCTTCCGTTTCTCTGTCTCTACACACGTCCGGATGGGACCGAAGACGTTGGAACGCGACGCCTGGTGGTGGGTGAGGCTTCGTATCTGATCGGCGCGGGCAGTGTGCGGGCCCGCAAGATGTCGATGAGCCTGCTGCGCAGCATCGTCAGTACGCTCCGAGATCAGTTCGGTGCGTTTCTGGTCGTCGAAGTCTGGGCCGGTCCAAACCTCGAGGATGGTGCGCCTCCCGCCTTCCGTCTGGTGGATAGCAGCTCGGTCGGCGATCAGCTGGTGTTGGATGTCCTTGGAAAGGCGCTTTCGGACATCCGCGTGCACGGCCGCAGAGCGACCGTGGAGGTAGTACGGAAGACGTCTGAGCTGCAGCCACGTCCGCGGCCGACGATGGCCGAGCGTGGCGCAAAGATGCTTGGGTGCACGTGGATCGGGATTGAGGTGGCGCCGTTCTATCGGAACCCGCAGGGGGATGTCGTCTATCCGGCGGTGCTGCGGGCGCTTCGCGGGCGGTTCGGACGAGCGTTGCAGCAGGCATTCTTTCACTTCGCCACGAACAATACGGCGCATCGGGCAAAGAATGTCGTGTCCCTGGGCCGAAGAGCGATGGTGAGAGCCGTCTGGACGGCCGACGAGCAACTGGCGGGGATCTCGTCGAGTTTTGACTTGCTGATTGCGATCAACCCGACGAAACCGCAAGCACTCTGGGACGCGTTCCGCCGATCCAACTACGACAAGGCTCCGGAGTTTCGTTATCGGCGGCTGCCCATCGATCCGTCGTTGGTCAAGCGCGCGCTGTACCTAACCGATCTCGAGCGCATCGAGGATCCGGTCATTGCGAGCCTCTTCAGGGAAAAGCAGTTTGAGCTGGATCGGCAATTGACGATGCTCTCGGATCGCGGAACGCCGCGCTTTCTCCTTGGCAGTCAGCAACTGTACGGCCCTTGCTCACCGGAGCTCGTTCGACACGCCGAGGAAATCCTCGAGCGCATTCCAAGCACTGCACGGGGCTCCCCCGCAGGTGCCAGTGTGGGGGCCAAGGAATTCTGTCGGCGCGCCGAGTCGGAGCTCGAAGCCTACCGGGCTGTCTCCGATGAGTTCACCGCGACCGTGCAAGTCAGCGACAAGGTGATGGCAGGCCTCATGGTCTCCCACGGTCATCTCTTGGTCGCCCCCGACTACCGATCGCCAAAGGCGCGCATCGACGCTCTCATCCAGCATGAAATCGGCACCCACCTCGTCACCTACTACAACGGTAAGGCACAGCGGTTTCGGCAGCTTTCCACGGGCTTGGCGGGCTACGACGAATTGCAGGAGGGACTGGCCGTGCTTGCGGAGTTCCTCGTCGGCGGCATGTCTCCGGCGCGGCTACGCATTCTGGCTGCGCGGGTGTTGAGCGTACGAGCAGCTATCGATGGGGGCGGATTCATCGATGTCTTCCGCCTCCTGTGCCGCTTCGGGTTCAGCCGCCGGACGTCGTTCAACGTGTGCATACGGGTCTTCCGTGGCGGTGGGCTCACCAAGGACATGGTCTACCTCCGCGGCTTGCTGAGCGTCCTTGAACACCTCAGACAAGGGGGCGACCTCACGTCGCTGTATCTGGGAAAGATAGCAATCCAACATATCGAGATTGTGCAACAACTCCGGAGCCGATCCATCCTTACGGCGCCTCCCTTCGTGCCACACTTCCTCGAGCGCCCTGATTCGCTCCGCCGCCTTCAACAAGTCCGAGACGGTCTCCATCTGTACGACCTCGCGGACCAATAGCCGATGGACCGAAGTCGATTTCGTAGCTGAGACTCGCGGTCGCGGATTTCGACCGCGGACCCCGCTCGCGCAGTGACCTTTCGGCCTCGGCCCGTGTTTTCTCAGGGAACACGGAAGCCGACGGTGCGCAACTCGCTCGCCGTTTGGAGAAAGGTCTCGACCCATGGCAGGCACAGAAAAGTCCAAGAACGACGCCCTCAGTTCGGCAGCTCGCGCCTCCCTCGACAAGAACCGGGCTGCGGAACCGGAGAGCTTCAGCTCCGTGCTCGTAGGAGACGATGGAAACACCATCATCCATCACGATGTCGTCGCCAAGATCGTGGGTATGGCGGTTGGGGAGGTGGATGGCGTGCACGAGCTCGTTCCATGGGGCGCGAACCAGACCGTCAGCGCGTTCGCCAAGCGGGTCATCGGGAAGTCGATGCGAGATCTCGGCGTCAATGTCGACGTTGGCACGATTGAGGCGGCCGTGGACGTGCGGATCGTCACGGTGTACGGCAAGAGTATCGTGACCATTGCAGGTAACATCCGCGAAAATGTGCGCGAACGCATCGAGGGGATAACGGGGTTGCGGGTTACCGAGGTGAACGTCGAGATCATCGACTTGTTCTTCCCGGACACCGAGCAGCAGGAAGCCCGCTCGACGAGGGCGCGGTAGCTAAGGGACCGCCAAAGCGTAACCTGGTCCACTTGGCGTCGAGAAATGGGTGGCACGGCCAAGCAAGTCTTTGAACGCCTGCAAGCTCCTGCTTGGCCGTGGGCGGCGAAGGGTCAAGCAAGCATGCAATACGGCCAAGCAGTCCCTTCGCGGCGATTGCACTCTTGCTTGGCCGTGCCATGGACCAGCTATTTCCGTGGCGGTAGCTAACTAGCGGCGAGACGTCTCGCTATTGACGCGAGCGTTTCCCAGCGGTTCTGCCGTTTTCGGCATACGTTCAGCTCGATCCAGATGTCGCCGCAAGCGAGAGTGTACGGGTGCGTCTGCGCCAGAGAGGAGTCGTCGATGATCGCCACCGGATTTGGTTGTTCGGACGCGGGTCTTGTTCGGGAGCGAAACGAGGACTGCTATTTCGTCGACGACGATCTCGGTCTCTACATCGTCAGCGACGGCATGGGCGGTCATGCCGCTGGAGATGTGGCATCTACGACTGCAGTCTCCGCAGTGGTTCGATACATGCGGGCGAGGTGGGGGCTGCTTGACAAGGCTCGCCGCTTCGGAACGGACGTGAACGATATTCGAGTTCTGCTCGAGCAAGCGGTGCAGTCCGCGTCCTATCAGGTATTCGAGCTGGCCGCACGGACGCCGCCGTGGCGCGGTATGGGTGCCACTTTCACCGCCGTCCTGGTCGTGAGAAACACGGCGGTTGTTGCTCACGTAGGTGACAGCCGCCTGTATCTGCTGCGCCACGGCGTGATTCGGCAGGTCACGACAGACCACACCGTGGCCGGCCATCTCCTTCGAGCCGGGGCTATTCAGCCCGAGGATGTCAAGACCAGTCTGTACGCTCATATGTTGAGCCGGAACGTCGGCATGCTGGATGCGGTACCCGTCGACACCATGTTGGTCGACTTGTTGGACGGTGACCGGTTCCTTCTGTGCTCCGACGGCTTGACGGAATACCTGTCGGATGAGGTTCTGGCGTCGAAGCTGGATGACGGAGATTCGTCGGATGTGGCGTCGCAGCTGGTGGCTATCGCCAATGCATCGGGAGGCGGAGACAATGTGACCGCCGTCGTGGTGGACGTGCAGGCGAACGGTCAGGACTACCGCTCGGATTCATCCCGGGGGGAGGGGAGGGGAGGACGCACATTCTTCTCGGACCTGCAGGATCAGATCCAGGCCATGTTGACGAGAGGTTGGCGAGGACTGGGTTGGGGACTCTGACAGGGAAGCCGTCGACCCAGGTGGGTTGCCCGATCCGATTGCCCCGACCCGGATGGGTCGCTCGTTCCGATGTATTCGCCTGGGTAGGTGGCTCGTTCCGATCGCCGCCACCCCGGCAGGTGACGTGAGCGTCGATCAGCTGGCCCTCGCGGTTGACGGTTGGCACGATGCGTGGGGACAGCTCGCAGTCGCGGTGCTCTACCACTACAAGGGCAACGACAAAACGCAGAGTCGGTCCGCTCGAAGCTGCTGGGACCGTACGAACGCGCGGCCGACCAGGAAGGGGCTGCGGTCCGCAAGCGTCGATCGAAGCGGAAGAAGGACGACGAGACGTGTAGGCGTTCCTCCGCATCATCCAGTTCCGGCGGCGCCGGACGAACCGGCTGTCCCCGCGGCGCCGGACGAACCGGCTGTGCCCGCGGCGCCGGACGAACCGGCTGTGCCCGCGGCGCCGGTGCCTGCAGTACCGCTTGAGCCGCCCATTCCTGCCGCGCCCGAGCTCGCTCCGGATCCGGCGGCCCCAGCCGTTCCACCCATTCCTCCGGTGGAGGCGTCGGGAGCTCCGCCGGTTCCAGCAGAGCCCGCGCTTCCGCCCACCCCCGCGGCACCGTCCGCGGAGGCATCTGGGTCTGGATACAACGGCAACTCCCGTTCGTCGTTGCCACAGCCGATGCCGGCGACGAGCCCAAAGGCCGAAAGAATCAAGATTGTGTTGAGCCGAAGCATCGCTGATCTCCTTTGGTTACGAGTCAGTGCATCTGCGGCGACGGGTACGCCGCCCAAGAAAGCTTCCGCAGGCTTTGGATGCGCATCATGTTCTGTCCGATAACGAGAAACCCGATCCCCGATGCGCGCGGCGTCCCCGCCATCACCTGCTCTACGGCGACGTTCGGCGGTGTGTCTTGCGCGATGACTCCGTAGACCTTGCGCGACGCCTGGGTGCGGATGACGTAGTCCACTGATCCGACGGCGACGGCAGCCCCCTCCGGGCCGACGAACATGGCGGCCCCCGGGATAGGAACAGCTCCCAGCGAGCCGGTGGGCATGCGCGCCATGCAGCGTGTGCTGAGGGCTACCGCAAAGTCCTCCGGCGTTGCGCGGACGATGACTCCGTACCACGTGTTTGCATGATCGAGGGCCTCAGCAGTCGTGTCTGGTGCTATTGGCGCTGGCGCGGTTGGTGCTCCCGGAATGCTGGCAGCTCCTTCGTCGGCCCCTCCGTCGGCGGCGTGGCTTGGAGCGGCCGGGGCGGCGGGAACAACCGTGGGGAGCGGCGATGCCCCCCCAAGCTCGGCGAACTGCGCTGCACGCTTGCCAACGAGGGTCACAAACGGTGTCTTCGATACCAAGAGCGCAGCACCCAACGGATCTCTCAGATCCTCAGACAACGCCACGGCACCGAACTTGCCAGTCGCGTCCATGACCGCGGCGTCTGGGGGGGCTTGGGACGTTACACCGATTCTCGTCGTTGCGCTGCATACGACGTTTTCGAGGACGCGGGCCGCGCTCGTCGCTGCGTGGGAGGCACTCGCGCCACTTCGTATACGGTCCAGCGCTGCGCCGACCGCGGGAGATACGTCGACAACGAGGCCTGACGCCGGTCCAAATGCGACCACGGCGGGCTCGTTGGGTTTCAGCTCGAGGTCGACCGCCGCACCGGGCACGGCGACCGATATGGGGTTGCTGGTATCGGCTTGTCCGACCCCGTCGATGTCGAGGGCTTCCCGGCGCTCGAGCTTGCAACCGAGCAATCCGACGCCCATCACAACCACGACAACGGCGTTGAGATGAGCGCTTGTTGGCGACTTGTTCCGCATGATTCCTCCAGACTCAGCGTCGCAGCAGCGCTTGCCACGCCCCGCGGACGTCAACGCGACCGGAGGCAATGGAGAAGACAGCGCCACCGAGACCGGCGCCAACCAGCCCTGAGACCAGGACAAGTAGTGCTCCCCACGGGCTCGCAAGCAAGAGCACGAGCCCAAACACAACGCCGACAATAAGGCCCGTGATGGCGGCTACGGCGCCCATGATGGTAGATGATTCCACGGCGATTCTCCTGTCTTCAAAAGAGTCCTCGCCGAAACGCGAGGCAGGCCACGGGACGTCGTCCTCACCGATGAGGGGTGCTGTTTGTCGTGGCGGCATGGGCGTCTCGATTCTTGTGCGTTCTGCGGACCTGTCGCCAGCAGGAGTCTGGACTCGCTTGGAAAATGGATCTCCTGGTCCCATCAATGACCTCCGATCAGTAGACGCGCTTCTTTTTTGAGATCGGATCGAACTGAGCCCAGATGCGGAGACGCCTCACCGGCAGCCCAGTGTGGTTCAGCATCGTCGACTGCATTCGTTCTTTGAGCAACGACAGGAGCTCAGGCAGGGAGGTCTCTGGGGCGACCACGATTTGCAGGTCGACGTTCCAACCTCTTCGAACAAGCCGTACGCGCGAACCAGCCTCGTAGATGCCCTTGATGCGCTCTGCGGTGTAGGCGGTTAAGGCATGAATACTGCGGGCGTTAACGATAACCTGGCCCGTGCTGAGGAAGCGCCCGAACTTCTGATTGGAGATGGTGAAGCTACGCTGGACGCCAGCGCGCACCACCAGCCCGAAGAGAAAGAGAGCCACCAGCATGACGACGAACGCACCGCCGCTCCATAGGCTCTTTTCGAGAACAGACCTACCCGCGAGGCCCAACGCCAACGAATACTGACCGATCAAGATTCGCGTGGTCGGGAGGTATCCGAGCACCGAGCCGAAAATGGAAGCGGCGGCTAGGGCCAGGAGCGTAGCGACCAGCGCCAGCAGGGTTTTCCAGAACATGGTCCCGTTCCTCGATCAGTGGAAGGTGTAGTAGAGTTCCACGGGGACGCCGAAGTGGACAGCCGAGCTCGAGAGAGAGACGCCCTGGCTCGAGACGGTTTCCGAGCCGAGCAGCGCCGTGATGCCGAGGCCCGAGCGGATCTGCCAGCTTTCTGACATCTGGTAGGCTGCTCCGAGATAGGCCGAGGCCGCGAATCCACGCGTGTCTGTTGATTCCTTGATGTCTTGTCCGGCTGTCTTGAACGTTCGTTCGCTCGACCCGAAATAACCGCCCAGTCCGAGGCCGGGAACGAAAGCGAACCTCTGGGAAAGTGGTAGGAAGTAGTATCCGGTGGCTTCGAACAGCCAATCGTTCTCCGTCGCCTTTCCCCCGCTCTCCCGAGCCAGAGACTTGCGTAGCAATCCCGCGGAGCCGCCGACTTGAAACCGATCCTGGACAAACGTCGCGAGCGTCGGAGTCAGTCGGAGGAACATGGTGGTGTTGGTCTCATTGCCGCCAGCGAGCAAGTCGTTCTTGCTGCTGGTGTAGGCAAAGGTGCCTCGTCCGCCGAGCGACCAGAGGCCGGCGGACAACGGAAGCCGTACGTTGCCATCGGGTGTGCGCTCCGCAGGCTTGGGAGCGGGAGCCGCGCTAGACTTTTCCGCAGGGAGAGGGGGCGGCGCCTCACCCGACCAGCCCTCGTAATCCGCGAACGGATCCGGAGCCTCCTGCGCCCGGCTTGTGCCGGCTGCCAGGCAAAAAACACAGATCGTGGCCGCGCCGAGTACGGCGGGTGTGAAAGATCTACGCATGACACGAATCATCGTGATTCTCCTCATCCTTACTTCGAGAGCGTGACGTGGACTTCAACGCGACGGTTCCGGTCGCGGCCTTCTGCCGTTGCGTTGTCCGCGACCGGGTTGTCCGGGCCTCGCCCTTCGGCGGTGAGCTTCGCCCTCGGAGCGCCGAGCCGAGAGAGCGTCAGCAACACCGTCTGGGCGCGTGCGGCTGAGATCTTGATGTTCTTGTTTCGGTCGCCCTGCGTGTCCGTGTAGCCGATGACTTCGACTCGCTCCAATGCGCTCTCGTTCTGCTTGAGCACCTCCGCCAGATTCTGTAGCGACTGCGAGCTCTCCGGTTTCGCCGCCGAGCTACCGGTGTAGAACGTGATCGAGGGCACCACGACCAGTTGATCGTCCACCAGCGTCACACCGGAAACGCCTTCCGGAATCGCGAACCTCGGCGCGGCGTCGAGGGTCTTCCTGAGAAGCTCTCGCGCTGCGTTTGCGTCCCTCGCAGCGTCTTCGAAGCGATTGTCCGCATAGGCCGCTTGGGAACCCGACATGAGCTGCTCGGCCCGAAGCCACGCTTCGTAGTCCGAACGGGCGCATCCCGAACGTTCGCAGAGCTTGCGCGCGATCGTGGCCTCTCGAGCGGCTTCGTCGGCCTTGCGACGTTGTTCCGCGAGCTCTTCTGCGTTGACCGCCGGGGGTGGGGTTGCGGGCTTGGTCTGACGCGGCTTGGTAAGGATTTGACGCAGCTTCTCCTTGGCATTGGTGGCGAGCTGGGTCGCGTATGCGTAGTCGTCGCTCGAAAAGCTCGATTGCGCGGATTCGACCATGGCTCGTGCCTCGGCGAGGCCAGCGAAGTCTCGGTCATCGCAGCGTTCACGCTCGCAGACCTGGAGCGTCACTTTGGCTTCGCGGATGGCTTGATCAGCCTCGCGGTACTTGGCTTTGTCCCGTGCATCGACCGGTTCGGTCTGCGTGGCAGCGTCCTTGGCCTCCGCGCGAGCGGCCGCCGCCGACGCTATTCTGGAAAACTCTGCGCGTGCCTTGTTGGCCTTCTGGCCCGCCGCGGCAAATCTCTTCTTCGACCATGCAGCACGGGCTGCCGCGAGATGTTGCTCTCCGCGGGCCATCGCTGTCTGGTCTTCCGGCGCGGCGATCTGTTTCGCAATATCTCGCGCTGAAAGGGCGGCCACGACGTCGCGATAGGCAGCCTTCCATGCCCCGTCCGTTGGCCCTGTGTATTGCGCTTCGTAGCGTTGAATGACCTGTTGCGCCATGGCCTCCGGATCGGCTGCCGCGGCGGCGACGGGCGCGGATGCAACCGGCGCGGCTGGGGTCAGACCGGACGTTGAAATAGCGGTTTCGAATTGTGAGACAGCGATCGCGGCGCTGTTCTCGGCCTGTGGATATTTTTTTGCGCGGTAGTGGTTCCTTGCCTCGGCCAGCGAACGGTCTCCGCTATCGAAAGCGGGACGCGCTTCTGCGGCGAGCGCGGTGCGTACTTGATCGCGCAGGCGCAGCGCATGCTTGATCTTGTCGTAGGCTTCCTTCCACGCAGGCGGAGGTTTCGTTGCGCCCTTGTTTGCATCCGCCTTCGGAGGCTTCGCTGTACCAGGTTCCGCCGTCCCGGGCTTCTGGGTGTTGGCGGCCGCGGCAACCTTTCCCTCATTGCCGGGAAGCCCGGAGAGCATGCCGGCCGCGCGGTATGCCAGCGCGCCGGCTTCGGTGCATGCCCCTGCTTTGAGCTTCGTGTCGGCCGTTTGCACCAACGCGCGCGCGTCTTGCCTCGTCTTGGTTTGCGGCGGCGTGAGCTTCGCGGTATTGACCGCGAAATCCCTCTTGCGCGCCTCGTTCAGCTGGGTTCGAGCGTCGTTGCAGACTGTCCCAGTCTCCACTTGGCCGCTTGTTGCATCCTTCTTTGGAGCCGGTCCCGCCGGTTTGCTGAGCTCCGCCAAGGCCTTGTTTGCCAGTGTCTCAGCCCGATCATAGACCGACTGCTCGAACCATCGCTCAGCCGCGCCAATGAGTAGACCCGCCTGCTGTACCGCCGCGTCGTTTGCGTTCTGCGCAGACGCTTTGGCGTGAGCTTCCTGCGCCTGTTGGATGGCTTTCGCGGCCTTGACCTTCGCGATGTCGGCGGTGTCCGGGCCGGTTGCCTGTACCTTCTTGTCTGCAGGCGCAGGGGCCGTTCGTAGTCGCGCCAGCACCGCCGAGGCCTCTTTCGCCAGGGCCTGCGCGTCTTCGTAGGCTTTTCGTGTGTACCACTTCTCGGCGTTGTCGATCAGCGTCGCAGGTTGCTGCAATCGCTCGTCGTCCGGACTCTTCGCGCGCGCCGCGGCCAGCTCTTGCTGGGCTTTGCGGATGTCAGCAGCTGCTTTGGAGCGGGCGATCTCGGCGTCTGCAGCTGCACCGGCTTTGACGGGCGGGGCAGTTCCGGGCCGGTTGGGATCACAAGCCCGCAGTCGTTCCTCGGCGCGAATGACGAACTCGTACGCTCGGGCGCCGTCACCTGCATCGAGCCGATCTGATGCGAGTTGCAGAATCGCCTCGAATTCCCGGTAGGGGCCGCCGCACGTTTGATCGATGTTCTGGCCCATCAGCTCGGCTCGCTGGAAACGCAGCGCGATGATCTTCGCTTCGGCCAGCTTGGAGACGGAGTCGGAGCCGGTCTCGGCTTTTCGGGCTGCGAGCCGTGCTGGCGTCCCCCCCGCACCGGCAAACGCTGCTCGAGCTTCCCGCGCCTTGTCCTTCGCGCGTGAAGAGTCTCCGGACGCGAGCGCACGTCGCGCCGTGTCCAGCAGAAAGTCTCCGCCAGAGAGGTCCTCTGAGCTGGCACCGCGGGCGATCGCGTCCGATCGGGCGTCCTCCGCCGAACGGATAGCCGCGCCAGCGTCACCCAGCTCCGCGGAACGCTCGGTGG
>Ga0180009_10005748_pt1 | contig 13198 bp, 10 predicted proteins | sample OS_PC_MetaG_FD_123537 | JGI IMG/M metagenome (GOLD analysis project Ga0180009, IMG submission 123537) | Groundwater microbial communities from the Aspo Hard Rock Laboratory (HRL) deep subsurface site, Sweden - OS_PC_MetaG | ecosystem: Environmental > Aquatic > Deep subsurface > Groundwater... | reverse complement strand
CTCAAGCAATGGCGACGCATCGCAACCCGATACGACAAGCTCGCCGCCCACTTCCTCGGCTTCATCAAGCTCGCCGCAATCATGCTCTGGCTGAAATGACTAAATTGTCACTACAGCCTAGAGTTCAATTGGGGCAGGGAAATTCAGTTGACCTTGCAGGCCGGCGAACACCAGCCCTGCTTGCTCACTTGCCGGTCACCAGAATGGCGCGGAAGTCATTGACGTTTGTGCGCGTTGGACCGGTGACAATGGAATCTCCGAGCGCATGGAAAAACCCGTGTCCATCGTCGTTGCCAAGGGAGGTGCGCGGGTTGATTCCGATCTGCCTTGCGCGAGCCAGCGTTGTTGGATCGCAGGTTGCGCCGGCGATCGCTTCGAGGCCGTCGATGCCGTCCGTATCGCCGGCCAACGCATAGACCCCATCGACGCCCTCGATGGCGAGGGAGAAAGAGAGGAGAAAGGCGACGTTGCGGCCGCCTTTTCCGGTGCCTTTCACCGTGACGGTCGTCTCGCCGCCCGACAGCAGGACGCAAGGAGGCACGAATGGCTCGGACCGGCAGGCAATCTGCCGCGCGAGACCGGCCATGACCACGCCGACGTCCTTGGCTTCCCCTTCGATCCGGTCGCTCAGAATATGGACGGGGATGCCCTGCGAACGGCAAAGCTCCGCCGCCGCCGCGAGCGATTGCTGCGGCGAAGCGATGACATGTGTTTCGACCGCGGGCATGGCGCCCTGGTCGGTGGGGGTGTTGCCGTCTTCGAGACTCGCCCGGGCCACCGCCGGCAGCCTGATCCCGAAGCGATTGATGACATCGAGGGCGTCAGTCGCACTGGTGGTGTCGGCCACGAGCGGTCCTGAGGCAATGTCGAGCGGATTGTCGCCCGGCACATCGGAAATCAGCAGGTTGACGATCTTCGCCGGGCCGGCGGCGCGGGCCAGTCCGCCGCCCTTAATCCGCGAGAAATGACGGCGCACGCAGTTCAATTCCGCTATGGTCGCGCCGCAGGTCAGCAGCTGGCGGTTGATGTCCTGCTTATCGGCAAGCGTCACGCCCTGGATGGGCGCGGGAAGAAGCGCCGACCCGCCGCCTGAGAACAGGCCGAGCAGGGTGTCGTTTTCCGTCAACCCCGCCACCAGTTCCAGCATGCGACTTGCCGCTTCAAGACCGTTCTGGTCCGGAACGGGGTGTGCGGCTTCGACGATCTCGATCCTGTCGCATGCGGCTGCATGCCCGTAGCGCGTCACGACCAGGCCTTCGAGCGGTCCGCGCCAATTGCGTTCGACCGCCCGCGCCATGGCGGCGGAGGCCTTGCCGGCGCCGACGACAACCAGCCTGCCTGCGGGCCGCTCGGGGAGGTAGGGCGGAACGCAGACGGCTGGTTGTGCCGACCCGATCGCAGCTTCGAACAGGCGCTGCAGGAAGACCGTCGGGGAATTCACCTGTTGGCTCTCGCTGGTCTTCAGTTGACGGCGGCCCGAACGCGGTCGGCGTTCCGGCAATCGGGAAGTGCCGATCGAACGGCTGAAGCCACGGCGTCAGCGGTGATGCCAAAATGGCGGAATAGGTCCGGAAAATCGCCGGAAGCACCAAAACTCTGCATGCCAATGAACGCGCCGGTTTCGCCGATATAGTGGTCCCAGCCGAGCCGGATGGCAGCCTCGACGGCGACCCGGACGGTACCGCGGCCGATGATGCGTTCGCGATAGGCCTCGTTCTGACGCTCGAACAGTTCCCAGCTCGGCATGGAGATCACGGCGGTCGCAACGCCCCCGGCCTCGAGCTGTTCGCGCGCCTCGAGGGCAATCGCGACTTCGGAGCCCGTTGCGAAGATCGTCGCCTGGCGCGGCCCGCAGGCGGCGTCGGCGAGAATGTAGGCGCCACGGGCGCAGAGATTCTCGGCGACGGGCTCGGTGCGCACCGGGGAGAGCGGCTGGCGCGAGCAGATGAGCGCCGTCGGCCCGTCGGCATGGGCGATGCCCAGTTCCCAGCATTCGGCCATCTCGACCGCATCGGCTGGGCGGAACACCCACATGTTTGGATAGGCGCGCAGGGAGGCGAGCGTCTCGACAGGCTGGTGCGTCGGCCCGTTCTTGCCGATGCCGATGGAGTCGTGGCTGAAAACGAACATGCCGGGGATCTTCATCAGCGCCGCCATGCGCAGCGAGGGACGCATGTAGTCGGAGAAAACGAGGAAGGTCGTGCCGACCGGCCTGATGCCGCCATGCGCGCTCATGCCGTTCATGATCGAGCCCATGGCGTGTTCGCGCACGCCGTAATGGATGTAGCGGCCACTCCGGTCGTCGCGTGTGAAGGGCGAGAGCTGGCGCTTGTGCTTGGTCGCCGCTTCGAGGTCCGGCGCGCCCGACATGATCTCGGGCAGGCTCGATGCCAGGGTGGAGAGGATTTCCCCCGAAGCGGCGATTCCGGGCTTGGCGGCGGGTTCGGCGGCGGCCTCGGCCTTGTAGGCATGCAAACCGTCGGCCCAGCCGTCCGGCAGGGCGCCGCCCATCAGCCGGTCGAACTCGGCGCGGTCGGAAGCCGTCATGGCCTCGTAGCGGCTGAGCCAGGCGGTGCGCTGCTTCGCGCCCTCGGCGCCGGCCACGGCCCAGGCGTCGTAGATCGGCTGCGGGATGACGAACTCGGCATGCGGCCAATCAAGGTTCTCGCGTGCGGCGGCGGCGTCCTCGGCGAAGAGTCGTCCGCCATGCGCGGCGCGCTCGTTCTGGATGCGCGGCACGCCGAAGCCGATGAAGGTGCGGCAGGCGATCATTGAGGGACGCGGATCGGCCTTGGCGGCAGCGATGGCGGCAGCGACCGCCTGGGCGTCGTGGCCGTCGACCCGCTGCGTGTGCCAGCCGGCGAGCTCAAAACGCGCCACATTGTCCTCGCTGACCGCCTGATCGGTGGCGCCGTCGTCGGTCATGCGGTTGTCGTCCCACAGGAAGACGAGCTTGCCGAGCTTCAGGTGGCCGGCGAGCGCGATGACCTCGTAGGAGATGCCCTCCATCAGGCAGCCGTCGCCGACATAGGCATAGGTGAAATGATCGACGATGTCGTCGCCGAAGCGCGCATTAAGATGACGTTCGGCAATGGCCATGCCGACCGCGTTGGCAATGCCCTGGCCGAGCGGCCCGGTCGTCGTCTCGATGCCGTGGGCGATGTCGTATTCGGGATGGCCGGCGGTGTTGGAGCCTAGGACACGGAAATCCTTGATCTGGTCAATGTCGAAATGCGTGTAGCCGCAGAGATGCAGCAGTGAGTAGATCAGCATCGAGCCGTGGCCGGCGGAATGAACGAAGCGGTCGCGATCCGGCCAGTCGGGATGGGACGGATCGAACTTGAGCTGGCGGGCGAAAAGGCCGGTGGCGATGTCGGCGCCGCCGAGCGGGGTCCCTGGATGCCCGTCATTGGCGCGCACTATGGCGTCGATCGACAGAAAGCGGATCGCATTCGCCATGTCCCTGAGGGTAACCGACATCTCAATTCCTCCTAATGTCCCGCGGGAACGCCATTGCCGAAGCGCGTGATGGCGCCGGTCGCTGGCGGCGGCGCCTCGGGGCGCTCTTTCCCGCATCGGGCATGGCAGCGCCCGACGCCTTTCATCTAGCGAGAGCAGGGCGGCCGAACCCAATATAAAAACTTAAAAAGTTTGTAAGAACGGCTAAATCGATCACCGGATTTCCACCGGATGCCATGCGCCGTCGTCGCGTCAGGCGTGGTGGATCGACCACGTGCGAATGATTTCCAGAAACGTTTGCGTCATCCAATACACTGAAATTCCGAAAGAAAATATGACGATCCGCTGCGGTCCGCCGCCGGCGCGGCAAACCCGGAGAATATTGGTGCGGAAAAATAGATGAAAAAATCTAATGCGAACCGCAATGCTATTCAATTGAACTCGGCGCGGCCAACTTCCACAACTCTGGCAGAACGCTTGGGGTTCGTTCCCGAACCGCATCGACACCCGCTCTGCAAGGCGCGGTCACGGTGCGAAGGGACAGGCACCAAAACGACAAGCCCGAAGCAATCGGGACGGAGGAAGGTCGGTTCTCGCTGCTAGCAAGGCGCGGTCCGAACGGCCGGAGGAGACGAACCGGAAGCATGGGTCCCGAACCGGGACATGGCATGCCGGGATCCCCCGACAGACCAGCCGACGACCCTCGGGCGCGTTCCGCAACAAGACCGCCGAACGCGGCAGCACGTGAGACCAAGGGAAGAGGAAATGTTCAAGCACGCCGTCATCACCGGCTTTCTGAGCCAGACCAAGGACCGGTTCGCGGTCTACAACCACCCCTTGAACCTTGCCGAGAAGATCAAGCTCCTGAGCACCATCGAGGGCATGGGCGGCGCCGAGCTCGTCTACCCCTACGAGGTCTATCCCGATATCGCCGATACGCTGCTGGGGCTCCTGTCCGACAACGGCGTCCGGCTCGCTGCTATCAACGTCAACGTCAAGGGCGAGCCCGAATTCGCCTCGGGCGGTTTGACCTCACCGGATGCAGCGGTGCGCCAGCACGCGATCCAGTTCATCAAGGATGCGATGGACTTCGCCGCCAGGGTCGGCGCCGACAAGGTCACCTGCTGCCCGCTGAGCGACGGCTATGAATACCATTTCCAGTCCGACTACAACGAGACCTGGAAGCGCCTTCAGGAGGCCTTCGGCGAGGCGGCGAGCTATCGCCCGGACATGCCTCTGTTCATCGAGTACAAGCCAAACGAGGTGCGCGGCCGGTGCTTCCTCGAGGATGCGGCCAAGACCATCATCCTCATCAACACTCTCGGCGCGAAGAATCTCGGGGTCACGCTCGACTATGGTCATTCGCTCTATGGCGGCAACAACCCCGCCGAGGAGCTGGCCCTTTTGCACGACGCCGGGATCCGGACCTACGTCCACATAAACGACAATGATGCGACCTGGGACTGGGACTTCTTCTGCGGCAGCCGCAATCTGATGAGCTACATCGAGTTCATCTTCTACCTGAAGCGCTACGGCTATCAGGACTGGCTGACCTCGGACGCGTCTCCGACCCGCGTCGATATCGTCAAGATGTTCGCGGCCAATGTCCGCATCACCAACAGGCTCTCGGCACGCATCGACGAGATCGGCATGTCAAGCTTTGAAGAACTGCTCAAGCATCGGGAATATATGGACGTATGGAAGGCCCTAGAGGAAGGTTTCCTTCGGATCTGACCGCGGCCAGTCATCCAGCCCGAGCCTGCAGACCCCGGCGACTGATCCCCGAGTGGCACGCCGAGTACAATGAGGAGGAAGAACGTGAATACCAAGAAACTGATCATGGGGCTGGTTCTCGCGGCCACCACCCTGACCGCGAGCGCCGCGGCCGCCCAGGACCGCTATCCCAGCCGCAACATCACCGATGTCGTGACCTGGTCCGCTGGCGGCGGCACCGACGTCACCAACCGCGTCATCACGGCTGCCATGTCGAAGTACATCGGCACCAATATCAACGTCGTCAACGTCACCGGCGGCGTCTCCGGCTCGGTCGGCCTCATCCAGGGCTATGATGCCAAGCCGGACGGCTACACGCTGATCGGCCTGTCCGAATCCAACACTACCGCGGCCGCAATGGGCGGCTGGGAAAACCGGACCGAGGTGTTCGATTTCTTCATCGCTACCAGCTCGCCGGACGTGGTTTCGGTCGGCAAGGACGCACAGTGGCAGACGCTGGCCGAACTGGTCGATTTCGTCAAAGCAAATCCGGGCAAGGTCCGCGTCGGCGCCGGCGGTGCCGGTTCGCTGCACCACATCAACGCCTTGGCCTTCCAGAAGGGCATCGACGGCGAGATGAATTTCGTTCCCTATCCGGGTTCGTCCGCCTCGCAGAACGCCGCCCTGTCCGGTGAAATCGACGTGGTCATCACCACCGTCGCCGAACAGAACCAGCTGATACAGTCCGGCGATTTCCGCCCGCTCGGCACCCTGACCGAAGGTCCGTACACCCTGGGCGAGCAGGTCATTCCGTCCGCGCTCGAACTCTATCCCGAGCTCAAGACGTATCTGCCGATTTCGCAGGCCATCGGCTTTGCCGTGCGCAAGGACGTGCCAGTCGAAATCAAGCAGGAAATCGCCAAGGCCTTCATCGCTGCCATGGACAGCGAGGAAGTGAAGACCTTCGCCGCCGAGAACTATTACGAACTGGTCGGCGAATACGGCGCCAAGGCCAATGCGCGCATGGCCCGGCTCGAATCCCTGTTCTCATGGACGCTGTGGGATCTGGGCGCCGCCAAGGTCAATCCGGAAGAACTCGGCATTCCCAAGCCCTGATCCGGAATCGTGATCCGGCAGGGGCGCAGACCAGCGCGCCCCTGTCGACCACCCGGTCCCGGGGCCGGATGGCTCCGGCGCTAAAACAATGCGTCGCAACAGCGGCGCTTGCCACGGCGCAAAACCTCCGTACCAATCGGCCGAGAGCTGCAAATCTGACCAGAGCGTGCAGCTTCTAGGTGTGGAAGGACCTATCGATGTCCAGCAACGACCAGAACCAGGCTTCCCTCGACCAAAGCGACAAGGGCGCGTCCGATGCGTCGGCCATGATCGGCTGGGACTTCATCTTTTCGGCCATCATCATCGTCTTCTCGATCTTCGTGGTCGCCAATGCCCTGACCATGCCTTTTTCGGGCACCGTCGGCGGCGTTTCCACCACCTGGTACGAATCCCCCGGCCTCCTGCCGCTTTTCGTCGGCACCTGCCTCGGCACAACCGGGTTCATCATCTTCACCAAAGCGCTCAAGGCGCGGGGCTATGACCTGTTCCGCCACAACCTGACCAAGACCGACCCGCGCGCCTTCCTGCTCTCCGGGCTCGGCATTCTCAGCTACATCTTCGTGCTGGTGACCTGGTTCGACTTCTTCCTCGCCTCGATGGCATTCTTGCTGTTGTATATCGGCATCTACTATCTCGGCGGGGATGTGCTGAAGCGGCAGATGATCATCATCTACTACGCGACCATCATCGTGGGCGCGCTGGTTTTCCTGACGGGTCTGAATGAAGCCGCCAATGCCGGTTACGAGTTCTCAACCGACTTCCTGCTCGTCCTGTGCATCGCCGCGCAGATCGTCGCTCTTGTTGCCCATGCCCGGCGTACCGGCGCATCGGCCGGCAAGAAGGTCCGGCTCGTCATCATTCTGGCGCTCGTCTTCCCGGCATTCCTTGTGCCGACCTTCCGCTATTTCCTGCTCGTGCCGATGCCGCATGAAGGCCTCGTGGTCGAGGACGTCTTCAACCAGACCTATTACGGCTACCTCGTGCCGCAAAAGGGCGGGGACGAGACGGTTCTATCCGACGAGCAGATGAACGAACTCGAAAACGCCTTCTGAGAGTGTGAGCCATGAATCCCCTGTCGATCTTTGCCGAAACGCTCTCCAATATCGCCATCTCGCCCATGCTCGTGGCGATCCTTTTCAGCTCCACGTTTCTCGGCATCGTCTTCGGTGCCATGCCGGGCCTGACCGCCACACTTGGCGTGGCGCTCCTGACCACCCTCACCTATGGGCTCGAACCGGAAACGGCACTCGTCGCGTTGCTCGCCATCTATGTCGGCGGCGTCTATGGCGGCATGTACACCTCGGTCCTGCTCAACATCCCCGGCACGGCGGCGGCCGCCGCCACAGCGCTTGACGGCTATCCCATGGCGCAGCGCGGCGAAGCCGGCCGCGCCTTCGGGCTCGCGACGACTTCGTCGCTGATCGGCGCCCTGATCGGCATGGTCTTTCTGGCGCTCGTCTCGCCGTTGATCGCTCAGGCGGCGCTGCAGTTCACCTCCTACGAGTATTTCCTGCTCGCCCTGTTCGGCATTCTGATCTCGGGCAGCCTGACGTCACCGGATCTTGCGGTGAAGGGATGGGCCGCCGGTTTGTTCGGCATTTGGCTGTCGACCATCGGCCAGGACCATATCCAGATGTATCCGCGCTTCACTTTCGGCATGCATGCGCTCGACAGCGGCATCGACGTGGTGCCTGTCTTGATCGGCGCCTTCGGCATTCCGCAGATCATGATGGTGCTTGAATCGCATCTGTCGCTCGGCGGCATAAAGGCATCCATGCTCGGCAGGATCCTGCCCGACTTCCGCACCCTCATCAAAAATGCCCGCAACATCGTGTCCTCGGCCCTGATCGGGGTCGGTATCGGTGCCGTGCCCGGTATCGGCGAGGACATTGCCGCCTGGGTCTCCTATGGCGTGGCGCGCAAGTCCTCTAAACACCCCGAGACGTTTGGCAAGGGCGCGCCGGAAGGCATCATCTCGACAACCGTCGCCAATCAGGCCTGCATCGGCGGCGCCATCATCCCGCTCCTGAGCCTCGGCATTCCCGGCTCACCGCCAGCGGTCATGTTGTTGGGTGCGCTGATGCTGCACAACGTGGCGCCCGGCCCGATGCTGTTGAAGCAGCAGCCCGAATTCGTGCCGCAGGTCGCGGCGATCCTGTTCGCTTCGGCCATCACCATGTTCGTTATCGGCATGATCCTGTCCAAGCAGGTCATCCATATCCTTCGGGTACCGCAGTCGCTGTTCATGCCTTTGATCGCCGTGCTCTGCGTCATCGGCTCATTCGCCCTCGGGCTCAACACATTCAATCTCTACCTGATGGGCATTATCGGCATCATCTCGTACTTCTTCACCAAGCTGCAATTCCCCATCGCGCCTCTGGTGATCGGCGTCATCCTCGGACCGATGGCAGACACGGCGCTAAGGACCGGACTCAAGACGACAGACGGCAGCCTCCTGCCGTTCGTCACCCGCCCGATCTCGCTGATCCTGGTTCTGGTAATCCTCGCCATCGTTGGCAGCCAGATCCCGGCGGTCAACAATGCCATCCGGAACCTTTTCAGCGCGATGAAGCGCAAGGCCGCCTGAAATACGAGTATCCCAAATGAAAAACATCGTCTGTCTCGACGGCTTCACACTCAATCCCGGCGACAATTCCTGGGAGGACATCGAAGCGCTCGGCACCTTCACCACCTATGACCGGTCGACCGGCGGCGAGGACGAAGTGATCGAACGGGCGAAACAAGCCCATGTCCTTTTGACCAACAAGACTCCGGTCACCGCCGCCGTCATCGATGCCTGCCCAAATCTCGAGGGCATCGCCGTGCTGGCGACGGGCTACAATGTCGTCGACATCGCCCACGCGCGGCAAAAGGGCATTCCGGTGATGAACGTGCCGGTCTACGGTACCGATACGGTCGCCGAGATGACCTTCGCCCACATCCTCAATCTAGCCCGCAATGTCTCGGTGATGAGCGCGGATGTACGCGGCGAGCTCGGTTGGACCAACAATATCGACTGGTGCTACTGGCTCAGCCCGCAGATCGAGCTGAGCGGCAAGACGCTCGGTATCATCGGGTTCGGCAATATTGGTCGCCGCGTCGGCGAGATCGCCGCCGCTTTGCGCATGAATGTCGTTGCCCATGACAGGTTCGTCAGCACAACGCCTGCCTATCCCCACGAAATGGCCGAACTCGATGAGGTCATCGCACGCGCCGATTTCCTGACGCTGCACTGCCCGGCGCTGCCCGACACGATCAGTTTCCTCAATGCCGACAAGCTGGCGCTGATGAAGCCGACGGGCTTCCTGATCAACACCTCGCGCGGCCAGCTCGTCGTCGAGCAGGACCTCGCCGACGCGCTCAATGGCGGCAGGATCGCCGGCGCTGCGCTCGACACGCTGCAGCGTGAGCCGCCCGAGGCCGACAATCCGCTGCTGACGGCGAAGAACTGCGTGATCACGCCCCATATCTCCTGGGCGACGCGCGATGCCCGCCAGCGCATCACCGCCGTCGTCGCCACCAATATCCGTTCGCTTCTCGCCGGCCGGCCGGAGAACGTCGTCAACTGAGGGTCGGCAGCGCGAAGGGCGCGGAGCACGGAGATGAACGTCACCCGTAGGCGCTTCGGCACCTGGTACAACCAGCCCGTCGACGAGATCGTGCTCGAAAACGACAGCGGCATGTCGGCCAGCATCCTCGAGCTTGGCGGCTGCCTTAGGGGGCTTGTCGTTCCCGATGACAAGGGTGCGCCGGCCGATGTCGTGCTTGGTCTGCCGACCGTCGCCGACTATGTCCGCGACCGGCACTATTTCGGCGCCATTGTCGGCCGCGTCGCCAACCGCATCAGCGGCGCCAAATTCGAGTTGGATGGCCAGAACATCGCCGTCGATGCCAATGCCCATGAGGGACGGCACTGCGTGCATGGCGGTCGGTTCGGCTATCACCGCAGGGTCTGGACCACGCTGGCGCTAGAGCAGAACGCGGAGGCCGCGAGCGTCGTGCTCGGGCTCGAGGACGGCGACGGCGAGGAAGGGTTCGTCCACAGGGTATCGGTCCGGGCGCGCTACAGCCTCTCAAACGACAACAACCTGTCCCTGGTTCTGGAAGCCGAGGCGGACGGACCGACGCCGATCAACATCACCGCCCACGGCTATTTCAATCTGATCGGCGAAGGAACGGCGACCATTGCCGGCCACGCGCTCGAACTCGCCTCGCCGCTGCTGCTCGAGCAGGGCGCCGACCGCATTCCGAACGGCACCATTGCCGACGTGACGGACACGCCGTTTGATTTCACGCGCGAAAGGGTGCTCGACGACGTCGTCGCCGAGGGCATGGAAATCAACCATTCCTATGTCTTCGACGCGGTCGCCGGTGCGCCGCTCGACAAGATCCGCAAGCGCGCGACCATCACCGGCGGCGGGCGCCGGCTCGACCTCTGGTCCAACGAAACGACGCTGCATGTCTATAACGGGCACAATCTTGATGGCGTCGCCGGCAAATCCGGCCACACCTACCGGCGCTTTGCCGGCCTCTGCCTCGAGCCGATGGGATATGTGAACGGGATTAACGAAAAGGCTTTTCCCTGCTGTGTCATTGCACCCGGCAAACCCTATCGCCATGAAATCGTGTACAAGTTCGGACCTGCCTGACGCGACGGCCTCCTGCCGCGTTGCATTCGGCATCGCGTCCGGGAGATGATGCGCGTCGGGGACACCTTTGGTGCGTGAGGGTCAATGCGAAATCTGCCATCGCTGAAAGCGCTGAAGGCCTTCGACGCGGTGGCGCGTCTCGGCTCCTTCGTCGCCGCTGCGGCGGAGCTCAAGGTTACGCCCTCCGCCATCAGCCACCAGATCCGCGCGCTTGAAAACCAGCTCGGCGTCCGGCTTCTCGAACGCGCCAACCGGGCGGTCTATCTGACCGATATCGGCCGCAGCTTTTCTGAGCGCGTCGTCGTCGGCTTCAACGAACTAGAGGCCGCGAGCCTGGCCATCGAACGTGCGCCGCGCCGCGAGATGCTCACAATTCACTCGGCCCCGAGCCTTGCGCAGCAATGGCTGATGCCGCGCCTCAGGAGTTTCCAGGAGGCCAATCCGACACTCGATGTCCGGCTCAACGCCTCGCCGACACCGGTCAATCTTTTGGCCTACGAAGCCGACTTCGACATCCGCTTCGGCTATTATCCGGCCCAGCCCGGCGTCCGGCGCATGCCGTTTCCCCCCGAGACCATGCTGGTTCTGTGTTCGCCCAAGCTAGTTTCAGGCGATAAGGCGATTCGTTCGCCGATCGACATGGTCGGCCAGACGCTCATCCATTCCGAGTTCAATCTGTTCAGTTGGCGGCAATGGTTTGAAGCGGAGGGCATGTCGGAACACTATGTCGACAAGGGGCCGCGTTTCGACCGCTCGTTCCTGTCGATCAGCGCGGCGATCGACGGACAGGGCGTCTGCCTCGAAAACATCTTCCACGCCATCGGCGAACTCGAAAGCGGACGTCTTGTCGCGCCATTCGGGCTTTCCGGCTACACGGTGCAGGGTCACAGCATCAACTTTCTGCAGTCGCGCATGCACCTCCAGAAGAACCGCAGCTTCCAGACCTGGCTTCTAGCCGAGCTCGGCATTGAGGACGAGGGGGTGTAGCCGTCATGAGCCGAAACAGCCGCCTGCCGCTCAAGGCGATGATGTATTTCGACGCCGTGGCCCGCCACCGCAGCCTGACCCGTGCCGGCGAGGAGCTGGACGTTTCGAGTTCCGCCGTCAGCCAGCAGGTCAAGGCGCTTGAAGGCACGCTCGGCACCGCCCTGTTCCGGCGCGTCAAGCATGGGCTGGTTCTGACCGAGGACGGCGAGCGCCTGTTCAAGGCCACCTCGGAGGCGCTCGACCTCCTCTACAGTTCCGAGCGTCAGATTTCGCGGCGGTCGCAGCATCGTCCGCTGAGCGTGCGCGTTGCGCCGTCGTTCGGGGCCTTGTGGCTGACAAGGCGCCTGCCTGCGTTCATTCGCGCCCATCCGGACATGGATATCCGGATCGATGCCACGACCGAGCTGACCGATTTCGACAAGGAAATGGTCGATCTCGACATCCGCTACGGGCGCAGCAGCGGCGGCGACCTGACTTCCGAGATGCTCGCCGAAGATCTTGTCGTGCCTTTGTGCGACCAGGAGACCTACCGGAAATTTGCCTTTCGTGATCCGGCCGAGATTCTCGGGTCGGTGCGGTTGATCAGTTCGATGAAATCAGCCGTTTCCTGGGACCGTTGGCTCGTCGCCAACAATATCCAAATCGACACACTCGCGGAGGGTCTGCAGTTCGACCGGTCCTCCATGTCGCTTTATATGGCCAGCCAAGGCCTTGGCGTTGCGCTCGAAAGCACGACACTGGCGCACAACTATCTGGCGGAAGGCGGCCTCAGACCGCTGTTTCCGGCGCTCAAGCCGGTCGCCAATGCCTCTTACTGGCTGACCTGTCCGAATCGCCACCTGTCGCGCCGCTCGGTTCAGATCTTTCGCGACTGGCTGCTGGATGAGGCTGGAAAAGATCGCCAGGCTCTGGATGAACTGCATGCAAAACTGCTGGGATCGAACAGGCCCGCCTTCTAGGTGTGCGAGGCCGGGATTGGCGCGCCGACCGGCAAATGCGGCGCGAGTGAACTAACAAACGCCCGACACGCCAGGTCGACCCCATGATGCTGCTAGGCCGATTGTCCGCTTTGCACCTTGGGTCGCGCAAACCGGACAGTCTCTTTGCGGCCCCTTGTCTACCGAAACACCGCGGTCGGCTTCGGGTCCAAAGCACGAACCCGCTGACGCGGGAGGGTGCTGGTGGCGAGGTAGCCGTGACAGTCGAACGCTTTGCGCGGGGTGGGACCGCGCTCTGATCATGGAGTTCCCTTCAAGAAGAGGAACTCGCCATGG
>Ga0180009_10005747_pt1 | contig 13200 bp, 12 predicted proteins | sample OS_PC_MetaG_FD_123537 | JGI IMG/M metagenome (GOLD analysis project Ga0180009, IMG submission 123537) | Groundwater microbial communities from the Aspo Hard Rock Laboratory (HRL) deep subsurface site, Sweden - OS_PC_MetaG | ecosystem: Environmental > Aquatic > Deep subsurface > Groundwater... | reverse complement strand
CCGATCCAAAACGTTGCCGAGAGCACCACCAATTAATAGTCCGATGCCAATAACTTGAAGCTTACTCTGTGAGCGCCACATCCAGATCGACAAGCCAATCGCCATTGCAATGCCGATTGAAGCGAGTGCCCCCCAACGGGACGCATCCGCAAACAGACCGAAACTCACGCCGTAATTGCGAACGAGTACGAAGTTGAAGAACGGGAAAACTTCAATACCAGCCTGCAAGGACGTGGTTGCAAGTGCGATGCCCTTGCTGATCTGATCTATGCCGAAGGCACAAGCTGCAACGACAAAACCGAGCGCGCGATAAGTCATGCAGCCTCCTTGAGATCGGCCGTGGCATCTCGAACAATGATCCAAGAGGATTGAAGAAAGAGGCCGGCGATGACGGCAGCGACAACGAGGTCGGGCCAAGCAGCCCCGGTCCAGGCAACCAGAGCGGCGGCCACCACGACAGCGACGTTGCCGATGGCATCGTTACGTGAGAACAGCCAGACGGCGCGGACATTTGCATCACCATTCCGGTGGGGAACGAGGGCCATAGCAGCCAGAATGTTCACGACGAGCGCGATGAACCCAAACGCGCCCATCAACTCGGCTTCCGGTTGGTTAAAGACCAACACCCGGTAGGCCGTGCCAACGAGAACCGCCAATCCCAGCACACCGAGAAAAAGACCCTGGATCAGCGCTGAGCGGGCACGCCAAGCGAGGCTCCAGCCGATGGCGAGAACACCAAGAAACGTGATCAATCCATCCCCAAGAAAATCCAATGCGTCGGCCTTGAGCGCCTGTGACCCGGCAATGAAACCGCCGTACATCTCGATGATGCCATAGCCGACGTTCAGCGCGATCACGATCCAGAGCGCGCGCCTGTACTCTGGTGTGATATGGCTTTTGGCTGCTGCGGGATTATTGGTCTCGCTTGCGGCTGGGGCGCCAGGAACGTCGAACCGGTCGATATGGTAGCCGATGGCCGAGACCGCGCGTTCAACCTCTGCGAGCGCAACAGCCGGTTCGTCTGTGCGCACCGACATGATTTGACTGGCAATGGAGACTTTAACGTTGTCGACGCCGGCTGAACGAACCGCCTTCTCGATTTTGGCAGCGCAAGACGGGCAATCCATGCCGGTGACCCGGTAGCGCACAGGCAGGGTCAAGGTCGCTGTTGTCGAGCCGTCGTTCATTTGTTTCGCACCGTCGGGGCTGTTCAAAGGGGCTCATTTTTGCTAGCGCACTCACGATTTCCACGAGACCGTTGCATCAAGCTAAGTGCCAGCGTAGCATCTATAGTGACTAGAGATGCAAGGGCAAATTCATGATGCAAGACATCACGATCGGACAGTTAGCGCGCGAGACCGGCTGCAAGATCCCAACGATTCGATACTATGAATAAATTGGATTGCTGCCCCAGCCCCGCCGAACTGCTGGAAACACTCGACGTTACGAGGCAAACCACGTCGCACGGCTCGGCTTCATCCAACATTGCAGGGAACTGGGCTTCGCGCAGAATGCAATCCGAGAACTACTCGCGCTGACAGATCAACCTGACGAGCCATGCGAGGCCGTAACAAAAATCGCCGAAACCCGCTTGGCCGATGTGAAACGGCGTCTTGCAAGATTGGAAGCGTTGAAATCAGAACTGGAACGCATGATCGGGACCTGCGCTGGAGGCCGCGTAAAGCAATGCCGCATTATTGAAGCTCTAGCACATTAGTCGCGCGCCGATTGTGAGAAAGAGACACGCGACGATCCCGAGTTGCCCGGAGTTCGCATCCTGTAGCCCAGCATGGTGAGCCGACTGCTCTACAATTCGTCACAACTCCACACACGATGTGGCTTTTCGCTCAGGTTCCCCGTACACACGAATTTTGGACGCGCGTAAAACTCAGGATTGAAGCGCTATGGCGACAACAGAAAAAGCTGTTCGGCTCAAATCAGATATAACGTGTCCCCATTGCGGGCACACTGAAACGGAGACCATGCCGCTTGATGCCTGCGTTGGCTTCTATCCGTGCAAGGCTTGCGGAGAAATGCTTCGACCCAAGCAGGGAGATTGTTGTGTCTTTTGCAGCTACGGTACTGTGCCCTGTCCGCCAATTCAAACAGATGGCGCTTGCTGTCTTAGTTGAAGCAAAGAACTATTGAAACTGACCATTCCCGGCTGTCCACCATCGACGGAATATGTCTTCCATCCCACAACCGGAAGAAGCTCAGCGAAGATTTTTTGACAACTTCCTATGGAACTCCGGGTCATCTTCGACCGGCAGCACGCTCTGCGCTGGCAGCCGATGTCAGTCGGAAAGCTGCCGTCGTTCACAGAATTTTCCACCGACGAAGTTGCGCCGCAGCAATTTTGCGCGTCCCTAGAGGCGTCTTTGTGGCTGGAAGAACACGCCACATCTGATCGTCCTTGTTCGACATGAGCCGCAGTTGGCCCCTAGCGTCGCAGTCCTGACGATCGATGTCGGCAGAGATCCGAAAGCGGCCATAAAAGCGCTGTCGCGCTGCGTCGTCACTGCCCGCGCCACGGCGCGACATTAATCGTAGGGGGCATCGAATATCTCATCGTTCGGACCCCGGTTAGGGGGCAGGTTTTCGGTCTGGTCGGATGCCTCAGGCCGTTCTTCAGTTTCATGGACGGATTGACAAACGGGCTTCGACTGCGGCGCACCAATACTCGCCGTTGTGCCGCCTATTCGTAGGTGTCCACGAACGGGTCGCCGGCATGACCACTGTTATCGACGCCGCTCATATCGTTTGCTCCTACTGACTTGCTGAGCGCCGACCTCACCTCATCGACGGGAACGCAATATCGCATGCGTTGCGCGCTGCGTAGCTGCGCAAAGTCGGCGTCGCTCATGCGCGTCGTGCGCTCCATGTAACCGAACGGAACTCTCAGGCGCATAGTGCCGCCAGTAACGTTCTTTACGGAGATTGCAAACTCAGCATGATCGTCGAACTTTCGCATGGCGGTGATCGTATCGGGGCTGGTGCGCATGTCATTGGCGAACGCCCTGGCGTCTTTGTCGCTGACGCCGCCAATGATCTTGGTGGATGTATTGGCGGCGAACGACGACCTCAGTTTGCCGTCCAGCTGATCGAGGTATTGATGCGCCAGTGTCATGGAAATGCGATACTTGCGGGCCTGTTCCAGAATGACGGGCAGGTTCTGGTCGCCACCCTGGAAGTAGTCATTGGCCTCATCGATATAGACATGCGTGGGCATACGCTGCGCTTTGGGAATGCTCGCTCGTTCGAGAGCTGCCTGGGTGATCAGGGCGACGAAGAAACGGCCGAAGATCTCGGTGCCGTTCTGCTTCAGCAGATCCTTCGACGTATTGATGAGGATAACCTTGCCGGCATTCATCTCTTCAGAAAGGCGCAGCTTGGTGTGTGGGTATGAGAACATGTGCTCGAACGGTTTGTTCTCCAAGATGCCCCAGAGGCGGCGGCGCACCTGCTTCTTAGTGGCATCGAACTCCCGGCTGTTGAATTCAGTCTCGAAGAATGCACGTGCCGTCGGGCTATCAAGCTTGGGGATATATTCGGCAAATTGTTCGAGCCCGTCGTCCTCCATGAGGCGGCGCAGGTGCTGAATGTTGGCGCCGGGAATCATCAGAAGCAGGCGGGCGACGTAGCGGAAGACGACGCCTTGTTTTTGCGTCAACTCCGCACCCAAGAGCGATCCGAAGATGTAGTCGTATAACTCCAAAACACCGTTGAGGAGCTTTTCCTGCTCCAAGGGGGTTGGCGCCTCGGTGTTCAAATCGAACATGTTCAAGGCGACGGGATAGGCGACGTCGGTGGGATCGATATGCACGATGCGGTCATGCAGGCCACCATCGGGGCCGAAAACGTCGAGATGAGAGATGTTGTCGATGAGATCGCCTTGGCTATCGATCACAACGATGGAGGCCCGGCCGGCAGAGACCTGTTCAAGGTCTTTGGCAATGAGGTACTGGAACAGCTGCGTCTTGCCATGGCCCGTGCCGGCAACAACATGGGCGTGCTCGAAGCGTGTTTCATCGGGGACGTCAACTGAAACCTCTGCCTCAAAGAGTTTGAGGAAGGGCGTGCCCGAGAGATAGATCTCCGGCAACTGATGTGCCGGTTCGCGCGACTTCGATGGAAGAAGAAGCGGTCTTCTCGACGTGGCGCGATCCTCAAAGGCGATGCCGCTTGCCTCGAAGAGGTTGTCATTGACTATGGCGAGCAACGGCTCGAACAAAGAATGCTGCTCCAAATCGTTATGCGCGAAGGTGCCAAGCAAGCTCTCGACTGCAAGAGCGGGGTCATCGAGGATGTCGACAAGAGGTGTCGAGAGTTCGAACGCGCCGCGATTTAAGGCCTTGGCCTTGAACATGCGGTCGGGCAAGTGCTTGAAGAGCGCTATCCACATGTCGACGAAGCGATCGCACCACAGCTCCAGGATGTCCGGCGCATAGAGGAGGAAATGGCGCTTGCGTTCGAGGTAGTTGCGTAGGGCAACGCCGTCTTCAAGAGACAGCGGCACGTCCCAATTGATGGCGGGGAAACCGAAGAACACTTCCTGGTGCAAGAGCGAGACCGCAGTCTCACCGACATGCTCGATGAGCGTGTCGTTCTCAGTTGGAGCGTCGGTGCGAGAGAAGACTTGAGCGGCAACCAATACGGCAATGCGATGCATGCATTCATCGTCGGCGAACATGGATTGATCATGCACGCCCTTCAGTTTTGCATAGAGTGACCTGAGCTTTCGCAGCTCTGGTTCTCGGCCTTCTTTCGCTATCGTTTGAGCATTCCAAAGGGAACTGTTTTCGCTATCGCGTAGGATGTCATGGAAAGTGGGGCTTGCTAACGCAAAAAGCTGGCTCAGTGTGTGGATGGCCATGGTTTATATCCTACAGCTCCACAACTTCTTCGCCGCCGAACCAGGAGGCTGCACGCAAGATAGCTGCGAAAATCTCTGCAGCAGCACGGATGACCTTCTCGACTTCGAGGACTTCCAGGATGTTATTGCATTTGACAGTCCGGCCTTTCATCAGATCATTGACCGTAATTTGCCAACGTGATCGCGTGATCCACAGCCAGAACATGCGCCACAGCGCAACAACGACATTGAAGGACAGCTTCAGCTCCAGCGGCTTGTGGTAGAGAACGGTTTTGCCGAAACGATAGTGCTGGACTGCGCGTTGCGCTGGTAGCTAACGGGCGGCGTGGCCGGGCAACCGGCTCCGACGAAGCCCCGTGATAAAGGCCGCCGTGGGCGGTTGAGCAAGCATGCGGGCCGTAACGCGAGTGAAGCCTGAGCAGGCCTCGAAAAGGACAATGCGGATGCCGACCCACCCAGAGTTTGGGGAAGGCCGCGTGGAACGGGGAAGCAATCGACATATGCACCCGTTTCGATCCGCCGGGGTAGTGGGCACGGCACGCATGCATAGTGGTTCGGGTAACGAGGGAGACCCGTCGCGGGCGAGGGTAGCGGCCTCAACATCACTCCTGGTGATGGCCACGGCGGGAGTCGGACAGGGTGGTATGAGCGTCGAAGCCGGGTAATGCCGGTGGAGCAAAGGGCCCTGACTTCTGGCACGCTTTCGAAGAAGGCAAGGTGAAGGTGATTGGCGATGGGCCTTACAACTCCTGAAAAGATCCGGAGCCTGCAGAGAAAGCTCTACGTGAAGGCGAAGGCGGAGCCTGCGTTCCGTTTCTACTTGCTCTACGACAAGATCTGTCGCGCCGATATCCTACTGCACGCCTACCGGCTTGCCCGCGCCAATGCGGGTGCTCCAGGCGTCGACGGGATGACGTTCGATCAGATCGAGGCGCAGGGTCTGGAAGCGTGGCTCGCAGGCTTGCGCGAGGACTTGGTCGCGAAGACCTACCGGCCCGATCCGGTGCGGCGCGTGATGATCCCGAAAGCGTCTGGTGATGGCGAGCGTCCGCTCGGCATCGCAACCATTCGCGATCGCGTCGTCCAGGCCGCCGCCAAGATCGTGTTGGAACCGATCTTCGAGGCCGACTTCGAGGACACTGCGTACGGCTATCGCCCCCGTCGTGGGGCGCTGGCCGCAGTCAAGGAAGTGCACCGGCATCTCATCCGGGGCAACACCGATGTCGTTGACGCCGATCTATCGCGCTATTTTGATTCGATTCCACATTCGGACCTCCTCAAGTCGGTGGCCCGGCGTGTGGTCGATCGAAATGTCCTGCGTCTCATCAAGATGTGGCTCAGGTCGCCCGTCGAGGAGCGCGATGCAGACGGAACCCGGCGGATGTCGGGCGGCAAGGGTAACAAGCTCGGCACGCCGCAAGGTGCTGTCGTCAGCCCACTGCTGGCCAACATCTACATGAACCGGTTCCTGAAGCACTTCAGGCAGAGCGGCGCGGCGGATGCGTTCCGTGCTCATGTCGTTGCCTATGCGGACGATCTCGTCATCCTCAGTCGCGGCCGTGCCGCCGAGGCGCTGACGTGGATGCGCGATGCGATGGCAAAGCTCGGGCTAACGCTCAACGAGGCGAAGACCTCGCTGAAAGACGCCCTCAAGGAGCGCTTCGACTTCCTCGGCTACTCGTTCGGACCGCATTGGTTCAAGAAGAACGGGAAGTGGTACCTGGGCGCGAGCCCGTCCAAGAAGAGTATGCAGCGCTTCAAGACCAAGGTCGGCGACCGGCTGGTGCCCGCCAACGTGGCGCCCTGGGAAGATGTACGTGACGAGTTGAACAGCATGCTGCTCGGCTGGTCGCACTACTTCTCCTACGGGGCGACTGCGGGCGCGTACAAGCATGTCGATTGGCACGTCTATCAACGGGCGCGCGACTTCCTCACGCGACGGCACAAGGTCCAAGGGCGCGGAACGGCTCGGTTCTCCTGCGATGTCGTCTACGGAGAACTGGGCCTCATCCGTCTTGAGCGCTTGCCCCGATCGAGAGTGCCCGCCGTGGGCCGAACGTGAAGCCAGTCGGAGAGCGCAATGCGGGAAATCCGCACGTTGCGTTCGATGAGCGGGAAGAGGAAACGGAGCAATGGCGCGGACTGAGGCACCGGCATCTGGCGAAAGCCGCCGGCCAACAGCACTTCCCCACGCCTACCGCCAACGCGCCTCTTCTCGACTCTACCAATGCGGAGATCCCCTTTCCGCAGCCGCGCTGCGTATCTATTGCTCTTGGTGGTTGGGGTCGGAGGTGCAGCTAATGGGATGCTCGTAGCGGTCTGGCTTTCGGACCTCTGAAGGAGGGTGATCAATCTCCGGCGGTAGCATTGGCGTACCTGGCTGCCTCCACAGCAAACCACTCCCACAGGTCGTCGTCCAAGGCATCAATCGCTAAGTCGCGCAGGCGTTCGGGGGCGTGGAAAATTTCCGAAGCTCCGTCTGCGCACAGCTGCTCCCGTATGGCTGGAAACACGCTTGCAGCGACGAGCAGCGCCCTGTCGTGTTCAAAGCCTCCACATAGCACTTCGAACCGTTCGAGGAATTCTGCGCGGGCGCAGGTGGCCTCTTCGTTTGTCGCGCGCCTTTCTACAAACAGCCGAATTTGATCCGGGCTGACGTCCCTGTCCAAGTTAGTCGACAGCATCCTGGCCGCGAGCTGTTTCATCGCTGGTGCAAAATCAACCGGATCAAGGTCGTTAGGATCGGTGACAGCCACATCGACCAAACCTTGGTGTTGGGTCTTAAGCCAAGCGTCGACAGCATCTAGAGTCCAAGCACGCCGATTCGGTGTCGGTTTGAAAGGCTTCGGGAAGGTTCCGGCTCGAACCATGCGCTCAATCGAGCTTCGGGAAAGCCCGAGCTTTTGCTCAAGCTGCTTGTAGCCAAGTAGTGCGGGTTGGATCGGTTGCGCGTTGCCCATGTTCGGATGCCCTCCCCTGAACGAATCACCGTTGCAGCCTGGAGGATGCTACTGGCCGCGCCGCAAGGCGCAACCTCGCTTCGGTGCGCAACCAGTGTGTAACCATTGGTTTTGGAGAAAATGGACGGGAGGCTAAGTTATTGATTTAATGGTCGGAGCGGGGAGATTTGAACTCCCGACCCCCAGTCCCCCAGACTGGTGCGCTAACCAGGCTGCGCTACGCTCCGACATGTTCACGCGCGTGGCGGGTAGCCTCTTCTGCCCCGTTCGCGGCGCAGGGTCAATGTCTCTCGTCGTGTTGTGGTTGTCAGCGGCGTGCCGAGCCTGCCGTGCGGGTGCGCGAACGCTTGGCCGGCGGCGCGCCCAGAAGGGCGGAGCGGCAGGCCTGGAGTTCCAAAATCGCGCGGTTCAAAGCGTCGACGACGGACTTGTCGCCAACTGGTCCGGGCGATTTGGCTCGCGTGGAAACTGGTGTTTTGGCCGCGGTAGGGTTGTTGGCCTTTTCGGGCTTGGCGGTGACTGCCGCCGGTTTTGCGGCCTTGGCCGCCGTGGCGGCTTTCGCGGCGGTCTTCCGGCCGCGGCTCGCTTCGCCGATTTCCTTGACGGCATCGACTCCGCGCTCGCGCAGGATCTTCTGGACGCCCTTGATGGTATAGGCCTCGGCATGGAGCAGGTGGCAGATACCTTTCAGCAGCGACATGTCTTCGGGGCGGTAATAGCGCCTGCCGCCGCCTCGCTTCATAGGCTTGATCTGCGGAAACTTCATTTCCTAGAAACGGAGCACATGCTTGGGCACATCGAGGTCGTCTGATACTTCGCTGATGGTCCGGAAGGCTGTCGGGGCCTTGCTCATGTTGCAACCTGCCTTAGGGTATTGCTTCTTGGCGGTTATGTCCGCTGGAGCTCGTTGGGTGCGGCCCATCGACGGGCTCTAACACCACCCGATGAAGCTCTTTTGCGGAGCCGCGCACGGGTGCTTGCGGTGTTGGAATGCGGCGCCTGATATGCGAGGCGACAAGTCCGGTTCGGCGCACGCCGTGTCACACAGTAAAACACGACCAAAGCCGTTCTGAACAATGCCTTGTCGAGTATTCCTCAGAAATATTTTCGAATAGGGGCATGGGCGCGGCAATGCGCGCATGGCGACCTGAAGCGTGCCGGCAACCAGGACGGGCGGAAGTGGAAAATGACTCGTTGCGGCGGGCTACTCGGCGGCCTTCGGGCGCTGCATGCCGGAATTAATTCGGTCCTTCATGATATTGCTCGGACGGAACACAAGGACCTTGCGTGGCGTAATCGGAACTTCCTCTCCGGTCTTCGGATTGCGTCCGACGCGTTCGCCCTTTTCGCGGATGCCGAACGAGCCGAATGACGACAGCTTGACGGGTTCGCCGTCTGCCAGGCAGTTGGAAATCTCTTTCAAAACGAGTTCAACGAGTTCCTGGGACTCATTGCGCGGCAGTCCGACTTGGCGAACGACCGCCTCGGCGAGATCTGCACGGGTCAAAGTCTTAACAGTCATGGGTTGGCCTCCCCAGCGCTTCCATTGGCCGGAATGCTAGTTGGGAAGGTCCGCGGGGTCAATGACATATTTGCGCAAGCGTCTGATATTGCGGAGTAATCCGTTTGCGCTGCGACAAAGCCAAGTGCGGCTGCGCTGTAATTCATTTGGTTCGCGGGCCGTAGGCCCTCCGCATGGGTGGGACTTTGTCTCACCAGCGGGCGAGAAGCGCGCCCCATGTCAGTCCGCCGCCCATGGCCTCCATGAGCACAAGCTTGCCTTCCGAAATCCGGTGCTGCTCGAAGGCATGGTTGAGGGCCAGCGGGATGGAGGCGGCGGAGGTGTTGCCGTGCTTGTCCAAGGTCATCACAATGCGATCGGCGGGGACGTCGAGTTTCTTGGCGATGCCGTCAAGGATGCGCTTGTTGGCCTGGTGGGGAACGAATAGATCGATTTCGTCGGCGGCGTATCCGGTCGCCAGCAAGGTTTCTTCGATGACGCTCGAGATTTTCTGGACAGCGTGGCGGAACACTTCGCGGCCGTTCATTCGCAGATGACCGATGGTCTGTGTCGTCGAAGGGCCGCCGTCGACGTAAAGCAGTTCTTCGTAGCGTCCGTCGGAACGCAACTTCGAGGAGATGATGCCGCGGTCGCTGCGGTCGCCATGCTGCGGCGTGGCTTCGAGAACGACCGCGCCGGCGCCGTCGCCGAACAGGACGCAGGTGCCGCGGTCCTCCCAGTCGAGAATGCGCGAGAATGTTTCGGCGCCAATGACCAGGGCGCGGCGGGACTGGCCGGCTTTCAGAAAATTATCGGCACAAGCCATCGCGAAGATGAAGCCGGAGCAGACCGCCTGGATGTCGAAGGCCGCACCCTTGGTAACGCCGAGCATATTCTGGATGCGTACCGCGGTCGAGGGAAAGGTGCGGGTGGGGGTTGCTGTGGCGCAGATTATGAGGTCGATGTCGACGGGATCGATACCCGAGCGGATGAGCGCCTGGCGGGCGGCCGCGGCGCCAAGATCGGCGGTGGTTTCCCCTTCGGCGGCGATGTGGCGCTGGTGGATGCCGGTGCGCTCGACGATCCATTCGTCGCTGGTATCGAGGAATTTGGAGAGGTCGTTGTTGGTCATGACCTTCTGGGGGACATGAGCTCCAACACCTCTGATCATCGAGCGAATTACTGCCACTTCGTCCTCTTTAGGCTTTTCGGCCGATGCCGCCGGGTTTTTTGAAACCGGTGGCTTGTGTCCCGGTTCGTTGCGTTGCACTGCGCGGGATGAATTGACTTCAGCGTGCGCTCATCAATCAGGCAGCTTGCGCAATTGCAAGTGTTTCGCCCGCGTAAACGTGACGCGAGGGTTTATTCTGCGGCGTTTTGCCCAATTCGATGATGGAACTCCTCAAGGTCCGCCTCAAGCCGTTCGATGAGCCCGGTCTGGGCCATTTCGTAGCCAAGATCGACGGCGCTGGCAAAGCCCAGCGCATCGGTGCCCCCATGACTCTTGATAGCAATGCCGTTGAGGCCGAGGAAGGTGCCGCCATTGACGCGGCGGGGGTCCATCTTGTGTCGCAACACCCGGAAGCCGCCTCTGGCGAGGAAGGCGCCGGCCTTCGACAGCCATGTCCGCGTCATCGCGTCCTTGAGGTACTGGCCGATCTGGCGGGCCGTGCCTTCGGCGGTCTTGAGGGCGATGTTGCCTGCGAAGCCTTCGACGATCACGACATCGACTTTACCCTGACCGATCTGGTCGCCTTCGATGAAGCCGCGATATTCGAGGGGGAGGCCGGTTGTCTGTTTGAGCCAGGCGTGGGCCTGCTTGACTTCCTCATCTCCCTTGATCTCCTCGACGCCGACGTTGAGGAGCCCGACGGTCGGTTTTTCGAGGTGGAACAGAACGCGCGCCATGGCCGCGCCCATCAGGGCGAAGTCGCACAGCTGGCGGGCGTCCGCGCCGATGTTGGCGCCAACGTCGAGAACGATCGATTCGGAGTTGATGGTCGGCCACAAGGCGGCGATCGCGGGGCGTTCGATGGCAGCCATCGGGCGAAGAATGAGCTTTGCCATGGCCATCAGGGCGCCGGTGTTTCCTGCTGAAACCGCAACATGGGCTTCGCCGTTCTTGACCGCCTGGATCGCTTCCCACATGCTCGAACCCTTGCCGCGGCGTAGGGCCTGGCTCGGCTTGGCATCCATCGCGATGACGGTATCGGTATGGACGACGCGGCACGCGGCAGCCAATTCGGGATGCTTTTCGAGTTCAGCGGAGATTGCGGTCTCGTCGCCGAAAAAAATGAAATTCAGCGCCGGATGGCGGGTGCGCGAAATGGCAGCGCCCGGCACCACGACCGAGGGGCCGAAATCTCCACCCATTGCGTCAAGCGCGATGGTTCGCTGCGCTACCATGCGGCGTTCCGGCCTTTCGGTTTTCTCATTGTGGGGATGCGCAATCCGATACTATCCGCGCTCGCACCCTTGCGGAACCTGCGCTGCCCCGGCCGGACGGAACATAGCGGTTTGGGGGGCGGAGACAACCGGTTTGTCACGGTTCGTCGCGTTTCTGCTGTTTCAGGGCTTCGAGTGCTGCAAACGGATGCTTGGCGCTTTCCTCCTCCTGTTCGGCGTCTGGGGCGGCATCAATTTCGGCGCCGGCTATGCGGGGGTAGGGGGCCATGCTGGCGGCGACGACTTCATAGACGATGCGGCCGACATCGAGCCGATCCTGCAGGATCGGTTCAAGATCCTCGATCGCCAGGGCTTCTTCTTCCTCGGTCTGGTTTTCGGGGATCAGGCCGGGCGGTACGAACGAGCAATCGATCGGTTCGTCGATTTTTTCCGCGATGGGTTCGAGAGTGATCACGCAGCTGCGGGTCAACTCCGCCTTGACCCGCCCCTTCAACTCGAACCGGCCCTTTCCCGCATTGTTGATGCGGTAGTCGGCGACGAGGGAGTTGCAGGCAGGGATGGCGAGTTCGTGGGCCAGTTCTTCGCGGATTTCGGGGGAGGCTTCGCGAACCTGTTTGATGCCGGCGCGGGGAATCTCATGGACCTTGTGGTGCCAGCTGTTCAAGGCGCTCACGTCGGTATCTCCATCGTTCTTGGTATGTCCAGGCTTACCGGGTGAGTGTCAGTTGGATGGGCTCGAAAAGCGGCTTTCCGGAGAGAATATCCTGGATCGGCCTGCGGGCAAGCGCCTCGGCGGAACGGTAGAGATAACGTGCAATGATCAGATCGGCATCGCGGGGCGGTATCGCGGCCGGGTTCGCGGCGGGAGCTTCAACATTTCCCTCGATGTTTCGCCGGATTTCGGCGGCGAGATGTTCGGGACCTGCCTTGAGCTCTTTGCGGTAGGCGGCGGTGCGTTCGACAAGTCCGGCGGCGGCGCCTTTCACCTTCTTGGCGACGCTGGTGTCACCGACACCCAGTTCACGCATGGAATCATCCATGTCGGTGACGAAGCGTTCGACCAATGCGCGAGAGAGAAGCTCGGAGGTGTCGCCTTGCGCACGCAGGCGCTCGATCACCAGGACGAGATGGGCAACGACCATCTCGTAGCGGCCTTCCAGTGTGTCGGGAACGCCATGGTCGCTGTAGAATGCGGGATTTCGAGCCTGCGTCACAATCGCCTCGTACAGCCGACCGGCGATACGGCGCGGGTTATTGCGGCCATAGAGCCATGCGAACATTTTCTTGCCTCTGATGCATTCTATTGCCTCGTTGCTCCGCGAGGTCCGGCCTAGTGCTCCGACTCTGACATATGGTTCCCTGCCGGGAACCTGAATGTCAGCCCGGAACATTAGGCAACCTTTTGATTGTGTTCTGGATTCACAAACATTTGACGACCTCCACCCGGGAATCAAATGTTT